>Ga0180217_1002528_pt1 | contig 16747 bp, 14 predicted proteins | sample eDN3rd37CBELigOP_FD_128521 | JGI IMG/M metagenome (GOLD analysis project Ga0180217, IMG submission 128521) | Enriched Organic Plus compost microbial communities from Emeryville, California, USA - eDNA 3rd pass 37_C BE-Lig OP (version 2) (version 2) ... | reverse complement strand
CGAAGCCGCCCGCAAGTTCTGCGAAGGTACCCGCCTGTTCACCTTGGCCGAATCCCTCGGCGGCGTGGAAAGCCTGATCAATCATCCGGCGGTGATGACGCATGCGTCGATTCCGGTGGAGCGTCGTACCCAACTCGGGATCACGGACGGACTGGTCAGGCTGAGCGTGGGTGTTGAGGACTTTTCTGATCTCGAACGCGACATCGAGGCGGCGCTGGAACATGTCTGAAGTCCTGGCAGGGTGGTCGAAGTCAAATCCCATTTCGGCACTCACGCGCCACCGGTCGCTGACAAGTGAACTGACCAAGCGCGAAATTCTCGGCCGTTATCGCGGAGCGAGTTTTGGTTTGCTGTGGTCGCTGATAAGCCCGTTCCTCATGCTGCTGGTGTACACGCTGGCATTCGGCTACATCCTGAAGAGCCGATGGCCGGGTACCAACGGTTCGACGTCGGATTTCGCTCTCATTCTGTTCGTGGGCCTGATCGTGCACGGCTTCTTTGCGGAGTGCCTGACCCGTGCGCCGAATCTGATTCTGGCAAACACGAACTACGTGAAGCGCGTGGTGTTTCCACTCGATATTCTCGTGTGGAGCATGGTGCTGTCCGCATTCTTTCACCTGATTGCCAATACGCTGGTGCTCGTCCTGCTGAAGTGGGCTTGGCACGGAGAGCTTTCCTGGACGTTGCTGCTGCTGCCATTCGTCTATTTACCACTGATGATCCTCACCTTGGCCGTGGGTTGGGTGATCTCGGCACTAGGTGTTTACCTCCGCGATATCAGCCAGTTCGTGGGGGTGCTGGCCGCAGCCATGTTGTTCCTGTCATCCGCCATCGTGCCGGTGAAATCGCTGCCGGAAAGCTATCGCTGGGTGTTCTACGCGAATCCGCTTACCTTCATCATCGACCAGGCAAGAGAGGTCGCGATCTGGGGAAGGCCACCGGACTGGGCAATGCTGGGCCTGTACAGTTTGATCTCTGCTTTGCTGGCGCTCACATCGTTCCTGCTTTTCCAGAAGATGCGAAAAGGATTTGCCGATGTCCTCTGAAGCGCGCCTTGTTTCCACGGAAACGGCAATAATCATCCATGGATTGGGGAAGTGCTATCACATGTACGAGAAGCCATTCCATCGGCTTCTCCAGGGATTGGACCGCCGCCGCCGCTATGCACGGGATTTCTGGGCGCTGCGGAACCTCGATCTGCAGATACGCAGGGGCGAGACCTTCGGCATCATTGGCCGGAACGGTTCGGGTAAGTCCACGCTTCTCCAGATGATCGCTGGAACCCTGACACCAACCGAAGGCTCTGTCAGCGTCAATGGCAAGGTCGCGGCTTTGCTGGAACTGGGAAGTGGATTCAATCCCGACTTCACGGGCCGGGAGAATGTATACCTCAACGCGGCGATCCTCGGACTGACCCGGCCGCAGGTCGAGGAACGCTTGCAGAGCATCCTCAGCTTCGCCGACATCGGCGATTTCATCGATCAGCCGGTGCGCAGCTATTCAAGTGGAATGGTGGTGCGCTTGGCCTTCTCCGTCATCGCGCATGTCGATGCAGACATCCTCATCGTCGATGAAGCACTTTCGGTCGGTGATGCGTTCTTCTCACAGAAATGCATGAGATTCCTGCGGGAGTTCCAGAAAAAAGGCACGTTGCTTTTCGTAAGCCACGATGCGGCAGCGGTTACCAGTCTGTGTGATCGCGCCATCTGGCTGGACGCGGGACAGCTTCGGTTTGAAGGGGATTCCAAGGCCGTTGTCGAAATGTACATGGCCCAACAGCACGCAAAGGGCCGGGAGGCGCTGGCTGGCGAGGCTGTCGCCGTGCGCGGTTCAGCAAGCGCGCGCGGAAGCGCGGTGGCCGACGATGAACGCGATTGCCGGAGTGCGTTGCTTGTGGAGCATGACTTGGCAACCCGGTTCGCGGTCTTTCATTTTGATCCGGATGCGACGGGCATCGAGTTCGGAACCGGCGCGGCAGCTATCAAGCAGGTCGAACTGCTTGACGATCGGCTGCACGCGCTCACCGTGGTAGAGGGCGGCGAAATCGTCCGCCTTCGAATCGCCGTGGAACTGAAGTCCGATCTTGACGGCCTCATCTTCGGCTTCTACCTCAAGGATAGGCTCGGACAGCGACTGTTTGGGGACAACACACTCCTGGCGACGGCCGCGGATGGACCGGTGAGCGGCAGGGCGGGTGAAGAGATCGTGGCGGAATTCCGGTTCCGAATGCCCACCATGCCGTCAGGTTCATATCTGTTCGATGTCGCCGTGGCTTCGGGCACGCAGGACGACCATACGCAGCACCATTGGGTCCATGATGCGCTCGAAATCAAGGCCTCCGATCTGACGATGCGACACGGATTGATTGGCATACCCATGCTGAACATCTCGATATCCAGGGCACAAGTTCAATGAAGTTCACCGGCGAACGGTACGTACCAACAGAGGCGGGGGAAATCCGCCATGAGCATCTTCATCGATATGGCTGGGTGCGCTCTATCGTGGCTTCCAGGAGGGTGCTGGACATAGCGTGTGGCGAAGGGTATGGCAGTGCCATACTGGCAGAGTCCGCGAGGCATGTCTTCGGTGTTGATGTTTCGGAGGAGGCGATTGCGCATGCCAGTTCCCGCTATTCCGGGCGAAACGTCTCCTTTCGGCAGGGAGATGCATCCCGCATTCCGTTACCGGATGCTTCGGTCGACATAGTCGTCTCGTTCGAGACAATCGAGCATCTGGAGCCGCAGGCGGAGATGATTGCCGAGATCCGACGGGTCCTGCGGCCTGACGGTTTTCTTGTCATTTCGTCTCCGAACAAGAAGACATATGCCGCGCAGTCCGGTCATCACAATGAGTTCCATGTTAAGGAGCTCTACTTTTCCGAGCTTGACGAGCTTCTCCGGACCCAGTTCCCGCAGGTGCGATATTACGGACAGAGAATGGTAGTTGATTCATTGATATCGCGCGTCGGACGCGATATCAAAGAGGTGGCGTACCAAGCGCTCCTGGATGACGGAGAATCGACGACGGAGCGCGTCGCGTCGTTCGATGAACCGGTTTACTTCATCGCCGTGGCAAGCGCGCATGAGCACAGCCTTCCTGATCTGAAGCCGTCGATTCTTCTTTCCGAGAAGGAAGATCTGTATGCCGAATTCAGGGCCATTGGCCGCTGGGGACAGTCACAGGAGGCGGAAATACGTCGCCTCGGGGATTTGTTGGTGGAGGAGCAGAAAAGGCACGCGGCCGCCGTCAACTGGGCAAAGAATCTCGACGAGGAGATCGCCAGGAACGGGGCTGCCCATGAGTCGCTTCGCGCGGAGTTCGAAGAGCGGAATCGTTGGGCGCTTGAGCTGGACAAGACCCTTTCGGAGGCACGGCTGATCGCGGAAGAACGCGGCGCCAAGCTGGGTTCTGTTATGGAAAACAATGCGTTCCTCAAAAAGGAGCTGCAGACCGCGCATGCGGCTCGCATCAGAGCGGATGGTGATTGGCAGCGCCAGATCGAGCATGTCAGAGGTAACCTTCGTGAGTCGATGCTGTCCGAGCAGGCAGCCCGTGACGCAACGTCGTCACTTGCGGCCGAGACATTGAGGAGTAGGGATTCACTTGTCGAACAGCATGCGACGGAAGTGGCGCGACTGCAGTCCGAGCTGGATCGAGTCGTTCATTCCAAGTCATGGATGCTGACCCGCCCGCTGCGCTTGCTGGGTCGGGTGAAAAGAGGGGAATGGGGAATCATCGTCAGTTCGCTGAGGGGATCGCCGATCGTGCGCAGTCCTGCGCTGGCTCCCTTCCGTGCACCACTCAAGCGTTGGCTCATGGCACGCGCGGAGCAGGAAAGGAACTCGAGGCCTAGCGTTGTATTGGAGCAAGTGGCCTTGGACAAGGACGCGACGCTTGCCGAGCTTCAGCTCCCCACGTCCGATAATCCACTGGTTTCGGTCATCATTCCAACGTACGGCAATCTCGCCTACACGCTCGCCTGTCTGAAATCCATGGCGCTGCATTGGCCTGGCGTTCCACTGGAAGTTCTCGTTGCGGAGGACGCATCTCCGGATGTCGAGATGGACAGGTTGGCCGATGTTCCCGGATTGATCTACTGGCGCAACAAGGGAAATCTTGGTTTCCTCAGGTCATGCAATTCTGCCGCGAAGCTTGCGAAAGGCAGCTATCTCTATTTTCTCAACAATGATACGGAAGTAACGGCAGGCTGGCTTGATGCCCTGCTTGATGTGTTCAGGACGCGGGCGGATACCGGTCTGGTCGGGTCCAAGCTGGTGTATCCGGATGGCAGGCTGCAGGAAGCTGGTGGAATCATGTGGCGCGACGGTTCCGCCTGGAACTTTGGTCGCCTTGATGATCCATCCCACCACGAATACAACTATGTCCGTGAGGTCGATTACTGCTCTGGCGCCAGCCTGCTTGTGCGAAAAGAGGATTTCGACGCGTTGGGAGGATTCGATGAACATTTCGCCCCGGCATATTGCGAGGATTCTGACCTCGCATTTCGGATCAGGGCGATAGGTAAGAAAGTCTATTACGCGCCTTCTTCGATGATCATTCATCATGAGGGCATCTCCCACGGCACGGACACAGGTGCGGGGGTGAAAGCCTATCAATTGGTCAACCAAAGGAAATTCGCCGAGCGTTGGCGTACTGAGTTGCAACAGTATTATCGCAATGGTGAAAGAGTATTCCGCGCGCGCGACAGGGCATGGAACCGGAAGGTCGTGCTGGTCGTGGATCACTATGTGCCGCAACCTGACCGGGATGCGGGTTCCCGCACGATGATGGCCTTCATCCAAGCCATGCTGGAGTCGGGCTGGATAGTAAAGTTCTGGCCGGACAATCTCTGGTTCGATGAGAGTTATGCACCGGCGTTGCAGGCGCTTGGCGTGGAGGTGATTCACGGCGAACGTAGATTCGCTGGGTTCAAGGAATACATCCGCGAGAATGGCGGTGAGATAGACATGGTCATGCTGTCCAGGCCCCATATCTCCCTGCCGCACATCGACCCTGTTAGGGAATACTCGCGCGCACGAATCGTATACTACGGACACGATCTCCATTTCCGAAGGCTGGCCAGAGAGGCGGAGTTGACGGGAAATGAGCAGCTTGCGGCCGAAAGCGAGCGTCTTGAGGGCATGGAACGCGAGATCTGGAACAAGGTCGATCTCGTGCTCTATCCCTCAATGGAGGAAGTTGACGAGGTCCGCAGCCTGGAGGCCGGTGCGACGGTCAGCGCCATCAGTCCATATGCATATGACGAATTCAAGCAGGATGCGGTTCCCGAAGGACGTAGTGGAATCCTGTTTGTCGCTGGCTTCGGTCATCCTCCCAACGTGGATGCTGCGTTCCATCTGGTGCAGGATGTGATGCCCCGGGTTTGGAGTGAGTATCCTGACGCCAGACTGTATCTGGTTGGTGCAAACCCGACTGCGGAGGTTGCGGGACTGAGAAGCGAAAAGGTCATCGTGACCGGCTATGTTGATGATGAAGCGCTCAAACGATATTACCTGGCGTCGCGCGTTGCAGTGGTTCCCTTGCGTTATGGCGCTGGCATAAAAGGCAAAGTGGTGGAAGCCCTTCAGCAGGGATTGCCGCTGGTGACCACGCCGACCGGGGTTCAGGGACTACCTGATGCAGGTGCCAACTGTGTGGTTGCCGACGAAGCCAAGGACTTGGCTGCAGGTTTGTGTCGCCTGCTGGGTGATGACGAAACATGGCGGGAGCTTTCATTGAAGGGGGCAAGGTACGCCTCCGGACTGTTTTCCCGCGATGCGCTGCGGCAACAAATCCAGCGAGCTATGACGGGAGATGCACCATGATTGTGAGGTCAAGGGCGCCGCTGCGACTCGGTCTGGCCGGGGGGGGGACGGATGTTTCCCCATTCAGCGATCAGCATGGCGGCCACGTAATGAATGTCACGATCGACAGGTATGCCTACGCGACCATTGATGATTCCGCCAGTGGCATGGCCGAGTTCCATGCCATGGACGCGCAGTGTTCGAAGGTCGTCGAGCCGGCCATGATGAGCATCACCGGAGGTCCCTTGCAGCTTGCGCAAGGAGTCTATAACCGGATTTGCGAACAGTTTCTGGAAGGGCGCCATCCCGCGATCCGGGTTCGCACGCATTCGGATGCCCCGCCGGGCTCTGGCTTGGGATCGTCTTCAACCATGGTCGTGGCCCTTGTGACGGCGTTCGCCGAGTATTTCAATCTCCCCTTGGGCGAATACGAGGTCGCCCATCTGGCGTACTCCATAGAACGAAGTGATTTGGGACTGGCAGGCGGGAAGCAGGACCAATATGCGGCGGCGTTTGGTGGGTTCAATTTCATGGAGTTCTACGCGGATGATCGCGTCATCGTGAATCCGTTGAGGATAAAGGACTGGGTATGGGCCGAGCTCGAGGCCAGCCTGGTTCTTTATTTCACGGGGGTATCGCGTGAGTCTGCGAAAATCATTGACGAGCAGGCGCGCAACGTCCGCGAAGGCAAGAACCAATCATTGGAGGCGATGTTCAGGCTTAAGGACGAAGCCGTGCAGATGAAGGAAGCATTGCTCCGAGGCGATCTCAATCGTTTCGCATCAGTCATGCAATCTGGATGGGAAGCGAAGAAAAAAATGGCCAACAGCATCACGAACGAGAAGATCGATCAGATCGAGAAACTGGCGTCCGAGCATGGTGCGCGCGCGACGAAAGTCTCAGGCGCTGGTGGCGGCGGATTCATGATGTTCTACTGTGATCCCGGGGACAGACTGCCTTTGCTTCGCGCGTTGGCCGGGGCCGGCGGTACTATTTACGACACTCATTTCACCCCCCATGGAGCGTCCTCGTGGAAGATAAGCTGACGGAAATCATTGATGGCGAGTTCGCCAAGACATTGGCCAATTTCCACAGAATGTCCGGTGATGCGAACCTGCGAAGCCAGATTATGCAGGCATTGGATATCTGCGTGAATGCCCTCAGGGCAGGCCACAAGATCATGTTTGCGGGCAATGGAGGAAGTGCTGCGGATGCCCAGCATTGGGCTGGCGAACTGGTAAGCCGTTTCTACTATGATCGCCCGGGTCTGGCGGCCATGGCGTTGACCACGGATACCAGCATCCTGACAGCGATTGGAAACGACTACGGATACGACTATACCTTTGCGCGGCAGATCGAAGCGCTTGGTGTGAGGGGGGATGTGTTCGTCGCTATCTCCACCTCTGGGAACTCTCCCAACATAGTCCGCGCTTGTGAGGTGGCTAGAAAGCGCGGCATCCGCGTCCTTGGTTTTACTGGTGAATCGGGAGGAAAGCTGTATGCATTGTCCGACATCTGCTTCAGGGTTCCGTCCAGCGAGACACCGCGGATCCAAGAAGGGCATGAGTTTGTCGGACACTTGCTTTGCGCCCTCATAGAAACTGAAATGTTTCCCAGGCAGCGATGATCAGGGAAGTCATCGTACTTGCTGGCGGGTTGGGTACCCGGCTGCGCGATGTTGTCCGTGATGTTCCGAAGCCACTTGCACCCGTGGCCGGACGGCCATTCCTGGCGTGGGTGCTGGACCAGCTTTGCCTAGAAAACGTAGACCACATCATATTGGCCACCGGACATATGGCCGCTCTGGTTGAGCGGTCGATCGGCAGTTCTTGGAACGGAGTGCCAGTGACTTATGCGATTGAATACGAACCTTTGGGGACCGGTGGTGCGATCCGCTTTGCGGCCGGCTTCACCCAGGGGCGCGGTGTCCACGTAGTCAACGGCGACACCTATCTCCGATATTCGATGAAACGCTTGGAGCATTCACTCGACCAAGAGGGCCCAGCCATGGCCATGGCCTTGGCTTTCGTGGAGGATACGTTTCGTTACGGGCGGGTGCAGGTCGACGAAGGCAGGGTTGTGGCTTTCGAGGAAAAAGGTTGTAGCGGTCCCGGATTGATCAATGCTGGCTGCTACTATCTCGGGCCTCGTGCGCTCCAGGCTTTGCCGGCGGTGGACAAGTTCTCTTTCGAGCTCGATTTCCTCCGAGGACAGATTAGAGAAGCTGGAATCGTCGGCTACTCCGAGACCGAGGCATTCATCGATATCGGCATCCCTTCAGACTACGCCAGAGCACAGTACGTGTTCGCTACGGCCAAATGATTACTGGCATCCGGCCCCCTATCCTGGGAGAGGTTCCCGCCATCGGCGGAGGAAAGAGACCCGCCTTGTTCCTCGATAGGGATGGCGTTATCAATCTCGACCATGGGTATGTCCATTGCCAGGAAGATACTGAGTGGATACCGGGTATTTTCGACCTGGTATCGTCGGCGAGGAAGCATGGTTACCTACCCGTCGTTGTCACCAACCAAGCAGGGATAGCGCGTGGCATCTACACGGAAGAGGCGTTCATGGCGTTCACACGCTGGATGCACGCGCAGTTCCTGCTGCATGACGCGCCACTTGCGGCAACATACTATTGTCCGCATCATCCCACAGCTGGGCTCGGGTTCTATGGAGGCCCCTGTCAATGCAGAAAGCCAGCGCCCGGTATGATACTTGCTGCAGCCGAGTTGTTTGGTTTGGATCTCTCCCGTTCTGTACTGGTTGGCGACAAGGAAAGCGATCTGGAGGCCGGCCGGGCAGCGGGCCTGACTCAGCTCGTGAAAGTAGAAAGTAAATGTATTCTGCCGTCTGACTTGATGTCCTTGTTGCGGAGCTGCGAAGAATGACAAGACGAACCCGGTGTGCTGTTTGTGAAGGCAACAACAGCTTGTTTTTTCGAAGCATCGATGGTTACGATTATTTTGAATGCACGGACTGCGGAAGTTTGCACGCGGGTCCCGAATTGCTCGTATTGATGGACGAAGGGCGGAGTCCGATTGGTAAATACGAACATCTGTACTGGGAGCAGGAACGGCAAGCTGCGCTGGAAAGGGCGGCTGGCCTTTCGCTATGCCGCGCCGGGGAAGCCATCCTGTATGCACGTCGTTCCGTACAAAGGTTCTTGGATGTAGGGGCAGGACCTGGGTTCCTACTGGAACGATTGCAGGAAATGCTGGATCCAAACGCATCCATTTTTCATGCAGTGGAGAAGTTTCCACCTCCATATGCGGTAGACAACCCCAGCTATCATCGGGATGGAATCCCCCCTTCGCTCCCGAGCTTTGACGCGGGCGTATGCATCGAAGTGGTGGAGCACTTGACGCCTCGCATGCTGCGCGGACTGCTGTCCGACCTTGCCAACGTGTCCGAGCAAGGCAGTTTCTGGCTTTTTAATACGGGCATGCCTGACTACGTGAAAAATGAGGACCCCGGCTACCTAGATCCGGTCGGACGAGGACATATCGTCAGCTATTCGCTGCGGGGTTTGCGGCCGATCTTCGCGGAATCAGGCTTCATCGTGGGCGAGCTGCCGGGAAAATCATTCGCGTTCTACGCGGAGTACGGCGCAGCACACGAGCTGAGCTTCGACGAACGCATCTACCAGCCTCTTGCTGAGAACGTTGCCCTGCTCAAACGCAATGAACTTCTCTACCAGGCAGTGTTTGAATCAGCGCGTTCCTATCTCTACTACGATGGGTACATGAAGCGCACGATGTGGGCCAAAGCCCTGGATGCTGAGCTGAACAGGTTCCGGACCAGTCCGCTAGGGAGCTGGTTTACGAAATTCAGGCGTTGATGCCGAGGCTGCCGCCAGAACGAACGGTCGTCCCCTCTACTGTTCGCCGCATACTCATTGACAGGGTTTTGCAGCAACGTCGACAGCCGCGAGCTCGACCTTTCGAACCGCGTCCACCGCTATGAACCTGCTTCCTCGCTGGACCCATTCGCCAGTGAAATCAGAGCCTACCTTGCCTGCCGGAGCACTCCAGAGAGTCCGCTTGCCTGCACTGTCTTCGACATAAATTTGGAGTACAACAGGTCCGGAATTGGACACATTCCAGCGGACCTCCACGACTGATGTGTCGAGGGTACAGAAATCCACTGGATTGGGGACGACGCTGAGCAGTGGGAATGATTCTGGCTCACTGGGCTTTTTGCTTGGCATGTCGGTATGCGCCGCGGCATCGGATTTCGATGAAGCGAGCACGATGCTGTAAAGATACGTGCCCTTCCGGCTATGTATCTTGTATTCACGTCCCTGCTCAATGCTTTTGAGGAGCTGGGCGCGATCGCTAGCACTTACGACGATTGCCAACTTCCCGTATTTCCGCAAGGCAGCCTCTATCCTGTCAGGAACGGGCTTGCCCATGAATGTGTATGGCGACTTGCCTTCTGTCAGAAAGAGGTACTGCAGGTGGAATCCCCAGGATACGAATACCGGGTGGTAATCCCTGAATGCGGTGGGCAGGACCTTCGCAGGAAGGGTAACCATTTCGTTATGGAAACCCATGCCTCCGTTTTTGCGCAGTTGACCCTGTGCACTGATCGTCGAGAAAAGGCTGGTACAGGACAACAGGAGCAGGGCGAGCACTACTGGCGGGCGCATCCAGCCTTTTGTCGCGATCAGGGATGATGCTGCCGCGAGGAAGAAGGCATGGAAAGGGATCAAGTGATGATGGTTTATGGACTTGAGGGACAGCAACGCAGTGCCATATACGAGTGCGCTCACGGCCAGGACCAAATAGAAAGCCAGATGCTCGCGTTCGGGAAAATCCCTCTTGGAACGAAGGAGCTTGATGGCTGTCGTTAGCAGGGCGATCAGGATTATCCCTATGGCGACAATTCTGGTCCATGGAAACTCGGCTATTCCCGGGCCGACGATGCTTCTGGCATAGGTTGCATCTACGAAAGTTCCTTGAAGTACCTCCAGCATGCGTGCCGAGTCGCTGGCTTCCCCCGTACTCTGCGCGGTCTGCGCAAACCTGGGCATGCCATAGGAGCGCAATGATTCTGGCTTCTTCAGATAGGCTGAAACAACGGCATAGATCACCGGGCTGTACGCCAGCAGCCCTGAAATTATGTAGATCGCGACATAGGACAAACGCTTTCTATAGACGAACAGGGCACAAACGATCATCGGCAAGGCAATGAATGCACCGATGAAGTAGCAAAGCACAGCCAAGGAAACAGATGCGCCTCCTAGCATGGCATACCAGCGCGAAGAATCCGGATTTCGGCTGGCGCTAAGGAGGCAATGGCCCGATATCGCAAGGAAAAAGATGACGAACCAGAACAACCCACCCTGCGCCCGCAGCGAGAAAACGTCGTTAGTATCCAAGGCTAGCATGATACCCAGCGCCGCGGCAGGGAGCAGCCCAAACATGCGCTTCACCAGCCACGTTAGTGAGAGCATCGCCGATAGCCCAATCAACGCCGTGAATATCCGCAGGGTTTCGGTCGAGTAACCCGAAACAAGAAAATAAGGAATGCTTACATATGGTCGAATGGTGGTGTTGTAGAAGCTTCCACCCAGGATGGGATAGCGAAGTGTATTGTTTTGATAGTCGAGCCAATTGTCGTAGATGCGATAGTGATGAAGCTTCGCCGCTTCCTCGGAAATGAGGCCGGGAATGAACGCGAAATGATTTACTTCATCGAAATAGAGTCCTGGTAAACCCAGATTCCAGAGGGTCAAAAGCACCCACCCGAATATCAGGCTCAGCACTGCGATCTGTTCTCTGGTAAAAATTCCTCGCATCGTTACGCTCTTCTGTGGCCTTGGCAGCCCGGGCCACCAAGAAATATCGATATGCGCATCCCGCTCCCTCCTTTTGGACGGGAATGGGGCATTACTTGCAGTTCGCCGCTTGCACGGAGACGCTGTTGATCACCTTCCTGGTGGTTGAATCAATCGCGATGAACTGAATCCCCTCTTTTACCCACTTGCCGGTTCCTTTGCTGCCTTCCAGATTCTTGAATGCGGTCCAGAGTTTCTGGCCTTGGGAATTTCTCACCCAGATCTGCGGGTTCTTTGGCTTGGCGGCGGCAAGATCCCAGCTGATCTGCACCGAGGCGGTTTTTGATGCGCAGAAGTCAACAGGATTGGGAGATACCGAGATGCTGGTGCCCATAACGGGCGATTCGGAATCGTCCCAGTTGGAGGGAAGGGTACCCTTGTCTTGAATCTGCGCTGGAGGAGCAGGCTCGGTGGGCTTTGCAGCGGAAGTTTCGCTGGCGCGCTCGGATTCGCTGCAGGCGACGAGCAGCGCCACTGCAATCAAGGAAAAGTAGCTGAACTTCATGTCATTGGCCTCCTCGGACCATTGGGTACAGTTTGGGGGTCGTTGACTTTCAATTTGGCCAGTCTTGAGTTCACGCGTTCCAGGAGTTTCCTGTTCGTCGAGATCAAGTCCGCAATCAGTCCGCACATGCCCGCAAGTGCCGCAAGGACGAGCAGCAGGGACGCCAGAATTAACGATTGGATATGACCATTGCCATTGCCACTCAGGTAGAAGTAGACGAACCTGATACCCAGCATGATTCCAGGTACGGTGAGCAGCAATGCCAGCCAGAAGAAGAAGAACAGCGGCCTATAGGTAATGAATACGCGAAGAATCGTAACCAGCGATCTGCGGACATAACTGGAGATGCTCTTTACGAGACGGGAAGGGCGCAGATCTTCATTCGTCCGAATCGGAACGGAAACCACCCGCATGTTGCTTAGGCCTGCCTGGATAATTGTTTCCAAGGTGTAGGTATACGGGTTGAACACATTTAACCGCATTGCGGCATCGCGGGAGATGGCGCGAAAACCACTGGGCGCATCTGCCACGTCGGTTTTGCTGGCAACCCGTACGGCCCAGCTTCCCAGGTGCTGGAGCTTCTTCTTGACCCAAGAGAAGTGTTCTGTGTCATTGATAGGACGACCTCCAATCACCATATCGGCGGCGCCGGCTAGGATAGGGCTGGTCAGTTTCGGGATATCGGTGGCTTCATATTGGTTGTCCGCATCGGTGTTGACAATTACATCGGCACCCAGCCTGAGACAGGTATCCAGCCCGGTCATGAATGCCGTGGCAAGGCCTCGGTTTACGGGATGCCTGACAACGTGATCCACCCCGAGGGTTGCCGCAAGCTGCGCTGTGTCGTCCGTGGAGCCGTCATCAATGACCAGCCATTCCACCTCGTCAAAACCGGGAACCTCTCGGGGTAGCGCGCCGATTGCAATGGCTAAGGTGCCTGCTTCATTGAGACAGGGTACTTGGATAATGAGCTTCATTAATTATATGACTCATGTCACTTAAGCGGCTAAAATTGTAGAGCAAGTCGCCCGCCAGGTGGCCCTCGCGGGGCTGTCCCGGTACTTTTCGGGTCCGGAGCGCGCGGGAACGATGGAGGACCGGCCTTCACGGTGCCGACGGTAGTACACCCCGGAGACGTAATTTGGAATCCCAAGCTTATTCAATCATCGCCGCGACACTGTATGGAAACCGCGGCGCGGAGGCCATGCTGGAAACGGTGGTCGGCCGCCTGCGCGACGAGTCGCCGTCTACGCGATTTCATGTATTCAGCTACTACCCGACCGAAGATCGGGCCTTGATACGTGATGATCGGCTTCTGATACACAGTTCGACACCGTCGGCACTGGTTGCCTGGCTGTTGCCTTGGTCGCTAGTGTTCGGGGTGTTGATTCGATTACTAGGGCACAAAGTCCTCCGCATGGCGCCGACTCCCATTCGCGCTTTGGCCGAGTCCGTCGCCTTAGTCGATCTGGCGGGTGTGGCTTTCATCGATGGTCGTGAGAAGTTTCTGCCATTCAATATCCTGACGCTGCTTCCGGCATGGCTTCTCGGTGTGCCCATCGTCAAGATGCCGCAAGCGGTAGGGCCGTTCAAGAGGCCACTGAACAGGGTTGCAGCCAGGCTGGTGCTGCCGATGTGCCTAAAGATATGGGCTCGTGGAGGACGGACACTGGTGCACCTGAAAGACTCCGGGTTCCAGGGAATTCACTTCGAGCAGGCGGACGACATCGCATTCAATCACCAGAACCGATACAGTCTGACCGACGAGCATTCATTGGAGGCGGAAGCTCGGCTGGCAGGAATTCCGGAAGCGAGAGCCGATGGCGCTTTCCGCGGTGTCGTAGGGTTGTGCCCCAGTTCCGTACTGGCGGTCAAATCGCGCAAGGAAGGCGGCAACTACGAGGACGTGCTGGTATTGCTGGGGCGGTCATTGGTCGATAGTGGTTTCCTTCTGGTCCTATTCCCGAATGCCACCCGGGGGAGCGAGGGCAATGCCGAACGCAATAACGACATTCCGGTACTGCGAAGGGTGATGGAGCGTCTTGCGCAGGATGGAAGCAAAACGGGAGGGGTCATCTGTTTCGACATGGATCTCAATGCAGCGTTCATCAAGCGGATTATTGAAGCGACAGACCTTTCGATTGTTTCCCGATTTCATGCAATGGTGGGCGCGCTTTCACTTTCTGTTCCCCCGCTGGTTCTGGGGTGGAGCCACAAATACGCCGAGGTGATGGCGCGGTTCGCGTTAGAACGGTTCGTGGTGGATTACAAGGACCTGGGCGCTGTCAAACTTCTGGAGCACGTTGAAGCTGTTTTCGACGAGCGCGAGTGGATTCGGCAAAGCATTCAAGAGAAACTGCCGGAAGTGAAGCGCGGCGCGGCGCGTCCTGTTGACGATCTCCTGCAGCTGTTGGACCCGCGGGAACGGAACATTGCATAGAAACATCACCATCGCACTTAAATGGATCTGGGCTGTCGCGGTCGTCGCAGCCGTCAGTTACGTGATTTATCGCTCACGGGAAGATGTCGTGCGGATGCTACATGCGGTCCCCACTAGCATGCTGATGGCGAGTCTGCTCCTGACAGCAGCCGCCAAGTTCTTTCTCGGCGAGAATGCCAGGCTTGCTGCGGCTCGCAACGCACTGGACCTGTCTTACGGTACGGCCATTCGTCTGTACAACCTGAGCCAACTTGGCAAATACCTGCCTGGCTCGATATGGCAGTTTGTCGGTCGCGCAGCAGCATACCGTAATATCGGTGGAAGTTATGGTCAAATCCGGGACAGCTTGCTGGTGGAGAGTCTCTGGATCATAAGTGGCGCTGCAGCAGTGGGTATACTGATGTGCGGCCCAGGCATAGCGCTGCTGGTTGACAAGACTCTGACCGGCGCAATTCGGTGGTGGTTTGCATCGTTGGTGCTCACAGGTGGATTGACCGGCATCGGGCTACTTCTGTGGAAGCGCCGTCTGCTGGCGCGCTATGTCAGATTGCTGGTTCCGAGTTGGCGCGTGATTATCGTGCAACTTGCCGTCTGGGGACTGCTAGGCATGGCGTTCTGGGTGCTGGCCAATGCATGCCAGATGCCCATAAGCCCCGTATTCAGCATCGGCCTGTTCGCAGCGGCTTATGCGATGGGTTTTCTGGTTCCCTTCGCTCCCGCGGGATTGGGCGTGCGCGATGGGATCCTGATGGTGGGTTTGCTCCCCTACGCAACTGCCGGCGAGGCGCTAGCGGTCACAGTCATGGCGCGATTGATCTATCTTGTGGTCGAGCTGTTGCTCGTCGCATTGCAGTCTATCGTTTCTGGACGCGACAAGCCTGTCGGGCCTTGATGATTCAACCGTTGGTCACGGTGGGCAGATCATTGTAGCGCCTTATGATCTCGAGTGATTTTTTCTCAGAATAGGGGATGATTCCGGCAGCATCCGCATAGCCGATGGCGATCAGCATAATCACGCGTTCATCGTATGCCAATCCCAATTTTTTCTGCATTCTCCGCTCGAGCGGTTCGAAATCGGGCCAATTGATTACCGATGACGACAGCCCTAGGGTTTCCAGCGCCAGCATGAAGCTCATTGCGGCGAGGGAGCTGTCAACATAAATCACATGGCGGTCCCGTGGGCTGAAGTAGTGATTGAGTCGGCCGACCAGCACGGCCACGGTCGGTATCTGGTGGGAATAGCCGACCGAACCAAACGGAATCCCTGCCACTTCCTTGACCATGCCGGGGTCGTCGAATATCCGAAACTCGTAGGGCAACCTGTTGCATGCGGTAGGGGATTGGCGTGCCACCAGCAGGGCCTTGTCCACGAGTTCGCGTGGCACGGGCTTCTGTTGGAACCAGCGGACCGATCGTCTTTGCATCGCCAAGGCGAGCAGCCCGTCGTACTCGACATCGCTCGGAATCGTTTCACTCCTGGGAAACGGCCGTTTGTTGCCCTTTCCGGAGACATTGAAGCGAGCGTGGGTGGACTTGAATCTGTCCTCTGCCTGGCGGACTAGGGGATTCGTGGAATCTACCAGTGAGAAATACTCCCGGAGGACGGAAAACGCCCATTCGAGTTCATTTTCCGCGATGGCGCCTTCCGTACCGAAATCACGAATCGCCACTTCGTAGAATTCGATGGTCTCCAGCAGGTAATCTAAGGCGAATACTGGGCGCCGGGGACGCATGGAAATGCCCTTCTCCAAGCGATGGATGTTGCGCCTAAGTTCGGTATGGCTACGCCTGCGGTTGGCGAGGTTGCGGTAGTAGTCGCGGCGCCCGCGCAGGACGGCAAACTGTTCACGATTGAAGGTCGCGAACGTGAGAATGCTGTATGGGACAGACAGAATGCGGTGAAACGAGAAAACTTCGGTGACGACGCGATTGAAGGTGTCGTACGTTTTACGGATCCACGTGACCGCGAGCAGCTGTTTTGCCAGGTTCTTGAGCTGGCCGATCATGCGGGGTGACCCAACACCGCTTCCAACTCCGGCAGCAATTTGAACAGATCCCCCACCAACCCGATGTCCGCGATCTCGAAGATCGGTGCCTCGGCATCCTTGTTGATGGCGACGATGGTGCCGGCGTCCTTGATGCCGGTGAGGTGCTGG
>Ga0180217_1002527_pt1 | contig 16747 bp, 27 predicted proteins | sample eDN3rd37CBELigOP_FD_128521 | JGI IMG/M metagenome (GOLD analysis project Ga0180217, IMG submission 128521) | Enriched Organic Plus compost microbial communities from Emeryville, California, USA - eDNA 3rd pass 37_C BE-Lig OP (version 2) (version 2) ... | reverse complement strand
CCGCCTTTATCACATTCAACCCGGTAAGCCCAACCAGAACGCCTATATCGAGCGCTTCAACCGAACCTTTCGTACCGAAGTGCTCGACGCCCACGTTTTCAATTCACTCTCCCAAGTCCGAGAGCTCGTCCACCGCTGGATGACCGATTACAACGAAGAACGTCCCCACAAAACCCTCGGCAATATCCCCCCAAGGCGCTTCTCCCTACAACTTGACCAACCCAAATCAACCGCCCAATTTCGAATTTCCAACTGTCTCATTGACGGGGAAGCTTACACGTCATCCCCAAGTTGCCGAACTGGTCTATCGCGAGGGTCGAGAAACTCTCGCCCCTCCGCTGGAGAACCGCCTGAAAAAGCGCTCTTCCTGATGGCCTCCGTCAATGGTGGCTTTGCTTGGACGCTTACCCTCAAAAAAACAACGGGCCGGGTTTAACCCCGGCCCATTGCAAACCAAGCTGAACAACCAACCGCGGGGCAAACCGGCAGCAAGCCAGCGGTTAATCCATTCGAACCCGCAGTTAGCGGGAGTAAAGTTCGACGATCAACTGTTCGTTGACGATCGGTGCGATCTCGTCGCGTGACGGAATCCGCGAAACCGTTCCGGCAAAGTGCTCTTTGTCGGCCTCGAGCCATTCCGGAACGGGGACGATCTGCGTCAACTCAAGAAAACGGGCGGCCAAGCTGCGGGAAGCCGGCTTGTCCTTGATCTGGATCTTGTCGCCGGGGCGGACGTTGAACGAAGAAACGTCCACCTTGCGGCCGTTCACCGTCACGTGCCCGTGCGAAACGAGCTGACGAGCCGCAGAACGGGAATTCGCGAAGCCGAGGCGATAGACGACGTTGTCCAGCCGAGTCTCCAGAAGTTGGAGGAGGATCTCGCCGGTAACGCCGCGGCGGCTGCTGGCGATCTCGAAATAACGGCGGAACTGGCGCTCGAGAACTCCGTACTGATAGCGGAGCTTCTGCTTCTCGGCGAGCGCGACGGCATATTCAGACTGCTTGCGACGAGAACCCTTGGGGCCGTGCATGCCGGGGCCGTAGTTCTTACGCTCCAAAGCCTTGGACGGGCCGAAAATGGCCACGCCGAAGCGGCGGCTGATTTTAGATTTAGGACCAGTGTAACGAGCCATAAAAAGTCGTGGTTAGGACGGATGCAAAGGTTCAAACGCGGCGCTGCTTCGGCGGACGGCAGCCATTGTGCGGAACCGGTGTGACGTCACGGATCACGGAGATGTCCAGCCCCATCGCCTGCATGGCGCGCACGGCGGATTCACGACCCGCCCCAGGCCCCTTCACGCGGACTTCGACTTCCTTCAGGCCGTGCCCCATCGCCTGGCGGCAGGCGTCCTGCGCCACCATCTGGGCGGCGTAAGCCGTGCTCTTGCGGGAGCCGCGGAACCCGGCCTTGCCCGCGCTCGACCAGCCGATGACCGCGCCGGTGAGATCAGTGATGCTGACAATCGTGTTGTTGAAGCTGGCCTGAACGTGAGCGATGCCGCTGTGGACGTTCTTGGCACCCTTGGCCTTGATGATCTTGACGGGCTCGATAACGTTGGCGTCGAGGGAGAGGTTCTCTTCCTTCTTTGCCTCGGGAGCAGCGGCGGGCGCGGCAGCCTTCTTCTTGGGGGCTGCTTTTTTCTTGGCGGGCGCGGTCTCGGCCGCGGGCGCAGCGGGAGCCGCCGCGGTCGTCGGTTCAGCCGACGGGGCCGCCGGAGTCACCGGCGTCTCGGGTGCGTTCGTTTCTTCTGCCATAACTTCGAATTACGATGGTCGGATGGGATCAGGCTATGATCGGGTTCTTACTTCTTCGCGCGCTGCACGCCGACGGTCCGGCGCGGACCCTTGCGGGTGCGGGCGTTGGTGGAGGTGCGCTGGCCGCGCACGGGCAGGCCACGACGATGGCGCAGGCCGCGGTAGCAGTTGATTGCTTGGAGCCGCTTCAGGTTGCCCTGGATGTCCCGGCGCAGATCGCCTTCGATCAGAAGCTTGTTGTCGTTGATCGCCTGAATGATCTGGTTGATCTGCTCCACCGACAGGTCCTTCGCGCGGATGTCGGGGTTGATGTTGGTCTGCTCGAGGATCTTTTTCGCCCAGGAAGGGCCGATCCCGTAAATGTACGGCAGCGAGGCTTCGATGCGTTTGTCGCCGGGAATCTCAACTCCAAGTAGTCGTGGCATATGCTGAAAAATTTAGGGTCGCCGAAATTAGCCTTGCCGCTGTTTGTGCCGAGCGTTTTTGCACAAAACGCGCACCACGTTCTTGCGTTTGACGATCTTGCAAGACTCGCACACTCTCTTAACCGATGCTCTAACTTTCATAAATTGGGGCCCTTTCCAGGATGTTCCGGCTTTTCCGGAAACCCATGTTTGGGGACGAAAAAACCGCTCGGGAAAGAAATCGAGTCCTCCCGGAGCGACCTTTTCGATTGTCAGTTACTTCTTTCTAAAGGTAATTCGCCCTTTCGACAAGTCGTAAGGGGACATTTCTAGCAGAACTTTGTCGCCTGGCAAGATCCGAATGAAGTGCAAACGCATTTTTCCGGAAATATGCGCCAAAACCCGGTGTCCGTTGGGAAGTTCCACCCGGAACATCGTGTTGGGGAGCAGTTCGACGACTTTGCCTTCTACTTCGATCGCGTCTTTTCTCGCCATGTCAGAATCTCCGGTTCTCCACGGGTCACCAGAACGGTATGCTCGAAATGTGCCGACGGCTTTGAGTCGGTGGTGACGACCGTCCACCCGTCCGCCAGAATGCGGACTCCGCTCTTGCCGAGGTTCACCATCGGTTCGATGGCGAGCGTCATTCCAGCCTTCAGTCGCGGCCCGGTGCCGCGTCGGCCGTAGTTGGGAATTTGCGGCTCCTCGTGGAGCTGGCGCCCGACCCCGTGGCCGACAAATTCCCGCACGACAGTGAAACCTTCTTCCACAACCTTTTCCTCAACCGAAGCACAAAGGTCGCCGAGACGCTCACCATCAACGGCATGGGAAATCGCAACATACAACGCTTCTTCGGTCGCCTGCAAGAGCCTCTGCACGGGTTCTTCGACAGCGCCTACGGCGATAGTGGTGGCGGTATCCCCCACCCAGCCGCCTTGTATGACGCCAATGTCGATCTTCACAATGTCGCCGTATTGAATTTTGCGCGGCCCCCCTATCCCGTGAACGACTTCTTCATTTACCGAAATACAAATCTGCCCGGGAAAACCCCGGTAATTCAGAAACGCGCTTCGCCCCCCTGCCTCGGCGATGAACTCGGCAGCAGCGGCGTCGATCTCGCCGGTCGTAACTCCCGGCCGGACCAAGCCAGCGAGGCGGTCGCGAATCTCTCCCGCCGTCTGGCAGGCTATTCGCATTTTTTCGATCTCCTTGGCGGTCTTGATCGGAATCATGCCGCATCCTCCAGAATGGATGAAATCTTTGCAAACACGGTTTCCGGCCGTTCGGCAGCCTCGAGCTTGAACAGTAAGTCGCGGTCGCGGTAGAAATCGACCAGCGGTTCGGTCTTTTCGCGATATTCGGCCATCCGCTGCTCCAGCGCTTCGAGCGTGTCGTCGGTGCGTCGAAAAAGCTTTCCGCCACAGACGGGGCAGGCATCCTCAAGCGAATTGACATGAAGGCCGATTCTGAAAATCCGCCCGCAATCGCGGCAGCCGACACGGTTCAGCACGCGATCTTGAATCTCCTTGATCGGCACGTCGAAATAGATCACGGCCTCCAACGGAGTCCCCCGATTTTCAAGTAGGTGATCGAGCGCCTCGGCCTGCGGGACGGTTCGCGGAAATCCGTCAAAGAGGAAGGAATCGCCCTGCGTAAGCAGCCATTCCCCAACCAATTCCGTGATCATCGCATCGGGGACGAGGTGCCCTTTGCTGGTGAGGTCGCTCGCGGCTTTGCCGAGGCTTGTTCCTTTCCGGAGTTCTTCTCGAAGCATCGCCCCGGTGGAGGTCGGCTCAATTCCGTAGCGCTCGCGAATTAGCTCAGCTTGGGTTCCCTTTCCGGAAGCGGGCGGGCCGAGGAGCACGATCCGCTTTTTGACACCACCGGCTCCCCCTGTCGGCCGGGCAGAAGATGGGAATGTCGCCTTCAATCGCGAGATGGATTAGCGAAACTGTTGGGCGAGATAAATCGCCATTCCAGCGATCACAAGGAGAGCCACCCCAACGTAGGCCCAAATCAGAGCACTCTGCTGGACCGCTTCCCCGCGTCCGGAGCGGCTGAGATCCGAGCGGCCCCGAATCCGCCCTTTGCGGAGGAAGCCGTCATAGTGGCGCTGAATCAGATGCGTCTCCACCTGGCGCATCGTGTCGAGAACGACACCGACGATAATCAGGAGCCCCGTGCCGCCGAAGAACTGTGCCGTCATCGAAGGGACGTGCAACTGCCGGGTAAGCATCTGCGGCAGGATGGCAATCACGGTGAGGAAGACCGCGCCCGCGAAAGTGAGGCGGCTCATCGTGAAGTCGAGGAAATCGGCGGTCGGCTTACCCGGGCGCACACCGGGAATGTAACCGCCATACTTCTTGAGATCCTCGGCGATTTGCTGCGGCTGAAACTGCGTCGCCACCCAGAAGTAGCTGAAGAAGAAAATCATCACCCCGTACAGGCTGTAGTGCACCCACCCATCGGAGAGCGCTGCGGCAATCTTGTTCGCCATCGGGCTGTTCTTGAACGCCATGTTGATGATCTGCGCCGGGAACATCAAAAGCGCCTGGGCGAAAATGATCGGCATGACGCCCGCGTAGTTCACCTTCAAAGGCATGTACTGCGTCTGCCCCCCGTAAACCTTTCGGCCCACGACGCGCTTGGCATACTGGACGCTGATTTTTCGCTGCCCCTGCGTGACGCAAATCACCGCGGCAATTACGAGAATAAAGAACGCAATGAGGAGCACCAGCACCATCGGGCTTACTTGGCTGGCCTGGCCGGCGGCGGGGATGAAAATTCGCCATGCCTGAATCAGCGCGGCGGGCAGCTGAGCGACGATGCCGACGGTGATGATCAGCGACATCCCATTCCCGATCCCCCGGTCGGTGATCTGGTCCCCCATCCACATCAGAAACATCGTCCCTGCCGTAAGAAAGACGACCGATGAAACCATGAACAACGGCCCGGGTGTCACCACCAGATCCCGCCCAATCCGGGCAATCGTGTCCGCGATTCCGGGTAGCATCGGATTTGACGCCGGATTCTGGAACGTCAGGGCAAGCAGGTAGCCCTGGAAGACGCACAACGCAATGGTCGCGTAGCGCGTGTATTGCATGATCTTCTGGCGTCCTCCATCCTCCTTGGACATCTTGCTGAGCTGCGGAACGACCGCGGTCAGCAACTGCAGCATGATCGATGCGCTGATATAGGGCATGACCCCCAGCGAGAAGATCGCGCAATTCTCCAAGGCGCCGCCACTGAACAGATTGAAGAGCGCGACGACGCTTCCCCCGGCCTTCTGGTTCACCTCCGTGGCGAACCATTCCCGAAGTACGGAGGCATCCACGCCGGGCACGGTTATGTGCGCGCCGACGCGGATGACAATGATCAGCAGGAGCGTGAAGAGAACACGATTCCGGAGTTCCGGAATTTTGAACGTGTTGGCGAACGCGGAAATCATGCAGGCGGGCGGCCCCTGTTATTTGGCTTCCGCCGTTGCGAGGGTGCCTCCGGCCTTCTGGATCTTTTCAGCAGCCGCGGCACTAACCTTGTCGAGGCTGACGGTGAGCTTCTTGCTCACCTCGCCGTTGGCGAGAAGCTTGACCCCATCGTAACGGCCGCGGATCAACCCCTTCTCCAGGAGCGCCGCTTCGTCAACCGTCGCACCTTCTTCAAAGGCATTCAGGTCCGCAACGTTCACGATGGCATAAACCGTCTTGAACGCGGCGTTGTTGAATCCGCGCTTCGGAAGGCGGCGAATGAGCGGCATCTGGCCGCCTTCAAACCCGAGGCGGATGGAACCACCCGAACGCGCCTTCTGGCCTTTGTGCCCTTTGCCGGAGGTCTTGCCGTGGCCGGAGCTTTCGCCGCATCCGAGCCGCTTGACGCGATGCTTGGAACCAGGGCGGGGCTTTAGAGTACTGAGATTCATAAAGTAGCAATGCTGAGGCTCCCCGGAGGGAGCCTTGTTTTTCCTTGGTTACGCCTCGGCCGTCGCGGCAGCGGGAGCGGCTTTCGAAATGCCGCGGATCTTGAAGATCTCCTCGCGCTGACGCAGCCCGTTGAGGGCTTCGATGGTGGCCTTGACCACGTTTGCGTGGTTGCTGGAACCGAGCGATTTCGCGAGAACGTCGCGAATCCCCGCCGCTTCCACCACCGCACGCACACCGCCGCCGGCGATCACTCCCGTACCGGGCGAAGCCGGGCGGAGGAGGACGCGGCCACCGCCGAACTCACCGATCACCTCGTGGGGAATCGTGTTCTCCCGGATGGCCACGGTGCGGAGCGCCTTCTTGGCGGCTTCGGAAGCCTTACGAATCGCTTCCGAAACTTCATTCGCCTTGCCGAAGCCGTATCCGACCTTGCCCGCACGGTTGCCCGTGACGATCAAGGCGCTGAAGCTGAAGCGCCGGCCGCCTTTGACGACCTTCGCGCAGCGGTTGATGAACACCACCTTTTCGGTGAGGTCCGACTTCGGTTCGGAAGAAGTATCCCTCCGGTCTCCCCGGCGGTCGTTTTTACGTTGAGGAGCTGCCATAATTAAAAATCAAGTCCCGCTTCACGCGCGGCGTCGGCCAGCGCTTTCACTTTCCCGTGGTACTGGAAACCACCCCGGTCGAAAACGACTTTGCTGACCTGGGCTCCCTTGGAGCGTTCGGCAATTAACTTGCCGATGGTCTGCGCGGTAGCGACGTTTGCGCGGAGCGATTTGTCGCCTTTCAAACTCTTTTCCGTGGTGGTCGCCGCGGCGAGGGTACGGCCCGCCACGTCGTCGATCACCTGGGCGTAAATATTCTTGCCCGAGAAGTGAACCGCCAGACGAGGGCGTTCAGCCGTGCCGGACACCCGCTTGCGAATGCGGGCGTGGCGCATTTTAACTTTTTGCAGAGAAGCCATATCAGGTTACCCCAAAGATTACTGAACTGTCTTGCCTTCCTTACGGAGGATCTGCTCACCGGCATACCGGACACCCTTGCCTTTGTACGGCTCAGGCGGGTAGTAGGAGCGGATGTCGGCAGCAACCTGGCCGACCGTTTTCTTGTCGATCCCTTCGATGCGGATCTTCGTGTTCTCCGCGACCGTTACCTTGATCCCCTCCGGGATCGGGAAGAGGATCGGGTGCGAAAAACCGAGCGAGAGATTGAGGACGGCCCCCTGAACGGCGGCCTTGAAACCGACGCCGTGGATCTCCAGATCCTTGACGAACCCACTAGAGACCCCTGTCACCATGTTGGCGACGAGCGATCGGGAAAGACCGTGCAGGGCGCGGACGCTACGGCTTTCGCTGCTGCGCTCCACGAGCACCTTCGAGTTCTCCACGCGGGCCTTGATCTGTTTCGGCAGCGTCCACTCGAGTTTCCCCTTCGGGCCTTCGACTTTCACCCCGCCTTCGGGCGAGATGTCGACCTTCACCGAACCCGGGAGATCGATCAGCTTTTTTCCAATTCGCGACATACGGATGAAGAGGTTACCAAACGTAGGCGAGCAACTCGCCGCCGACATTCTGTTTCTTTGCTTCGCGACCGCTGACGACTCCACGGGGAGTCGAGAGAATCGAAACGCCCAGGCCCCCAAGGACACGGGGAATCTCCTTGGCGCCGACGTAGCGGCGCAGGCCGGGACGGCTGACGCGCTTGAGGCCGGTGATCGCCGGGGTGCGGTTCACGAACTTATTGGTGATACGGATTTGGGGAAACGCGCCCTCCGTATCGAGTTCGTAGTTCGCGATATACCCTTCCTCTTTGAGGATGCGGGCGATCTCGATCTTGATCTTCGAATAGGGAACAACGGTTTCCGCCTTCAGTGCGCTGGCGCTGTTGCGCAGGCGCGTCAGAAAATCTGCGATAGGGTCGGACAAATTGCTCATAATATACTTACCTCAAACGCCGTTGGATCAGGCCGCCTTCTTCGCCTTGTCGGTGAAGGGGACGCCAAGTTCCACCAGCAGCGCCTTTGCATGTTCGTCACTCCGGGCGCTCGTAACGATGGTTACGTCAAACCCGATGTTGCGCTTGATCTTGTCGAGCTCAACCTCCGGGAAAATGCTCTGGTCGGCCACGCCGAGGGTGTAGTTCCCCTGGCCGTCGAAGGCACGCGGGGAAATTCCGCGGAAGTCGCGGATGCGCGGCAGCGCCATCTTGATGAGACGCTCCAGAAATTCATACATACGAGGCCCTCGGAGCGTCACCTTTGCGCCGATCGCCTGGCCGTCGCGGAGCTTGAAGTTGGAAATGCTCTTCTTCGCGCGGGTTTCGGCGGGACGCTGGCCGGTAATGAGGGCGAGTTCGGCCTTGGCATCTTCGAGGGCTTGCTTGACATCCGATGCCGAGCCGACGCTCGTATTGATGACGATCTTCTCGACGCGGGGCACCTGATGGACGTTCTCGACGCCAAGCTGGCTCTTGAGCGCGGGAACAACCCGGTCTTTGTATTCTTGGTAAAGGGCGACTGGCATAAACGAATGCTAGCGTGAATGGTTGGTGACGGCCCGGCCTGTCAGGCCGCCTTCTTCTTTGCGGCTTTCCCGCCGGACTTATCGGATTTGTTCGACTTCTCGACAACCTTGACGTTGGAGACGTGAACCGGTCCCTCGCGCTCAATGATCGCGCCCTGGGGATTGTCCTGGGATTTGCGAGTGTGCTTCTTGATCAGGCGGACGCCTTCAATCAGCACCTGGTTCTTCTTCGGAAGAAGCTGGAGAACCTTCCCGGTGGCACCCTTGTGGTTCCCGGAAACGACTTCGACCTGGTCTCCCTTCTTGACGTGAAATTTCTGGCTCATGAACGTTCTGAATCGTGCTTGATTGCAATTTTGCGACTGGACGGCTCAATACCCTTAGAGAACCTCCGGGGCGAGCGACACGATCTTCATGAAGTTCCGCTCGCGAAGTTCGCGGGCGACCGGGCCGAAGATACGGGTGCCGCGTGGGTTGGAGTCCTTGTCGATGATGACGATCGCGTTCTTGTCGAAACGGAGGTAGGAACCGTCCTCACGGCGGACGGGCTGCTTGGTCCGCACTATGACGGCGCGGACGACGTCGCCCTTCTTCACGCTCCCACCGGGAGAAGCCTCGCGGATGTGGGCCGTGATGATGTCGCCCACGTGCGCTTCTTTCGTCGGCTTGCCGATGACGCCAATCATCTTGGCCATGCGAGCGCCCGTGTTGTCGGCGACATCGAGTCTGGATCGAATCTGGAGCATATTGCGAAAAGGGGTATCGAGCTTACACTAATGCTTGAGGATTTCAACAATCCTCCAGCGCTTCATTTTGCTGAGGGGGCGGGTCTCCATGATGCGAACGGTGTCGCCGACCTGTGCCTTGTTCTCCTCGTCGTGCGCGTGGAATTTCTTGACCTGCTTGACGATCTTGCCAAAGCGGGCGTGCGGGACGCGCGTCACCGTCTCGACGACGGCGGTCTTGTTCATCTTGTTGGAAACCACCTGGCCCACCCGCGTCTTGCGGAGGCTGCGGGCGTCCTGTTTCTCGGTCGTTTGATTCTCGCTCATGGTTTCTCTGGGGATTAGGCCCCCTGCTTGGCTTTACGTTCGGAAAGCACCGTTTCGATGCGGGCGATGTCGCGGCGGGTCGCGCGGATTTCGCTCGGCTTCTCAAGCTGGCCGATCTTCCCCTGGAGACGGAGGCGGAATGCATTCTCGCGCAGTTCGCGCTTGCGGGCCTCCAGCTCCTCGTTGCTCAATTCTTTAATTTCTTTGATCTTCATACCTCTGTGGTAAACGCTTGGGCGTTCAGGGGATTAGGCGGCGGCGCGGTGACGGGTGAGGAAGCGGGTCCGCACCGGCAACTTCGTCGCGGCGAGGCGGAGCGATTCGCGAGCAATCGACTCGGGGATACCGTCGAGTTCGAAAATGATGTTGCCCGGGCGGACAACCGCGACCCAGTACTCGGGTGCACCCTTACCTTTACCCATTCGGGTTTCCGGAGGGCGCGCGGTCACCGACTTGTCGGGGAAAATGCGAATCCAGAGCTTTCCTTTGCGCTTCATGTTACGGGTGAGCGCAACACGAGCGGCTTCGATCTGGGTGTTGGTAATCCAGGCGCGCTCCAGCGTTTGCAGGGCGTACGCGCCGAAGTCGATGGTCACGTTGCGTGAAGCGACACCCTTGCGGCTGCCCCGCTGGGTCTTCCGGTACTTCACGCGTTTTGGCATCAATGGCATAGTGAGTCTCCTCTAAAAATTGCGGCCTGTCTTTTGCCTCTTATGACTGCTACGACTGCTGCTGGGCTTGGGAGCGCCGGTCGCTGTCGCGTTCGCGGCGTTCGCGAGGCTCGCGGGCGGGCAGTTCCTTTTCGGTGCCCGGTTCCGGCTTGCAGAGCCACACCTTGACCCCGATTTTACCGTAGACTGTTTCGGCTTCGGCAAACCCGTAATCAATCGGGGTGCGAAGGGTGTGCAGCGGAACCTTGCCTTCGTGATAACGTTCGGCACGGGAAATTTCCGCACCGCCGAGACGACCGGCGCAGCGCACCTTGATCCCCTGGGCGCCGAAGTCCATCGTCGTCTGCACGGCCTTTTTCATGGCGCGGCGGAAGGAAATACGGCGTTCAATCTGAAGAGCGATGTTCTCGGCCACCAGCTGGGCGTCGAGTTCCGGGGTCTTGATCTCCTGAATGTCGATCTTGACCTGCTTGCCGCCCGACATGGAGGCGATCTCTTCGGTCATCTTCTCAATCTCGGTCCCCTTACGGCCGATAACGATGCCCGGGCGGGCGGTGAAGATTGTCACACGAAGGCTGTTCCAGGCGCGTTCGATCACGATCTTGGCGACCGCCGCGAGCGCGAGCTTCTTCTTCACGTATCCACGGATCTTGAGATCCGTGTGGAGGAACTCAGGGAAATCCTTGGGCGACGCATACCACCGCGAGCGCCAGTCCCGGTTGAGGGCGAGGCGGTAGCCGATTGGATTGACTTTCTGACCCATAAAATTACTTGCTCTCCTGACTTGCTGCGGTCTTGCGGGCGCGGGCGGGCTTCTTGGCCGCCCCGGCGGCCTTGCGGGCCTTCGAACGGGCACCGCTGCGGTTTTCACGAGTTTGCACCTCGACCTCGTCGGTGAGGATGATCCGGATGTGCGAGGTGCGCTTGAGGATCGGACCGGCGCTGCCACGAGCTTTCGGCTGGGAGCGCTTGAGGGTCGGCCCCTCGCCGACGGTAGCCTCTTTCACGACGAGCGAATCGACACGCAGGTTCGCGTTGTTTTCGGCGTTGGCGACCGCGCTCTTGAGCGTTTTGGCGACCAGCACAGCGGCTTTCTTCGGGCTGAACGCAACGATGTCCAGCGCCGCCGCAACCGGCAGGCCCTGAATTTCGCGCGTCACCTCCCGGGCCTTGAAGGCCGAAATGCGCGCATACTTGTATGTCGAATGAATCTGCATGTTAGTTGAAATTTTCCTCGCGTCCGCTGGCGTCCACCCTAAGGCGGTCGCCGACTTTAATTTTGTTCTTCTCAGAGTCCAGACTTTGTATCACTCCACCGCAAATTTTTTCGCGAACGTCGACGATTCGGATTACTCCGACCGCGTTTCCGTCGCGAAGAACACGAAAAGGCATTCCCACCTTCACTCCGTGCCGGCTGCCGATATTGCCCACCACCAGCGACCACTCCTCCTTGATGCTGATCACCATTCCCTGCGTCAGGTCCGCGGGTGCAGCGCCTTCCGTCGGGGCTTCTCCGGTTCCGGGAATCCCCAGCGCTTCAACAACGCTTCGCATCCGGGCCTCCAGAGCCAGGCGTGCCTCGGCGTCTTCCGAAGTTGCCCCTTTTGTGAACCGGAGCACGGCTTCGCTGAGCTGTACCAACTCGTCCGCGAGGCGGTCCTTCTCCGCTTGAAGGAGCTGCAAATCGCGCACCCCCTTCAGAAGCCGTTGTTCCAGCTTTCGTTTGTCGCCGCTGAGTCCATCGACTCCGAGCGCCTCCATCCGAAGCTTGAGCTCAGCCGCTTCCTTCCGGAAAACCTCCGCTTCGCCGTTGGCGACCGCGAGGCTTTCGGTGAGCGATTTTACGGCCGCCTGCGCTTCCGACAGTTGCTGGCGGAGAAGCTGGTTCTCGGCAGTCACCGTCTGAAGCGTGATCTTCGCTTCCGTAAACTCAATGTCCAGATCTGTGAAAGAACTCTCCCCCATGGCGGATGGCCCTCTTGCCAGCCCCATAAGCACTAGCACCAACGGTAGCGCGCATAGCCTTTTCAGCACCATCCGCTCTACCTTCGCGGGCGGTGCTGTGTACAGCGCCGACCGCAACCGCCCGTTTCCGGGCTTCGCCATTCCTGCTTTAAGGGCAGGAACTTTCATGACTACTTCGTCACCTTCGCCGTGTGTGCTCCGTGCTTCTTGAACACACGCGTGGGAGAGAACTCCCCGAGTTTGTGACCGACCATATTCTCGGTCACGAACACCGAATTGAAAATCTTACCGTTATGGACCAGGAACGTGTGTCCCACGAAGTCCGGCGTGATCATCGACCGGCGTGACCAGGTCTTGATCGGCTTCTTGACGCCGCTCTCGTTCATCTTGTCGATCTTCTCGAGCAGATGGAGCGCGACGAAGGGCCCCTTTTTCAGTGATCTTCCCATAAAACGTTACTTCTTGGCGTTGCGGCGCTGCACGATGAAGTTGTTGCTCTCCTTGTGCTTGCGACGGGTCTTGAAGCCCTTGGCGAGCTGGCCCCACGGACTCATCGGGTGATGGCGTCCGCCGCCACCCTTCGACTTGCCCTGGCCGCCACCCATCGGGTGATCGACCGGGTTCATCACCATACCGCGGACATGCGGACGGCGGCCCAGCCAGCGGGAGCGGCCCGCTTTGCCGGAAGAGACGTTCATGTGGTCAACATTGCCGACCTGACCGATCGTGGCATAAGCCGTCTCATGAATCTTGCGGATTTCACCGGACGGCATCTTGACGAGCGCGTAACCCGCTTCGCGGTTGCTCAGGACGGCTTGCTGACCGGCGCTGCGGGCAATCTGGCCACCGCGGCCCGGAATGAGCTCGATGTTATGAATGGCCGAGCCCAGCGGGATGTTCTTGAGCGGAAGAGCGTTGCCAACCTCGGGGCTTGCATTCTCGCCGGATGAGACCTTGCGGCCGACCGTGAGCCCAACCGGGGCGAGGATGTAGCTCCTTTCGCCGTCGGCATACTGGATCAACGCGATACGGGCCGAACGGTTCGGATCGTATTCGATCCCGATCACTTGGGCTTCGACTCCGTGCTTACGGCGCTTGAAGTCGATCAGGCGGTATTTCTGCTTGTGGCCGCCTCCGATGTGGCGGGAAGTCAGGCGACCGCGATTATTGCGGCCCCCGGTCTTCTTCTTGGGAACAAGAAGGCTCTTCTCGGGCTTCGACTTGGTAATCTCGTCGAACGCCGGCAGCGCCTTGAAGCGCTGAGTCGGGGTCAATGGACGGAAAGTTTTGAGTGCCATGGTCCGTTTCTAGTTCAGTGGCTTAGGAGGATCCCGGCTTAGGCCAGATCGATCTTTTCCCCTTCTTTAAGCGTGACGATCGCCTTCTTCCAGTGGGCTGTGCGGCCCGCGTCGGGACGGCGCTCGCGCCGCTTCTTGCCGGCAAAGTTGGCGGTGTTGACCGCCGCGACCTTTTTGCCGAAAAGCTTCTCGATGGCCTGTTTGATCTGGAGCTTATTTGCGCGGGGCGAAACACGGAAGACGTACTTGCCCTGCTTCTCGCTCAGGAGCGTCGCCTTCTCGGTGAGGACAGGCGTTTGAATCAGTTCGTGCGGCTCGTTCATTACTGGGTCCTTTCTGCCAACTTCGCAAGGGCGTCGTTCGTGATGACGATCTTCTTGAAGGCCAGGAGTTGTTCGGTGTTCACCTCTGCGGCAGTGATGAGGCGGGTCGGCTGCACGTTGCGGGCAGCCTTGAAGGTGTTTTCGTCGAAGCTGGTAGCGACAATCAGCGTCTTCTCGACGCCGACGTTTTCCTTCACCCAGGCCACAAATTCCTTCGTCTTCGGATTCGCGATGGCGAAGCTGTCGACAACAAGGACGTCACCGGCGAGGATCCGAGCGCTGAGCGCCTTCCGGAACGCGAGCCGGCGGACCGACTTGGTGACTTTCTTGGAGTAGTCGCGGGGCTTGGGTCCGAAGACCACGCCGCCACCCACCCAGACGGGCGAGCTCTTGTAACCGGCGCGGGCACGGCCTGTGCCTTTCTGGCGCCACGGCTTCGACCCAGAGAGGGCGACTTCCGCCTTCGTCTTCGTATTTGCGGTGCCGCTACGGCGATTGGCGCGCAGAGCGACGACTACGTCGTGGACGGCCTGGGTTCCGCGGCCATTTTCAATCAAGGCGAGGTTCGCCTTCTTGGCTGCATCAATCGTGAGAACAGTTGCGCTCATTTATCGGATCCTTATTTGGCCTCCGCGGGAAGGGGTTTCTTCTTGGCCGGGCGGACAATGACGTACCCGCCATTCGAGCCGGGGATCGCCCCTTTGATGAGGAGCACCTGCTCGGCCTCGCGCACCTGGACGATGGTGAGATTCTGGACGGTGATGCGGTCATCACCCATGTGGCCGGGCATTGATTGGTTCTTCCAGATCCGGCCGGGGGTGGAACGGTTACCGATGGCGCCCGGACGGCGGTGCATCATGGAACCGTGGGAGGCGGGCTGCCCCGCGGCGCCGTGCTTCTTCACGATGCCCTGGAAGCCGTGGCCCTTCGAACGCCCGATGACGTCAACGATTTGACCGGCCTGGAAGTGGGAGGCGGTAAGGTTCAGTTCGCCTTCGACCTTGTCGCTGTCCGCCAAGCGGAACTCGCGAACGAGCTTCTTCGGTTCGGAACCGGCCTTCTTGAAGTGGCCGATCTCGGCCTTGTTCACGCGGGATTCCTTCTGCGTATCGAAGCCGATCTGAACGGCGGAGTAGCCGTCCTTTTCCAGCGTCTTGACCTGAAGAAGGCTATTGCCCCCGATGGCGACGACGGTAACAGGGGTCGAACGCCCCTTCTCGTCGTACACTCGGGTCATCCCGATTTTCTTTCCTAACAGTCCGTATCTCATTGCGTCTATTGCGTCTTGAACACCGGTCAGATCTTGATGGTGATATCAACACCAGCCGGGAGGTTCAGCTTCTTGAGTTCGTCCACCGTCTTCGCGGTCGGCTCGATGATGTCCAGCAGGCGTTTGTGCGTGCGGATTTCGAACTGGTCCATCGACTTTTTGTCGACGTGCGGAGAACGGTTCACGGTGAATTTTTCAATCCGCGTCGGGAGCGGGATGGGACCCGCCACCTTTGCGCCGGTGCGCTTGGCGGTCTCGACGATATCCGCCGAGGATTGGTCGAGCGTCCGGAAGTCAAAGGCTTTGAGCCGGATGCGAATTCTTTGGCCGTTGGTCATAGAAATGGGCGGTTGGGATTGCGAGCGTGCGAAGTTTAGCCTTTCTGGTCGAGCACGGCGGCGAGAACACCCGCGGGAACCTGCTCGAAATGAGAGGGCTCCATCGAGTAGGAGGAGCGCCCCTTGGAGAGGGAGCGGATTGCCGTGGAGTAACCGAACATTTCGGCCAGCGGCACTTCGGCGTTGACGACGGAGAGATTGTTCTTCGAGTCGATGCTCTGGATGCGGCCGCGGCGACGGTTGAGGTCACCCATGATGTCGCCCTGGTATTCTTCCGGGGTGACGTTCTCGACCTTCATGATCGGTTCAAGAAGGATCGACTTCGCCTTCTTGAAGGCATCCTTGGCGGCGAAGATCGCGGCCATCTTGAACGCCATTTCGTTGGAGTCGACTTCGTGGTACGACCCGTCGACGATGTCGATACAGACATCAATGACCGGGTAGCCGCCGATAACGCCGTTGAGGAGTGCCTCTTCGAGGCCCTTCTTGACTGCCGGGATGTAATCCTTCGGAATCGATCCGCCGACGGTCTTGTTCTCGATGACACTGCCCTTTCCGGCTTCGTTCGGGCGAACGTTAATGATGACGTGGCCGTACTGACCGCGGCCGCCGGATTGCTTGACGAGTTTGCCTTCGCCGGTGGCCGGCGTCGTGATCGTTTCGCGATAGGCGATCTGCGGCTTGCCGGAGTTTGCGTCGACCTTGAACTCGCGCAGAAGGCGGTCGCGGATGATTTCGAGGTGCAACTCGCCCATTCCCGCGATGAGCGTCTGGCCGGTTTCCTCGTTGGTCGAAACGCGGAAGGTCGGATCTTCTTCGGCGAGGCGCTGAAGGGCGTTCGCCATCTTCTCCTGGTCGATCTTGGTCTTCGGCTCGATCGACATCGAGATCACCGGGTCAGGGAACGACGGCGGTTCGAGCAGGATCGGGTGATCCTCGTCACAGAGCGTATCGCCCGTGGTAATGTTCTTGATACCGACGATGGCGGCGATGTCGCCGGAGTAGCAGACGTCGATATCTTCGCGCTTGTCGGCCTGAATCTGGATCAGACGGCTGATGCGCTCGCGCTTGTTGGTGCGCGGGTTGTAAACGGTGTCGCCCTTCGTCAGCTTGCCGGAGTAAACGCGGAAGAAAACGAGCTTGCCGACGAACGGATCGCTCCAAAGCTTGAACGCCAGCGAGCAGAATTTGCCGTTGTCGTCGGTGGGAGCCTCCTGCGGCTCCCCATT
>Ga0180217_1002525_pt1 | contig 16754 bp, 12 predicted proteins | sample eDN3rd37CBELigOP_FD_128521 | JGI IMG/M metagenome (GOLD analysis project Ga0180217, IMG submission 128521) | Enriched Organic Plus compost microbial communities from Emeryville, California, USA - eDNA 3rd pass 37_C BE-Lig OP (version 2) (version 2) ... | reverse complement strand
TTGCTTTCGACGGCTGCAAACGTGCGATCGAGGTCGTTGAGCAAGTTCTGGCGACGTTCGACTTCTTCGATCGTCAGGCCGTTGCCGAGCGCAATACCTCGCACGCTAAACGGCGTGCCCGGCTTGGGAGTAGCAGCCGTATTGAGGGGCGCATATTGCACGCCTAGGAAGCCAGGGCGCTGGTTGCTATTCGGAATGGCGACGAAAGGCGGCAAGTCGCGCTCTCCCCCCTTCTCTTTCACGACCACGGCGCCGTATCCCGGGTACTCCAACGACGGGATAGGCCGATTGCCCGTGTTGACGTACTCCTGGCCGAGCTCATGAGCGCCCAGCGTGTGGGTGACGCCTCGCAAAATGGCGAACTTGTCGGCGCACTGGGCCAGCTTTGGCAGATGCTCGCAGATCTCGACGCCCGAGACGTTGGTCTTGATCGGGTTGAACGCGCCGCGATACTCGGCGGGCGCGTCCGGCTTCAAATCGAAGGTGTCCATGTGCGAGGGACCGCCCGGCAGGTTCACGAAGATCGCCGAAGTGGCCTTCGCTCCCTTAATCTCGCCGGCTGCAGCCAGGCGGAGGTAGCCAGACAGGCTCAGGCCTGCGCCGATCGCCCCGATCCGCAGAAAGTCTCGCCGCTTCAAACCGTCGCATGTGAGGGACATGGCCATGGGAGCATCCTTGGAACTGGTTGAGTTTCTGGTTGGAGGTTTGGATTAGAGGACGTTGCCGGCCCCGAGCGAACCGACTTAGTGGTTGACGATGAATTCCTTGGTGTTGATGAGCGCCCAAAGCACTCCACGGGCGCCCTCCACCGGCGACGACGCTTCGGCCAGGAATTGGTTGCAGCGCTCCGCCTCCTCTGCCGTCGGCAGGCGGGTCAACGTTCGGAGATAGGCTTGCTTGATGAACTCGGGGTTGTCGATTGCCAGATCGCCCGCTTTCGGCGACTTGCGTTCGCGCTCGGCAGCCTCAAGCTCCGCGATTCGACGTTCGAGCCGCTCGGCTTGTCGGTCGTCGCCACTCTTCTTGGCTCGGTCGAGGCGAGTTTTCATTCGGATCACTTCGCGTTTCACGTCGAGCTTGGAGATGTCCGAGCCGTCTGAGAGTTTGGTGTTGGACTTCTTCGTCAGTTGCTCGATCCAACTGTCCTTACCGCCGTTTACCGCGGCCAGAACGCTCGAATCGTTCTGCAAATAGACGGTTTGCAACAAGCTGGCTTCCATTGACCGATCGCAGTCGCAATTGCTCTCGCGAATACTGCGTCCGAACACCTGGAGCGCGTAAGCCGTGTTGCTGTTGCCAGTAAGTCGGGCGTTGGAGCCAGGAACGGCAATGCCGCGTCCCTTTAGTTCCGTTGCCATCGCGGCTGCTTTTTCGTCCGAAGCCGTAGCCGTGATCAGGGCATCGTACGCCACTTCCGCCGGCAGGCGACGCGGCACTGCGCGGGCGAAGTTGCGTTCGTCCTTGGCGTTGGTTTCGTTCGTCTGCCAACTGAGCTGATAGGTCCGGCTGTTCGTGATCTCGCGATGCAGCCACTTCAGGTCGTAGTTGTGATCGATGAAGCCGTAGGTGAGGTAGTCGAGCAATTCCTTGTTGCTCGGCGGATTCGCCAGGCTCAGGTCGTCCGGCGGCTGGACGATGCCTACGTTGAAGTAGTTGGCCCAAACGCGATTGACGATTGCCCGGGCAAAGTACGGATTGTCACGATCGCGGAGCCACTGCATGAGCGGCCGGCGAGAATCGACTTCGTGATTCAGGTCGACGTCGGCGCCCCCCAGCACGCGGGCTGTGACCGGCGCGGCCTCACGGTCTCGTCGGCCATTCTTCCCTTTGCCTTTTGGGTCGGGCGACCGCTTAGGCGGGGCAATGGTCACTTCCGGGAACGGAATCGTTTTGCCTTCTTTGGCCATGTCCGGCAGTTTGCGGAGCAGATCGTTCCCCTTCAGATTGTCGAGGCCGAGGCTGGCGACAATCTCTTGGTACTCCTTCTTCGCATCGCCGGCGCCATTGCGGGCGACGGTTACGCGAGTGAAGAAGCTCTTGAAGGCGTCGAAGTCTTCCTTCGACCACTGGTCGAACGGGTGTTTGTGGCATTGGGCGCACTGGATGCGAATGCCGAGGAACGTGTAGGCGAAGCCGATCGCCTTCTCTTCCGGCTGACGGAGATTGTTGCGAGCCCAGTAGTAGGGCATGCTCTCGCGATCGGCGAAGGTCGTTTCGCTCCCTTCGCGATAGATGGCGGTCATTTCCTCGCAAAATTCGGTGTACGACTGCCCCGGCTTGCGGCTGGTGGCTAGAACGATTCCTTCGACCAACTGGTCGTACGGCGTGTTGTCGGCCACTCGCTTGTAGATCCAGTCGTACCATTCCTGGGCCGTTTTTCCCCGCATTCCAAAATTGTTGAGCTGCGTATCGTTATTGCCTGTCCAGTCGCAGAATTTCGTGGTCCACCAGGCGGCATACGCGGGCTTGTTGAGCAGCTCTTCGATTTTCTCGGCTCGCTTGTTCGGCGAGGGATTGTTCAAGAAGGCTTCGGCTTCGGCGGCCGTCGGCAGAGTGCCGGTGAGGTCGAGGCTGACGCGGCGGAGGAACTCGGAATCGGTGCAAAGATCGGATTGCACCACCCCCAGCTTGCTGAGCTTCTGAATGACTAACTCATCGACCTTCGTCGGCGTTGGCGTCTGCGGATAGTTGTCGCCAACCAGGTTCGATACGGGACGGAGGACCGGCACCGGCACCACGGCGCTATCGTAGAAGACGACCACGTGCGTATCGCCCGGATCGGTCGAGGTGACGAGGCCGTCGGCGGTGATTGTGGCGACCTCGTCGCTGTTGCTCTGGAAACGGCAGAGGCAGGTCACGTCTTCGCGCGTGCCGTCAGGCCAGACGGCGACCGCTTTCAATTGGACGGTTTCGCCTTTGTCTTTGAAGAGCAGTTCGGGCGGCGTGACCTCCAGTCGGACGATGCGCTGCACGGCGTCCTTTTCGAAGGTGGCGCCGGCTTCGATCCAGCGGCGGAAGACGTTGTATTCCCAGCCACCCTTGCTGTAGCGCTTGCCACCCTCGTGCATGTTCTCATCGGTCGGTTTGACGAGAATCAGGCTTTCGAGCGGCTTGTCCTTGTCGATGCGCGGCGACTTCTTATCCAGGAGGGCTTTGTGATCGGCTTCGAAGTCGTAGCCAAAGAGGGAGAGGCGGAAATCGCCGCGTCCCTGAAAACTGCCGTGGCAGGAGCGGCCATTGCAGCCCAGCCGGCCGAAAAGCGGGCTGACATGGCGCTGGAAGCTGGGAACCTCCGAGACGTCGTCGTTGGCGAATCGCTCGCTGGCCGGCGGCATTTCGGCGGTGGCCTCCGCGCGGGCGTCTTGCGCACAAAAACCGGCGGCTACCCATGTCAGCCATAGGCTCAGTCCAAGGACGGCTCGGATTTGCATGGCGTCACTCCCTTGCACGATCGTACGGTGGGTTGGTTTGGTGTGGCGGGAAACCGTGGGCTATTCGGCGACCTTAGCGCTCGAACTGGAATCACTCGACTTTGTCGAACCTTTGGCCGTGCGGCTGGTTTCATTCGGTTTGTCGGACTTCTTTGCCTTGCCGGCGCCGGTCAACGATTGCAACTGCCGCTGGATGATCTTCTCGCGATCGTTCTCCAATCGCTGCAGGTCCTCGTCGATTTTGGCTAACCGGTTGGCTGCCTTTTCGCGGTCGTGCTTCAGCAGCGCGGCGCGGTTGTCGACCAGTTCGCTGAGCAGTTCACGCAGTTCCCGGCGTAAGTCTTCGCTTTCGCCCATCTGAATGCGGGCGGTCAGCAACTGAATGCGCGACTGAGTCTTCCAGAGCCGCAGTTCCAGATCGTATTGCGTCTTGTCTCGATCCTGGATTTGCGTCAGCCGTTCCGATGCGCGGTAGAGCTCGCGAATTGCCCGGTCGTATTCCTTCGGTTGGTTCGCTTTCAGGTGAGCGAGCAACTCCGACAACTCGGCGTGGTTCCGTTTGACGAAGGTCATGACGGCTGCCTCGCGCTCGGGGGTGACCGAGATGCGGTCCTTCGCCTGCGCGTCGCTGCCGGTTTTCGCCGCTGCGGACTTACCGGCCGCTTCCTTGTCCGGCTTGGCGGCTTTGTCGTCGGCCTTTTTCTTGCTCGCCGCCGACGCTTGTTTTGTCTCGCGTTGCTGGGCGCTGAGCGCTACGGGGGACAGCCCCATGGCGACAAGAACGCCCAGCAACGCGAGCTTCGCAGTTCGAAACCTCATGACTCAGCTTTCCTTGCTCGTTTCGCCCGGGAGCGAGTCGTTGTCAGGCAGATCGTCCATCGTTGGCCCGCTGTCCGGGGATTGGCCCAACAGTGCGGCCGCCATCCACGACGGAGGTTCCCATTCGCCCGAGTCCCAATCGGTGGCCGTTTCTGGTTCGTTGCCAGCGTCGGCGTCGACCGATTGGTCCACGGTTGGCAGCGGCTGCAGAGTCGTCAGATCGTCCCAGCTTTGGCGAATTTCGCTCCAGGCTGAGGCGAGATCGGGATTGATGTTGGAAGACTGAAGCGTCGCGGAGCTCTTGTGCCCCGACCATCCACCGGGCCGCTGTCCAATCGCCAGTCCCAATAACAGCGCGAGCGCCGAAGCAGCGAAACCGACCGACCAGGCCACCAGACGCCGCGAGCGACGATTCGGCTGACGCTCAGCCGGCGTGACGGAGAGCGATTCGACCGCCGCGACCGCGTAGGAGAGTTCCACGACGCGGGCCAAGGCTTCGCGTGCTTCCTGGTCGTCTGCCAGTCGCGCTTCAAAACGAGCCCGCTCGCTCGGCGACAGTTCGTCGCTCCAGTAGGCAAAAGCCTGCCAGTCGAGGTCTGATTGGAATTGCGGCTGCATCGCTACGTCGCCAGTTGGGCTTCTTTGTTGGGCCGGTTTCAGGTGTCTTTGGCGTCCGGCTGGTCGAGCCGGGCTTTGAGTTTAATCAGCGCCGCTCGCATCCGTCCCAGGGCGGTGCCGAGCGGGATATTTAGTTCCTCCGCAATCGTTGCGAAGGTTTTCTCTTCGTACATTCGCATCCGAACGATCTGCCGCTGCTCGGCAGGCAACTCGTCCAGCGCCGCCCGAACCGCTTCCACCGCCTCCAGCCGAACGAGTGGTTCGTCGGCTGCCCCGGCAAGGCCGTTTGCCTGGTGGGCGACGTTGCGATAAACGCGGTCTCCCACCGACTGCCGGCGCCGTAGGGCCATTGCCTCGTGGTAAGCCACGCGGAATAGCCAGGCTTTGCGGGATTCGGCTTGAGTTTCGTGGCCGCGTTCAACCAGCTTCGCGAACGTCGCTTGCAGCACGTCGGACGCCAGTTGGGGGTCGCGCACCAGCCCGATCAGAAATCGGCGCAGCTCCTCACCATGGTCGACGTACATCGCCGCGACCACGGCGGATTCAAGCTTGCCGGATTCTGCGGCGGACAACACGTCGCTCCTGCCGCGGCCGCGGCACTCTCGTCAATCACTTACTTAGATGCGCGCGACGGCGGCTTTATTGATGCGTGATCAGGAAGGCGACGATAGGGTTTCGGGGGGCGGTGTACCGCAGCCGCCGGGGCACGACGCGTGCTTGGCTGAAATCGCCGTAAATCGTTCTGAGCCAAGCGGCTGTGCGTTTGGCGTCCGCGTCTATTATAATCGCGTCTATCCGCAAGCACTGCCGCTTTTGCCGCCGACGGCCCGTCGGCTCGCTAGCTACGCGGTTCGGAAGCTGCGGAGTCTGAAATACTCCTTAAGAGAATTGCGAACGCGTGTTCATCGGCCCCATCTTTTCCCGCGAGCTCGTTACCACGCCTCGTCGGCCGCAATTGTTTCTGTACCGCACGATCTATGTGACGGCCATTTTCGTGCTGATGTGTACCGCCTGGTTGGTTCTGGCCGGTACGCAACTGGTGCGAAACGTCGGCGACATGGCGCGATTTGGTGCAATCCTGTTTCAAATCTTGGCGCCACTGCAGTTGGCCCTGCTGACGTTTCTGGCCGCCCTTTCGGCTGCGAGCGGCGTGGCTCAAGAGAAGGATCGTCGCACGCTGCTGCTCCTTCTGATGACGCGGCTGACCAACCAAGAACTGGTACTCGGCAAGTTGCTGGCCAGCCTTCTGGAAGTGCTGGTGATGCTCGCCGCCGCGCTGCCGGTGTTCATGCTGCTCACGCTGTTTGGCGGCGTGTCGTCGGACCAGGTTGTGCGAACCTTTGCCGTGACGCTCGCCACCGTATTGGCGGCTGGCAGCCTGGGTTCGACCGTGGCGCTAGCGCGCGAGAAGACCTTTCAGGCGTTGTCGATGACGGCGCTCATCCTGGTGCTTTGGGTAGGCGTTTGGGAAGCGGTCGGGGCCTTCGCGGGCGATCGACAGATCGGCGACGTGGCCGTGAGTACCTTGGCGACGGCTGCCAGCCCGCTGCGCGCGATCTTGGTGGCCGTATATCCCTACCGCCAGGAACTCGCGTTTGGGTTGACGGGAGATTGGCTATTTGCCTTGTCAGCGGCGGCGATCAGCGTACTGCTCAACGCCTTTGCGATTGTGCGCCTGCGAGTTTGGAATCCTGGTCGCGAAGTTCTGCCAGTGCGGAATGTCGAGGATTCGCCCGAGACGCCACCAGCGGGCGAGCCCAATTCACTGGAAGCGGCTCAGGCTGGCCACGTCGACGCCCGGGTGCGGAAAGTCGAGACCAAGAGTCGGGAGGTGTGGGACAATCCCGTGCTCTGGCGCGAGGTTTGTACCTGGGCTTACGGCCGCAAGGTGTTGATCATTCGGGCAGCCTACTTATTGCTCTTTGCCCTCTCGGCTGCGGGGCTTTATCAGTCGATTGCGAGCGGCGCAGCGATCCGGCGTTCCAGCGACGCGACCATCTTGCCACCCGCTGCTGCGCCGCTGGTGCCGTTCATGCTCGCGAGCCTGGTGATCGTAAATGCGCTCGCGGTTACTTCCATTACTACTGAGCGAGACGGCGGAGCGCTCGATCTGCTGCTGGTAACCGATCTTTCGCCGCGGGAATTCATCTTCGGCAAGATCGGAGGCGTGGCCTGGGTGACGAAGGAGATGATCCTGCTGCCCATGGTGTTATGCGTTTACCTCTGGGCGTCAGGGGGGCTGACGTTTGAGAACCTGATTTACTTGCTCATCGGCGCTGTGGTGCTGAACCTGTTTGTCATGGTTCTGGGCATTCACGCGGGCATGATCTACTCGGCGTCGCGAACGGCCATCGGCGTGAGCCTGGGGAGCGTGTTCTTTCTGTTCCTGGGTGTGGCGACGCTCATCCTGATGATGATTTCATTCACCGGCGCGTTTCAGACGCAGTTGCTGCCCTTCCTGGCGTTCATTGTCGGCGGCAGCTTAGGGCTGTTCGTGTCGTTGGGGCATCGCAATCCGTCCGCGGCCATCGGCGTGGCTTCGCTGGGACTGCCGATTGCGACCTTCTTTGCCGTGACGAGCTTCTTGCTCGACAAGTGGTTCAACGTCTTCATCGTGACCACGGCGACATATGGATTTACGTCTGCGGCGATCCTGATTCCGGCGATTTACGAGTTCGATATCGCCATGGGCCGGACGAAAACCGCCGGGGACGAATAACGCCAAGAAATGCAAAAGACGGGGCAGGAACCGCCCCGTCTTGGTGCTGAACTCTCTTCACAGTCGCTGCGGTCGAGTCGCGACTGACTCGAAATGTTGGCGAGCAAAGCCTTCGCCGCTGCGACTACTTGTGGTAGCCGAGCGACTTCACGACCGAGAGCATTTCTTCGTATGTGATGAACCGGCGGCGGTGCACCAACTTGTACGAGTCAATGGCTTGGGCGAGCTCTTGTGCATCCGGCGACAGCCCTTCGTGACTGTTCGCAAATTGCCGACGCTCGCGCTCCGGCGGCACGTTCGAATGGCCACCGCTGCCGCGGCGCTCGACGAATGGTTCCACGACGCTCGTAATGGTTGCCGTCATTCGATTTCCCCGTAGAGCAAAGATCGCAGCCGTCAGATGCCCGAGGCGCAATTTCGCCTCCCGCAACCGTAGACCACGAATTGCGCGCTGGCAAACTCGCTTCGCCATTTGTTAAGAAGTGTCGCTGGTAGCGGCAATTAGCGATCTGGCGCGGCGGCAAATCCGATACAAGCCCGATTTTTCGTGGAGGAATCGGCGCCTAATTCGTTGCGGGCGGGCTCGATTCGGGGGGCGCTTCGCGGGGAAGCCTGATGTGAAACACCGCTCCGCCCGATGGCCGTTTCGTGGCCCAGATGCGGCCGTCGTGGGCTTCGATGATGGTCTTGCTGATCGCCAGACCCATCCCCATCCCTTCCGCCTTGGAGGTGTAGAAGGTCGAGAACAAGCGGTTCATCGCGTCGTCGGTAATACCGCTGCCGCGATCGGCGACGGACGCTTCCACTTCATCGCCATCAACCCGCGTAGAGACGACGACAACCCGGTCGTCGGCTGGCATGCCTTCCATCGCTTCGAAGGCGTTGCGCAGCAGGTTTACCATCACTTGCTGAATCGCCATCGGATCGGCGAGCACCCAGGGGGAAGGTCGTTCGAGCTCAAATACGATCTTCGCCCGCTTGCGCCGGGCCTCGAACGCCATCAGCTCGACCGACTCTTCCACCACCAGGTTCAGGTTGACGAGCACGCGCTGAGCCGGGCTCTTGGACATGTAGGCCCGAGTGCGCTTGATAATGTCGGCTGCTCGCGTGACGGCCTTGCTAATGTGATCGTTCCACTGCTTCAGCTTCTCGACCGGAACCTTGTCGCCCATCTCGTCCAGCGCGCTGGCGATGGTGGCGGAGTAGTTCGAAATCGTATGGAGCGGCTGGTTCACTTCGTGGGCGATGCCAGCCACCAGTTCGCCCATGGTCGAAAGCCGGGCGACATGGGCCAGGTGCGACGCCTGCTGCTGAATTTTCTCCGCCGATTCTTGCTGCTCGGTGACGTCTTCGGCCACGCCCACCATCCGGTAGAACTCGCCCGCCTCGTTGAACACGGCGAAGCGGCGATCGTGGATCCAGCGGAGTTTGCCGTCCGGACGCACGATGCGATAGACAAGGTCGTAGAACTTGCCCGGTTGGTTGGGGATTTCGATTTTACCGGCGCGTTCCTTGTCGTCGTCGTGAACTCGCTCGATCCAGCTACCGGGGTTCTCGTACAAGCCGCTCGCCGGCCGGCCCCAGACCGCCTCATAGGCTGGGCTGATGTAGAGCAGGCGTTTTTCGGTCCAGTCGTATAGCCAGAAAAGGTCGCGAATATTGTCGGCAAGCTGGCGAAAAATGCGATCGTTTTCGGCGAGCGCCTTCAGCGCCGCCTCGCGCTCCTGCAACAGCCGCCATTCGCGCAACGTCCGACGAACGATGCTCGGCATGTCGGCCATGACCGGCGCCGTTTTGATCACATAGTCGGACGCGCCAAGTTTGATCGACTGCACCGCGACGCGCTCGTCGCCCTGGCTGGTCAAAATGACCACGGGAAACTTCAGCGGCTGCGGGCCCTCGAGCAAGTCGGTGCCGCGGCCATCGGGGAGCACGAGGTCGACAATGGCGACCTGCGGCGGTTCCTTCTCGGCTGCCTCGCGCGCCTCGCGCAGCGTCGACACATGAGTTACCAGATGCGCTTGTGCCGAGTTGGCCAAGGCACGGGACATGAGCTTCGCGTGGGCTGGGTCGTCTTCGACCAACAGCACGCGAATGGGGCTCTCCAAATCCTCCGCGCCTGCCATGAGGTGCGACTGCCTATCTCAGTAAGGGGGGGCGGTTCCAATTCAGCCAGTAGAAGCCAAGGTCGCGCATCAACTGAGCGAACGACGCGAAGTCGAGCGGCTTGACCAGATAGCTGTTGGCTTGCAGGGCATAGGCCTGATCGATGTCGTCCGACGCCGAGGAGGTGGTCAAGACGACCACCGGAATCTTCTTCAACTCGTCGTCTGTCTTCACCTGTCGCAGAACTTCCAGACCGTTCACCTTGGGAAGCTGCAGATCCAAGAGGATCAGGTCTGGAATGGGGTGTTCGCACGCGTCCTCATAGGGCGGGCGATGCCGCAAGTAATCGAGCGCCGCAGCCCCATCGGCGACATGCGAGATCCGATTGCGGATTCGCTGCGCGGCAATGCCGCGCGTGACCAACCGGGCGTGGGCCTGATTGTCTTCGACGAGCAGAATGTTGACCGAGCGGGCTTCCACGCCTCGCTCCTTTGCGGCTTTAAGCGACGGATAGCACTTATTGACGTTACGTCTCAGTTTAGTTGTGCCGCAAAACTAGTCCAGTGATTCGACTTCCGGCAATGTAAAGCAAAACGTGGCTCCCTTGCCCAAACCGTCCGATTCGGCCCAAATCGACCCGCCATGCACCTCCACAATCCGCTTGGATATGGCTAAACCGACGCCCGTACCGCCGGCTTGAGGGTTGAGTTGTTCAAATAAGTTGAAAATCCGCTTCAAATACTGCGGTTCGATCCCGATTCCGTTGTCGCGCACAAAAATAACGCGTTGGTTGCCGTCGTGGCGTTGGCCGATCTCGATGAACGGCTCTTGGGAGTCGCTCGTGAAGCGGACCGCGTTGTCGATGAGGTTTTGGAGTACCTCCATCAGGCGGGGCGCGTCTCCGCGCACGACCGGCAGGTCTGGGCTGACGGAGAAACGGACCTTTGGGACGGTCGCTTCGACCGTGCGGACCACTTGTAACGCTAAATCGGTCAATGACACGTCTTGCGGCGGATTCATTACCCGGCCAATGCGGGAGAGCTCGAGCAATTCGTCGAGCAGTTGCTTCATACGCACGGTCGCCGCATGAATCTCGGCCAGATCGTCGCGCACCGCCGCCGCGTCGTTGGCTGCCAGATCGTGGTCGAGCATTCCCACGAAGCCGCTGATCGTGACCAGCGGGCTCTTGAGGTCGTGCGAAACCGTGTAGGTGAATCGCTCGAGCTCGGCGTTCTTGGTTTCGAGCTGGGCGATGAGCGCTTCGCGCTCGGCTTCGAATTGCTTCTTGGCCGAAACGTCTTCGCACCAGCTCATCGTGCAAATGGGTTGCCCCGTCGCGTCGCGCACGACCGAGGCGTGCACCATGACGTAGATCAGGCGGCCGTCCTTGCGACGCGTTTCAAACTCGCCGCTCCAGGTGCCCCGTTCGTAGAACTCCTGGGTCAGACCTGGCAGATCTTGGGGATTGGTAACGAGCATCGCGCCGGTCGCGCCGATCAGCTCGTTGGCGGAATATCCCAGCATCTGTTCCATGGCTGGGTTCACCCAGGTGATGCGCCCCTCCATATCGCCGAGCGCGATGCCGCCCACCGCCGAGCGCATGGCGTGGTCGTGGATGCGCAGCGCTTCTTCGGCTCGCTTCTGCTCGGTAATGTCCTGAACCACAATGTTCAGGCCGAGCAGGCTTCCGTCTGGGCTGCGTACCGGAATGATGCTGCGGCGATAGATGCGGACCTGCCCGGGATAGGCTGGCGTTTGGGCGCGTACTTCTTCGTCGACGATCGGCTCGCCGGTGGTCAGCACGCGCTGCATGACCTCGGTCTCGGTATTGCCGAGTTCGGGAATCAGGTCAACGAGCCGGCGGCCGTAATGCACATTCACTGGAAGGCCGTGGATCTTGGCCAATTGTTCGCTGATGGCTCGATAGCGGAACTCCGTGTCGACATAGGCCAGGCCGATCGGCGCCGTGCGATAGATGGTCGAAAGTTCCGCGTAGCGCTGACGCAGCTCCTCTTCGCTGCGTCGCAGCGACTGCTCGATCCGCTTGCGCTCGGTGATATCCTCGACGATCACGCTCACGCCCAGCAGTTGCCCTTGCTCATCCTTCACGGGACAGAACGTCCGCAAGCGAACCAGGTCGGATCGCCCGTCGACCGAGATTCTTCCGCTGGCTTCGTCTTCGATGATCGGATTGCCCGTTTCGAGCACGTAGCGAAGTTTGGGCTCGAGATCGTCGGCAATGAGCGGCAGCACCTCACGAACCGTGCGTCCGCGATGCGCCTCGACCGAGCGGTTGCCGATCTGGGCGAGCTTTTCGTTGATGGTGACGTACCGCAGATCGTGATCGATGAACGCCAGCCCGATGGGGACCGACTGATAGAGGGCCGAAAGCTCAGCCAGTTGTCGCCGCAACTGGCTGAGGACGGTCAATCGTTGCTGCTCCGCCCTGGCCCGTTCCAGTTCGGCGACTGCCCGCGAAACCGTGATGCGCAGGGTCGCTTCGACGACGTCGCGCTCCATCAGCCCGCGGCTGCTCAGGACGGCGACCAGTCCCATCGGTTTACCGTTCGTATCGAGCAGCGGCATGCCAGCATACGACTTGGCGCCGAGCGCTTTGAGCCGCGAGTCGAGCGGAAATCGCTGTTGGGCGTCGCCGCTGCAGTAGCAGAAGCTGGAACGGATCGTCTCCTCAAAAGGTGTCGCCGCCAGCTCGAAATGCTCGTTCTCGACAAGCTGGTCTTGGTGGCAATAGGCGATCGTTTCCGCCGAGCTGCTGTCGTCCTCTTTGAGCGACGCGACCATGCTCGCATCGCACTGGAGCGCACGGGCTAGTTCGCATACCAGCACCTTGAAGAAATCCGGTCCGGTCGCAGCCGAAATGCCGAGCGAGACCCGCGCGATCGGGTGTTCGAGCACCGATCGCTTGTGGTCCGCCAGTCGCTCCTCGAGCTGGCGAATTCGCTCCTCAAGCCGAGCGATTTCCTGCTCATGGCCGTCGAGGGACGTTCGCGAATCCGCCATCGATCAATCTCCCGCATCACGCCGCGTGGCTCTTACGATTGCTTCTCGGCGTTGAAGGTTTTCAGCAGCTTGCGGCCTTTATAGATACAGTAGGCTTCGCGAGCGCCAAGGGATCGCTTGCCGGTGCGCTGCGGGAAGAACAGGATTTCTTGGAAGTCAGCCACTCCCACTCCCTGCACGTCGCCGCGTTTGCACAATGCGATGAGCGCCTTTTCGCCGAAAAAGTATCCCATCTGCTGCGGCTCGATCGCTTCGTAGCCCGCATCGTGTAAGCGCCGCTGCAGCCGCACCACTTCGAGTTGCTCCGATCTGCTGAGGCGAGCCACGTCGTACTCGCGAATCTCGTCGTGTTCGGCCTGCCAACCGGCGTAGGCTGCGTAGATGTCGTTGGGAGGCAGATCGGCGACGTCCGCCGTGAACGCGTGCACCAGCGGGCCGACAATTCCGATGTTGCTGAACGAACGGACGCTTCCCTCGTCGACGTGCAGCTCATATGTGAACCGGAACAGAAAGCAATCGACCTGTTCTTCGTAGCCGGGCCAGAACTGCTTGCGCTGGTCGACCATTTCGCACGACGTGGGAGGCAGACCAAATTGCGTCGGCTCGGCGAGCCAGGCGACCAGTTCCGCTTCGGCCCGAGCAGTGGGGGATGTGTACTTCGCGTCGATCTTGTTGAGCAGGTTCAGCTCCTGGGCGTACGAGAGAGCTCGCAAACGAGCGACCGGCTCGGCTGCCATGCGCTTCAGTTCTTCGACCCCTTCCGGATCGTTCAGCCGAATCAGGGCGGCGGCTGCTTCGGTTCGCAGCCGCCGGTGCTTGAGCCGCAGCGCCTGATGCAGCTTGCCGACGGCAGCCTCGTCGCCGATGAGTCCGAGCGCGTCGCACAGCGAAACGGCGAGCGACACGCTGGCCGAAACCCGTTGGCTCAGCTCGGCCGGCGATTCCGCATGGTTGAGCGGGTTTTCTTCCAACTGGCCGAGCGTTTGCGCCAGGTTTCCCAGGAGCGAAATCAGCTCCTGCCGGCGGCTGGCAGCTGGATGTTCCGCTGTCAATTTCTCGCGGGTGACGTAATTGGCCAGGTCGAGCACCGGGGCGGCGAGCAGCGGATGGGCAATCGCAGCCAGCAGATCGGGGAAAACGGTCGAAACGGGGAGCGACTTGCGGAACATGGGGCTCATGACCGGAATCAGCGCCCCTTCTTGAGTCGGCGGATCGGCCACTAACTTTTCGACGACGGCGCGAACCTCCGGTTCGCTGCGCCCCAGCGCCAGCCAGGCGAGTAGCAGCGGGCGGGCCGTCGAAGATGATTCGAGATGCGCGTAACACCGCGTGGCTGCAGCAATGGCATCCGGAGTTGCCGCGAATGCGAGATTCGAGCGCCGCCGCGAAACCAGGTTTTCGAGCGCCGTCCGCAGGATCTGGTCAGCCTGTTGCGAGAGGGGAGCTGGCAGCTCACAAATGCCGCTGAGAAACTCGGTCAGCGATTCGTTCGTAGCGTCCGCCAGCCACCGGGCTCGCTTTAGCGAATGGTTGAACTCCGCCGGCGAAAGCTCCGTCGCCTTGGCGATGTCGGCAAGTAAGGTCTTCAGTCGTTCGTCCATACGTCCAGTGTAGCAAACGGCCCCGCAAATCCGGTTTGCGGCCCAAGTGGAAACTTGGGAGATGAAACCCGGTAAGGTCAGGCGGAAAGCCCTGCCCACGCAACAAAAAACCGCGGGTGCTGCATTGCAACACCCGCGGCAGGAGAGGCTGACTTGCTACGCGTCGCAACGCGACGTGCAAGCGGCCCGGCAGCTTCTCGCGGCCGGGCGCTTGCGGCATGCGACTCAGCTTAGAGCTGGTAGCCGTTGTGGTATTCCGGCTTGACGATCGAAGCGACTTCCGGCGCGTTGGTGGCGACCAGATTCTTGGCGTCCCATTCGATCTTCTTACCTTCACCCTTGTCGGCGGCCCAAACGGCCAGGTTGCCGAGGAGGATGGTTTCGGTCAGCGGACCGGCGTAGTCGGGGAAGTTCGACATCGCGGGCTTCTCGCCCTTGATCGCGCGAACCCATTCCTCGAAGTGGCCGGGCGACTTCTCGTACTCGACGTCCTTCTTCTCGGCGCCGCCGAGCAGCGTGAGCGTGCCGGCGTAATCGCCCGGGGCGTAGATCGTGCCCTTTTCGCCGATCACGAGGCAGCCGCTGCTCTCGATCTTGGCGTCGCCGAACTTGCTCGGGTCGGGCTTCTTACCGCCGTCGTACCAGGTCAGCGTCAGAGCCGGACGGCCGTTCCGCTCGGGGAACTCGAAGTCGATGACCGACCAGGCCGGGTAGGTTTCCTTGTTGTGGCCCGAGGTCTTGGCCTGAACGCTCGTCGGATCGCGCAGGTCGAGCGCCATGTAGGGCATGTTCAGCGTGTGGCAAGCCATGTCGCCGAGCGCGCCGGTGCCGAACGCCCACCAACCACGCCACTTGAACGGGTGATAGGCCGGGTGATACGGACGCTTCTCGACCGGGCCGATGAATTCGTCCCAGTGGATATGCTTCGGCACTTCCGGGGTGTCGGTCGGGCGATCGATACCCTGCGGCCACACCGGGCGGTTCGTCCAGACGTGAACTTCCTTCACCGTGCCGACGGCGCCGGCCTTGATCAGCGCGGCAGCTTCACGCAGCGCGTTGTTGGCGGTGCCCTGGTTGCCCATCTGGGTGGCGACCTTGTTCTCGCGAGCCAGCTCGCCGAGGACGCGGGCTTCGTAGATCGACTTGGTCAGCGGCTTCTGCACGAAGCAGTGCTTGCCGGCCCGCAGGGCAGCCGAAGCGATCACGGCGTGCGTGTGGTCGGGAGTGCTGACGGTCACCGCGTCGATGCTCTTGCCCATTTCGTCGAGCATCTTGCGATAGTCGTTGTACTTCTTCGCATTGCCCCACTGAGCGGCGGCGATGCCGAGGTTGTTGTCGTCGATGTCGCAAATCGCGACCATGTTGCCGTGACGGCCGGCGTCTTGCGAATCGCTACGACCTTTGCCATTCACGCCGACAGAGGCGAAGTTGATCGTCTCGTTCGCAGCGCGGCTGATGCGAGGCGCGACACCGCCGGCAACCCAGTAGCCGACGCCCAAAGCCGCCGTCGTTTTCAGAAAACGACGACGATTGGCATTGTGACTCATCAAATACACTCCTTACTCAAGGACGGTTAAAGGATCGAGGAGCTTCCGCCGGCGCTTTCGTCGCGGATGGCGCGCGCCTCGCTGGCCAGTCATGCCAGTCGCACGCTCCGCCGCCTGTCCACCGCTAAGGGCTGACGAGGGTCCGCAGAAATGGAATCTCCGGTTCAATCTGCGCCTTCAGACTATCCACTCGCCGGCGCGATTTCAAACGGACATGGCCAGAAAAGCGGGGAATTTGTAGATCCCGGCCGTCCCCCCGGTCGAACGGGGGAAGGCAACTATACCTTACGAATCCCCTTCGCGGCGGGTTCCGGCAGCCCTGGCCGAATCCGCCGGAATTCGGCCGCCCCCAGATCCGGTGATTCCAAGAAAAACGGCTGGAATCGGCGGGGCTGCGTCAGCCGCCGCTCTCGTCCAGCACATCCTCCGCCACATAGATCGGCAGTGGTGGATCGGCTGCTACAGCCACGGCGATTGCGTCGGAAGGGCGGGAGTCGATCTCGATCAATTCGCCGTCCCGTTTTACCCGCAATTTTGCGTAATAGATGTGCTCTCGCAACTCGCTGATGACCACGCTGTCGAGTTCCCCCCCCAGCGCCTCGATCGAATTGACCAGCAGCTCGTGCGTGCGGGGACGGGGGGACTGAATCCGCTTCACGCCGCTGTTGATGCTCTGGGCCTCAAACATGCCGATGAGGATCGGAAACTGGCGATCCCCGTCGACCTCCTTCAGATAGATCACCTGCTGCTCGTTGATCTCGCTAATGATGATCCGCGACAACTGCATCTGTACCGGCATAACAGCAACTCGTTCGAAGGGACGCCTGGGTTCGCCGCGTCCATTATAGATGCCGGACGATGGAGGGGCGAAGAGGCGGACGGGCAAAGAGCG
>Ga0180217_1002522_pt1 | contig 16785 bp, 20 predicted proteins | sample eDN3rd37CBELigOP_FD_128521 | JGI IMG/M metagenome (GOLD analysis project Ga0180217, IMG submission 128521) | Enriched Organic Plus compost microbial communities from Emeryville, California, USA - eDNA 3rd pass 37_C BE-Lig OP (version 2) (version 2) ... | reverse complement strand
CCCCGTCCCCCCAAATACAATAGCAGAGCGCATTTCCATTTTTCTTTCACTTCCTATCATGTTTGTCCATGTTAGTGCATAAACTTGAGAATCTATGATACTTCATCGCTATGACTCTATTGTTAATTTTCACACATACTTTCTAATTTTTCACCATAATTTAATTAATAGCTAGGAAAGGATGGGATTATATGCAGAATGAATTAAGTGTAACTTCATTAAAAAAGAAAATTGCCTTTATCGTTGAACATAGTGCTATAAAAGGATATTATCCCCTTGAGCGTGTAGCAATATTAGCAAAACTTTTAAAAGATGAGGAAAGTGTTTTTATATTTTTAAAGCAAGATGGACAAGAAGCTATCGAGATTTTCACTGACCAACAGCTTTCTCCAATTCTATTTGATAATTATATAGAGTTAAAAACTCAGATTCGTAACCTTGAACCTGATTTAATTATTCAGGATGGAAAGGATACACTTGTTGAGCAAATTGAACAACTTAGACCACACTGCAAAACAATCGTCCATTTTGATGATTTTGGCGAAGGAGCACTATTAGCCGATTGTAATATCGTTGCTCTTTTCGAGGAAGTTAGAGAGAACACTGCTCAAAATATCTTATCTGGAAGCTATGCCTATGCTGTGAAAGAATCTCTTAAAACCATTGCAAAAGAACGAGTTTCAAATGAACTATCTACCCCACCACATATTGTGGTTGCCTATGAGGATGGCGATGAAAACAACTTAACCTACAGAACATTGCGCCATTTAACACAATTACAAATACCCTTGCAAGTAACCGTTGCCATCGACCGAGAATATAAACATTCTATGGAAGATTTACAAATGATGGTACTAAGTCGCCGTAATACGAAGATTTTAAAGGATGACTTCGCTCTAGATAAACTTTTACATGAGGCCGATATTGTCATTTGTAATGCAAATTATACTCCATATAAGGTGGCGACAGTTGGTATTCCTTGCATTACAGCTGCACAAAATGAACGTGAATTAAACAATGCTTTTCCTAGAGAACATAATGGATTTATTCACCTCGGTCTAGGTCGCAAAATGAAACAATCCAATATCCAAAATGCCGTAATGGAGCTACTATTACACGAAACGAGACGTGAACGAGCTGTACGGAAGCAATTTGAGCTTGAAATTCAAGATAATAATGAGGTCATTAAATCTCTTCTCTTAGACTTCGCCTACGAACGACATAATATGGTATCACTATAATTTATTTTATTGAAGGAAGCACTTTGGACAAGCTCACTGTTCAAAGTGCTTTTTCTATAGGATAAAGTAAAGATGAATATTCGTTAACAAAAGCTGGATAATGATTATTAATGAAATGATGTCCCCTCCTATGATACAATGTTCATAAGTTTTTGTACTTATATAGAACAAGGAGCATTCAAAACATGGCAACGAAATCAGAGCTTAAACAACAAATCGCAGAGTTAAAAATAGATTATATCAACCTTCAAGGGGATATCGAAAAGCTTGAAAGTACAGGTCATGCAGAATCTGTTACTAAAGCTGAAGAGCGTCTTTCCAATATGGAGAAACAACTTGCAGAACTGAACAAACAGCTCGCGGCGTTGTCGTAACCCGCGAGTTTTTTAGCGGCTATGAATGTGTAGTTTTTCTAAACTAACTGCATAAAAATGTGCCAACTCGACTCATTTTGGTCGAGTTGTATTTTTGTCACAAAGATTATTCGTTGTTATTGAATTCATAATTATCGGAGGAAATTGTTATGGCAATATTAACAGTTGAAAATTTAGGTCATTCCTTTGGTGATCGTACCCTTTTTAAAGATGTTTCTTTCCGTCTAGTTGAAGGAGATCATGTTGGTTTAGTTGGGGCTAACGGTGTAGGGAAATCGACATTAATGGGAATTATCACTGGTCAAATTATTCATGATACAGGTCGTGTAGAATGGCTACCAGGTACACACTACGGATATTTAGATCAACATACCGTTTTAACGGCAGGACGTACAATGCGTGATGCATTACGAGACGCATTCCTTCCTCTTTATAAAAAAGAAGAGGAACTAAATGAAATCGCAAATAAAATGGCTGATGCAACGCCTGAAGAATTAGAAGAATTACTTGAACAAATGGCAGAAGTTCAAGATGCCTTAGATGCAGGCGATTTTTATTCATTAGATATTAAAATTGAAGAGGTTGCGCGAGGTCTAGGGTTAGATGCAATTGGATTAGAACGAGATGTTGCTGCTCTTTCAGGTGGTCAGCGTACGAAAGTTTTACTAGCAAAGCTATTACTCGAAAAACCTAAGGTATTGCTTTTAGATGAGCCAACAAACTATTTAGATGAAGAGCATGTCACATGGCTAAAAAACTATTTAAAAAATTATCCACATGCTTTTTTACTCATTTCCCATGATACAGAATTTATGAATGAGACAGTGGATGTTATTTTCCAGTTAGAGTTTTCTAAATTAACTCGTTATACTGCAACTTATGAAAAATTCTTAGAATTAGCTGAAATAAATAAGCGCCAGCATATTGATGCCTACGAAAAGCAGCAAGAATTCATTAAAAAACAAGAAGATTTTATCGCAAAAAATAAAGCACGATATTCTACAACTGGGCGTGCCAAATCTCGTGCAAAACAGCTAGATCGTTTAGAGCGAATCGACCGACCTGAAACAGCAGTAAAACCGGAGTTCGGCTTTAAAGAAGCACGTACACCTAGTCGTTATGTCGTAGAAGCAGAGAATCTAGTAATTGGATATGATAAAGAAAAACCGTTACTCCCACCACTTACATTTATGATTGAACGAGGTGAAAAAATTGCCCTTGTTGGGATGAATGGTGTTGGGAAATCGACCCTTCTTAAAACAATGCTTGGGAAAGTAAAGCCACTTGATGGTAAGGTAATCCTTGGTGATTATTTAGTCCCTTCTTACTTTGAACAGGAAGTAAAAGCTGATAAAATCACGCCAATAGATGATGTATGGAATGCCTTTCCTTCCATGGAACAAGCACAAGTTCGTGCGGCTTTAGCACGTGCTGGTTTAAAAACGGATCATATTACACGCCCTTTAAATTCTTTATCTGGGGGCGAACAAGCTAAAGTACGTCTATGTAAGCTGATGATGGATGAAACAAACTGGTTGATTTTTGACGAACCTACCAATCACTTAGACGTGGACGCAAAAGCAGAATTAAAACGTGCTATGCAGGATTTTAAAGGTACAATCGTTTTAGTTTCCCATGAGCCCGAATTCTATGATGGCTTAGTAACTAAAATATGGAACGTGCAAGACTGGTTTACAACTGGTAAAACAGATTTATAGTTTTTAAAGGCGGATTGACCTCTTTGAGATCAATCCGTTTTTTCTTTGGTTCGTTGTGACAACGAGTTATTTGTAATTCGAATTATTTATAGTTTAGTAGTTAGATACGAATTAACGCCCTCCCCCCTTTCATTCTTCTTCTAACTCTACTTCAACTAATAAAATATGAATTTTTAATTCTCTCAGATGATTTCATTAAAGTAAAAATTGCATTTCTAAATCATAAAGGTAAAAAATTGAAACTTTTTTTACTCAAAGACGTATATATTTATAGAAAAACGGTTATTAATTTAATGTAACAAGCCCACTTATAGAAGAGAGCAACACTATTGACTTACAATTAACTTACTGGTAAGATATTTATATAGACAATAATATCTTATTCAGTAACTATTCGAAACTTTAAAATATACGAAAGCGGGGAGATTTTATGACAGTTACAATTTATACACAATCTAGCTGTTCTTCTTCACGAAAAGCTATTAAATGGTTAAAAGAAAATGACATTAAGTTCACAGAAAAACGAATTACATCTCAACCTTTAACATTAGCAGAATTTAAAAATATTTTAAGAATGACTGAAGATGGTACTGACGAGATTATTGCAACAAATTCAAATGACTTTAAAAACTTAAATCTTGATATTGATCAGTTATCTATTCAAGATTTGTACAACCTAATTCAACAATATCCACGTATGTTACGTAGCCCGATATTACTTGATGAAAAACGCATTCAAGTAGGTTATAACGAAATGGACATTCGTCGTTTTATCCCTCGTAAAGTACGAGCTTACGAGTTAAATGCTATGCAACAACTCGCAACACAAGGCTAATTATCAGCTAACGAAATCTAATTTCGTCATACGACCTGCGAGATGATTGTAAGTGGAGCTGAAACATTATGAATGACCAACGACAAGAACACCTTTCTTCTCTCTTTGAAGTAGTTTCTTCTTTAGAGAGAAAATGGGCAAATGAGTGGAATCAACAAAATATATTAGGATTTTCAAAATCTCATATATTACTCTTAGAATTATTAGCAAAAGAAGGCCCAAAACGTCCTTCAGCCATTGCCGAGCGTTTGAAAGTAACAACTGGTGGTGTTACTGTTCTAACAACAAAGTTAATTAACGGCGGGTTTATAGAAAAAACGCAGAGCAATGCAGATCGTCGTGCTTCACAAATTGCCCTTACACCTGAGGGAGAAAAAATCCTAGACGAATTGCGTGCACAAGCCAATGCAATGGTTAACACCATGTTCGGCATGCTCACAAATGACGAAATTAAAATGCTATATAACATCTTTGAAAAATGCCTTACGAACGGGCCTGGGCATACGAAATAAAATAAATTATAGTGAAAGTAAGGTGTATATTAATGACATCTTGCTTTTTTTGCATTAAAAAAGACTTTCCTTTTAGGAAAGTCTCTATCTAAGCCATCACAACATCTTCCAAAGAAGTATCAGAAAGTAAAATTTCTTTTAGTCTAGCTTTCGCACGGAATAAGCGAGATTTTACTGTACCAATCGATACCTTCATTAATGTAGAGATTTCAGCTAATGAGTATTGATCTACGTAGAAATACCATAATGTTTTTTGGTAAATCCCATCTAACAATTGCATTTTTTCTTGGACAATTTTTGTTACAACTTCTTTTTCTACTTTATCTTCTGTAGAAATTTCATTATTGGGAACCAAATCTAAAATAGGTACGTCTAATGTTTCAGGTTGACTCATCATATACTTACTTCTTCTTACATTCTTGCGGTAGCGGTCGCGGAAAGTATTCATAGTAATTGTAGTGAGCCATGCTTTAACATGATCAACCTTTTCTACTTGTTCTTCGTTACGAACAACTTTTACCCATACTTCTTGCATTAAATCTTCAGCTTCAGCTGTATTGCGAGTTAATTTTAAACATAAATGATATATATAACGATTATATTCTTCGTAAATTCCATTCAAACTACTAATCATAGTTTATTGCCTCCAATATTAACCTTGTAACTACATTTTCCCAAAAAATCGTATTACACTCTATCGGATTTGCTTTCAATTACATTACATTCATGTAAGCTTGGAACCCTTCCCTTGTAATTTTTGAAATCAGCTATATTGCTAATTTTTATTTACCCACAATGTTCATAATCACACCGGTAGCTGGAGTGACTACCGAAATGGGGTTATGTGCTATACTATTTCTACTATCTAATTAAATTTGAAATGAGGGTTTTTGATGAATCTTTCACAAACTTTGGATGCTTATTTTACAGAAAACCGGGAGAAGCACTTAGAAGAACTGAATGAGTTTCTTCGCATTCCTAGTATCAGTTCCTTGTCTGAACACAAGCAAGACATTCAATCAGCTGCTGAGTGGTTAGCTGATAAACTTCAAAAACTAAACATTGAAAATGTATCAGTAGATGCAACTGCAGGTCATCCGGTTGTATATGGTGAATGGCTACATGCTGAAGGAAAACCAACTATTTTATTCTATGGTCATTATGATGTACAACCCGTTGATCCCCTTCACCTATGGGAATCTGAACCTTTCAATCCTGTAATCCGAGATAATAAATTATTTGCTCGTGGGGCTTCAGATGACAAAGGACAAGTTTTTATGCATTTAAAAATGATTGAAGCATTATTTGCCACAGAAGGTACTCTTCCTGTGAATGTGAAATTCATTTATGAAGGCGAAGAAGAAATTGGTAGTCCTAACCTACCTGCCTATGTAGAAAAACATAAAGATAAACTAGCTGCAGATTTAATATTAATTTCAGACACTGGCCTTTATGCACCTGGAAAACCAGCTGTATGCTACGGTTTACGTGGACTTACTGGTATTCAGATTGATGTACGTGGGGCTAAAGGTGACCTTCATTCCGGTCTTTATGGTGGTGGCGTGCAAAATGCAATTCATGCATTAGCTGAGATTTTAGCTTCTTTCCGTGATGAACATGGAACCATTCAAGTAGAAGGATTTTATGACAAAGTTCTTCCGTTATCAGAGGAAGAACGTCAAGCATATCGTGAACTTAACTTTGATGATGAAGCATTAAAAACAGAAGTAGGCGTAACTGAATTATTCGGTGAAGAAGGTTACTCCTATTTAGAACAAACATGGGCTCGTCCAACTTTAGAAATTAACGGTGTATTCGGAGGATTCTCTGGTGAAGGAATCAAAACAGTACTTCCAGCAGAAGCCGGAGCCAAAATTACTTGCCGTCTAGTGCCAGATCAAGATCCAAACGAAATCGTTGCATTACTAAAAGCACATATTGAAAAGCACAAACCAAAAGGTGTTGAAGTAACAATATCTGAGTTCGATAAAGGAGCTCCTTATTTAACACCATTTGATCATCCATTAATCCAAGCAGCGGGTCGTTCTTATGAGCGTGTTTATAACGTCCCTACCGCTTTCACACGTGGAGGTGGCTCAATTCCTATTGTTGCTGCTTTCGATGAAATTCTTGCATTACCTGTTGTGTTAATGGGCTTCGGGTTAAACAGTGAAAACTTCCATGCTCCAAATGAACATTTCCACTTGGAAAACTTTGACAAAGGATTACGCGTATTAGGAGATTACTTACACGAAGTTTCTAACTTAAAATTTTAAATTGCTAAACCTAAAAGTTCTTTTGAGCTTTTAGGTTTTTTTAATAAACAAAGTCTTAAACTATATTTAAAATATTTCTTTTTTGTAACAAAAAGGAATTTTCTAAATATTTGTTGAATTTATCTAATATATACATCTATAAGCAATTTCTAGCACATGTATCTTATGAACAGGAGCGTGATTTGTATGGAAAATAAATGGAGTCTTGTAGTTTTGATGCAACCCATTGTGGGACTATTACTTGTATTGATTGGAATTTATACGTTCGCTGTTGGTAGCCCCAATTTACTACCATGGGCCTTTATGTTAATGGGTCCCCTATTTTTGGCAATGGGACAATATGAATTAAAAAATCAAAATAAGAAAAATTATAGTATTTTCTATTACTCATTAGCAACTGTTTCACTTTTATTTGGTTTCTACTCATTTACTGCATTCTAATTCAATCTATTTAATTAATAGTCTTAAGCACAAAACCATGCTATTTCTAGCATGGTTTTTATATGGATTTTATTTTCCTATCAACATATCCACAATTTTCAGTCATTTTATCCACACTATCCACCGTTTTTCGGATTTTTTAGAATATTTCAATTATAGTTATCCACAATTTCATTTTTAAGAAAATAGATCTACATCATAAAAAATGTCCTAAAACTTTGTTAACAAAGTTTTAGGACATCCTAATTCTATCGAACAATTAACCCTACACTTGAATAAATAATTACTGTCGCAAAAACGGCCATCATATAGATTAATGAATAAGCAAACATTTTGTTTGCCCATTTTTTTTCGTCCATTTGACGATAACCTACAATGCTAATCCAAAGCCAAATACCACCTAGTATGAGCGAACATAATGTTAACCCCCAACTTAGTGGAACAAATAAGAAACTTGTTAACATCATTAAGATCAAGTAGATATTTGTTTGTAGATATGTTCTTCTCATACTCTTTTTAACTGGTAACATTGGGATATTTGCAGCTGCATAATCATCTTTTTTACGAATAGCAATGGCATAAAAATGTGGCATTTGCCAAATTACCATGATGATAAACAAAGCCCACGCAGCTGGATACCATAAATCTGGTGCTACCGTAGCCCAACCAATTAACGGTGGCATAGCCCCTGAAATACTCCCTACTTCTGTATTCCAAATCGTTTTTCTTTTTGTCCACATTGTGTAAGGAACTACATAGAAAAACACACCTAAAAATCCTAGAAAAGCAGCTAGCCATGTTGTTAAAGAAAGAATTGCTAGGCCAGCAATAAGTAAAATTATACCGACAATCAGAACTGTACGAGCATTTAAATCTCCTGTAACTGTAGGTCGAGATTTTGTACGTTGCATAATCGCATCTATATCTCGGTCATATAAGTTATTAAAAATACCGGAAGCTCCGATAATGAATGCTGTACCTACAAAAGCAAAAATGATATGCGGTATATGGTCAATAAAACTTAATTTATACGTATATAAAGCGAGCATTAGTGAGGCAATCATAGGAATTAAATTTGATTTAATTATCCCAGTCTTTACTGCCTTTGCCCAGAGATCAAAATAGTTTTGCATAGTATGTCTTTTCTCCTCATTATTAGGCAACCATTCCAGGAGCACTATACTCTATCATACCATTGAATTGTAACTTTCAACAATCCACATAGCTTGATAAATTTTGAAATTTCATTGACGAGAAAATGAACATCTTTTAGGTCAATATGGCAAAATTCTTATTGGAACACCTTTTTATCTTCACTTACTTTTTCATCTTGTTTTCTATCAATATACGAACAAGCCATTTTCAACAATGGTAATACAACTAAAAAAACAAATAACATTCTAAATATTTGAAATACCGTAACTGCTGATACATCCGCACCAATCGCAGTAGCTAGTAAGCTCATTTGATCAAGTCCACCTGCAGCTGTACTTAGGAAACTAGTTGGTAATGAATAATCTAAAAAGTATACTAATAAATATCCTTGCGCAAAAGTTAATGCGATTAGAAATAATGCACTTCCGATGCCTAATAGTACAACTCTTTTTCCTAGTTTAATCATATCCGGTTTTAATAATAAACCAATATATGCTCCCATAGATAATTGAGCTAAATGTGAGAAAAGCCCAGGAATATGAGGTGTTTCGATCGAAAATAACGTCAATAAAATGATAAACAGAATTGGGGTCATAAAATAAGGAACGGGTAATTTAACTTTTTTCCCAATCCATACAGATGCCCATGAAACAACGATTAGAATCACTAACGGAAGTAAATCCAGCTCTAGTATATTCTCATTCGTTCCTACTTTTATCAAATGTCCAGATAATACAAAAGGAATCACCATAACAATACTAATAATCCGCACAATATGAAAATATGTGACCGTTGCTAGATTGATATCCTCTTCCTCTTCAGCAAACATAATAATCTGGCTTAAGCCTCCTGGCACTGTACAAGTTAATGCCGTTTTTAAGGAAACATTACCAATTTTCTTAATACCAATAGCCATAATAATGCTGATAATCACTAGGGCAATATTAATAAGTAACATAAACATAATGAGCCAACCCATACCAGAAAAAATACTCAATTGAAAAGTTTGACCAATCGAAATACCGATCACAACTAATCCGAAATTTCGAAATTGAACTGGCCAAAACAGCTCATATTTTATAAAAAATTGACTAATTAGAACAGCAAATAACGGACCAAGCATCCATGGAACAGGCAATCCAAGCACATTAAATAACCCAGCACCAACGACACTTATCAAGACTACTAGACTAATCGATTTTATATGCAATAGGAACCCTCATTTCTATTTCGTGTTCCTAAATAGATTACCATAAATTAGATAAAAATGATTCGTTCGCGGATTTATTTTTATTATTAAATGAAAATAAATATAAATTTAAAAAACCGGTTTCAAGATAAAACCGGTTTTTTATTAGAAGGATGTTCAGTTGTGATCTGACCACTTATAGGATGTGCAAAGATCGTTTTGTTATGCTCATTTATTTAAAAACGAAAGAGTAGATAGCACTACTTTTGGAAATTTAAAAGCCAACCAACACCAAATTGGTCAACAAGATTTGCATGCAATGCTCCCCAGTGTGTTTCCTGAAGTTCCACCGATACATCACCAGATACACTTAAATCATTATAAACTCTTGTTATTTCTTCTTCACTTTCACATTCTAAACTTACTCGAACATTATCCCCTTTTTTCGTTTTCCCAAAGTCATCTGAGAAATGGAGTACACTATTACCGACAACGAGTTCAGCATGTAAACATTTGCCGTCTTCTGTCTGTTGAATATTTCTAATCTCTCCATTCAAAATGTTTCGATAATATTCCATAATTTCAAGACAATTCTCCACAAAGATATACGGACTTGCGTTTATCATATTATTTTCCTCCACCCTATAGTTACTCACTTTTATACTTATATAAATGAAAGGCTCTATTAATAATTTTTCAAAATGAAAACTCTACTCTTCTACCTTATCCTATCTCTAGGACTCATATTCACTTAATTCTCCAATAGGAACTTATACTCATTTACCAGTATATAAAGCTAAATACTCATTATCTATATTATTCCATGCATAGTATAAACCATTAACTAATTTATCAAAGTCTTCGTCTTTTAAAAAATATATTTTGAAATATATTCCCATTTAGTTTTTCTAATCTTTTTCACATCTTTGAAATTCGTTATTACTCAGTAATCTATTTTTATTATGCTTTGCTTTGTACACCCTTTAACTGTTTTGATGACTTGTTCAGAAACAAAAGCAAAAATCAACATAACTATAGGAGGGATATCAATGATTGCGAGCTTAACTGGTATGAGAGTCACATTAAGGGAAATGGAAGAAAACGATTGGATAGATGTACATGCCTATGCATCACTCCCAACCGTGAGTGAGTATCAACCTTGGGGACCAAATTCCGAAGAAGATTCATTAGAATTTGTTCAGCAAGTCATTTCTGACAGTAAAGAAATTCCAAGATCTCGCTTTGTTTTTGCTGCCATGGTAGAGAATAAACTAATCGGATCAGGAGAAATTAATATACAAGATTTTATAGATCGAAAAGGTGAAATTGGATATGTGGTTCACCCAGATTATTGGGGAATGGGCTATGCTACAGAGGTTGCAAAAATATTGATTGAATTTGGTTTTTCACAGTTGGGTTTACATCGAATATCCGCAACCTGTGACCCTAAAAATATAGGTTCTGTAAAAGTTCTAGAAAAGGCCGGTCTAAAGCGAGAAGGAACGATACGAGATGATTTTTTAATCCACAACGGGTGGAGAGACTCCCATCTCTACGGCATTTTAGAACATGAATGGAGTAAAAACTCCCCTTTTTGAGTCAATTTATATTTAGCAAAAGATGCTAATAATCATCAACAAAAGTTTAATTTCTAAAATCGGACTCACTGGAATTGCATTGCCATAGTTTAATTAATCAACTTTTAAATCACCTAACATTATCCATAAGGTAGTTCATCTTAGAATTAACTACCATTTACTACTGATGCGTTTTATTTAAAGTGGAAATGTAAATAATACGGTTAGAAGTACGATATGGATTCATAGGAGGATTTAATGATGAACGCTCAGAGAGCCCAAGAAATATCAGATTCACCGGTGATTGCAAAGGTATTGTATAACGGAGAAAAGGTATATATACAACATGTTGACGCAGATAAAGGTACAGCAAGGATATATCCTCTTGATGACCCCCAAAAAGAACAAGATGTCCCATTATCCAATTTGATAGAGCATTAAATATTCCGAGGCTGAGACAAAAGCCAAAATAGCATTTTTCCACACTAGGAAAAATGCTATTTTTACGTTCTAATGAAAATTGATTTCCATTCCGGTTACGCTTTCCGCGGGCACGGCCTGACACGAACGTCTCAGGCGGCGTGCTGTTCCCGCAGGAGTCGACCCTCCATTCCAATCAATTTTCAAAGTTCAATTTTTTATTATTACATTTTGGGTATTTCTTTAAGTTTTTCACTTATGGCCCAGCCTCCTTCTTTTTGATCTAATCCATCGCTCACTCTTTCCCTCATGATTATTTTACGAACAAACAACGTTCATTCTTTATTTTAACAATCCTCCATTAAGCAGTAATATAAACTTCTCGTATATGTATTTGATTAAAATTAGAATCTGGAATTTAATGTGTCTTTATGTAAATGTTTAAGTATTTTTATTTAGAATAAATCAGCTTGTCCGGAGCAAATTAGTATCTAGGAGGTGAATTAATGGGTAATAAAAACAGTAAAGAAACGATGAATGCGAGAACCCACAATCCTTTCGAAACCTATGCACATTTGCATAGAAATACAACAAGTCATCAGGATAACCCTGAAGATAACACTGCTGAGATAGCAGAAGAATTTGATTCAAAAGTGAAAAATAAAAACAACGCAACAAATCATGATAAAAATATGCAATCAAATAAACGATAAATTAAAAACTTAAATAAATCGGAGGAATTAACAATGAGCAAAAAAAATAAAGCACAAAAGAATAATAATGATCAAAATAACCAAAAAAGAAATCAACAAAACAATAACAACGCAGAGATTGCTCAAGAGTTAGATATTCAAGAAATTCAAAACAACAATAAAAAGGAAAAAAAGAAACGCAATAAATAATTGACCTACAAATAGATGCACTTAGAGTATTAACTAATACTTAGAGTGCATTTATTTGCCTTTATTCCTCATCTTTTAAAATCTCCTTTAGAACTCTCTCTCTATTTTCTAAAAAGTATCTTGTGATTTGATAATGACTTGTTTCTTCATATTTAACCTCTTGTATGCATTGTTCATCAAAAGAATAAATTGTAGCATTAGGATAGCCCAAAAGAATTGGTGAATGAGTAGCAATAATAAATTGACTCTCCCCTTCTTGAACTAACTCATGTAAAATCCGTAGAAATGCAAGCTGCCTTTGCGGTGATAAAGCAGCTTCGGGCTCATCTAATAAATAAATGGCATTTCCATTAAAACGATTAGAAAATAATGACATAAATGACTCACCATGCGATTGCTCATGTAATGAGCTCCCACCATAAGCATTGTATGCTCTATAGTCCCCAACTCTCATCTCATCAATATGAGAAGCAAAATTATAAAAAGATTCGGCACGAAGAAAAAAACCATTTGTCACTTTAGGCCACCATGAAAGTCTCAAATAGTCACCTAGTGCAGATTCAGAACGATGTACATCATAAAAGTTGTTTCTTCCCCCACCTGCAGTATTAAATTCACATTTATCAGCAATTGCTTCTAACAATGTTGATTTTCCCGAACCATTTTCACCCACAAAAAAAGTAACTGGGTTTTGTATTTCTATCTGATCAAGTGTTTTAATTGTAGGTATCGAAAACGGATAGTGTTCATATGTAGGAATTAATTCCCGTTGAAGTTCAATTCTTTTTAAAGACATCTATATCCCCTGCCTCACTGAGTGGCGTATTCTTTTAAATACGTGCTCATAATAATCAGTTCACCTTTTTTCCCCTTTCTCCGTTCTCCTTCATCGACGTAACCACATTTCTTATATAAACTTTGAGCAATTTCATTTTGAACGTTAACCCCTAAGACAATTTCATTTATGTCAGTAAAATGTTGTCTTACAAAAGCCGGTAATAAGTTTAAGGATTGTTTCGCATAACCTCTTCCCAAAAATCTAATATCAGTTGAAAAAGTCCTTAATAGAATAGCATTGGGGTTAGATGAATAGGGTTTTACACCTTCCGCTATATGTAGATTAAAAAAGGTAACAAGTTTTCCTTCTTCCATTACCAATATGGCATATCGATCTGGATCCTCGTTTACAAGCTCAATACTTTCCAATGGTGAACCAGTAAATCTTAACTGCTCTTCAGTAATTTGATACTGCATGATTAACTCTTGGTATTTTTCATCATAAAAGCATAGCTCCATCATACTCACCTCAAAATAATATAACAGTATTGATTGAAAACTGTATCGTGTAAACTTTCTCCCTTTCCATTATTCGTTAACCTCGCTTTAATTTCCTTTTCGAAACGCATAAGAAAAAGCGCCTTTTTACAAAAGCGCTTTTTAATACAAGTATTAGTGAATATCTCTTTTCTTAAAGTTCCCGCCTTTAACTTCTGCTACATCATAAACAGTTACAAAAGCACCAGGATCAATTTCTTTGATAATTTCTTTTATCTTACTTTCTTCTAAACGGTTGATAACACAAGTAATTTCCTTGAACAATTCATGTGAATAACCACCGTACGCATCTTTATACGTTGCACTACGACCTAATCGATCTCGAATCGTTTCTACCATTACTTCAGGTTCAGCAGTAATAATTTTGAATGTTTTAGAACCACTTAAACCTTCTTCTACGATATGAATAACCTTAGAAGCTATAAAGTATGCGATCCCTGAAAGAATAGCGCCTTGCAAACCGAACACTGTTGAAACAATAATGAAAACAAATAAGTTTAAAAAGAGAATTAAGTCACTCGTTCCGAAAGGTAACTTTTTAGATAGTAGTACTGCTAACATATCTATACCATCTAACGCACCACCAAAACGTAATGCTAAACCCATACCAAACCCAAGGATAATCCCACCAACAACTGTAACTAAAAGAGTATCTCCCTCAATAATAGCCGGAGTATGATGCATTAACACCGTACCTACTGCTAATGATGCAATCCCTACAACTGAATATATGGCAAAACTTTTCCCTATTTGCTTGTAACCTAACCAAACAAAAGGAACGTTAATAATAGCAATCAAAACCCCTAAAGGTAAATCAAACAATTCCGAACCTACGATACTTAAACCAGTTACCCCACCATCAGACACGTTATTTGGAATTAATACAGCTTCTAATCCGTAGGCCGCAATTAATCCTCCAAGGATAATCATAATTGATTTGGTTAACATTTTTGCTAAATTTGGCTTACGATTCTTTCCTTTGCTCATCTCTTCTCCCCGCTTCGTTCTTCCTTTTTAATTATGTATAATTTCATTTCCTACTTAATTATATAATAGCTTGTCCTATAAACAAAACACATAGCCTAGGAATTTTGATACAGAATGAATTATTCAAAGATGAAAATAAAGCTTTATCTTTTTCATCAATTCAATGTTATATGAAAAAATACTACCGTAACAGCAACCTGTTAATATACGAAATGCACCCAAAATGAGGACATTCGGAGTGCATTTTTATAAATTTAAATCGGAGCTATTGGCCAAAATTGAATAACTCTCTTTTTTGCATAATGCAAAATTGGTTTTTCAGTTTCTGATATTATATTGAGGCTAGAGAGCAAAGTATTTTCATAAAAATCAGCTTCAGCCTTTTCTAAATTCCATGGTTCATGCAGAATATCCGCACGATAAATTACACCTTTTTTATTGACTGTATAGAGGCAATACCTTTCTACTAACCATTCTTCCATTGACCCTTTTTCCGTAGGTTGAGCTGCTGAGAGAGACTTATAATTGCATAGCAATTGTATCCCTGACTTTTTCTCACTCTCGAAAACAATCACATCATTTGGTCGTCTATAATTTATCTTCATATAAGAATATGGCAAACGGAAAAAGCATTTTGCTGCATAGGAGGCTATATAGTTTGCTGCTATTAACTTAAAAAAGTAAACTCCAGGCTTTCCATTTACATTAACGTAAGTTCGGATATTGAAGCCTGGATAAGTAGCCAAGCCTGGAACTGGAGGTAATCCCCTCAAATGCATAGAGCTTGTTAAGTATGGCACAATTGTAATCCAACCAGTGTCATTAAACGTATCTAATGTCAACTCTCGAGGGACCAATTTTTCCAGTACCTTACGTTGTATAGGATAATGTGCAAATAAAACATCATTCCATGTCTGCTTCATTATCCAAGGCAAGTCAATTGTTTGCTTTCGCTTCTGTTTTAGACTACCCACTTCAGTATTAGTTTGCTCTTTCATTTTGTTCGAGTTACCTCCTTTAGTTCAACTCACTACTTCTAGTATGAACTAAACTCCTGGAACCCAACCCGGTCTACCTAGTATATTTTTCCATAGTGGATCTGGGATGGCTAACTCTTCTTGTTTCTCTTTATCAAGCATTGTCACGATCTCATCTTCTTTTCCTTCTGCAATCTTTTGTACCCAATCAGGATCAATCAGTAATTCACGGCCAAGAGCTAATAAAGGAATTCCTGTTTCGAAAGCTTCTCGTGCATCTTCAGCACTGTAGATAGAACCTACCCCAATAAGCGGAACACGGTTATTAATTTTCTCTAATAAATACTCAATACGTGTTTTTGACGTATCTTCAACACCTCTTCTAGCTGTTGAGAAGAATTCAGCCAAGGAGACATGTAAATAATCCAACCCTCTATCAGCTAATACGTCTACTAGTGCTAATGTATCTGCCATCGTAATGCCCTTCTCTTCAGGCTCTTCTGGTGAGAATCGATGTCCGATAATAAATGATGGATCGCCATACTTTTCAACAATACTTTTTACCTTATCAACTACTGCTAATGGGAAGGCCATTCGTTTTTCTAAAGTTCCTCCATAGCGGTCTTCACGTCTATTCGAATGTGCTGAGAAAAATTGCTGAATTAGATAGCCATTTGCCCCGTGAATTTCAACACCATCATAACCTGCTTCTATTGCACGACGAGTTGCTTCCCCATATGCGTCCACTATTTCTTCTACTTCAGCTTCTGTTAAAGGTCTTGGTGTTTTACCCTTCATTCCATTTTGTTCTGCTGGTATATCACTAGCACTTACAATTTCACCATT
>Ga0180217_1002520_pt1 | contig 16793 bp, 15 predicted proteins | sample eDN3rd37CBELigOP_FD_128521 | JGI IMG/M metagenome (GOLD analysis project Ga0180217, IMG submission 128521) | Enriched Organic Plus compost microbial communities from Emeryville, California, USA - eDNA 3rd pass 37_C BE-Lig OP (version 2) (version 2) ... | reverse complement strand
CCCGGTTCAGGTTGACGACCTCTGACATGGCCACAGGATAAAGTGCCACAGGCAGAAGGGAAACGCCCATGAGCACGGAGCTGACCGCCGCCGACGGACATGGCCTGTCGGCCTATGTCACCGGCCCACAGGATGCGAAGCGCGGCCTGGTCGTGGTGCAAGAGATCTTCGGTGTGAACCGGCACATGCGCCGAGTCTGCGACGATTTCGCCAAGGCCGGCTATGCGGTGGTCTGTCCGGCGCTGTTCGACCGGGTGGAGCGTGGGGTGGAGCTCGGCTACGGGCCGGATGACATCGCCCGCGGGCGCGACCTGCGCGGCAAGGTGGACCCCGGCAAGACGGTGCTGGACATCCTGGCCGCCGCCGCGGCGCTGCCCAAGGGCGCGAAGCGCGGCATCGTCGGCTACTGCTGGGGCGGTACCGTCGCATGGCATGGGGCGACGCGCAGCCCGGCCTTCGATGCCGCGGTTGGCTGGTATGGCGGAGGCATCGCCGCGGCCAAGGACGAGACGCCGCGCTGCCCGGTGCAGCTGCATTTCGGCGAGCTGGATCGGTCCATCCCGCTCACCGATGTGGAGGCGGTGCGCGCTGCGCAGCCAGGTGTGGAGATCTTCGTCTACAAGGGTGCCGGTCACGGCTTCGGCTGCGAGGAACGCAGCGACTACAAGCCCGATGACGCTGCCCTGGCGCAGGAGCGGACTTTGGCGTTCTTCGCCCGTCGCCTGGGCTGAGACGGCAGGCGGGGGACCGCCAACGGCGGTTCCCCGCGCCGCAGCCCCGGCGCGCGGTGCCGGCCCGGGAACATTCTACAGGAAAAACATCGCGTTTCGCGCTACTCTGCCGGTCGGGTCCCCGCCCGCCCTTCTCCCGCTCCCGCAACCTGCGGCGGGAGGCAGCACGCTCGAGGCCGCTTCCCGGCTCCGAAGGTGAGAACGCCTTCACTGGAGCCGTGATGCGCTTCAAGGCGCTGGTGACGTGGTATCGCGGCAAGCCGATCGAGTTCATGCTGCACGGGAGCCGCGCATCGGGACCGGAGAAGCGGATTGTCGGGCAGGCCGCGCAGAGCCGGGTCGTTGTCGTCCCGAGGCATATGCCAATTGCCTTCTTCGACGGTGTGTTCTTCCTTTTCCGCGACCTGGCGGAACGGAACGCAGTGCTGGTGAGGCCGTCCGCGGGTTGCACCTGATCTCTGCCTGCTCTACTGGCGGCGGTGCATTGCGGATGCACCGCGGCACGCGTGCACGATGGCGGCCGTCCATGTCAGCGCTGCTTGCGCCGACCGCGTTCTCTCGGAATCGTGCTGTTCCTGCCGGGGCCCGGATCCCGCTGGCGTTTCCGCGATGAGGCCGTGCCGGGTCCGATACACACCCATGTGCATCGCGCGGCGGTGTCCATGGGGCGCTCGCCGCCGTCCGCAACCGTGCCGGTGCAAGGACGTTTCACCTTCGTGCGCGAACCGAGGCACGGGAGGTGAGCATGAACTCCACGTTGATCATCATCATCCTGATCGTCCTGCTGCTGGCGGTACTGCCGACATGGCCCTACAGCACGGGCTGGGGCTATTTCCCGTCCGGCATCCTCGGGCTGATCCTGCTGGTGATCATTGTGCTGGCACTGCTCGGGCGGCTGTAGTCCGTACGCACTTTTGCGTTTTGCCGGCCTGGCTGCGGGCGGGACAGGCCGGGGCAGGGGATCCGGTCCGGGGGGAGGTCAGCATGAGTGCGGAGGGCGTGCGCAGGGTCATCATCGCCGGACGGCAGTACCGCGTCGCAGGCGACCCGGCGGACACCTATTTCCTGTCGGCGTCGCAGCACGCGGAAGGCATGGCGGAGATCCATGCCATCGCCTCCGCTTTGCTGCGGCCGGATGGCGTGGTGATGGACATCGGTGCCAATATCGGCCTTTCCGTCCTGACTTTCGCAGCGCTGCTGCCGCAAGGCCGCATCATCGCCGCCGAGCCCGCGCCGCGCACCGTGCAGGCGCTGCGCGAGACGCTCGCCCTGAACCGGCTTGAGGATCGTGTAGTGGTGGAGGCGGCCGCGGTCTCCTCCGCGCCGGGAGAGGCGCTGTTCGATGCCGACGCCGCGCACTCCGCAGGCAGCCGGATCGTGACCGAGGGCACCATGGACCGTGCCCGGCTGGCGCCCGTGGCGGTGCCCGTCACGACGCTTGATGCGCTGGTCGCCGCGCATGGGCTGACACGGCTCGATCTGGTGAAAGTGGATGTGGAGGGGTTCGAGGGGGATGTGCTGGACGGCGCGCGCGAGGCGATCGCTCGCCTGCGGCCCACCTTCATCCTGGAATTCAATGCCTGGACACTGATGTGCAACCGCAATGTCAATCCGCGCACGGTGCTGGAGGACTGGCTTGCCCGCTTCCCCTTCGTGCATGCCTTCCGTGGCACGGAGGCACCGGAGCGCGTTCGGCCCGAGGACGCACTGCCCTTCCTGCATGACCACCTGGTGAAACGGCGCTGCGCTGACGACCTGGTGCTCGGTTTCGACGATGCATGGCTGGCGCGCTGGCAGCCACCTGATCGGCATGCGCCGGGCTGAGAGTGCACCCTGCGATTCCGGCCTCGGGCGAGGCCGTGCGACGAGGCACTGCTTCAGGCTGCACCGGTCACACGCCGGAATCCGAGCCGCGGGCGCGTCCAGGCTTTCGGCTGTTCCCACCTGAAGCAACCGTGCCCCAGAGCGTTTCCCGCCCACTCGCCTCCACGGAAACGCTCTGCCTCTCCCTCCGTGGAGCAGGTTCACTTTCCGGCCGCTTCCGCCTCACGGCGATCTGCTCGCGAAAACGAAGCCGGGGCATTCGCCGTGCGCCCAGGCGAACGGCGAATGCTCTAGTTCGCCCCGGCGAGCGCCCACTCCGCCGCCACGCCCAGGCATTCTTCCAACTGCGTGCGAAGCCGGCGCAGGTTGCGGTGGCGGGCGAAGCTGCGGCGCAGGGCCGCCTCCGTCTCCGGCTCCAGCACCGGCAGATCGGCGGGCCCGCAGCCCAGGTCGCCCGCCACGCTTCCCAGCAGCTCCTTGAGGATACGGGGAAAGGCGCTGGCCGGCGGTGGCTGCACCTCGTGCACCGACAGGCGCGAGAGCAGGGGCGCCGGGATGCCGCGCGTCTCGTTGGCGGCCATGATCCACACCAAGTGGCGAAGATCGGCGTTGGTGCGCAGACATTCGTCGAACCAGGCGGCTGCGCTCTCGGGCTCGATCATCGCCAGCAGCGTGTCGTGCACGCGGCCATTCGAGTCGCGCTGGCCACCCGCCTTGTCCACCTCGTCCAGGAACAGCAGCGGGTTGGGCGTGGCGAGCCGCGCCATCTCGGCAACCGGCCAGGCGGGGGTGGCGGCGCTCCAGCCCCGGGCCGTGCCCTGCAGGCAGCGGTTGTCGGTGGAGCCGCCCAGGTTCAGCGCGCTGAAGGGCAGATCCAGCGCCTGGGCCATGCGGCGCGCGAACCAAGTCTTCCCCACGCCCGGCGGACCCACCAGCAGGATGGGACGCAGCCGCGGCGAGGGCCGGCCGGCATGGGCGGAGAGTGCCAGGGTGCGACGGATCTCGGCGAGTGGTGCCGCGAAGGCGGGCGCTGCCTCGGCCAGCGATGCGAGGCGCGCTATGGCGTCGCGCGGAACGAGGCGCAGCGGCATCGGGGCGGCGAGGGCCTGGTAACTCTGCCATTCGGCACGGTCGTTCGGCGGCTCGAAGGGCTGCAGCACCGTCACCTCATGGCAAGCGGGCTGCGCCGGTTTCCTGGCCGTCGTGCTGGCCGACCGGGCCGCCTGGGGCTCGGGCCGCGCCGGGGCGCCGACCACCTCCGCCAGCCGCGCGGCAATCGGCCGGCCGGTCTCCGGCCCCGGCAGGAAGCGCAGCCAGAGGTCGGCCGAGAGCCGCGCGGCCAGCACGAAGCGCCGGAGTCGGAACGGAGGAGACCCGGGATCACCGAGCGCCCGCGCCTCCGCGTGGAGCCGGTGCTGCAGCGCCTCGATGCAGGCCAGCGCCGCTTCCCGGCACAGCGGGCCGCAGCGCTCCGCGACGATGCGTGTGGCGGCGAGCACCAGTTCCGGCCCGCCGGCGAAGCGCGGCGCAAGGGGGGCGAAGCCGGCGGCGAAGGCAAGGAGGCCGGCGTCGTCGCCGCGGCGTGTCGGGCGCTCCCCGATCCGTGCTGGGAAGAGGGGCGAACGGAGGTGGTCGAGCAATGCGGCCTCGAGCCGGTCCACCTCCTCGGGCTCGAGCGCGAGCCAGAGCCAGAGAGGGGGCGAGGCCTCGCTGCCGAAGAGCAGGGGGTCGGCCTGGCCGGCATGGCTCTCGAAAATGCTGTCGGGCAAGGGCGCCTCGTATCGAAGCTCACGGAAAGGAGAGGCAGTGAACATCGTATGCAAAGCCCTGTGAACCAGTCGCCTCGATCATTCCGCCTTTCCATCCGGCGGCGTTGCCGGCATGCCATGGGCGCCATGCCGCCGGCCCGGCCCGGGCGGCGCCCCGCCGCTGCCAGGTGCCGAGTCATTCCCCCGCCCTGCTGCTCTCGGCGGGATACCACTCACCTTCCGGTGCTCGCGCTGCCGTTTCCTGAACCGGCCGCGACTGCCCTGGATTCTGCCCTCCGCGCCGGGAGGCGGACCGGCCGACCGGCGGATGAGCCGGGTCTGGTCTGAGCGATGGAGATGGCGTGCACGGGACCGGTACGGGGCCGCGCGGAACGCCTCTAGGAGGGCCGGCCGGCCGGATCAGGTGACCGGCACGGAGCCATTGGCAGAGGGGCCGGAGGCGGAGCGCGTCCGCCTCGCCGCCGACGGGCAGGGCCGAAGCTGATCCGCGTCCCGCATCACCCCCCAGCCTTGCTCACAGCCCGGAGGTGCCGATCACCCGTCCGGCGACCGCATCGAGCTTCGCCAGCAGCGCCGGGTCGCGCATCTCGGGCGCGGTGATGATGGCGTTGTCCAGCGCGCGGTCGCAGCCGGCGGGGCAGGCGGCCCGCCGCTTCCCCAGGGCCGGCACCACGGCCTTCACCAGGGCCCGCGCCTTGTCGGCATTGGAGAACAGGACCTTCACCACCTGCTCGACCGTGACATGGTCGTGGTCCGGGTGCCAGCAGTCGTAATCAGTGACCATGGCGACGGTCGCGTAACAGAGCTCGGCCTCCCGGGCGAGCTTGGCCTCCGGCATGTTGGTCATGCCGATCACGCTGCAGCCCCACTGCCGGTAGAGCTCGCTCTCCGCCTTGGTGGAGAATTGCGGCCCCTCCATGACCAGGTAGGTGCCGCCGCGCGTCACCGGCAGGCTGAGCCCCCGCGCTGCTGTCTCCAGCGCATCGCCGAGACGCGGGCAGACCGGGTGCGCCATGGAGACATGCGCAACGCAGCCCGCCTCGAAGAAGGTCTTCTGGCGGGCGAAGGTGCGATCGATGAACTGGTCCACGATCACGAAATGGCCTGGCGGCAGGTCCTCGCGCAGGGAGCCGACGGCGGAGAGCGAGAGGATCTCCGTGCAGCCCGCGCGCTTCAGCGCGTCGATATTGGCCCGGAAGTTGAGCTGGCTCGGCGGCACCGGGTGCCCGCGCCCGTGCCGCGGCAGGAAGACGCAGCGTGTGCCTGCGAGCCTTCCGAACAGCAGCGCGTCGGAGGGCGCGCCCCAGGGGGTCTCCACATGGCGCCACTCGCGTTCCTCCAGCCCCTCGATGTCGTAGAGGCCGGATCCGCCGATCAGGCCGATGACGGGTTCAATGAGGTCGGGCATGGCACGCGGCTCCGGAAGGGCAGGGCTTGCCATCCCTAGTAGCAGCCGGGCCGGGGACTGTCGCGCCGCGGCGGCGCTCGACAGCCGGGGGATGTCGGGCGACGATCCCGGCCGAAACCACGCCCTGGGCGTCCGGCGCACCCGGAATGGGGGCGTGCCGGAGCTGGCCACCGGCGCGACTGCAAGGCTGGCCCCGCCGCGTCGGGGCAATCCGATAGGGATCCCGAGAATGCTCCGCTCTCTGCTGCTTGCCACCTTGCTGCTTGCCGCCTGCAGCCAGGGTCCGACCGAGTCGCAGCCGATCGAGCGTGGCACCGCCCTGCCGCCGCCGGGCCTGGAAATGCCGGCGGGCCGGTGACCGCCTGGACCATGCATCCGCACGGAAACTGAAAGGGCCGCCCAGGGGCGGCCCTTTTCGGGGCTCAGGAAGCTGGTCCGCTCCCTGGCGCATGCACGGGCAGGAATGGCGCGCCGGCTACCGGCGCGCCGGGCCCCTAATGCAGATCGGCCCAGACCTTGCGCTTCACCGCGTAGGCGAGGCCGCCCAGGATGGTGAGGAACAGAATGATCTTCACCCCCATCTGCTTCCGCGTCTCGAGTTCCGGCTCCGAGGCCCAGGCGAGAAAGGTGGCGACATCACGGGACATCTGCTCGACAGTCGCATTGGTGCCGTCATGGAAGCTCACCTGGCCTTCGTTCAGCGGCGGCGGCATGGCGATCTGATGGCCGGGGAAGTACTTGTTGTAGTTCATCCCCTCGCCGAGGTGGAAGCCTTCCGGCGGATCAGTATAGCCCGTCAGCAGCGCATGGATGTAATCCGCACCGCCCGCGCGCGCCTTGGTGATGACGGAGAGATCGGGCGGCAGCGCGCCGTTGTTCGCTGCGCGCGCCGCCTGCTCGTTGGCGAAGGGCTGGCGGAAGCGGTCGGAGGGGCGGGCCGGCCGCTCGAACATCTCGCCGTCGTCATTGGGCCCGTCGGTGACGGTGAAGGTGGCCGCGATTGCCTGCACCTCCGCCTCGGAGAGGCCCAACTCGCGCAGGTTGCGGTAGCTGAGCTGTCGCATGGAGTGGCAGGTGGCACAGACCTGCGCATAGACCTGGAAGCCACGCTGCGCCGCCGCCCGGTCGTAGCTGCCGAACAGGCCCTCAAAGGAGAAGTGCGCGTCTGGCAGTGGCGGCGCCTCCTCGGCGGCGAGGGCCGGGCCGCCCAGGAGGAAGCCGGCGGCCAGCGCCGCGGCCTTCAGGGTGTTGCGGAACGCAGCCATCACGCCTTCTCCATCGGCTTCGCTGCGGCGCCGGCGGGCAGCGGCCCACCCCCGCGCAGCACGGGCTTGGCGATGCTCTCCGGCAGCGGCAACGGCCGCTCCAGCCGCCCGAGCAGCGGCAGGATCACCAGGAAGTACAGGAAGTAGTAGGCCGTCGCGATCCGGGCGATGGTGACGAAAGGCTCCTCCGGTGGGCGGCCGCCGCAATACATCAGCACCAGGAAGGACAGCGTCCAGACGAGGAAGAGGGGCCTTGCCAGGGGGCGGAAGCGCATGGAGCGCACCGGCGAGGTGTCGAGCCAGGGCAGCACGAACCAGATCAGGATCGAACCGAACATCAGGATCACGCCGCCGAGCTTGTCCGGCACCGCGCGCAGGATGGCGTAGAAGGGCAGGAAGTACCATTCCGGCACGATGTGCTCGGGCGTTACCAGCGGGTTGGCCGGGATGTAGTTGTCCGGGTGGCCCAGATAGTTGGGAAAGAAGAACACCAGCACGGCGAACACCGCCAGATAGGCCACCACGCCTACGCTGTCCTTGATGGTGTAGTAGGGGTGGAAGGGGATGGTGTCCTGCGGCCCCTTCGGGTCGATGCCAAGCGGATTGTTGGAGCCGGTGACGTGCAGCGCGGCGACGTGCAGGAACACCACGCCCACGATCACGAAGGGCAGCAGGTAGTGCAGGCTGAAGAAGCGGTTGAGCGTCGGGTTGTCCACACTGAAGCCGCCCCAGAGCCAGACCACGATGTCCGGGCCGACGAGGGGGATGGCGCTGAACAGGTTGGTGATGACGGTGGCGCCCCAGAAGGACATCTGGCCCCAGGGCAGCACGTAGCCCATGAAGGCGGTGGCCATCATCAGCAGAAAGATGACGACGCCCAGCATCCAGATGAGTTCGCGCGGCGCCTTGTAGGACCCGTAGTAGAAGGTGCGCCAGATGTGGATGTAGACCACGATGAAGAACATGCTGGCGCCGTTGGCGTGCACATAGCGCAGCAGCCAGCCGTAATTCACGTCGCGCATGATGCGCTCGACGGAATCGAAGGCGTAGTTGACGTGCGGCGTGTAGTGCATCGCCAGGAAGACGCCTGTGGCGATCATGATCACAAGATTGATCATCGCCAGCGCGCCGAAGTTCCAGAGGTAGTTGAAGTTCCGGGGCGTCGGGAACGTCCCGTACTCCTTCTGCAACATCGTGAACACCGGCAGCCGCGCATCGATCCAGCGCACCACCGGGTTCTTGAAGTCGCTGTTGTGCAGGCCCGTGGCCATGGGGTGCTCCTCGTATCTCGGGCCGCCTGCCGGAAATCCGCCCTGCGGACGCCCGGGGCCGGCCTTGCGGCGGCGCGGGCGGGAATGCGGGTGCTCCGGCCGCGGCGGACTCAGCCGATGCGAATCGTCGTGTCCGATGTGAAGGTGTACTGGGGGACGAGCAGGTTTTCCGGTGCCGGCCCTTGCCGGATGCGGCCCGAGGTATCGTAGGCGCTGCCATGGCAGGGGCAGAACCAGCCATCAAAGGGGCCCCTGGGATCGGTGGGCTTCTGCCCGAGCGGCACGCAACCGAGATGTGTGCAGATGCCGACCACGACGAGCCACTCCGGCTTCTGCACCCGCGCCGAATCCGGCTGCGGGTCCCGGAGCTGGGCGAGCGGCACCTCCCGCGCCTCCTCGATCTCCTGCGGCGTCCGATGCCGCACGAAGACCGGCTTGCCGCGCCAGACCACGGTGACCGCGGCGCCGACCGGGATCGGGCTCAGATCCACATCGGTGGTGGACAGCGCCAGCACGTCCCGTGCCGGGCTCATCGAGCTGACGAAGGGCCAGACCATGGCGCCCACCCCGACCGCCGCGAAGGAGCCGGCCACAAGTTTCAAGAAGTCCCGACGGGTCCCGTCGTCCTGGGCCGGGGGCGACCCGTGCTGCGCCAAGGTATCGGCCATGCTTCCTTCTACGTCCCTGATCCGGGCCACGTCCCAGCCCCGATCGGAGCCGGCGGGGGCCGCTGCGAGCGCCGCAGCGGGACGACCCTGAAGGGGGGAGCGAACGCCTCCCTGCGCTGCCCCGCTGCGCCGCGGCGCATATAAGGCTAGGGTTCGCGGGGTGGCAATCCGCTGGAACCGCCACCCCGCCGCGCAGGAGCAGAGATCTTGACCCAGCAGCCCGCCGATCTCGCCAGGGCGCCGCAGACGATGGGCGATCCCGCCCGGCACCCGCTCGCCGCGTCCGCTCGCGCCTGGTTCGAGTCGCTGCGCGACCGGCTTTGCGCCGCCTTCGAGGCCATCGAGGACGAGCTGGACACGGGCCCGCACGCGTCGCTGCCGCCGGGGCGCTTCGAGCGCAGCGCCTGGGCGCGGCCTGGCGACGGTTCCGTCTCAGGACAGGACGAACCGGGCGGAGGCCAGGGCGGCGGCGGGGTCATGTCCGTGATGCGTGGCCGCGTGTTCGAGAAGGTGGGGGTGAACGTCTCGACCGTGCACGGCCGGTTCTCCCCCGCGTTCCGCGCGCAGATCCCGGGCGCCGAGCAGGATCCCCGCTTTTTCGCCACCGGCGTCTCCCTGGTCGCGCATATGCGCTCCCCGCGTGTGCCGGCGGCGCACATGAACACGCGCTTCATCTGTACCACGCGCGCCTGGTTCGGCGGCGGCGGCGACATCACGCCCATGGCGTCGGACGCGCCCGAATCGCGCGAGGATGCGGCCGATTTCCATGCCGCCCTCAAGGCCGCCTGCGACCGCCACGACCCGGCCTACTACCCGCGCTTCAAGGCCTGGTGCGACGAGTATTTCTACCTGCCACACCGGGGCGAGGCGCGGGGGCTGGGCGGAATCTTCTACGACTGGCTCGGCGACCGGACCCCTGGCCATGGGCCGGAGGCCGATTTCGCCTTCACCCGCGATGTGGGCCTTGCCTTCCTGGAGGTCTTCCCGGCCATCGTCCGCCGGCGCATGCGCGCGTCATGGATCGCGGCCGAGCGGGAGCATCAGCTCATCCGGCGCGGACGCTATGTGGAGTTCAACCTGCTCTACGACCGCGGCACGTTGTTCGGCCTGAAGACCGGCGGCAATACGGAAGCGATCCTGATGTCCCTGCCGCCGGAAGTGCGCTGGCCCTGACGGGGCCGGCGGTCCAGATATCATCCGGGGGCGGGTGGCGCGCCCGCCCTCCGTTACCAACTCCTGGAGCGCCTGGCTGGGAGACTTCTCATGCTCGAACTGACCATCAATGGCGAGGCGCGGCGAGTCGAGGTCGAGGGCGACACGCCGTTGCTCTGGGTGCTGCGTGACACGCTCGGCATGACCGGCACGAAATACGGCTGCGGCATCGCCCAGTGCGGCGCCTGCACCGTGCTGGTCGATGGTCAGCCGGTGCGTTCCTGTTCCCTGCCGGCCGAGGCGGCGCAGGGCATGCGCATCACCACCATCGAGGCGATCGGGCAGGACCCCGTGGGCAGGCGCGTGGTCGAGGCCTGGGTGGCGCAGGAGGTGCCGCAATGCGGCTACTGCCAGTCCGGCCAGGTGCTGGCCGCAACCGCGCTGCTGACGCAGACGCCGAAGCCGACCGAGGCCGACATCCAGGCGGCGATGACCAATCTCTGCCGCTGCGGCACCTACAACATGATCGCCGCCGCCATCCGGCAGGCGGCCGAGACAGCCTGAGCCGCGGGGAGGGACGAGCGATGCGAGCCGAAGATGCGCTTCTCTCCAGGATCGAGGCCGGCGAGACCCTGAACCTGTCGCGCCGCGGGCTGCTGGGCGGAACGGCTGCCGGCCTGCTGCTCGCCGCCGGCGTGCCGGTGCGCCCGGCACGGGGCCAGGCCGCGGGCGCGCTGCCGCATGCGACCAAGGTCGCAGCCTATCTCGACATCCGCCCGGATGGTGCAATCCATCTGCAGAACCCCTTCATCGAGGGCGGGCAGGGGGTCGATACGGCGATCGCGCAGATCGTGGCGGAGGAGCTGGATGCCGATCCCGCCCGCTTCGTCGTCACCTGCGCGCCCGCCGGCGCCGACTACCTGGTGGTGGCCAACGGCACGCGGCGGCTGACCGGCGGCAGCCTCTCCGTCCGCTCCTCCTTCGCGCATTTCCGCAAATTGGGTGCGACCGCGCGCGCCATGCTGATGGAAGCCGCGGCCGCGCGCTGGGGCGTGCCGGCCGCCGAGTGTGCGACCGAGCCCGGGCGCGTGCTGCACAGGACCTCCGGCCGTGCCGCGACCTATGGCGAGCTGGCCGAGGCCGCGGCCGCGCTGACGCCACCCGCTGACGCACCGGTGAAGGACCCGAAGGACTTCCGCCTGATCGGCAAGCCGGTGGCGAAGCTCGGTGTGCGGGAGCGATCGACGGGCCAGGTGAAGTACGGCATCGACCTCTCGGTCGAGGGCATGCTGCAGGCCGCCGTGGTGCATGCGCCGCGCGCCGGCGCGGAACCCGGTGCCTTCGGCAATGAGGCCGCGGTGAAGGCCATGCCAGGCGTGCATTCCATCCAGCGCCTGCCCGGCGCGGTCGCCGTCCTCGCCGACAGCTTCTGGCGCGCGCGCAAGGCAGCGGAGGCGCTGCAGGTGGTCTGGACCGCGCTCTCCGGCCCCGTGGTGCCGGAGGAGTTCTCCTCCTCCACCATGCTCGCGCGGCTGAAGGCGGCCAAGGGCACGCCGGGCAACACGGCCGAGCAGGCAGGTGATGTCGCGGCCGGCCTCTCCGGCGCGGCACGGGTCATCGAGGCGGAGTACGACGCGCCCTATCTCGCGCATGCGCAGCTCGAGCCGCCCTCGGCCATCGCCCGCTTCAATGCCGATGGCACGCTGGATGTCTGGACCCCGAACCAGGCGCCGGAGGTCTTTCAGGCTGTGGCGGCCAAGACGGCCGGGCTGGAGCCGGCGAAGGCGCGGATCCATTCGCCGCCGCTCGGCGGGTTCTTCGGCCGGCACTTCGCTTACGGTCCCGGTCTGCCGATGCCGCAGGCGATCCTGCTGGCCAAGGCGGTCGGCCGCCCGGTGAAGGTGATCTGGACGCGGGAGGAGGAGTTTGGCCGCGACGCCTATCGCCCGCTCGCCTACGCCGCCTTCCGGGCGGGGCTGGACAGCGACGGCAATCTCGTGGCGCTGCACGCCGCGGGCCATGGCGAGGGGCCGATCACCCGCCACTTCGGGCCGGCGCGGCTCGGCAACCCGCCCGTCGATGGCTCGATCATGGAGGGGCTTGCGCGAAAGCCCTATCGCATTCCGAACAAGCGCGTCGAATATGTGCCGGTGTCCCACCCGACCGGGGTGAATCTGGGCTTCTGGCGCTCGGTTGGGCATTCGATGAATGACTTCTTCTACGAATGCTTCCTCGACGAGGTGGCGGCAGCCGCCGGGCGTGACCCTTTCGCCTTCCGCGAAGCGCTGCTGCAGCACTCGTCTCGGCACCTGAACCTGCTTCGCGCGGTCGCGGAACTGGCCGGCGGCTGGCGGCGCGATCCCTTCGTCGCGCCGGACGGCACGCGGCGCGCGCGCGGTATCGCCATGGCCTCGCCCTTCGGCTCCGAGGTCGCGACCATGGCCGAGGTCTCGGTCCGGGGCGGCGAGGTGACGGTGCATGATGTCTGGGTCGCCATCGACCCCGGCCGCATCGTCAATCCGCGCATCATCGCCGCCCAGGTGGAAGGCGCCGTCGCCATCGGGCTCTCCTCCGCCATGGCCGAGGAGGTGGTGTTCGAGCGCGGGGCCCCGCAGACCCGGAACTTCGACACCTACATGGTGCTGCGGAGGGACCGCATGCCGCGGGTACACACCCGCATCGTGGAAAGCGGCGCGCCCATGGGCGGGATCGGTGAGCCGGGTACGCCGGGGGGGCCGCCCGCCGTGGCGAATGCCATCGCCATCCTGACCGGGCATCGCATCCGCAGCCTGCCCTTCAGCAAGACGCGCCTCGGCCAGGCCTGAGGCAGCCGGCGATGCTCGCCGGCAGCCGAGGCGGAGGGCGGATGCGAAGGGGTCCGGTTGCGCCCCGGCGGGTCTGCGGCGGGCCATGGCTGGCCAGCGTGCATCCTGCCGCGAGGCCGTCTGGCGCAGCCCGCAGCGATGACCTGCCCCGATCGGGTGGTGGCCTCGGTGCCGCCTGGAGGGAGGCATGCATCGGCCGGGTACCCCCGGGGCGCACGAAAGCGGCCAGGGCCCTGCGGGCCGTGCTCGAGGCGCTGGCCATAGGCGCCCCTGCCCCCGTTACCCTTTCCCGTCAGACGAGGAGAACGCCCATGCGAGAGATTCGGTCCTTCGCCGGTTGCCGGAGGCCCGCCTGATGCGCGCGGTCTGGTACGAGCGGAACGGACCCGCTGCCGAGGTCCTCACCTATGGCGAGATGCCCACCCCCAGCCCCGGCCCGGGCGAGGTGCTGGTCCGCCTCGCCTGCTCGGGCGTGAACCCCTCGGACTGGAAGACGCGCAGCGGCCGCGCCCGCCCCATCGTCTTTCCTCGCGTCATCCCCCATTCGGACGGTGCCGGCACGATCGAGGCTGTGGGCGAGGGCGTGGACCGCGCCCGCATCGGGGAACGGGTCTGGATCTGGAACGGCCAGTGGAAGCGCCCCTTCGGCACCGCAGCCGAATACATCGCGCTGCCCACGGCGCAGGCCGTGCGCCTGCCGGACAACACGCCCTTCGATGCCGGTGCCTGCCTCGGGATTCCGGCGCTGACGGCGCTGCACGCCGTGCTGACGGATGGCGGCGTCACCGGACGCCGCGTGCTGGTCACGGGCGGTGCCGGTGCGGTCGGACACTACGCGATCCAGTTCGCCCGGCTGCTCGGCGCGACACAGATCCTCACGACCGTCAGCAATGAGGCGAAGGCGGCGCATGCTCTCACGGCAGGCGCCGATGCGGCCATCGACTACCGGCGTGAGGACGTGGCCGAGCGCATCGCGGCGCTGACAGGCGGGCATGGCGTGGACCGGGTGGTTGAGGTGGATGTCTCCGGCAATGCCAAGCTGATGCCGGCGGTGCTGGCGCCGGGCGGGCTTTGTGCCGCCTATGGCGCCAATGCCGCGACGGCCGCCATCGACTTCGGCCCTGCCATCCTGAAGGGCATCGGTTACCGCTTCTTCATCGTCTACGAGCTGACCGAGGCGCAGCGTGTCACGGCCATTGACGCGCTGCAGGGCTGGCTGGAGGCTGGGCTGCTGCGCCACGCCATCGCTGCGCGCCTGCCGCTCGCGGAGTGCGTCCGGGCGCATGAGGCGGTGGAGCAGGGGCGGTATATCGGCAATCTCGTGCTCGACTGCTGATCGCGGGCAAGGCGGGGCCCCGGATGGACGGTGCCCCGCATGCTGCATTATTCCTCCGGAACGAGAAATAAGACCCGGAGGAAGCACATGACCACCCGTCGTACCCTGCTGGCGGCCGGCGCCGCCGCGGCACTGCCGCTGCCGGCGCTGGCCCAGGACCGCTTCCCGGAACGGCCGCTGCGCATCGTGGTGGGCTTTCCGCCGGGCGGCTCGCTCGACGTGCTGACCCGTCTCTTCGCCGAGCAGCTCTCGGCGCGTCTCGGTCAGCCGGTGGTGGTGGAGAACCGGCCGGGCGCCGGCGGCAATATCGGTGCCGATGTGGTGGCGAAGGCCGCACCCGACGGCTACACCATTGCCACTGCGGGCATCGGCATCTGGGTGATCAACCAGTTCCTCTATTCGCGCCTGCCCTATGATGCGGAGCGCGATCTGATGCCGCTCTCCCTGGTATGGGAGTTCCCGAACGTTGCCGTGGTGCCGGCGCAGCATGTGCCCGCGCGGAGCCTCGCCGAACTCATCGCCTGGGCGAAGGCGCGGCGGGACGGGATCAGCTACGGATCGCCCGGCGTCGGCACCACGCCGCATCTCTCGGGCGCACTGTTCATGGCACGCACAGGCATCAATGGCACCCATGTGCCCTTCCGCGGTGCGGCGCAGACCATTCCGGCCATGCTCTCGGGCGATGTGCAATTCGCGCTCGACAACCTGGCCTCCTACTTGCCGGTCATCCAGGAGGGGCGCATGCGCGCGCTGGCGATCACCAGTGCGGAACGCTGGCCGACCCTGCCCGATGTGCCGACGATGCAGGAGGCTGGGCTCGAGGACTTCGTCCTCACGCCCTGGACCGTCTTTGCCGTGCCCGCCGCCACACCGCGGCCGATCGTGGACCGGCTCAGCACCGAGATCCGTGCCATCACCGCCGATCCGGCCCTGCAACAGCGCGCGCAGCAGATGGGGGCGCGACTGCGCGGCTCCACGCCGGAGGAAAGCTGGACCTATATCCGCTCCGAGCTGCCGAAATGGCGGGAGATGGTGCGCGTTTCCGGCGCGCGCGCCAACTGAGCGCACCAACGCAGCGGCGCATGCGGAAGGCGCTCGCGGTGGTGAATCGGCCTGCAGGCGGCGGAGTGCCCCTTTCCTCGGCGGCGCCTGGATGGCATCCCCGGCCGAGGTAAACGACCTCGCTGGGAGAATCAGCATGCATCGCCGACACCTGCTCGCCGCCCCGCTCGCACTGGCCGCCGCACCGCTCGCCCGTCCCGCCATCGCCCAAGGCGGCGACTGGCCCGAGCGCACCGTGCGCGTCATCGTGCCCTGGCCGCCCGGCGGTGCGACCGATGTGCTGGTCCGCCTCTATACCGATCGGCTGCAGGCGACGCTCGGCCAGAGCTTCGTCGTGGAGAACCGTCCCGGTGCCGGTGGCAATATCGGCATCGACGCGACATCCAAGGCGACGCCCGACGGCTACACCATGGGCATCGCCTCGGTCGGGCATTTCTGCATCAACCCCTTCCTCTACACCCGCCTGAACTACGATCCGAAGAGCCTGGTGCCGGTCGGTGTCGCCTGGGAACTGCCCAACGTCGCCGTGGTGGCGGTGGAGCACAACCCTTCCAAGACCCTGGGCGAGTTCATCGCCTGGGCCAAGGAAAGGCCGCAAGGCATCACCTATGGTTCTCCGGGTGTGGGCACGACGCCGCATCTTTCCGGCGCGCTCTTCGCCTCGCGCGTGGGCCTTGAGGCCACGCACGTGCCCTTCCGCGGAGCGTCGCAGGCGATCCCGGTGATGCTGGGCGGGCAGCTAGACTTCGCGCTCGATAATCTGGCGAGCTACGTGCCGGTGATCCGCGACGGCAAGCTGCGGGCGCTGGCCGTCACCTCGGAGAAGCGCTTCCCGGCCCTGCCGGATGTGCCGACCATGGCCGAGGCCGGAGTTCCGGACTTCGTCGTCACCTCCTGGCAGACCTTTGTCTTCCCCGCCGGAACCCCGCGCTCCGTGATCACCCGCCTGAACGCCACGCTGAAGAAGATCAGCGAGGATTCGGCGATGCAGAAGCGCTTCATCGAGACCGGCGCCAGCATGGCCTGGTCCACGCCGGAGGAGGTGGCGGCGCGCATCGAGCGTGAGACGCCGATGTGGCGCGAGGCGGTGCGCATCTCCGGCGCGCGGATCGACTAGAGCAGATCCCATTCAGGTGGAATCGCCTGAATGGGTGAGGATGCTCGTGAAAGGCAGAGGGGCTGGAGCATTCGCCATGAGCCCGGGCGAAGGAAAATGCTCCGGCGCGCGATCGGTCGCTTGAGGTCGGAACGGCCGAGAGCGCGGAGCGCACTCCCGGCCTCGGTTCCGGAATGTGCGGCGGGGCGGCGGCGATCCTGGCCGCACCCCGCCGCCGGATGGTTCGTTCCTGGAGCAGGCTGCCGGCGAAGCGGCCCGCCGGGCAGGCATCGATGCTGTGCGGCCGGCGGCACCACCCGGCGTCCGCCTGGCCGGAGCGGGTCAGCTCTTGTGCTGCGGGTCGTGGCTATGGTGCCGGTCGCGCT
>Ga0180217_1002515_pt1 | contig 16835 bp, 20 predicted proteins | sample eDN3rd37CBELigOP_FD_128521 | JGI IMG/M metagenome (GOLD analysis project Ga0180217, IMG submission 128521) | Enriched Organic Plus compost microbial communities from Emeryville, California, USA - eDNA 3rd pass 37_C BE-Lig OP (version 2) (version 2) ... | reverse complement strand
GTGCCGGGAAGGGTGCTCGCGTACTCCTCGTACGTGACGAGCTCGACGCGCTCGAGCGCGACGTGCGCGCGGAGCCGCACCTTCGCGGTCAGCTGCGACGACCACAGGCGCGCGAACGACTCGAAGGCCGCCTCGAGGTGACGGATGCTCTCGCGGCTCAGCTGCGCCGGACGGCTGAAGTCGTACGGCGCGTGCTGCGCGGCGGCATCCGGGACGGCCGAAGCTCGGGGTTCCTCGAGGACGATGGTCATGGTCGCTCGGCCTCCTTCACGGCAGCGGCGAGGTTGGGGATGAGCGCTCGGACCCGCTCGTCCTCCTTCGACTCGACGACGATGTCGACGCGGCGATTGCTCGCGAGCGCCGCCGCGTCGTCGCCCGGTGCGAGAGGCCGCGTGTCCGAGAAGCCGGTCGCCCTGACCCGGGCGCCGGCCACGCCCTCGCGCTCGACGAGGAACCGGGCCACCTGCGTCGAGCGCCCGCTCGAGAGCTCCCAGTTCGTCGGGAACGGCGGCACGGCCGCCCGGTGGTCGGCGTGCCCCTCGATGCTCACCTCGTTGTCGACGCCCGCGAGCACATCGCCGATCGCGTCGAGCACGGCATCCGCCTTCGCCGAGAGCTGCGTGCTGTTGTCGGCGAAGAACGTCTCTGCGCCGATGAGCCCGACCTTGAGCCCGCGGTCGTCGATGACGAAGTCGACGGTCCTCTCGAGCCCCTTCGCGGCGAGCGCCTGGCGCATCCGCTCCCGCAGCTCGACGAGCGACTCGTACTCGGTGGTCGCGCGGGCCGTGAGCTCCTCGACCCCGTTCTCGTCGAGCAGCTCGGGCGGGATCACGAGCCCTTCGACGGTGTCGGCGCCACCTTCTGCGACCTCACGGCCGAACCCGCTCGCGAGGCTGTTCGCGAGTTGCTCGAACTTGCCCTTGTCGACGGTCGACATCGCGAACAGGACGATGAACAGGCACATGAGCACCGTGACCATGTCGGCGTACGACACGGCCCATCGCTCGTCGGGCTCGTGCGACTCGACCTCGCGGCGCCCGCGGGCTCCGCTGATCGCGCTCACGCCGGCACCTCCTCGGGCTTCTTCGAGGTGGCCCTCACCTTCACGCCGGCCAGCGCCTCGAGACGCTCCTGCACGACGTGAGGCGCGCTGCCGGCGTGGATCGCGAGCATCCCCTCGGTCACGAGGTTCATGCGCTCCTGGTCGGACGCCCCGATGCGGTTCAGCCGGCCGGCGATCGGGTGCCAGATGAAGTTCGCCGACAGCAGGCCCCACAGGGTCGCGACGAAGGCCGCGGCGATCATGGGGCCGAGGTGGTCGGGCTCGTCGAGGCGCTCGAGCACGTGCGTGAGCGACACGACCGTGCCGACGATGCCGATCGTCGGCGCGTAGCCGCCGAGCGACGAGTAGAACTTCGCCGCGACCCGGTTGCGGGCGGATGCGGCCGAGGTCTCGTCCTCCATGACCGTGCGCAGGTCTCTCGCGTCCATGCCGTCCGCGAGGGCCTGCAGCGCGTTGCGCGTGAAGTCGTCCGGCGCCCCGTCGAGCTCGCGCTCGAGCGAGAGCAGACCGTCGCTGCGGGCCCGCTCGGCATAGCTCACGAGGAACGGGATCACCGCTTCGGGCGTCGTCTTCGGCCCGCGGATCATGCGTCCCAGGCTCTTCACGGCGAGGACCGTGTCACGGAAGGTGTGGCTCGCGATGCCGACGCCGATCGTCGCACCGAGAACGAGGATCATCGGCGCGGGAAGAAGGAGCGCGTCGATGCTCGCGCCCTCCATCGTGATCATCGCGAGGAGCGCCCCGAAGGCGATGATCACGCCGAAGATGAATGCCGGATCCACGATCAGGCCCCTTGTCGCCCCACGAGGGCCTGCGCGGTGGCCAGAACCCTGGCCCGATACCCGACGATCAGGTCGGTGAGCTGGTCGAGGGTCTCCTCGATGACGTACACGTGCCCGTCCACCATGTGCAGCGTGGTGTCGGGCGCCGAGTGGACTCGCTCGATGAGGTCCGGGTTGACCGCGAACCTGGCGTGGTCCAGGCGAGTGACGGTGATCATCGGGCGCACTCCGGGTTCGGGCGAGGGGTCTCAAGGGCGGACGGGGTCTGGCCCCGACTATCGCGACGAGGCCCGCCCCGGGTAACCGGGGCGGGCCGATGATGCGGGGGCATCCGTCGTTTCCGTCGGAGCGATCAGCGCTTGAGCTGCGTGAGCTCCTGGAGCACCTCGTCGCTCGTCGTGATGATGCGGGCGTTCGCCTGGAATCCGCGCTGCGCGACGATGAGGTTCGTGAACTCCTGCGACAGGTCGACGTTGCTCATCTCGAGCGCGCCCGACACGAGGTCGCCGAAGCCTGCGGCGCCGGGCACGCCGAACTGCGCCTGTCCCGAGTTCGGCGAGACGCGGTAGGCCGTGCCGCCCGCCTTCTCGAGGCCCTCGGGATTGGCGAACGTCGCCATCGCGATCTTCGCGAGCGTCTCGGTGCGGCCGTTGCTGAAGGTGCCGATGATCGAGCCGTCGCCGGTGATGCTGTACGACTTGAGCGAGCCGGCCGCGGCTCCGTCCTGCCCTGTGACCGCGACCGTCGACATGTCGGCGTAGCCGGTGACGGCGGTGAGGTCGACCGTCAGCGCGCCCGCCGTGAGCGTCAGCCCGGGGCCGGTCTGCACGCCGTCGGCGAACGCCAGCGAGCCGATCGCTCCGCTCACGGGTTCGGTGACATCCCATCCGGTCGCGGTCTTCGTGAACGTGAGGCTCAGGGTCGAGGCCGCTCCCTGCGCGTCGTAGACCGTGACATCGCGGACGAGCGTGTCGCCGGTCTCCGCGGTCGAGGGCAGGTTGCCGGTGACGGTGGCGGAGGTCGTGGCACGGGCGGGCGAGATGGCGTTGAGCGGCAGCACGATGTCGGCCGGAGCCAGGCCCGTGTTGACGACTCCGTTCGCCGCGGCCCAGCCCTGCACGACCGCGCCGTCGACCGTCACCATCTTGCCGGTCGAGTCGAACGTGAAGGCGCCCGCACGCGTGTACAGCGTCTCACCGCCGGAGCGCACGGCGAAGAATCCGTCGCCCGAGATCATGAGGTCGCCGCCGCGGCCCGTGGCCTGCGCGGACCCCTGTGCGAAGTTGGTGCGGATGCCGGCGACCTGGACGCCGAGGCCGACCTGCGCGGGGTTGCGGCCGCCCACCTCGTCGTCGGGGATGCCCGCGTTGCCGATGAGCTGCGACAGGGAGTCCTGGAAGACGACCGACGAGCCCTTGAAGCCGGCCGTGTTGACGTTCGCGATGTTGTTGCCGGTCACGTCGAGCATCGTCTGGTGCGAGCGGAGTCCGGAGATTCCGGAGTAGAGCGAGCGGAGCATGGGTGTCTCTTCCTGTGGGGAGTGGGTTCGTCGTCAGGAGATGTCGGTGATCGCGTCGAGCGAGACGGCGGTGTCGCCGATCGTCACGTGCGGGATGGGCCCGTCGAACGAGACCCTCGTCACGGTGCCGGTCACGAGGCGGCCGTCGGCGTCCTCGTACGCGGCCTCGCGGCCGATGAGGGCGGTCGCAGCGTGGCGCATGTTGAGGGCGAAGGCCTCGCTGCCGGTGTCGGTCAGCGCCGTGAGCTGCTCCATCATGGCCAGCTGCGTCGTCTGCGAGATCATCTCGTTCGTGTTCATGGGGTTGGACGGATCCTGATGGGTCAGCTGCGTCACGAGCAGCCGCAGGAAGACCTCGCCGTCCAGCACCTGCTTGCGTGCGGCGGGATCGGTGGTGCCGCCCGTGTACAGCGAGGTCGGCGGGGTCGAGGCGACGGCTTCGACGGTCATCGTGCGCTCCTTCCTCAGACGAAGATGTCGAGCCCGGCGCCGGAGGCGACGTGGGCGGTGGCGGGGACGGTCTGGTCGGCGGCGGAGCTCGCAGCGCGCGGAGCCCTCTCGTCGCCGGAATGGTGCGCCGCGGCTCCGGGTTGGTCGCCCTCGCGTCCGCCGATGCCGGGCTGCGCACCGCGGTCCTGAGCGCCCGCCTCTCCGCCCGTGCTCGATGCGAGGCTGAGGCTCGCGTTGGGCATGACGGCGCCGAGGTCGCGGCGCAGGTCGGCGACGATCGCGCGCAGGGCGTCGCGCCCGGCGTCGGTCGCTCCGAGCAGTTCGACCTGCACGTCGCCGCCGACCCCGATGTGCGCGCGCACCGTGACGGGGCCGAGGCTCTCGGGGTGCACGGTCATCGTGAGCCGGTGCGTGCCGGACGGGCGCTGAGCGATCGCGATGACGGCCGGCGAGACCTGGGCGGCAACCGCGCGGGGAGTCGCGGACGATGAGTCGGATGCCTCCACGGGAGCCGCAGGCGGTGCGGATGTCGCGACGACCGGCGCGACCGCGGGTGCCGCGAGCGACGTGCCGTGGGCGGGCGGGCGCGGGCCCGCATCCGCCGTCCGGTGAGGGGCGAGGGTGGGCGGCGCGGTGGGGAGCTCCGGCGGGTTCGAGGGGGATTCTGACGGGGCCGGCTGGAACGCCTCCGGCGCAGCCGATGCCGTGGACACCACTCGCACGCCCGGGCCGGCCGCCGCGTCGGGCACCGTGGGCACCGTGGCTCGACGGGGGGCGGCGTCCGGTCGCGGAGGCACATCGGCGACGAAGGCCGGCTCGGCCGATTCGGTGCCGGCGCTCGCTGCGGCGGGCTCGGCGGGCAGGGGGGCCGCGGCCGCGCTGTCGCTCGGGTCGGCGGGCGGGGCGGCCTCCCTGCCCGCAGACGGTTCCGCCGTGGTCGTCTCGCCCGGCGAAGGCGCGATGAAGAGGGGCGCGGTTGCACCGACCGGGGTGGACGCGGTGCCGGACCCGTCCTGGACCGCAGCCTCGGGGGCAGCGACCGGGGTGGAGGCATCCGTCGCATCGTCGCCGGATGCCGGCCGCGTGGCCGCGGCGTCGGGCAGCTCACGGTCGAGGACCGGCAGCTCGAGCTCCGCGAGGGCCAGCGCGGCGCCGAAGCGGGTGCCGGTCTCGTCGCCCCCGCGGCCGCGGCCGACTCCCGAGACCGACGCGGTCGCCGGAGCGGCGAGCAGGGTCATCACGGGCAGCCCGCTCATGCGGCGCTCCCCTCGCGACGCGCGGACCGCACGACGGCGATCTCGTCGAGCGCGCTCTGCTCGGCGTCGCGCTGCGCCTTCGCGGTGCGGGCCCGGTGGGCGAGCTCGAGGCGCTCGAGCCCCTTGAGCTCGCGGCGCGTTTCCAGATGGGCCGACTTCGCGCGGGCCTCTTCCGCCCGTCGCAGCTCGGTGAGCGCCTGGAGGTCGCTCAGCGCACTGCTTCCCGCGGAACGGGCCGCGGCCATGGCCAGCAGCATCCGGGGGTCTCCGACGGAGACGGCGATCTCCGCGAGACTCGACGAGACCCGGTCGCGCGCGTCCTCCGCCTCGGAGCGCTCGGCGGTGGCATGCGAAAGCCGCTCCGCGGCGAGGCGCTCCTGAAGCTCCCGCACGCGCAGCAGTCCTGCCAGGGGGAATGTCATGGCGTCAGCCCTCCGAACTCGGTGGTGAGGGCAGCGAGCCGCTGCCACGAATCGTCGACGTCGGCGAGGTCGTCAATGCCCTGCGTGAGGAAGCGGTCGATCGCACCCTCGTGTGCGAGCGCCGCATCGACGAGCGGGTTCGCCCCCTGTCGGTACGCGCCGATGTCGATGAGGTCGGCCGCCGCGAGGCGCGCCGCGAGCACGCTGCGGAGGGCGACGGATGCTTCTCGCTGCACGCCGCTCGTCACCTTGGACTCGACGCGCGAGACCGAGCCGAGGACGTCGACCGCAGGGAAATGACCGCGCACGGCGAGACCGCGATCGAGCACGACGTGACCGTCGAGGATGCCGCGCGCGGCATCCGCGATCGGCTCGTTGTGATCGTCTCCGTCCACGAGAACGGTGTACAGGCCTGTGATGGACCCGACGGGTCCTGTGCCGGCCCGTTCGAGCAGCCGCGCGAGCACCGAGAACGTCGACGGCGGATAGCCCCGGGTGGCAGGCGGCTCACCGGCCGAGAGCCCGATCTCGCGCTGCGCCATCGCGACGCGCGTGAGCGAGTCCATCATGAGCAGCACGTTCTGCCCCTCGTCGCGGAAGTGTTCGGCGATGCGGGTCGCGACGAAGGCCGACCGCATGCGGGCCATGGCCGGCTGATCGGAGGTGGCGACGACGACGACAGAGCGGGCGAGTCCGGCCGGACCGAGATCGTCCTCGAGGAACTCGCGGACTTCGCGCCCGCGTTCTCCCACGAGCGCGATGACATTGACGTCCGCCGTCGATCCGCGGGCGATCATCGACAGCAGCGACGACTTGCCCACCCCGGAGCCGGCGAAGATGCCGAGGCGCTGACCGATCCCGACGGGCGTCATCGTGTCGAGGACGCGCACGCCGAGCCCGAGCTGCCTATCGATGCGCCGACGCGTCATGATGCTCGGCGATTCGTGGTCGAGCGGCACGAACGCGGTGGACGGATCGAGCGGCCCCTTGCCGTCGATCGGCCTCCCGAGCCCGTCGAGTACGCGGCCCAGCAGCGCACGACCCGTCGGCACGTGCAGCGGCGCACCGGCGTGACGCACGCGGGAGCGCGCCCTGACGCCGCTCACCGGTCCCAGCGGCATGCACCGCGCCGACGTTCCGTCGATGGCGACGACCTCGGCGTCGACGGGCCGACCGGTGTGCGTCTCGATGCGGACCCGGTCCCCGACGGCGGCGCTGATACCCCGCACTTCGACGCTCAGGCCCACGACGGCGTCCACCGTCCCGGAGCGCTCGGGACGGACCGCGCTCAGCGCGCGAGTCCACGAGGCCGACGCGATGCTCATGTCAGCACCTCGCCGCCGTGCTCGTCGACTCCGCGCAGCGCGTCGACCGCCCTGCGCAAGGCCTCCCCGATGCGCGTGTCCACGGCGCCGTCCTCGATCTCGACGATCGCGCCTCCCGGATCGACGTCGGACGCGGTGACCACCTCGATCCCGTCGAGCAGGTGCGAGGCGTCCGGGTCTTCTCGGAGGGTCTGTTCGTCGCGGTCGCTCAGCGTGACGCGCGTCCACAGGCCGACCGGCATCGCATCGAGCGCACGACGCAGCGCATGCGCGGCCGAGCGTGCCGGCTCGGACAGCTCGACCCCGAGGATCGCGGTGGCGAGCTCGACCGCGAGCTCCTCGATCCGCGCCGCGGCGACGTGGCTGAAGGTGGTGGCCCGTTCGTCGAGGGCGGTCTTCGACGCCTGCAGCGCGCTGAGCGCGGCTCCCCGCTCATGCACGTACGCGTCGCGCAGCATCCGCATCCGCTCGTCCTCGCGAGCCTGCTCCGCCCGTGCCTCCTCGAGCGCGACGCGACGGCCCTCCGCGAACCCGTCCGCATAGCCCCTCGTGCGAGCGCGATCGGCCTCGCTGCGCGCGTCGACGGGGCTCGCGCCCAGGCGCGGCACCGCGAGCGGCGTGAAGGCGGAATCGAGCACGGCAGGCTTCCCGGTAGTGGATGTGGCCGGTCCGTGGCGGGGGTCGAGCGATCCGTGCTCTCGTCGGACTATCGCGACAGGGCGGGGCAGGCGTAACCTCGCGGGCCGCGCGCGCCGCTCATTCGACGAGCTCGTCCTCGTCGTCGCGCGAGATCGTGATCTCGCCGGCGGCCGCGAGCTCGCGGATGATGCGGACGACCTCGGCGCGCGCCTCGTCGACCTGGCGCATGCGCACGGGCCCGAGCGTCCGCGCCTCCTCGACGAGGTTCTCGCGATTGCGCTCGGTCATGTTGCGGCGGATCACCTCGGCGATCGGCTCGTCCGCGCCCTTGAGCGCGAGCGCCAGCATCCGCAGATCGATCCCTCGCAGCACGCGCTGGGCGTCGCGGTCGTCGAGGCGCACGATGTCGGCGAACGTCACCATGCGACCGCGGATGTCCTCCGCGAGCGCGGGGTCCCTCCCCTCGAGGCTCGCGAGGAGCGACTTCTCGAGGGACGTGTCGGAGCGGTTGATGATCTCGACGAGCGGCTGCACCCCGCCGATCGACTCCTGCACGTCGCGGACCGCGAAGACGCCCGTGCGCGAGCGCAGCGAGTCCGCCACGATCGAGATCGCCTCTTGCGTGGCCGTCCCCATGGTCGCGATGGCCTGCGCGACGTCGGTGCGCAGCGGATCCTGCAGCGCCGCGAGCACCGCGGCGGCTCGGTCGGCCCTCAGATTGGCGAGCACGACGGCGACGGTCGCGGGCAGCTCCCCTTCGAGGATCGTCGCGAGCTGCGCCGGGTCGGCCGCGTTGAGGAAGTCGAACGACACGGCGCCCTGCGACATGACACGGCTCACGATGCCGACGGCCTTCTCGCGCCCGAACGCGGTCTCGAGCAGGCCCGTCGCGAGCTCCTGTCCGCCGCGCGACGGCACCGAGCCGCCGATGGCGATCCGTCGGAACTCGCCGAGGGCGCGGGCGGTCGCGGCGATATCGACCCCGCCGAGCTGCGTGAGCTCCGCGGCGAGGAGCTCGGCACGCTCCTCGCCGATGCGACGGAGCACCTCGGCGCTGGCGGCGCGATCCATGTTGAGCAGCACGATCGCCGCCTTGCGCAGGCCGCTGAGCGGCGGCGCGGGCGCGGCCGACGCGGCGGGCTGGAGTGCGGCATCCGTCTCGTCGGTCTCCGGCGTCTCGTCGACCGGCTCGACGTCGGCGGCCGGCCTCTCCGCGAGCAGGCTCATACCATCGCCTCATCCATGAGGTTCGCGAGCGCGGCGGCGATCGCGGCGGGGTCGGACTTCGCGATCTCGTCGATCTCGCGGCGGCGGCGCTCGATGAGCACCTGGTCGGGCTCGGGCTCCTCGTCCTCGATGTCGAGCACCGCGGTGGGCAGGGTCTTCGTCGGCGGAGGCGCGGTGACCTCGAGCGGATCCTTCCAGCCCTTGATCGCCTTGAGCTTCTCCTCCTCGGACTCGGTCATCGTCGCCAGATACTCGATCGGGCCGTCCTCCGTGTGCAGCAGGCGGCGCTTCATGCGCCGGCGCACGACGAGGGCCGCCACGACGATGATCGCGGCCAGCAGGATCGAGCCGCCGATGATGATCGAGCGCAGCAGCTCCTGCTGCAGCAGCGCCTCGCGCTCGGCCTCGGCCTGCGCGAGCGCCTCCTCGGCGCGCTGCGCGGGCGACTGGCTGAACTCCACGAACTCGACCGCGACGGTGTCGCCGCGCTCCGTGTCGATGCCTGCGGCGGTGGTCACGAGCGCCTCGATCTGCTCCGCGGTCACTCCCGTGACCTCTCCGCGGTTGAGGGCGACGCTCACGGTCTGCCGCGTGACCTCACCCGCCGGCGTCACGGTCTTCTCGGTCGCCTTGTTGACGGCGTTGCTGCGGATGGTCTCCTCGTACTCGTACGTCCCCTCCCCGTCGCCGCCGTTGGGCACGGCGATGTTGTCGGGGCCGAGCACGCCGGCACCGGGGGCGCCGCCTCCCGAATAGGTCTCGGTGGTGGTCTGCTCGGTCGGGCTCAGTTCGCCGTCCGGGGCGCTGTAGACCTCCTCGAGCCGCTCGGACGTGGAGTTGGTGACATCCGTCGACACCGTCACGGTGGCGTTGCCGGGACCGACGATCGTCTCGAGCATCTGCGTGACGGCGGCGGCGACCTTCGCTTCGTGCTCGGACGCCTGCTTCGACGCGTCGCCGGTGATGCCGGCGCCGATGGCCGAGAGCACGCGCCCGTTCTGGTCGGTGACGGCGACATCCTGCGGCGTCATGCCCGAGACCGCCGCGCTCGTGAGGTGCACGATCGCCTGCACCTGGTCTTCGTCGAGAGTCGCGCCGTTGCGGGTCTTCACGAACACGGATGCCGTCGGATTCTCCTTCTCCGAGACGAAGACGCTCTCCTCCGGGATCGCGAGCTGCACGCTCGCGGCGGAGACGCCCTTCATCGCGCCGATGGTGCGTGCGAGCTCGCCCTCGATCGCGCGCTTGTACGTCACCGACTGCTGGAAGTCGCTGGCGGTCACGCCCATGTCGTCGAGCAGGGTGTAGCCCTCGCTCGTGTCGCCGGGAAGGCCGGCCGAAGCAGCGGCCAGACGCTGCGCATAGACCTGGTCGTCGGGGACGAGGATCGTGGCTCCGCCCTCGGTCAGCTCGTACGTGACACCGGCCGACTTGAGCTGATCCACGACCGCGGAGGCGTCCGCCGCGCTGAGCCCCGTGAACAGGGGGCTCATCTGCGGCCGTGTGAGCCACGCGCCGAGCGCGACGGCACCCATCGCGAGCAGGGCGACGCCGATGATCGCGATCGTCCGCTGCGCGAGCGTGAACCCCGAGACGACCTGCTTGGCGCGGTCGTAGTAACTCACGAGCACCTTGGGCATGTCAGGCCTGCATCCTCATGATCTCGTTGAAGGCCGCGACGCTGCGGTCGCGCACCGCGACCACGAGGTCGAGCGTGAGCGACGCGCGGGTGGCGGCGATCGTCGCCTGGTGGATGTCCTGCAGGTCGCCCGTGACCGCCTTCACCGCGAGCTCGTTCGACGTCGACTGCAGCTCCTGCAGGTTCTCGACGGCGTCGGTGAGGGTCGAGGCGAAGGTTCCGGATGCGGCGGCATCGGCGACCGCCGCATCCGGAACCCGGCTTTCGAAGTTGAGCGGCGTGAGCGACGATGCGCCCAGCGGAGCGATCGCGTCCATCGAGCCGGACATCAGCCGCGTCCGATCTGCAGAGCCGCCTCGTAGGCGGTCTTCGCACGGTCGACGACGGCCGCGTTCGCCTCATACCCGCGCTGAGCGAGGATGAGCATGCTCATCTGGTCGCCGAGGTCGACGTCCGGGTACCGCACGTAGCCTTCCTCGTCGGCGTACGGATGCTCCGGGTCGTACACGAGCCTCGCCTCCGCCTCGGACTCGACGACGCCTGCGACGTAGACGCCCGGGCTCTGGGTCCCCGCCTGGACGGTGACCAGTCGTTCGCGGAACGCCTCTTCGCCCGCCGGAGCGGCGGTGTTGATGTTGGCGATGTTGTCGCTCAGGGCGTCGAGCCACTTGCGGTGCACGTTCAGGCCGGTGCCGGCGATGCCGATCGCGTCGAAGGTCATGCGGATGCCTGCCCGATCGCCGTGCGGATGGAGTCGGCCTGGCCGCTGAGCGCCTGGCTCGCGAACTGGAAGCGCAGCACCGTGTCGATGTTCGACAGCGTCTCGGTGTCGAGGTTGACGTTGTTGCCGTTCAGACGGGTCGGCTCGAGGGAGCGCTCGACGGTCGCCTCGGCGGCACCGGAGCCCCGCGTGACGGCTTGGCGCAGCTCTTCCTCGAACAGGACGCGCTTGGCGTGGTAGCCGGGGGTGTTGATGTTCGCGATGTTGTCGGCGATCGCGCGCTGACGCAGAGAGAGGCCGTCGAGCGCGCTGGACAGCGCGACGGCGGTGACGGATTCGAGCACGGCGGCACTCCGGATGCTGGGGATGGGCCGATCCGTGGCCAGACGTCGAGCGATCCGTGCTCGGTGCCGACTATCGCGACAGGTTCGCGATCGCGTAACCGCGGAACGTCACCCTTCGACGTCGAGGTAGGCCGGGGCATCCGGCGGTGTCGTCGGGACCCGACGCAAAGCCGCGAGCTGACGCGCGACCTTCGCGCGCGAGGCGATGACGCTGTTGATCATGAGCTGCTGCCGCGCCAGGATCGCCTCCGCCCGCTCGCGCAGCTCTTCGGGCGGCGGGCCCGGAGGAGGTTCGAACTCCTGCGGCACCAGCTGCTCGTCGGCCGCGTCGAGTGCGGCCTCGAATCGATCGAGCAGCCTGAGCCATTCGGCGAGGTGGTCGGTCACGTCGGTCACGCGAGGGCGGACTCGACGGATGCCGGCACCGCTGCGAGCTGCGCGGCGGCCTGGTGCCACGCATCGCGCAGCGGCGCGACGATGTCGCGACACTCCGCGGTCGCGGCCCGGTCACGGCCGACGTTCGCGACGATGAGCCGGCCGGTGAGGTAGGTGTAGAGGCTCCGCAGGCCCTCGGCTCCGTCCCACGCATCCGTCAGGGAGGCCGTCAGCTCGGCGACGATCTGCTGCGCATGGATCAGGTGGTTCCCGGCCGCGATCCAATCGGCACCGTCCTGCGACGCGGCGGCGCGATCGATGTCGACCAGCAGCCGGTCGTAGAGCATCGTCACGAGCAGCTCGGGCGAGGCCGAGGCGACCCGCTGCTCGAGGTACTGCTGCCGGGCGCGTTCCGGTGAGGTGCGCATCGTCATGGGCTCCCAGGGAAGTCGGTGGTGGAGGTCCTCGCGCTCAGGAGGACGAGGACGGCGGAGAGGGCAGGGAGGCGAGCTGGGACGTCAGCCACGCGGACTGGGACTGAAGCGCAGACAGCCGCACCTCGAGCTGCGCGTAGGTGCGCTCGAGGGTCGCGCGGCGCTGCTCGAGGCGCAGGTCCCAGCGTTCGACCTGCGTCTGGAGGCTCTTCACCTCGTCCTGCTGACCGGTGATGCGCTGAGTGAGAAGACCTTCGTACTTGTCGGAGTACTGGTTCGTCGTCTCCTGCACGCGGGCCGCGATCTGCGAGAACATCGCCTGAGTGCCCTCCGGGTCGGCGGCGAGCGCCTTCTCGAACTTCTCGGCGTCGAAGGACAGCACCCCATTCCGGTCGAACGAGATGCCGATGGTGGAGGGCGACCAGCCGTCGACCGGGGCCTGCACGGCGTTCGCGAGCGCGATCCGCAGCGAGCGCACCGTGCTGTCGCCGGTGAAGACACCGAGGCGCGTCTTCTCGCCTGCGTCGCCGACGGTCGCCTTCGAGCCGTTGTCGATGCGGGTGAGCAGGGCCGCGATCTCTTTGACGAAGGCCCCCGCCGAGGTGGTCTGGGCCTCGGCGTCCAGCGCTACCGACACCGTCACCGGGTCGGAGCCGACGGCCGAGACGGTGACGTCGACGCCCTCTGCCAGGGTGAACGCGTTGGTCGCGCTCGTCAGGGTCTGCTCGGCCGCCGTGCCCGCGAAGAGGCGGATGCGGGCGTCCGCGCCCTGCGCGATGACCGCCGCTCCGGCCTCCGCGGCGACATCGGCGGCGGTTCCTCCCGTGACCTCGTCGGCGGTGCCGCGGTACACGGTGAACGAGGCGCCTGCGCCCGTCTTGTCGGCGGTGAGCTGGATCCGCGAGAGCGGGTTGCCTCCGGCATCCGTCCCCGCCGGCACGACGGTGGCGATCACGCCCGCTTTCGCCGCGTTGATCGCCTTCGCGAGATCGTCCGGCCCGGTGCCGGTCGCGGCGACCTCGGTCTTCGTGCCGTCGGATGCCACGAGGGTGAACGTGCCGCCCCACGCGTCGGCGCCCGCGGCCGCCGTGACCACCGTGTGGGCGGATGCGACGGCATCGACGACGATGCTCGTCGAGAACGCTCGCGCGCCGTCGCCGGCGGTCACCGTGACGCTCTCGGCCGACGCGGTCGCGGTGTACGCGGCGAGCGAGCTCGTCCCCGCGGCCGTCTTCGCCTTCTCGAACAGCTCCTGCAGCGAGGTGTTCAGCGACTGCAGGTTGGAGATGACGGAGTTGCGGTCGGTGATCTTCGCCGTGAGCAGAGTCTTCGGGATCGCGTGCACGTTCATGAGCGCGTCGATCACCTCGGCGGTGTTGAGACCCGAGACCAGGCCGTCGATCTTCATGCCCGGATGCCTTCCGTCGGTGGTGCGGTGGGCCGTCTTATGTATTAGGCGCCCGGGCGGAAGGGAAGGCCCCGCCCGGGCGCCTGCTGCGCGGAAAGCGCGGTGGATCAGCGGAGCAGCTGCAGGATGCCCTGGCCCGACTGGTTCGCCTGCGCGAGCATCGCGGTGCCCGCCTGCTGCAGGATGTTCGCCGACGTGAAGCGGACCATCTCGGCCGCCATGTCGGTGTCGCGGATGCGGCTGTTCGCCGCCGCGAGGTTCTCGGCTGCGACCTGCAGTGAGTTGATCGTCGACTCGAAGCGGTTCTGAACGGCACCGAGGTCGGCGCGAGCAGTCGAGACGGCCTCGATGTCGGTGTCGATCCGCGTGATCGTCGCCGCCGCCGCCGCCGCGTCAGCGAAGCCGTCAGTAGTGACGATGTCGGTCCGCAAGTCTGTAGCGAGCGTCTTGATGTCGGCGCTGGTCAGATCGACCGAGATCTGACTCGACGCGTCGCCGTCAGCACCGACCTGGAAGCTCAGGACGCCAGCCGTGCCTCCGGTGCCGTCCAGGAGCTGGATGCCATTGAAGTTCGTCGAATCCGCGATCCGCTCGAGTTCGTCGACCAGCTGTGTCACCTCGGTGGTGATAGCGGCACGCGACTCGGTGTTGTTCGAGTCGTTGCCCGCCTGCACCGCGAGGTCGCGGACGCGCTGCAGGATGGCGTGCACCTCGGTGAGCGCACCTTCCGCGGTCTGGATGACCGAGATGCCGTCCTGGGCGTTGCGCGCGGCGACGTTCAGGCCGTTGACCTGTGAACGCAGGCCCTCCGAGATGGCGAGGCCCGCCGCGTCGTCGGCCGCGCGGTTGATGCGAAGACCGCTCGAGAGCTTCTCGAGCGACTTCGACAGGTCGTTCTGCGTGCTCGACAGGTTGCGGTACGCGTTGAGCGCGCTGACGTTGGTTGCGATCTGAAGACCCATGATGTCCTCCGTGTCTGGGGTCGGATGCAGGTCCGTCCGTGGTCCTGCACCTCCGACATTCGCGACACCTCTCGAACGCGTAACCGCGGTCGGCGGATGCGGGCCTCAGGACGCGACGAGCAGTTCGTCGGAAAGGCCCTGTGCCCGGCGCGGCGGACGGCCGAACACCGCCTCGAAGAACTCGGCCTTGATCTTGGTGCCGCGGTCGCCCTCGCCCCCGGTCTCCCACGCTTCGAGCGCCTCCCGCATGAGGCCGAGGCCGTTGCGCCGCAGCTTCGAGACGTAGGCGTGGCTCACGCCCAGCTCCGCTGCGATGTCCTTGACCATGCGGTCCTCCATGTAGATGCCGCAAATGACGTGCTTCATCGCGGCCGGAAGCGCCTCGACGACCCGCAGGAGCATCGCGCGCGTCTCGGACTGCTCGGCGGCGTGCTCGGGCAGGATGACGCTGCTCGTGAGGTCGGCGGCCTGCCGGCCCTCGTCCGCGTCGAAGTGCGCCTCGAAGCTCGTCGCCGTGCGGACCATCGCGTCGAGCTGCAGCGCGTCGGCGACGACGTCTTCGTCGAGTCCCGACTCCTTGGCGAGTTCCGCGAGGGTCGCGTCGCGGCCGGTGCGCGTGCGCACCGCCTCGGCGGCGACGCTCACACGCTGGATCTTCACGCGACCGCGCTCGCCCGCGGGGTCGGCGCCGCGCATCTCGTCGAGCATCGCCCAGTTGATCTGGTGCCGGGCGAACGCCCCGAACGGGATGCCGCGCTCGGGCTCGTACGAGAGGGCGGCCTTCGCGAGCCCGAACATCGCGGCGGAGATGAGGTCGTCCAGGTTCACGTGCTGCGCCGTCCGCGCCTTCTCGGCGGCGAGGTACTTCGCGAGCGGCAGGTTCTCGCGGGCGAGGCGTTCAGGGGTGGGGACGGATTCCGAAGGCGCGTCGGAATCAGCGCAAAAAACAGAATGGTTCGACAACGTGACTCCGTGGGGATATCGGCTCGTTTACGAGCGAAAATAGCACCTTCCGCAAGAAAGTGTGAGAACTTTCTCATTTTTCGCTTGTGCGCAGATCCGCCCCGGCGCAAGGCTGCGGAAAGGCCCCGTCCCCGGCATCCGCTCACACCCACCCGGCGGGCGAGGCGGACCAGCCCGGCGGACGTCGCCGAACGGGCGCGCGGGAGTCGGGCGAGCCCGCACGCGAACAGCATTAGGCGGCGCGAAGCGCTCGGGCTGCGCCCCGGAGTAGGACGTCGAGGGCTTCAGACGGCCGCGCGGATGAGCGGCACGGGGAATGCCGAGGCGCGGATCGGGTCGAGCCTGGAGTCGGTGATGCCGGCGGTGAACGGTTCGAGATCGGAAACCTTGAACAAGGCGTCCCGACCGAACTTGGAGCTGTCCGCCACGAAGAACGCTTCGCTCGCGATCGACAGCATCGTGCGCTTGAGCTCGATCTCGTAGCTGGAGGTGCTGTAGACGCCGTCGTCCATGACGGTGTCGCAGCCCAGGATCGCGACGTTCACGCGGAGATTCTGCAACTGCTCGACAGCCGTCGGACCCCACATCGACACATCGTTCGGGAGCAGCTCGCCCCCGATGAACACGAGGCTCGCGCTGCGACGCTGCGCGATCTCGACGCCGATCTGCAGGTCGTTCGTGACGACCGTGATGCGCGAGCTGGCGAGGTGCCGAGCCACCTCGAGCGTGGTCGTGCCGCTGTCGAGCAGGACGGTCTGGCCGTCGAGGATGCGGTCGGCCATCGCCTTCCCGATCGCGACCTTCTCGCGGCGGTGCAGGGTCTCCTTCAAGTCGAAGGGTGCATCGGTCTGGCGGACGGGGAGCGCACCGCCGTGCGTACGTTGCACGAGATCGCGCGCTTCGAGGCGCTCGAGATCGCGTCGGATCGTGGAGGGAGTCACGTTGAAGGTGCTTGCCAGTTCAGCGACCGACTGAAAGCCGCGCTCCACGAGAAGCTCGACGATCTGGGCCTCACGCGTCATTGCGATCCGACTCCTCCGCTAGGTGATGCGAACGACTATACCGCGCGCTTTGCGCGTTTTCACGCATAGTCTGCGTGTCTGTTGCCCGATGTGCGCGAATTCGATTGCACGGATGCGCGATTTCTGTGTAATGTCGTGCGCCAGATCGTCGCAAACGCGCACCGTGAGCGACCCGATCACGAAGGAGTGAGTATGAAGCGAAAGAGTCCTGCAATCGCCCTGCTCGCGGGAGCGACTGTGTTCGCACTCGCGGGATGTGGCACCACGGCCGGCGGCGGATCGTC
>Ga0180217_1002511_pt1 | contig 16879 bp, 13 predicted proteins | sample eDN3rd37CBELigOP_FD_128521 | JGI IMG/M metagenome (GOLD analysis project Ga0180217, IMG submission 128521) | Enriched Organic Plus compost microbial communities from Emeryville, California, USA - eDNA 3rd pass 37_C BE-Lig OP (version 2) (version 2) ... | reverse complement strand
GTCGTGCGCAGAGCTGTTCTTGAAGCGGAAGCTGTCGTTTCCGGTTTCAAGGATGTGGCAATGATGGGTAAGCCGATCGAGCAATGCCGTGGTCATCTTGGCATCACCGAAGACGCTGGCCCAAAGCCGGTCCACCCTTGCAAAGATCGAACAGTTATGTAAAGCCATTTGCGGGACAGGATACTACGAGCTATTCATGCTGAATCTGGCGATAAAGCAAAAACGCCGTGTCTACGTGCGTAGTTTCCTCTAACGTATTGATAAATTCAAACTACTCTGATTAATTTTCTATGTGCTTTGTGCGCTGGCCTCGCAACGCAGATGCGAACAAATTTTGCGATGGCTGTTATTAGGGAGTGGATAATTGTCGCTATCAGAGGTGATTAATGTTGCTCGGTATGAGGATCCCGCTTGGATCAAATTCCATGAGGAGTTGGAAGCTCATTCTATAGATAAACATGTTTTCAAGCACACAAGCGGTGAGATCTACCGTAAAGGTTGGGAGTGGACCCACTGTATCTATGGACTGTCCCAGTTGGGTATGATTACGACAAACGCATGTGCGCTCGGCGTCGGCGCAGGTCGTGAACCGGTTATTTTCTGGCTTGCGGATCATATCAAAGAAGTGGTTGCAACAGACCTTTACGGAAATGAAACTTGGTCGGGTCAAGGCGGTAATTATGGCAATGAAGCCCCAGAAGATATTTTGGAAGATGCTTCAAAGTATAGTCCCAAGCCGATATTTAAGGAGCGAATTCGTTTTGAAAACGCCGACGGAACAAACTTGCCTTATGAAGACCAATCGTTTGATTTCTGCTGGTCGTTGTCTTCGATCGAGCATTTTGGCAGTCACGATGCTTCACGTACGGCAGTCCAAGAAATGGCTCGTGTCACCAAAACTGGCGGCATAATCTGCATTGCGACGGAATATTTGTTGCTAGACGATACCCCGCACGACGAATACTTTACAAAGCAACAGATTATTGATTATCTGATTAATGCAACGCCTGCTTTAGCACTCGTAGATGGGATGTCATGGGAACTCCCACCACTTCCATATTTACTTGATCAAGTTTGCTTTAGCGGTGATGGGGTTCATCGATTACGCCGTCATGTCGTGTTGAATGATGGTTATCATCAGTGGACCTCGTTTATGATTTTCCTGAGAAAAATTTAAGTTCTCTTCGCGTGGAGAAAAGGGAGTGTTATAAGTAACAAGAGACGCTCTGGTTTGTTCTTGAGGCTCTGGTTGACGGGAAGCAACAGAGTAAGGGCAGGCCTTGGGCGTGATAACCGCACACTATGCTCTTGTTCATCAAAGAAACGCCACAGTGCTACCGCAAATCGCCGTATCATTGGCCTATCGTTGCTTTTTTGGCTTTAGGCATTGATATAGGACGATGTTACGGAGCGGCATATGTCTAGCGTATCGAGTGGGCTTGCCATCAGTAGGAATAGCAGTGCTATTAAAAAGTAAGAATAGCAGTGCTTTTAAAAGTGAAATGCAGGTCGTAAGGTTGTTTTCTGTATATCCGAGGAGTAATGAAGTTGGTTAAAAGTTTGTGGAAATATAGATATTTTATACTGTCTTCCATACGAGGTGAATTAAAGGGACGTTTTGCTCGATCGTATTTGGGTGGGTTTTGGTTTATTTTGCATCCTTTGGCGCAAGCATTAATTTTTTCAGTTGTTCTAGCAGAGGTGATGAGAGCGCGTATGCCTAATATGGATAGTGCTGCTGCCTATCCGATTTATCTTCTTTCCGGGACTGCTGCGTGGGGGCTGTTCAGTGATATACTAAATCGTAGTATGAATATTTTTATAGAGCAATCATCGGCGATGAAAAAAATTGCATTTCCGAGACTTTGCTTGCCGGTTATTGTTCTTGGTAGCTCACTTATTACTCATGTCTTGTTGCTTTTTGCGATTGCGTTTATTTTTTTGTTTTTCGGTCATTTTCCAGGTATCGCTTGGATATATCTCGTGCCAGGCATCATATTGATAGCGGCGATGGCTTTTGGTATCGGCGTTTTTCTGGGAATCTTGAATGTTTTTGCCCGTGATGTAGCGCAGATCATGGCTGTCGTTATGCAGTTGTGGTTTTGGTTTACCCCCATCATTTACGTGAAAAATGTTGTTCCAGAGCGGTTCCAAGCCATTATAGACTTGAATCCCATGACCGGATTGGTGGCAATCTATCAAAATGCGCTTTTGTTGAATCAAGCACCTGCGTTGGTTAGTTTGGTGCCTTCTTTCCTTATTGGTTCACTCATGATAGTGGCGTCCTTTGTTCTTTTTCGTCGAGCTAGTCCTGAATTGGTGGATGCCCTTTGATGTCGGATGTGTTAAGCGTTTCTGAAGTGGGGAAGCGTTATGCGACCTATGCGAGTAATTTTCGACGTTTTGCGACATGGTTTGGTGCAGATATAAAACCAGAGTCGGAATATTGGGCTAACCAAGACGTAACGTTTAATGTTCCCGTCGGCCAAGCGCTAGCTTTGATAGGTCAGAATGGAGCGGGCAAGAGTACGCTACTCAAAATGATTACTGGTACGGTGAGGCCGTCGACCGGTAGCATAAAGCTTGCAGGGCGGGTCAATGCTATCTTAGAGCTAGGACTCGGTTTCAATCCAGAATTCTCAGGTAGGCAGAATATCTATCATGCCGGGGGGTTGATGGGCTATTCTCAGGAAGAATTAACGGAGGTCATGCCGGATATTGAAGCGTTTGCGGAAATAGGCGAATTCTTTGATCAGCCTACCCGGGTGTACTCGAGTGGTATGCAGGCACGTCTCGCGTTTGCTTTGGCAACGGCTAAAAGGCCGGATGTATTGATTGTTGATGAGGTGCTTTCCGTTGGTGATGCATATTTTCAACACAAGAGTTTTGACAAAATTAGGCAATTTAAAGAGCTGGGGACCAGCATCATCTTGGTTACTCATAGCTTGGGTGATGTTCGAGCATTATGCGATCGGGTTATATTGCTCGATAAGGGGCGCATCGTGAAGGATGGTTCTCCTGACGAGGTGGTTGATTATTATAATGCTATGATCTCGGCTCGGGAAAATGCGGCAGAAGGTGTCGAGCAAAAAGTTGTTGACGGGGGGTGGGTTCAAACTCGGTCCGGGACGCGAGAAGCTGTTTTGGAGAATATAACCTTATTGGATGGCGATAATCCAACAGTTGTTAATACAGTAAAAGTCAATCAAAGTATAAACTTGTTGCTTGATATTAGAGTGAACGATGAGATCTCTTGCCTTGTAGTTGGGGTTATGATTCGGGATCGTACTGGTCATATTATTTGGGGAACCAATACTTGGTATACCGGTCAGATCATTGAGTGCCCAGACGTTGGTGAATTGATAAGGGTAACTGTTCCGTTTCGCTGTTCGCTAGGTGTTGGTTCTTATTCAGTATCAATCAGTTTATCTAGTTCTGAAACTCATCTGGAAAATAACTTCGAATGGAGAGATAATTGCCTTGTTTTTGAGGTGGTGAACCTAGGTTATGTTGAGTTTATTGGTAGTACTTGGATGGATGCTGGCTTTAAAATAGAACGAAACATGTCTAAGAGTATTTCATCTTCATGACAACCAATGCGTGAAGATGATTGTGAAATGAGGTCTGCTGGTGTCACAAGAGAATAAGAACTACGATTTCTATCGAGCTTTTGAAGATAAATTCAGAGGTTCTCGCTCTTTGGTCAGAAGTAGGCTCGAGTTTTATACTCCATTTCTTCAAGCGGTTTCTAATGGGTTTGGCAGTGATACTGGCGTAGATCTTGGGTGTGGCCGCGGTGAATGGCTTGAGCTATTGTCGGACAATGGGTTTTTTGGTATTGGTCTGGACATAGATGAAGGCATGTTGCAAGTCAGCCGTGAGCGGGGACTCAACGTAATAAATGGTGATGCAATTGATTTTCTGCGGATGCAGAAAAGTAATAGTTTCAATGTAGTGACCGGATTTCATATCGCGGAGCATATTCCGTTCACGCAATTACAGGTCCTGATCGATGAGGCGCACCGCATTTTGAAGCCGGGCGGGATTCTAATTCTTGAAACGCCTAACCCAGAAAATTTCCGTGTTTCATCTCTTACGTTTTATTTGGATCCAACCCACAGAAATCCGATACCACCCATACTCCTTCAGTTCATGACCGATTATTATGGTTTTGCACAAAGCAAGATTGTGCGTCTGCAGGAGGCTGAGAGCCTAGATTCTGCTGTTGATGTAACATTAGAGCAAGTGTTAGGCGGCTCAAGTCCAGATTATTCTGTTATTGCTCAGAAAAATGGTTTGGAAGATGCAATTAATGCTGTACGGGCCCTGTTCCAAAGAGATTATGGTATTGAGCAGGGTGTGCTTCTGGATAAATTTGAACGGCGTCTTCAGCAAAGTGCGATTGGTTACGAGAATATCGCAGGCGCTTTCGACGAGTTGCGTTCAGCGCAGCAAAAGCTCTCCAAGGTAACGGAGGGGTTGACTGGTATGATACAGAACGACCGGTTGACGATTGACCGCTTGGCTCGCGATCTGTCTGTTTATCTGGAAGAGGAGCGGACGGCTCGCCGATTGGCGGAAGAAACTTTAAATGCGATGTATGCATCGAAATCTTGGCGGATCACAGTTCCTTTCAGGGCCGTTTCCCGAGGTCTTCATTGGTTTAGAGATGGAGTTACTGCTTGGCTGGCTTTCAGGCCTGGGTCGCGACCGCGGCGCATTGCGCGTGCATTCTTGTCGCATGCATTACTCTGGGTTCGAATGCGACCGAGAGTTGCGAAATTTGCCATGCGTGTCATTCAAAAGTTTCCTAGACTCGAACGAAGACTTCGTGATCTACAAGCTTCCATTTATGCGACGGAACGAACTCCGAATTTTTCCACTCGGCCTACCGACCTAACGCAAGCAGGAACCTTGTTATCTCCTCGTGGGCGGGCGGTCCTTGCTGACGTGCATGAACATAAGATGAGACGATGAAAATGAGAATATTGCTGGATTTGCAGGCGATGCAAACTGAGAGTAGGTATCGCGGGATTGGCCGTTACGCTCGCTCACTTATTCAGGGTTTGAGTTCAATATCCTATGCGCATGAACTAGTTTTTGTACTTACTGATCTTTTTCCCGAAACCGTTACCCCTTTGAGGGATTATTTGAATGAGCTAGGTTTAAACAATATAGTTGTGTTCAATGGTGTGTCCGGCGTTCGCGCCATGGACTGCGAGACAAGGGTAAATAGAGAAGTTCAGGAAAAAATTTATTCCACATTTGTTTCTGATCTTCATCCAGATGTAGTCTTTGTGCTCAGTCCATTTGAAGGTTATGTCGACGACGCGCTGGGTTTATCCCAGTTGAACGGGATTCCCGTATGCGCGTTGATACATGATCTTATACCGCTTATTCAGAAGGAGGATTATCTAGATTCGAATCCAAGATATAAGGAGTTTTATTTGCAGACTCTTGAGCGGGTAAAAAAGTACGACCTGTTCTTGGCGAATTCAAATAATACAAAAAAAGAAATTTTAGAATATATATGCCAAAGAGAAGATTCTGTATACAGTATAGATGGAGCATCTGAACCGTATTTCAAATTCGATGATACCAGAGATGAAATCGAAAATATTGTATCTGGTAAGTATATTCTTTATACGGGCGGAGCAGATCCGAGAAAAAACCTTTCACGTTTGATATCGGCTTATTCCCAATTGCCGGATGTCTTACGAAAGGAGTACGGCCTTGTCCTGGCGGGCAGTCTTTCCCCAGGTGAACTTAATGTTTTAAAGGAATATTGCGCACGGGCGAGGATTCCTCAGGATCAGGTCGTTTTTGCTGGCTACGTTACTGATCGCGCATTGCGGCAGTTATATTCTCATTGCAGTCTTTTTGTATTCCCGTCCTATCATGAGGGGCTAGGACTACCGGTCCTTGAGGCAATGAAATGCGGGGCTCCCGTTATCGTAGCGGATGCAACTGCCTTGCCTGGATTGCTTGATTATCCAGATGCTTTATTTGATCCGTATAATATATCTGAGATGCGCGATATGATCGCGAAAGCGTTGGAAGACACTCGATTTCGTCAAGGTCTCATAGAAAATTCTAAGCGCCGAGGCGCGGTTTACACTTGGGAGCGTTCTGCAAGGTTGGCGTTAGACGCACTTGAGAGCACTATTGATAGGGTGAACATAGATTTCAGCGAATACAGCGACAAGCGGGATATTCGCTACACCAATCTTGTCGAATTTATAAGCCAAACTGTTGCTGATTATCCAGAACTGGAAAATATCCTTCCACGCTGGGCTCAACAGATCGCGGTTAACCAGAAAACCGCTCGGGCTTCTGCTCGATTACGATGGCCGTTGGGAGATACGATTTCTTGGCGCCTAGAGGGGCCGTTTGATAGCACATATAGTTTAGCGGTAGTGAACCGGGAAATTGCACGTGCTTTTGATGGAAACGGCGGCATAGTTAGCTTGCATTCCACAGAGGGGCCGGGAGATTTTGAGCCCGATGGCGAGTTCTTACGCGCTCATGCTGATCTAAAACGATTTCATGATCTCAGTAAGAGTAATCAAACTGCTAGTTTTGATGTGCAAAGCCGAAACCTTTATCCACCGCGCGTTGCAGATATGCGTGGTAAAATAAATATGCTTCATAATTATGCTTGGGAGGAGAGCGGGTTTCCTAATGAATGGGTAGAGAATTTTAATGACTATTTAGACACAATCTCATGTGTTTCTAATCACGTCAAACGCATCCTGATCAATAATGGCGTTGCATTACCAATGTTTGTATGTGGAAACGGTGTAGATCACTGGGATGCTATTAAGCCAGATGCTAATTTCTCAGTCGACGGGAAGAAGTTTAAGTTCCTGCATGTTTCTTCTTGCTTTCCTAGAAAAGGCGTCGGTGTTTTACTTGAGGCGTTCGGTGAAACTTTTTCGTCCTCAGATGAGGTATCACTTATCATAAAAACCTTTGCGAATCCCCATAATGATGTCCAAGAGCAATTGGAAAAACTGAGGGGTAAGTATCCTCTTTATCCTGACGTGATTGTTTTGGAAAAAGATCTTCCTGATGCTCAATTAAAGGCTTTGTATGAGTCTTGTGATGCGTTGGTTGCTCCCAGTTTTGCTGAAGGGTTTGGTTTACCCATGGCGGAAGCTATACTCTCTGGTTTACCCGTCATCACGACAGCGTGGGGGGGGCAAACAGAGTTCTGTACTGCGGAGACCGCATGGCTAATAGATTATAGTTTTCAATCCGCGAAATCGCATCTCAATCTGCCTGGATCGGTCTGGGCTGTTCCTACAATTGATAGTGTTTCGAAGGCGATGAAACAGGTTTTTACCTCATCCCGCGCGGAGAGGGCGGTTCGTGTCCAGAAGGGTAAGCAGCTTCTTCTAGATGAATTTCGTTGGCAGCACGTGGCGAGCAGGCTTGACAAGTCGGTGAGGGCAATAGGACGTTCTATTCCAAAAGTAGAGCCCAAGATCGGATGGGTTACTACATGGGACACCAAATGTGGGATCGCCACCTATTCCGAGCACCTTCTTAGAATGTGGCCAGGACAAGTATTCATATATGCGCGCGATGATGGACAAAGAAATCGTGATTACAATCACGAGGTCTCTTTTACATGGCGTGATGACAATATAGATACGCTAAATGATACTCAGGAGGCGATCGATAGAGATGGAATACAACTTCTTGTCATACAGTTTAATTATGGATTCTTTAATTTTGAAAAATTGTCCCGTTTTATCGAAAGAAACCACAGGGACGGCAGAAAGATAATTGTTGTACTTCATTCTACGATTGATCCTGCGCATGACCCCGAAAAGAAAATTGAGAAGCTGGTACCGGCGTTTCAGTTGTGCGATCGCTTACTCGTTCATTCGTGCAACGATTTAAATCGCTTAAAATCGTATGGTCTTGTAGACAATGTCGCGCTTTTTCCCCATGGGGTTTTAGATTATCAACCAAAGCAAAACTCGATATCCTTTGATCAGGGGGCGCCATTTAGAGTTGCTACATATGGGTTCTTTTTGCCCCAAAAAGGATTGCTGGAAACTATCAAGGCATTCGGCTTGCTTAAAGAGAGAGAGTTTAACGCTCAACTCTATATGTTCAACGCTGAGTTTCCTGCCCCTATTTCGGCAGCACTTATTAGTGAAGCGAAGCATATGATTCAGGGCAATCTGAGCGATATGGTGATATTAAACACTGATTTTCTTCCAGATAACGAGAGTCTAGATCAATTATCGCAAGCTGATTTAATTATATATCCTTATCAAGGTACGGCTGAATCAGCTAGTGGCGCTGTGCGATATGGTTTGGCCGCGAACAAGCCTGTTGCGGTTTCCCCATCGCCAATATTTGATGATGTTGAGGACGCAGTATTCCGGCTTCCAGGCTCTGATCCCAGTTCGATCGCCGATGGCATAATCGGGATAAGTCGAGCAATTCGAGAAAAAAACGGTGATTTCCTTGCCAAAACTGCGTCGGCAAATTCGTGGAGAGAGAAGCACCGATACTCATCGCTGTCCAAAAGGCTTCATAACATCGCTTGTAGTATTTGGATAAACCACTGAACACACATGTATCGGTAGATAAACGTGAAGATTGGGATTGACGCTCGTAATTTGGTTCCAAATCTGAGTGGGATTGGGCGATATGTTTGGGAAATGAGCCGGGCTCTGAAAGATAGGGGACACTCCGTAATCCTTTATATGCCAGAGCCTCCTCGTTACCAGATGCCGTACCTCGAAGGTGTCAAGATAAAAACGGGTAAATCGTACGGCGCTATACGGCGTGTTTTCTGGGGCGCTGCGGAGCTTTCAAAAGAGATCAGGTTGGACAGCCTGGACATTTTCTGGGGCCCGGCTCATCGATTACCCGGAGGGGTAGATAATGTTACACCCTGTGTTGTGACCATACACGACTTGGTTTGGCGGCGAGCCAAGGAGACTATGCGTTGGCAGACATGGCTCGGTGAACGTTTGTTTATGGGGCCGGCAATCAGGAGGTCCGACACAATAGTTGCGGTGTCTGAAGCAACATTGAAAGATATTGCATTTTATTATCCTGATGCAGCGCCCAGAATTCACACTGTGTATCCAGGTGTAACTCATCTAGGTGTAGTCGGGGACGTTAAAAGCAGAGCTGCAAATTGGGGAATGGATCGTCCATATGCTTTGTTTGTGGGGACGTTGGAGCCTCGCAAGAATTTGAATAGATTGTTGGAAGCTTACAGTCTTCTAGACAAGAAAACTAGGGATAAGCTTTTTCTGGTCTTAGTCGGGGGGCGTGGCTGGGGAATGAGCGAGATTCCACATTTGTTAAAGAAGTACAAAGTGGAGGACACTGTTAAGAAACTGGGGTATGTATCGGATGAAACTCTCTTTTTCTTATACAAGAATGCTAAGTTTCTGGTCATGCCATCCATTTACGAGGGCTTCGGCTTACCGATTATTGAAGCTCAAAGTCTGGGTACACCCGTAATCACATCGAATGTGTCGTCCATGCCAGAAGTGGCCGGGGATGGGGCGGTGCTTGTTGATCCGATGGATGTCAACGAAATAGCTTTTGCTATGCGTAAGTTGGCCAATGACGAAGAGTTTCGCCAGAATTTGGGGCAAAAAGCGCAGCGAAATTCTATGCAGTTTTCTTGGAGCGCGGCCGCTGTGAAACTTGAGTCGATTTTTGAAGCAACGATAGAGGCGAAACGCAAATGTTCGGACACGAAGGGTGACTGGACGTAGGTGACTGTTAAACGCTTGCAAAGAAGGAGATTTGGCGGCTCGAATAGTTCAAGGCACCTTGTCGTCCGGCATCTTAATGTCTAAAGGCTATGATCTATTTCCCCGCTCGCCATCCTGATGTAGGCTATAAGAGCAAAATACAGAGGTGTTTTTAAAATGGCGGTCGCTTTTGGGACGTCGGGACTTAGGGGCCCGGCAAATGATTTCACGGATAATGTTTGTGCAGCGTATATATTATCATTTATAAAGCACATATCGAGTTCATTCGAGTTTCAATATGTCTATATCGCTGCTGATCTTAGAGAATCGAGCCCACTAATAACAAGAGCCTGCATTCAGGCGATTGAGCTGGGCGGTAAAAAACCAATTTGGGCCGGCAATGTGCCGACACCGGCACTTGCAGCCTACGCGATGGCTCGTAATGCGCCTGCCATCATGATAACGGGCAGTCACATTCCGGAGACCTACAACGGCATTAAATTCTATCGACCTGATGGAGAATTTCTGAAGGACGATGAAGCACCTGTACGTGATCTTGCCGAAGGATTATTGAGCAAGGTTATTAATGGGCACCGATCCGCCAATTTGTCCTCGCCCTTGGCTGATGTCGCAGAGGAATATGTAAACCGTTTCATCGGCTCTTTTGGCCGGGACGGGCTGATCGGAATGAAAATCGGTATTGATCTTCATTCCGCAGTTGGGCGCGACCTTCTTGTTCGTATATTTAAGGGACTTGGAGCGGAGGTTTATCCATTCCGCAGAATGGAAAAGTTCGTCGCCGTCGATACAGAAGCCCTTGATCCCTCTGATCTATCTCGAGCTAGCGCATTCATCGCCGAGCACGACTTGGACGCTGTCGTGTCGACGGATGGCGATGGCGACCGGCCTCTCGTTATCGACGATCAGGGAAAGCAGGTTAACGGTGACATATTAGGTATTTTGACCGCCCGTTTTCTCGGAGCGAAAACAGTTGTAACTCCGCTCAGCACGACGAGCGCTCTGGAGGAAAGCGGCTGGTTCGAGAATATCCATAGGACACGGATCGGGTCGCCCTATGTCGTGGCCGAAATGACGCAAGCGGTCGCGCATCCAGTCGTTGGCTTTGAGGCGAACGGCGGCTTTTTACTCGGCGATGATGTGACGTTGAAGTCCGGTTTATTGCGTCGCCTCCCAACGCGTGATTCAGTTTTACCAGCCGTGGCTGCTCTTGTGCAGGCGAAAGATCAGGGTGTGCGATTAAGTGAGATGGTCGCGACGCTTCCTTCGCGTTTCATGAAAGCCGATAGGGTCAAGGAAGTTCCGGCAGATCGCTCTGCTCCATTTTTGCGCGCTATAGAAACGTCACAATCATTTCGTTCTAGTTTCTCCCCGTTGATTGCTGAGCCGGAATCAATTTCGACGGTCGATGGCGTGCGAATGGCGTTCGCGAATGGCGATACGGTTCATTTCCGACAATCAGGCAATGCTCCGGAAATGCGAATTTATATCGAAACGGATTCTGCAGAGAAGACTGATCGAATATTAAGCGAATTTATTGCAAAGCTCTCTGAGACGATCTGAGTTCATCCGCGAAAGGAAGTTAAAGTGCGTGAAATGTTGATCAGGCCAGTGGTGTTGGCAGGCGGAAAAGGTACGAGATTGTGGCCGATGTCACGCTCGCAACGCCCAAAACAGTTTCTGGCTCTGACTGGCGAACTCAGCCTCTTTCAAATGACTTTGAAACGATTGTCGGACCCGAAGCGCTATTCCAAGCCGATTATCATAACGAACGCTGACTATCGGTTTTTGGTGGCGGAACAGGCATTGGAATGTGGCGTCGAACTTTCGGATGTTATCTTGGAACCAGTCGCTCGCAACACAGCGCCGGCAATTGCCGCTGCGGCTTTGATCGCTTCCATAGAGGAGCCGACCCTTATTCATGTCGTGGCATCTGACCACAACATTGAAATGGACGATGCATATTTTCAGGCTGTCGACACGGCGAGTAATGCAGCTCGTATGGGGCGTCTTGCCACTTTTGGCATTACGCCGACGGAACCGGCAACCGGTTTTGGTTACATCGAAGCAGGTGAGCTGGAAGAAAGCGGAGCCTGTGCAATTAAGCGCTTTGTTGAAAAGCCGAAGGAGGAAGTTGCGCGGGAAATGCTTGCTGCCGGCGGCTTCTACTGGAACTCAGGGATGTTTTTGTTCCGTTCGGACGTCTTCCTCGACGAATGCAAACGTCACGCACCAGCTGTATATGAAGCTGCTCAGGCATCCGTTGCGACTGCACAGCGGGATCTCGATTTTGTGCGTCTGAACAGCGCCGAATTTGAGAAAGCGCCGGATATTTCCGTCGACTATGCGATTTTTGAAAAGACAAAGCTCGCCTCAGTTGTCCCGTCACCAATCCACTGGTCGGATCTCGGGTCGTGGGACGCTGTCTGGAAGGAAAGCAAGCAGGATCTGGCTGGAAACGTCGCACGCGGACCTGTCAGCCTGCATAATACCAATAACTCGTTGGTCTTGTCAGAAGGTGTTCATGTCGCCGTCAATGGCGTCGATGATCTGACGATTGTGGCCTCGGAAGATGCGCTTTATGTCGGCAAGCTCTCTGAGGCGCAAGGTGTAGGCACGATCGTAAAGACGCTGATGAAACAACCAGCTACGGCGAAGCTTGCCGAGGAGCACCGGACCATCTATCGCCCTTGGGGCGGCTACACCCATTTGCTTTCGGGTGATCGGTTTCAGGTAAAACGCCTGTTCATTAAGCCCGGTAAACAACTCTCGCTCCAAAAGCATCACCATCGTTCTGAGCATTGGGTGGTTGTTCGGGGCGTTGCCGAAATCGTTATTGATGACAAGAGCCTTTTCCTGTCAGAGAACGAATCGACATATATTTCTCAAGGTGCGGTACACCGCATCTCAAACCCAGGTAAAATTCTGCTTGAACTGATTGAAGTTCAAACGGGAGCTTATCTGGGCGAAGACGATATTGTGCGCTTCGAGGATGATTTCGGACGTGTTTGATCGTGTGATTGTTTCAGCATGAAAGCCGCGTAATGAATGATGTGACACGTAAACTTCAGTCGGAAGTGGAGCGCTTATCGTCGTGGCTCCACAACGACGCGTTGCCTCTTTGGTTGTCAGCCGGTGTGGACGCGCCGAACAACGGTTTCTTTGAACGTATTGGACAGGACGGCGTCGCAACGGATGCGGATAATCGCCGTTCTCGCGTGCATCCGAGACAGATCTACTGTTTTGCCAAGGCTGGCGCCATGGGCTGGCAAGGCGAGTGGAAGCAGACCGTTGAAGCCGGAATAGAATATTACGATCGCGTCTACCGGCGAGACGACGGTTTCTATGGCAGTCTTGCCGATCAAGATGGCGAGATGATCGATCACACATTCGATCTCTATAACCAAGCTTTTTCCGTTTTTGCGGCCGCCCAGATCGCAGTTTCCATACCGGATCGGTTTGATGAAATGCGGCAACGAGCGCTTGGTCTGATGAATTCGCTCGTGGATGGTTATCATCATCCTCTTGGTGGATTTGAGGAAGCCAATCCGCCAAAGCTTCCTTTGTGTTCAAATCCGCACATGCATTTGTTCGAAGCAATGCTTGCTTGGGAGGCAGTAGACCCACAGACAAAGTTCTGGTCGATATATGCTGATGAGATCGCAAATCTTGCCTTAACGAAATTCATTGATGGCAAGACCGGTGCCTTGCGTGAATTCTTCGATCATGATTGGCGACCTTACCCGGGTAACAAGGGCAGGGTGGTCGAACCGGGACATCAGTTCGAGTGGTCCTGGCTGATGGGGCAGTGGGCGAACCGGCGGCAGAATGGCGATGGCATGAGGGCGGCTAAACGCCTGTTCCAGATTGCAGTAGATCGTGGTGTGTGCGAGCAGCGCAAAGTTGCTATCATGAGCTTGTATGACGATTTTTCGGTTCACGACGGTCTGGCTCGTCTCTGGCCGCAAACTGAATGGATAAAATCGGCCCTGCTATTCGCTTTATTGAGCAAGGGCGAAGAGCGAGTTTACTATCTGCAATCCGCATTGCGCGCCATTGACGCCCTACGGCCATTTCTTGAAACGCCGATCAAAGGCTTATGGTACGACAAATGGCCGGAAGGTGGTACGCTCATCAATGAACCTGCGCCCGCATCGACCTTTTATCATATTCTTTGCGCCTGTTATGAAGCAGAGAAAACTGTATCCGAACTTTAGATTATCACGAATTTTTTGTTGTCGACGCTGATGACGACGATCAGATGTGCCGATGATGATGCATCTGTTTTGGAGAAACATGCGAGTTCTTCATTTTTTTAAGACCTATTGGCCGGATACATTCGGCGGTATCGAGCGAACCATTCATGCGATCGCGAAAGGTGCGGCTGAACATGGTATCGCGTCGGATGTGCTGTCCTTGAGCGCAGAGCCGGAAGAAAATACCCGAAATTTTGATGGTCACATGGCATATAAGGCCAAGCTAGACTTTGAGTTTGCCTCGACAGGGTTGTCACGCGATGTGTTTTCCCGGTTCCGGGAGTTGAGTAGTCAGGCTGATGTCATTCATTATCATTTCCCCTGGCCCATGAGCGATATCGTGCAAATCGGCGTACGCCCGGATAAGCCGACCATCGTGACGTATCATTCGGATATAGTTAAGCAGAAACTCCTTCTTCAGTTCTATCGCCCGTTGATGAACCGCTTTCTTGGCAGTGTGGACCGGATCGTTGCAACCTCTCCGAATTATCTCGAGACAAGCGATGTTCTGCGGCGGTTCAGCGATAAAACCACGGTCATTCCGCTTGGCCTGGACGAGGCCGATTATCCTGCTGCCGACGCCACAACCAAGGCGCGCTGGCGCGAGCAGTTTCCTCGCCCCTTCTTTCTCTTCGTCGGCGTGCTGCGCTATTATAAAGGTCTAAGAACGCTTCTGGCTGCGGCAAGGACTTCCGATATTGATATTGTCATAGTCGGTGACGGCCCTATGAAATCTCAGCTCATCGCATATGCGAGTGAGCACAATCTCTCGCATGTTCATTTCGCTGGCGCGCTGCCGGACATCGACAAGACTGCGCTATTGGAGTTGAGTTCCGGGCTGGTTTTTCCGTCGCATTTGCGCTCTGAAGCGTTTGGGCTGTCGCTGGTGGAGGCCTCCATGTTTGGAAAGCCGATGATCTCATGTGAAATCGGCACCGGTACCAGTTATGTCAATCTGAACGGGCAAACGGGGATTGTGGTGCCGCCGCAGAATCCCGAAGCGCTATCAGCTGCAATGCAAACCATCGCGCATGACACGGAGCAGGCCAGAGTTTTCGGAATGAATGCACGGGCGCGATATATCGAGCATTTCACAGCTGATAAAATGGCGCTAGAATATGTGAAAAATTATACCTCGCTGGCGCAGTGACAAGAGGTTGTCACCGCAACGCGGGCAAGATTTACTGGCGCCGTTTTCAATACCTCGTACCTTCATGATGATGAAGTTAGTAATGGAGCGTAGATGAAAGGCATTATCCTCGCCGGTGGAAGCGGAACACGCCTCTATCCCCTGACGATAGCCGTTTCGAAGCAACTTCTTCCGATCTATGATAAGCCGATGATCTATTACCCGCTGAGCGTGCTGATGCTGGCGGGGATCAGGGACGTTCTGGTTATCTCGACACCGCATGATCTGCCGCTTTTCCGCAAGCTGCTCGGAGATGGCAGTGAGTTCGGCATGAATTTCTCCTTCGCGGAACAACCGCAACCTAACGGTTTGGCGGAAGCTTTCATCATCGGTCGCCATTTTATCGGTAACGACCATGTGGCGATGATTCTCGGCGACAATATCTATTTCGGCGATGGCTTGTCACAGTTGTGCGAAAGCGCTGCCCGTCTGGATAAGGGTGGTTCAGTATTCGCGTACCGGGTGGATGATCCCCAACGCTATGGCGTGGTCGAGTTCGATAAGACGTCTGGCAAAGCAATCTCCATCGAGGAAAAGCCCATCAAGCCTAAATCCTCCTGGGCGGTTACGGGGCTGTATTTTTACGACAATGATGTCGTCGATATTGCCGCTTCGCTCAAGCCCTCCGCGCGTGGCGAACTGGAGATTACAGCCATCAACAATATCTATCTTCAGCGTGGCGATCTGGCAGTCCACCAGTTGGGCCGGGGTTATGCCTGGCTTGATACCGGAACGCACGACAGCCTTCAGGATGCGTCGTCTTTCGTGCGTACTATCGAGAAACGGCAAGGCATCAAGATTGCCTGTCCTGAGGAAATCGGGTTCGAAAAAGGCTGGATCGACGGAGCCGCCGTTCTCGAACGGGCGGAAAAACTTGGCCAGACCGAATATGCAGCCTATCTGCGTCGGCGGGTCGAGGAAATCGGTAGCGAAAGATGATAGTTCGCCCCTTAAGTTTGGATGGTGTTTTTGAAATCAGCCCGCGTAAATTCGGCGATGACCGGGGCTTTTTCTCCGAGACCTACAATGCGAAATCATTCGCCGAAGCCGGGATTAATCTGACTTTCGTTCAGGACAATCATTCTTATTCGGCCGCCAAGGGCGTCGTGCGTGGTCTTCATTATCAGTTGCCGCCATTTGCTCAGGACAAGCTGGTGCGCGTTACGCGCGGGGCAATTCTAGATGTTGTGGTCGATATCCGCAAAAGCTCGCCCACATTCGGGAAGTGGATTGCGTTGGAAATCGCGGCTGAAAAATGGAACCAGATTCTGGTGCCCAAGGGCTTCGCACATGGTTTCATGACGCTCGTTGAGCATACCGAAGTCATCTACAAGGTGACGAATTATTATTCTCCCGAGCACGACCGCTCGATCCGGTATGATGACCAGGCCATTGGTATCGATTGGCCAATCGTATCTTCAGGCGTCCAGCTTTCCGATAAGGATCGGAAGGCTCCGCTTTTTGCTGACGCAGAAGTTTTTGCTTGAGGAAATGATATGAATATTCTTGTTACGGGCGGAGCAGGCTTTATTGGCTCGGCGGTGTGCCGGCATCTGGCTTCTGATCCCAAGGTCAATGTCGTCAATCTCGACAAGCTGACCTATGCGGGCAATCTGGCGTCTCTGCGCCAGATCGAAAATCATCCGAATTACAGCTTTCTCCAGGCCGACATTTGCGAC
>Ga0180217_1002507_pt1 | contig 16915 bp, 13 predicted proteins | sample eDN3rd37CBELigOP_FD_128521 | JGI IMG/M metagenome (GOLD analysis project Ga0180217, IMG submission 128521) | Enriched Organic Plus compost microbial communities from Emeryville, California, USA - eDNA 3rd pass 37_C BE-Lig OP (version 2) (version 2) ... | reverse complement strand
GTCGTCGAGCGGCTGGAGGCTCTGCTGCGCCGCGCCGGCGGCGACGGCCTGCTCGTCGCCATGGGCGCTCACCGGCTCACCGGGGTCGTCGCGCGCCTCGGCGACCTCGCGCCGCGCCGCCTGGTGCTCCCGTACGGCAGCCGGGCCGACCACATCGCGGCGGGCGGCGACGCCGACGCATTCGATCCCTCGGCCCCGCCGGGGCGGGGGACGCTCGACGGCCTCACCGTCCAGGTCGCGCACGTCGAGCCGGCGATCGTGACCGCCGCGGACCGCGCCGAGCCGGCGCCGTGGCACCCCGGCGCGCCGCTCACCGGACTCATCGCGCGGCGGTCCCCGACCGTGCGGCAGGCGGTGTCGACGTGGGCGGACGCGGGACTGCGCATCGTCGCGGTCGACGACTACGCCGCCGACCCGTCGATCGTCGCATCCGGTCCGGTCGTGGTGACCGGGGAGCCGGACGACTGGCAACGGCACTGGCGCCTGCTCGCCGACGTGCGCGGCGACCACGACCTCGTCGTGGACGCCTCGTGCGCGGCCGAGCTGCGGGCGCTCGGGGGAGTGCGCGGCGTCCCGCCGTACTGCGAGCCGGGCAGGCGACGCGCGTGGCTCATCCGCGCCGGCGCGGATCCCGTCCGCATCGTCCTGCCCGACGGCGCCGCCCGGTCGCTCCGTCGCGACGCGCCCGGCGGGTCGCCCGCGGACTTGACCGGCCGCCGACAGCGGCCCTAGCGTCGCAACGTGAGCACCACCCCGATCGACATGCGCCGCCCCGAGGGCAAGGGACTGGCAACCGGAACACTGGGACTGTGGGGCTCCACGGTCATCGGACTGGCCTCGACGGCGCCGGTGTACTCCCTCGTCGCGACCCTCGGCTTCGTCGTCCTCGCCGTCGGCGCGCAGGCGCCCATCGCGTTCGTCATCGCCTTCGTGCCGATGCTCTTCATCGCCTTCGCCTACCGCGAGCTCAACAACGAGGTGCCCGACTGCGGCACCACCTTCACGTGGGGCACCAAGGCGTTCGGCCCGTGGGTCGGCTGGATGGGCGGCTGGGGCGTCGCCGTCGCCGGCATGGTCGTGCTCGCCAACCTCGCGCAGATCGGCGGCATCTACTTCTGGGCGCTGATCGACGGCATCGTCGGCAGCGGCGAGGACGCACTGCTCTCCGACAACGTGCCGCTCGTCACCGCCACCGGCGTCGTGTTCATCGCGCTCATGACGTGGGTGAGCTGGCGCGGCGTCGAGATCGGCGAGCGCATCCAGAACATCCTGCTCGCGATCCAGTACCTCGCCCTCGCGATCTTCGTCGTCTCGGCGCTGTGGCACTTCTTCGGCGGCTCCGCCCCCGACCCGACGCCGTTCGACTGGGAGTGGTTCAACCCGTTCGCGATCGGCGAGTGGGGCGGGTTCGTCGAGGCGGTGCTGCTGGCCCTGTTCATCTACTGGGGCTGGGACACCTGCCTCGCCCTCAACGAGGAGACCAAGGACCCCAAGCGCATTCCCGGGCTCGCCGCGCTCCTCACGACCGTCATCCTGCTCGTCACCTACGTCGGCGTCACGATCGCCGCCATGATGTACGCCGGCCTCGGCGAATCCGGCACGGGCCTGGGCAACGAGGCCAACGCCGACGACTTCTTCCTCGCCATCAAGGACGGCCTGCTCGGCCCCGTCGGCTGGGTGCTCGTCGTCGCCGTCATGATCTCGGCGGTCTCGTCGACGCAGACCACGATCCTGCCGACCGCCCGCGGCACACTGTCGATGGCGGCGTACAAGGCGCTGCCGCGCCGCTTCGCCCGCGTGCACCCGCGCTACAAGACGCCGTCGTTCTCGACGCTCGTCATGGGCATCGTCGCGATCGTCTACTACGTCGGCATGACGCTCATCAGCGACAACATCCTGCAGGACTCGATCCTCTCGCTCGGCCTCGCCATCGCGTTCTACTACGCCATCACCGGCTACGCGTGCGTCTGGTACTACCGCAAGACGCTGTTCACCTCGGTGCGCAACTTCTTCTACCGCTTCCTGCTGCCTCTGCTCGGCGCGCTCATGCTCACGTACGCGTTCGTCCAGTCCGCGATCGACATGTACGACGTCGACTACGGCTACACGGTCCTGCTCGGCGTCGGCGGCACGTTCGTCGTGGGCATCGGCGCCCTCGCCGTCGGCGTGTTGCTCATGATCGTGTGGTTCTTCTTCCCGCGGGCCAAGCCGTTCTTCCGCGGCGAGAGCCTCAACCGCGACACCCCCGTGCTCGTGCCCGAGGACCCCGCCGACTTCAGCCGCTCGATCGACGGCGGACTCGTCTGAGCGACACCGCCCCGGCGGCCGCAACGGGCTGCTGCTGAGCGGACGGATGCCGAAGGCCCGGACTCCCACGGGGTCCGGGCCTTCGCGCGTCGGGGTCCGGCGCCGCCGCGGCGGCACCGTCCGGGTCAGGCGAGCGCCGCCTCCAGCGACCCCGCCTCGAGACCGTGCGCCTCGGCGACGCCGACATTGACCACCTGGCCGCCGTACGTGTTCAGACCCGCCGCGAGGGCGGCATCCGCTCGCAGCGCCTGCTTCCAGCCGTGCCGCACGATCTGGCGGATGTACGGCAGCGTCGCGTTCGTCAGCGCCGACGTCGACGTGTTCGGCACCGCGCCGGGCATGTTCGCGACGCAGTAGAAGATGCTGCCGTGCACCTGGAACGTCGGGTCGGCATGCGTCGTCGCGTGGGTGTCCTCGAAGCAGCCGCCCTGATCGACGGCGATGTCCACGAGCACCGACCCCGGGCGCATGCGGCTCACCATGTCGTTCGTCACGAGCTTGGGCGCCTTCGCACCCGGGATGAGCACCGAGCCGATCACGAGGTCCGAGCCGACGACCGCGCGGTCGAGGTCGAGCGGGTTCGACGCCGCCGTCTTGACGCGTCCCTGGAAGTGGTCGTCGAGGAAGCGCAGGCGCTGGATGTTGGTGTCGAAGATCGTCACGTCGGCGCCCATGCCCGCGGCGATGTACGCCGCGTTCGCACCGGCGACGCCGCCGCCGATGACGGTGACCGTCGCCGGACGCGTCCCCGGGACACCCGACATGAGCAGCCCGAGTCCGCCGGCGGAGCGCATGAGCGTCGAGGCGCCGACCATCGGGGCCAGCCGCCCCGCGACCTCGCTCATCGGGGCCAGGAGAGGAAGACCGCCACCCGGCAGCTGCACCGTCTCGTACGCGATCGCCGTGACGCCGTCGGCGGCGAGACGGTCGGTGAGCGGGCGATCCGCGGCGAGATGCAGGTACGTGAAGATCACGAGGTCGTCGCGGAAGTACCCGTACTCGCTCTCGATCGGCTCCTTCACCTTCAGCAGCAGCTCGGCGCGCGCCCAGACCTCGGCCGGGTCGTCGACCATGACGGCGCCGGCGGCCTCGTACTCGGCATCCGGCATCGACGAGCCCTCGCCCGCGCCGCGCTGCACGATCACCTCGTGGCCCGCGGCCACCAGATCATGCACGCCGGCCGGCGTCAGAGCGACCCGGTACTCGTTGTTCTTCACCTCGGTGGGGACGCTGATCCTCATCGTGCGTTCCTTTCCGCTCCGCCGTTGGAGCGCTCGGGCTCCGGGTGGGAGCGCCTCTAGAAAGCGGGGCGGATGGCCCCGACATCCTGCCCGCCGCCGGTGACCGTCAGCGGGAGCTTCGTCATCGTGTCGGCGACGTCGGCCGACGCGAGCGCGCCGTGCCGCTCGAGCAGGCGCAGGGCGACCGCCGTCGCCGCACGTCCGCTGCCGTCGAGCATCTTCAAGGCGACCGTCGTGCCGTCCGGCGCCACCATGACCATGACGCCCTCGGCGCCGGTCTTGGCGAACACGCCGAGTCGCTCGATCGCGACCGTGTCGGGTCGCCCGGGGCCGTCGATCGCCCACGGGTGCGCGCGCACGGCCTCGACGAGCGTGCCGGCGGCGCGGTGCAGCGCGAACGGCGACGTCGTCGACGCGGTGCCGATGCGGTGGATCGCGCGGGCGAGGCCGAAGAGGGTCATCGCGTAGATCGGGGCGCCGCACCCGTCGATCGCCGTCGCCGAGACCTTCTCGCCGATGAGGCGCTCGACGATCTCGCGGATGTGCTGCTGCAGCGGGTGGTCGGGCAAGAGGTAGCCGGCCGGGTCCCAGCCGTTCACGACCGCGGTCAGCAGCATCGCGGCGTGCTTGCCCGAGCAGTTCATGCGGATGCGGGAGCGCTGGCCCAGCTCGCGCACGATCTCGTCGCGCGTCGGGGTGTCGCCCGGCCACGCGGGCGGGCAGCCGAGGGTGTCCTCGCCGAGCTGCGCGGAGGCCAGGATGTCGCGGACGACCGCGACATGCCGGTCGGTGCCGGAGTGGCTCGCGGTCGCGAGCACGAGGCGCTCGCCCTCCAGCGGCGCGCCCGCCGACAGGCAGGCGAGCGCCTGCAGCGGCTTGAGGCTCGACCGCGGCAGGATCAGCGCCGACGGGTCGCCGAGCTTCTCGGCGATCGTGCCGTCGGAGCCCAGCACGATGGCGATGCCGGCGTGCCGCGACTCCACGAAGCCGCTGCGTTCGACGACGGCGAGTTCGACGGCGTCGGCTGCGGCGAAGGTCTGCGGCACACCGCCAGCCTACCGCCGCGGACGGAGGCGTCCCGCATGACAGACTGTGCTCCATGTGGGGCGAGCATCGATACAACGTCCGGACCACATGGACGGGCGACCGCGGCACGGGAACCTCGGGATACCGGGACTACGACCGGTCGGTGACCATCGAGATCGACGGCAAGCCGACGCTCCTGGCATCGTCCGACAAGCCGTTCCGGGGCGACCGGTCGCGCTGGAACCCCGAGGACATGCTCCTGGCAGCGCTCAGCGAATGCCACCTGCTCTCGTACCTCCACGCGTGCGTGCAGGCGGGCGTCGTGGTCGTCGGCTACGAGGACGAGGCGTCGGGGCTCATGGTCGAGGACGGCCGCGGCGGGGGCGCCTTCCGCGAGGTGGTGCTGCGCCCGCGGGTGACGGTGGCGGACGCCTCGATGACGGATGCCGCGACCGCCGCCCACGATCAGGCCCACGAGTGGTGCTTCATCGCCAACTCGGTGAACTTCCCGGTGCGGCACGAGCCGACCGTCGTCGTCGCGGGGGCGTGACACCCGGCATCCGCTCGCTCCCGTCTCACCCGACGGGCGAGGCGCTCAGCGGCGCTCGTGCGGCAGGACCTGCTTGAGGCGGTCGATCGGGTTGTGCGCGGGCACCTCGTTGTAGGCGTTGGCGAGCTCCTGACCCGACAGCGCGTGGATCGCTGCCATGATCTCGTCGGTCGCGAGGCGGCGTGCCTTGCCGGAGGACGCGGGACCGTGGTGGCTGAGGTCGAGCGGCGTGCCGAACCGGACCGTCACGCGGGGCGTGAGGGACGGCGTCTTGGCGCCGACGGGCATGACCTTGTCGGTGCCGATGAGACCGACGGGCACAACCGGGGCGCCGGTCTGCAGCGCGAGGAACGCCACGCCCGTGCGGCCCTTGTACAGGCGCCCGTCGAGGGAGCGCGTGCCCTCGGGGTAGAGCGCGACGGCGCGGCCGTCGTCGAGGAGCGCGCGCTGCTGGTCGAGCGCGTCGAGCGCCGCCTGCCCGGCCCCGCGCTGGACGGGGATCGCGCCGATGGCGGTGAAGAACTGGCGCGACGCCCACCCGGAGAAGCCGGTGCCCTCGAAGTAGGCGGACTTCGCGAGGAAGTGCACGGCGCGGGGCGCCGCCACCGGGATCGCCACGGAGTCGATGAACGACAGGTGGTTGCTGGCGAAGATCACCGGGCCGCTGCGGGGCACGTTGGCGCGGCCTTCGATGCGCGGACGGTAGACGAGCCGGGCGAGGGGCGCGACGACGAAGCGCCCGAACGCATAGGTCAGACCCATGCGCGTGACAGCGGGCGTTCTCGGCTCCTCGGCGGCTTCGTCGGCTTCGGGGACGAGGTCGGAAGTCACCCGTCGAGGGTACTCCCGATTTCATTCCGGTATCGGCATAGCCGTTTCTCAGCCCGGGCAAAGGTGAAATGCGGGAGTATGGAGGCCTTCCCTTCACGAGTCGAGGTTCATCCGTGCGCATCCGTCCGCTCGCCGCCCTGTCGGTCGCAGCCCTCTCCGCCGTCCTGCTCGCCGGGTGCTCCGGCGCCGACGACCCCGAGGCGTCGCCGTCGGCGACCTCCGCTGCGGCGCTGTGCGACGCCCGCGTCGAGTCCGGCGCGGCCACCGACGCGGTCACCGTCGAGGGCGAAGCCGGCGCGAAGCCGACGAGCGTGACCTTCTCCGCGCCGCTCGAGGTCGAGGGGATCCAGAGCGACCTGATCACCGAGGGTGACGGCGACGAGCCGGTCGCCGGCGACTTCGTCAACATCGCGATGACCGCCTTCGACGCCGACTCCGGCGAGGAGATGGGCGCGATCGGCTACGAGGACGCGCCGCTGCTGCCGCAGCAGATCTCGGGCGACAGCGGCCTGGGCCAGATCATCGGCTGCGCCACCGTCGGCTCGCGCCTCGTCGCCGCCTTCCCGGCCTCCGACGCCGGCCCCGCGACCGTCTACGTGATCGACGTGCAGGACATCGTCCCGGCCGCCGCGTGGGGCGAGGACGAGAAGCCCGTCGACGGCATGCCCGCGGTCGAGCTCGCCGAGGACGGCGCCCCGACGATCACCGTCCCCGAGGGCGACGCGCCGACCGAGGTCGAGCTCGCGACGCTCAAGAAGGGCGACGGACCGGTCGTCGAGCAGGGCGACACCGTGCTCGTGCAGTACACCGGCGTGAAGTGGTCGGACGGCTCGGTCTTCGACTCCAGCTGGGAGCGCGGCACCCCGACGTCGTTCCAGACCACCGGCGTCGTCACCGGCTTCCAGCAGGCGCTGGAGGGTCAGACGGTCGGCTCGCAGGTCGTCGTGGTGATCCCGCCGGAGTTCGGCTACGGCGCCGCGGAGGGCCACGAGCTGCAGAACGAGACGCTCGTGTTCGTCGTCGACATCCTCGGCACGCAGCACCCCGCCAGCTGATCGCCGGGCCGAGCGCCGCGTCGTAGGCTGAACGAATGCGGCGCGTCCTCATCCTCGGCTCCACCGGCTCCATCGGCACGCAGGCGCTCGACGTCGTGCGGGCGAACCCGCGGCGCTTCGAGGTCGTGGGGCTCGCCGCCGGCACGGACCGTGCCACGCTGGCCGCGCAGGCGGACGAGTTCGACGTCGAGCACACCGCGCTCGGCGCCGACGAGGCCGAGCAGCTGGTGCGCGACGTCGAGGCGGATGTCGTGCTCAACGGCATCACCGGCTCGGTCGGTCTCGGACCCACGCTCGCCGCGCTGGAGACCGGACGCACGCTGGCGCTGGCGAACAAGGAGTCGCTGATCGTGGGCGGCGACCTGGTCACCGCGATCGCGCAGCCCGGCCAGATCGTGCCGGTCGACTCCGAGCACTCCGCCATCGCGCAGGCGCTGCGGTCGGGGGAGCGCGAAGAGGTGCGGCGCCTCGTGCTCACGGCATCCGGGGGTCCGTTCCGCGGTCGCAGCCGTGAGTCGCTCGGCTCGGTCACGCCCGCCGAGGCGCTCGCGCACCCGACATGGGACATGGGCCGCGTCGTGACGACGAACTCGGCGACCCTCGTCAACAAGGGCCTCGAGGTGATCGAAGCGCACCTGCTGTTCGATGTGTCGTACTCCGACATCGACGTGGTGGTGCACCCGCAGTCGATCGTGCACTCGATGGTCGAGTTCGTGGACGGCTCGACCATCGCGCAGGCCTCGCCGCCCGACATGCGGCTGCCGATCTCGCTCGGCCTGGACTGGCCGAACCGCATCGCCGGCGTCGGGCGTCCGCTGGACTGGACCACGGCGACGTCGTGGACGTTCGAGCCGCTCGACGACGAGGCCTTCCCGTCGGTGCGCCTCGCCAAGCGCGTCGGCCGCGCGGGCGGCACCTTCCCGGCCGTGTTCAACGCCGCCAACGAGCAGGCCGTCGACGCGTTCCACGAGGGACGCCTGAGCTTCCTCGGCATCGTCGAGGTCATCGATCGCGTCGTCGACGCGCACGACGCTCCCGACGCTCTCACGCGCGAGTCGCTCGCCGAGGCCGAGACGTGGGCCCGCGCCGCCGCCGACCGCGTCATCGCCGCGCTCGATTGACCCGCTGTGTCTCGCCCGGGACCGGCTCACCACGTTTCGTCTCGCTGCGCTCGCTCAACGACCGGGCGAGACGCGTTTCGGTCGTTGAGCGAGGAGCGCAGCGACGAGACGAAACGCCGGACGGGTCAGGCCTCGGGGTAGATGGGCCGCAGCGGGTCGGAGACCGGCGTGCTGTCCTCGGGGTACGGGACGGGCCAGTGCGGCTCGGGCACGGGCCAGCCCGCGTCGCGCAGGGCGCGGCGGGCGAGCTCGCGCGCCGAGTACGGCGTGCGCACGCCGCGGATGTCGCGGTAGTCCTGGTGCCCGGGGCCGGCCCACAGGATCGCGTCGCCGTCGCCGACCATCGCGACCGCCTCGAGGATCGCGCGCTCGGGCGGTGAGAACTCGTGGATCTCGGCATCCGGCTGCGCGCGTCGCGCTCCTTCGAGCAGCGTCGCGCGGATCGAGTCCGGGTCCTCGTGGCGCGGGTGGTGGTCGGTGACGATGAGGATGTCGCTGCCCTCGACGGCGGTGCGGCCCATGTCATGGCGCTTGGTCGCGTCGCGGTCGCCGTCGGCGCCGAACAGCATCACGACCTTGCCGGGCGTGACGCGGCGCACCGCAGCGAGCGTCTTCTCGAACGCGTCGGGGGAGTGGCCGAAGTCCACGTAGACGGCGGGGCCGGTCTCGCCCGAGACGAGCTCGGTGCGGCCGGGCAGGTACGCCTCGATGCGGCCGCCGTCGAGCGTCTCGACGAGGCGGTCCCACGCGTAGCCGGCCTCGAGGATCATGACGATCGCCAGTCCCGCGTTGGCGGCCATGTGGCGCCCGATCACGGGGACGAGGGTGGTGAGCGTGCGGCCGTCGCGCGCGGTCAGGCGGAACTCGGTGCCGACCTGGCGCTCGTCGAGGATCTCCACGACCCAGTCCGCGGCCGCGGCGGCCTCGGGGTCGGCGGCGAGGACGGGGGTGCCCACCGTGACCGTGGGCACCTCGCTGCGGGCGACGACCTCGGCTCCGGTGTCGGTGTCGATGCACACGACCGCGCGGCGCGCCCGGTCGGGGCGGAACAGCGGCATCTTGGCCTCGAAGTACTCGCGCATGTCGGCGTAGTCGTCGAGGTGGTCGTGCGTGAGGTTCGTGAAGCCGGCGACGTCGAACATGATGCCGTCGACGCGGCGGCGGCTGAGCGCCTGCGCGCTCACCTCGACCGCGACCGCCTCGACGCCGCGCTCGCGCATGAGCGCCAGCAGCGCGTGCATCTCGTACGCCTCGGGCGTGGTCAGCCTCGAGACGATGACGTGCCCCGCGATGTGGCGCTCGGCGGTCGACGACAGGCCGGTCGTGACGCCCAGCTGGCCGAGGATGCCCTCGAGCAGGTGCGAGACGCTCGTCTTGCCGTTGGTGCCGGTCGTGCCGAACAGGAGCGGAAGCTGGTCGTCGCGCCCGGTGCTGTAGACCCAGGCCGACAGGTCGCCGAGCACGCCCCGCGGGTCGTCGACCAGCACCACCGGCAGCCCGCTCGCCGCGGCGAGGTCGGCGCCGGCGGCATCCGTCACGACCGCGACGGCGCCCTTCTCGGCGGCATCCGCGGCGAACTCGGCGCCGTGACGGTTGACGCCCTGCACCGCGACGAAGACGTCGCCGGGCCGCAGGTCGGCGGTCGCGAGGGTCAGGCCCGTGAGCGAGACGCCCGTGACGTCACCGCGCACCTCGGTGCCGAAGCGCTCGGCGAGGTCGGCGAGCGAGTGGGTGGGCGGCGCGTCCGGTCGGAGGACGGGAGGCAGGTTCGAGGGTGCGTCGGTCGGCATGGCGCCTCCATCCTCTCACCGGATGCCGCGCACAGCCCCCTTCGAGTGCACAGGCGGGATGCGGAGCGCGCCGGGCGACCCGGTGCAGGGTCGCCCGGCGCATCGGGTCAGGCCTTGCGGCGGCCGCGCACGAGCGCGACGACCAGGGCGGCCAGGCCGGCGACCAGTCCGCCGGCCGCGAGCCAGCGGGCGACGGGGTCGGCCTCGGTCGTCGCCGAGGTGGTGACGGCGTCGGCGGCGGTGGCGTCCACGCCGGCATCCGCGTGCGCGTCCTCGGTCTCCGCGGCGTCGCCCGCGTGACCGTGGCCGTCCTCCGCGTCGGCCACCGGGCCGACGGCGATGACGGGGGCGGGCGCCTCGAGGTCGTGCGGGTCCTGGCCCTCCTCCGCGATCTCGACCCACGCGGTCTCGCCCTCGGCGCACGTCTGGGTGGCGGGGAACGCGACGGTGGTGCCGGCGCTCTCCTCGGTGAACAAAACGTCCATCGAGACGGTCGCCTTCACGCCGTCGTCGATCGGGTTCTCGGCGGTGTACACGATGCGGGTCGGCGTGCCGTCCGCGCCCGCCTCGCGTGTGATCGTCCAGCCGCCCTGCGCGATGGGCGTCGCATTGCCGGCCGCCTCGGGGATGTCGATCGCGAGGGCCGTCGTGGGCGATCCGTCGCAGCCGTGCGAGAACGAGAAGGTCAGCGTCTGCGTCGCGCCGGCGTGCACGTCGCCCGCGGCGTCGACGTGGACGTGCGCGGACGCGGCGAGCGGCACGCCGAGCGCCAGCGCGATGCCGGCGGCGGTGCCGAGGACGAGACGGGAGGGACGGCGGGAGGTGGTTTCGGTCATTCGAGTGCTTTCGTCTCACGCGCGCGGCGGTTCCGCGCGCAGGGGTGCAGGAACACCGGTCGCGTCGGTCGCGGCCGGTCGATGCGTGCGGCGCTCAGCGCGCCGCGAGGACGAAAGCGGGCGGTCCCCGCCGGGAGAGATCCGCGAGCGGCACGCGCACGCGGGGGAGGAGCGGCTCGGCGCCGATGGTGCGCCGAGGCGGTGTCGCCGGGCGGGCGAGCGGACGCACGCGGGCGAACACCGACCGGATGCCGCGGGCCAGGGCGCGCAGCATCCGCTCGCCGCCCCGCAGCCCGATGACGGTCGCGATCGCGCCCAGCACGTGGCCGGCGAGCATCGGGGCGTCGGGGATGAGCATGCCCGGTCCGCCGCCGAGCGTCGCCGCGATGTGATGCGCGTGCGTCACCGCGGCGGCCGGATCGGCGGCGGCCGTCACGGCGAAGGCGACGTGGAACAGCGCCTGCGCGGCGAGCACGACGGCGCCGAGACGCCACGTGGACAGGCCGCGGCCGATGAGGGCGACGCCGAAGGGGGCGCCGAGCGCGATGACCGCGACGACGAGCGCGGGGGAGGGGGCGCCGCCGCCCGCGAGCGTGTGCACCGTGGCGGCGATGATCGTCGCCACGAACGTGGCGGCGGTGCCGCGCAGAGCGCGCACGTGGCGTGGCGTCACGGTTCCTCCCGCTCCGAGCGTACCGAACGAGTTCACTGCTGATTCGTAGGACCGCGCCGGTACCGTGAAGGGGTGGAAGCTCTCGCATTCGTGATCGGCGTCGTGCTCATGGTCGTGGGCCTCGCCGTCTCGATCGCGCTGCACGAGCTCGGGCACCTGTGGCCGGCCAAGAAGTTCGGCGTGCGCGTCGGCCAGTACATGATCGGCTTCGGTCCGACGCTCTGGTCCCGGCGCAAGGGCGAGACCCAGTACGGCATCAAGGCGATCCCGCTCGGCGGCTACATCTCGATGGCCGGCATGTACCCGCCCTCGCCCGCTCTGCAGACCGCCGGGGTGAGCCGATCGGGCCGCGCGGGCGGCGGGTTCTTCGCGACCATGGTGCAGGACGCCCGCGCCGCCAACGACGAGACGCTGCACGGCGAGGACGACGACCGCGTCTTCTACAAGCTCCCCGTCCACAAGCGCATCATCGTGATGCTCGGCGGGCCGGTGATGAACCTCCTCTTCGCGATGGTGCTGTTCGCGATCCTGCTGTCGGGCATCGGCCTGCAGACGGCGACCACCACGGTTGCCGCACTGTCGGACTGCGTGCCGGCGACGTCGTCGTCGGAGTGCACCGCCTCCGACCCGGCCGCGCCGGCCGCGGCGGCCGGCATCCTGCCCGGCGACACCATCGTGTCGATCGACGGGCAGCCCGTCGACGATTTCGCCGAGGCGTCCGCGATCATCCGGGAGTCGCCCGGCGACGCGCTGACGCTCGTGGTCGAGCGCGACGGCGCGGAGCGGACGATCACCCTCGTCACCGCGACCACCGAGGGCACGGTGACGGCGCCCGACGGCGCCACCACCACCGTCGACGTCGGCTTCGTCGGCATCCGGCCCGTCGTCGACTACGTGCGCCAGCCGATCTGGGCGGGCCCGCAGCTGGCGGTCGAGAACCTCGGCGCCGTCGCCGGCATCATCTGGCAGCTTCCCGTGAAGGTCTGGGAGACGGGCGTCTCGCTCGTCACGGGGCAGGAGCGCGACCCGAACGGGCCGCTCAGCATCGTCGGCGCCGGCCGCCTGTCGGGCGAGGTCGCCGCGACCGACGCCCCCGTGCTGAACCGCGTGTCGGGCTTCCTGGGTCTGCTCGCGTCGCTGAACATCGCGCTGTTCGTGTTCAACCTCGTGCCGCTGCTGCCGCTCGACGGCGGTCACATCGCCGTCGCGCTGTGGGAGGGCATCAAGCGCACGTGGGCGAAGCTGTTCCACCGCCCGCCGCCGAAGCCCGTCGACGCGACGAAACTCGTGCCGCTCACGTTCATCGTCGTCGTGTCGCTCATCGCGATGGGCGCCGTGCTGATCCTCGCCGACATCGTCAACCCGGTCTCGATCCTCTGAGCTCGGGGGCGTTTCGTCTCGCTGCGCTCGCTCAACGACCGGGGCCGGTGTCGCTGCCGGGGGCGTTCCGTCTCGCTGCGCTCGCTCAACGACCGGGGAGGCGTAACCCCCGGTCGTTGAGCGAGGAGCGCAGCGACGAGACCAAACGCGCGACGCGAGGCGTCAGGCGCCGACAGGCGTGAGCGCGTGGTCGACGAGACGCTCGAGCGTCGTCATGCCGTCGTGCGACAGGATCGACTCGAGGTGCCCCTGCACCGACGCATAGCCGGGCCCGCGCAGCGCGTAGACGTCACCGGTCACCGCGTCGGCGGCGATCTCGGTCTCGCCTTGGTGGTCGGTGCCGGCCGGGACGCGGGCTGTGAAGGTGTTGTAGAAGCCGATCGAGGCGGGCGTGCCGAACACGTCGACGGTCTTCTGCAGCCCCTGGTGCGGCTTGTCGAGCGGCGCGAGCGCGATGCCGAAGGTGTCGGCGAGGATCTGGTGGCTCAGGCACACCGCCAGCAGCGGCCGGCCCGAAGCGCGGCGCAGCGCGACGACCTCGCGCATGCGGCGGATGCGCGGGTTCTCCTCGTCGCGGGGATCGCCGGGGCCGGGGCCCGACACGACGAGCTCGGCGGCTTCGACCTGCTCGTCGGTGACCTCGTGCCACGGCGCGATGTCGACGGTCAGGCCCAGGTGGCGCAGCTGGTGCGCGAGCATCGTCGTGAAGCGGTCCTCCGCGTCGACCACGAGCGCCGAGCGGCCGGCGAACGGCGCCGCGCCGCGCGTGCCCTGCGGCTGCAGCCAGAAGTCCGCGAGCCGAGAGTTGCGCGAGGCCAGCAGCTGCGCGATGGCCGGGTCGTCGGCGAGGCGGCGCGGCTCCGGAGCCGGGGCGTCCTCGTCGATCTCGGAGAGGGCGACGGGCACGACGCGCTCGGCGGCCGGGTCGCGCGGCACGGCGCCGATCGCGCCGAGCACGCCCGCGGCCTTGCCGTGGGTCTCGCCGACCTCGCCGTACGGGTCGGAGTGACGCACGAGCGTCGCCCCCACGGGCACCCGCAGGCGGCCCTCCTTGAGGTACGCGGTGCGGATGAGGATGGGGGCGTCGAGGTCGTGCGTGGGCTCGTCGGCGGCCAGCGTCTCGCGCGGCGTGAACAGCGCGGCCACGCCGGAGTAGTAGCCGCGCGCCGTCTTCTCGTGCCGCGTGATGACGGTGCACGCGTTCTGCATCGGCGACCCGGTGACGGTCGGCGCGAACATCGTCTCGCGCAGGATGTCGCGGGGGTCGAGCTTGCTGCGGCCGCGCAGCACGTACTCGGTGTGGGTGAGGCGCGACATCTCCTTGAGGTGCGGGCCGGTGATGCGCCCGCCGTCGGAGCACACCGCGCTCATCATCTTCAGCTCCTCGTCGACGACCATGAAGAGCTCCTCGGTCTCCTTGGTCGACTCCAGGAACTCGGTGAGCGTCTCGACGGTCGCGCCGCCTTCGGGGTGGCGGAAGGTGCCCGAGATCGGGTTCATCGTGACGACGCCGTCGTGCGCGCTCACGTGCGCCTCGGGGCTCGCGCCCACCGCGACGTGACCCGGCGTGACGATCGCGAACGTCCAGTACGCGCCCCGCTCGTGCTCGAGCAGCGCCCGGAACCACGTCAGGGCGGCGGTGGCGGCATCCGTCGACACGTTCGCGGTGAAGTCGCGACGGATGACGAAGTTGGCGCCCTCGCCGCGGCCGATTTCGTCGGCGATCACGGTGCGCACGATCTGCGCGTACTCTTCGTCGGAGAGGTCGAAGCCGGCGTCCTCGAGCGGCACCGGAACGACGGGCAGCTGCGCGAGCGCCTCGTCGCGGTCGATCGCGACGCGCTCGCGGATGACCAGGCAGCGCAGCGGCGCGCCGTCGTCATGGCACACGAATCCGCGCTCGCGGACCTGCCGGTACGGCACGAGCGCGAGCACCTCGCGCGGCGTGCCGTCGGCGTCGGTGAGCGGGATGTCGGCGAGCAGCTCGACATCCACGACGTCGCCGACGAGAAGCTCGACGGTGCGCGGGTCGCGGGCGATGAGGGCGAACGGGATGCCGTTCTCGGCGATCTCGCGGAGGGAAGCGGGGGAGGGCCCGGTCATTGCTGTGGATCTTTCATCGTGGGGGCGGAGTCCCGTACGAAAAAGAAGACCGCCCCAGGGGCGGTCGGAGTCGCGCGATCCACCGCCTATGCGGTGAGCCACCAGGAACTGCGCGCGAACATGCGCCGAACCTACCACAGCGCCCGGGACGGCTCCGCACGCGTGACGCCGGCGGCCGGCATCCGCGGGTGCCGGCTCACCCGCTCAGGGCGCTGCGGGCCGTCTCGAGGTTCTCCTCGAAGAGCTCGAGGCGCCGGGTGCCCGGGATCGGGATCACGTTGTGCGTCGCCAGCACCCAGCCGAGCGCGAGATCGGCGGGGGTCGTGCCCAGCTCGTCGGCGAGGCGGAACAGCTGTTGCGCGGCGGCGAGGTTGCGCGCGAGCGCCTCGCCGGCGAAGCGCGGGTAGCGGACGCGGCGGGCGTCGTCGGGCGGCATATCCTCGGGACGGCGGATGCGGCCGCTGAGGAGGCCGCGGGCGAGCGGGCTGTAGGCGATGAACGAGATGCCGAGGGCGCGCGTGGTCGGCAGCAGCTCCGCCTCGACCTCGCGTGAGAGCAGGGAGTACTCCGCCTGGACGGCGGTGATGGGGTACGTCTCGTGCGCTCGCCGCAGGGTGGCGGGGGTCACCTCCGAGAGCCCGATGGCACGGATGAGGCCCTCGCGCACGAGGTCGGCCATCGCGCCGATCGTGTCTTCGATGGGGGTCGTCGGATCGAGCTGGTGCAGGTAGTAGAGGTCGACGTAATCCGTGCCGAGGCGGCGCAGGCTCTCCTCGAGCATGGGGCGGACGCGGTTGGGTCGTCCGAGACCCGTGGCGGTCATCCCGAACTTGGTGGCGATGATCACCTCGTCCCGGCATCCCTTCACGGCCCGGCCGACGAGCGTCTCGACGTGCCCGTCGCCGTGGACCATCGACGTGTCGATGAAGTCGATGCCGGCGTCGAGCACCCCGCGCAGCAGGTCGAGCGCATCATCGTCGTCGATCGGGCCGTACGTGCCGCCGAGGGGAAGGGAGCCGTAGCCGACCGCGGTGACGGTCATGCCGCTGCGGCCGAGGGGGACGGCGGGCACGGTCCAGTCGTGCATGACGGCTCCTCGGGGAGGGATGCGGCGTGTCGCGGTGGGGGCGAGCATACCCAGTCCCGCCGCGCCGCGGCACCCGCCTGCCGGCGCGCGCCGCCGGCACGTGCGCGCAGCGCCGGCGCACAGCCGGTGGCCAGCCTCGCGGCGGCCCGCGCGCGTAGGCTGGAGGAGTGCCAGCAGTGAACCTCGGTATGCCCCGTGTCCCGGACGTGCTCGCCCCCCGTCGCAAGAGCCGGCAGATCAAGGTCGGCCGGGTGCTGGTCGGCGGCGACGCGCCGGTGAGCGTGCAGTCGATGACGACGACGCCCACGACGAACATCAACGCCACGCTCCAGCAGATCGCCGAGCTCACGGCATCCGGCTGCGAGATCGTCCGCGTCGCGGTGCCGTCGCAGGACGACGCCGACGTGCTGCACATCATCGCGGCGAAGAGCCAGATCCCGGTGATCGCCGACATCCACTTCCAGCCGAAGTACGTCTTCCAGGCGATCGACGCCGGCTGCGCGGGCGTGCGGGTCAACCCCGGCAACATCCGCAAGTTCGACGACCAGGTCGGCGCCATCGCGAAGGCCGCCCAGGCCGCCGGCGTCTCGCTGCGCATCGGCGTCAACGCCGGCTCGCTCGACAAGCGCCTGCTGGAGAAGTACGGCAAGGCGACGCCCGAAGCGCTCGTCGAGAGCGCCGTGTGGGAGGCGTCGCTGTTCGAGGAGCACGACTTCCACGACTTCAAGATCTCGGTGAAGCACAACGACCCCATCGTGATGGTCAAGGCGTACCGCCTGCTGGCCGAGCGCGGCGACTGGCCGCTGCACCTCGGCGTCACCGAGGCCGGGCCGGCGTTCCAGGGCACGATCAAGAGCGCCACGGCGTTCGGCATCCTGCTCGGCGAGGGCATCGGCGACACCATCCGCGTGTCGC
>Ga0180217_1002504_pt1 | contig 16924 bp, 19 predicted proteins | sample eDN3rd37CBELigOP_FD_128521 | JGI IMG/M metagenome (GOLD analysis project Ga0180217, IMG submission 128521) | Enriched Organic Plus compost microbial communities from Emeryville, California, USA - eDNA 3rd pass 37_C BE-Lig OP (version 2) (version 2) ... | reverse complement strand
TATTTTCGATTTGTCAAAAAACGACACAAACCCTCAAAAAAAGAACAACCATTACTGGAAGTTCTTAGATTAAAAATTTATGTTACATTGTTTATACAAGTTACATGAAATTGCTCCACATTATAAGGGTACTGAAAACATATATCAAGGTATCTTTCTTAACACACAGCCTGTAACAAACTGCATCCAGGCATACCCTCCTATCTTAACTGTTTCATTTACGGGCGTGTCTTTACTAGGATCGAGGCAAACAAAATCGATATGCTGAACAGCAACATGACTTCCAATTTCGAGTAGGCTATCAAAAAGCTCTTCTGTTGTCATTCCACCTGGAGTTGATGCGGGAACACCTGGAGCGAAGGAGATGTCCAGGACATCAAGGTCTACCGTTACATAAATGCGATCTACTTTTTCGTTTAATGTTTTAAGGGCGTGAAGGACAGTTTGGATAACTCCTGCTTTTCGCGCTGTTTTTAACGTGATGATCTTAATATGGTGTTTATTGGCGAAATCTACTAATGGTTTGGCATTATAATAACCATGTGGCCCAATATTAACGATATTTTCTCCCTTTACAATGTTCTCTTCAATTAATTGCCTAATTGGTGTTCCATTTGAAGGTCCCATTATTTTCGGATCTCTTACATCAAGGTGTGTATCAAACTGCAAAATACCAATTGTTTCATTAGGGAATGCCTGTTGAATACCTTTTACTGCACAAGCGGTTGTGGAATGATCTCCACCGATCATACATGTTCGTGAGTATGGATATTTTGAACAAAGATATGCTGTAGATTGTTTGATTCGATCGTGTGACATAGAAATATCAGTCGTATGCATAGAGATATCACCTGCATCTCCGACAAGAAACGAGCTAAGATCTATGTTTTTTTCTATGTTATAAGTAGCAAAACCTTTCCAAATACGACGAAATTCCATCGGGTAAAGAGATGCTCCTGAGACACTGATGGAAGAGCGTGATAATGGTGCACCATAAATGAGCAGTTCAGGTGGGGTGTTCATCGTGTAAATGGATTGTACCCATTCATGAACATAAGTTGGATTATGTTTATTCGGTTGATTCCATGACCATTCTGGTTGTACTAACCAATGCTCTCTCATCGGTTTACCACCTTGATTCCTTTTTTCCAGACTGTTTTCACATGATTGACACCGAATCGATATTGCAGTTCTTGATAATTTTTTACGTTCCACAACACGATGTCTGCTTGCTTCCCTATTTCGATGCTTCCAACAATATGTTCACGTTTTATTGCACAGGCTGCATTGTATGTGGCTGCTGTTAATGCTTCAGCCGGAGTTAATTTCATGGTTAAACATGCTAAGTTCATCACTAAAGGCATAGAAGTAGTTGGTGATGAACCAGGATTACAGTCTGTAGAGATGGCTACAGCTACTCCTTCATCAATCATTTTTCTTCCGTTAGCTGCTTTTTCTCTTAAGTATAGAGCGGTGGCTGGAAGTAAACATCCAATTGTTCCCTTTAGAGCCAAGGCTTTCATTCCTTGCTCAGTTGTTTTAAGTAAGTGCTCAGCTGATATGGCTCCAACTTCGGCAGCTAATTCTGCACCACCTAAGCAAACAATTTCATCAGCATGAATTTTTGGAATCAGGTTATAAAGCTTCCCTGCATCTAAAATATTTTTTGATTGCTCAACGGTAAACACATCTTTTTCACAAAATACATCGATGAACTCAGCTAAGTTTTCCTTTCCTATTATCGGTAACATTTCGTTAATAATCAGATTTACGTAGTCGTCTTCTTTCCCTTTATATTCCACAGGTACAGCGTGGGCACCCATAAAAGTTGGAACAAGGTCGATAGGGTGTAGGTGTTGTAGTTTTTTAATCACAATTAATTGTTTTCGTTCTGTTTCTAGGTTAAGTCCATATCCGCTCTTAGCTTCAATCGTTGTAACACCATGTTCTAAAAAGGAATCGAGCCTTTTTAGTGTTTGCTCTATCAAATCTTCCTCTTTTGCTTCTCTTGTCATTTTCGTAGTGGCATGAATTCCACCACCTGCATTCATGATGTCCATATAAGAAGCTCCATTTAATCTTAATTCGAATTCTTTCTCACGGCTTCCACCGTACACAACATGTGTATGTGGATCGACTAGGCCGGGTGTGACTAAATGGTCTGTTGCATCAATAATATCGGCATTGTGAAGATTGTTTCGGTAGAGTTGTTCTAAGTGATCTGTTGTTCCAACTGATTGGATGAGACCGTCTTCGATCCATATACTCCCATCCATGATAATTCCTAAATCTGACATCGAAGCTTTTGTTCGAGCACCAAGTTGGTTTGATTTTAAAGTGGCCAATTGATTTATGTGTTTAATCCATAGTGGCTTTTTCAACATTCATCTCCTCCTTGGTTTAACATCGGCATGTTTAATCCATGCTGTTTGGCTGTTTCAATGGCAAGGTCATATCCTGCATCTGCGTGACGGACAACTCCCATTCCGGGATCAGTTGTTAACACACGTTCAATTCTTTGTTCAGCTTCTTTTGTGCCATCAGCAACAATCACCATCCCGGCATGCAGTGAGTAGCCCATACCTACACCTCCTCCATGATGAACAGACACCCATGTTGCTCCTCCTACCGCATTAATCATCGCATTTAAGATTGGCCAATCTGCAACAACATCTGATCCATCCTTCATTGCTTCTGTTTCCCGATTAGGAGAAGCAACGGAACCAGCGTCTAAATGGTCACGCCCAATTACTATAGGTGCTTTGAGCTCACCGTTTGCAACCATGTCATTTATCATTTTTCCAAACTTCGCACGTTCACCATATCCTAACCAGCAGATGCGTGATGGAAGGCCTTGAAATTGAATCTTTTCTTGCGCCATCTTAATCCAATTACAAAGTGGCTTGTTTTCACTAAACGTTTTTAAGATTGCTTGATCCGTTTTTAAAATATCTTCCGGGTCTCCTGATAATGCCACCCATCGGAACGGTCCTTTTCCAACACAGAATTGAGGACGAATGTAGGCCGGAACAAAACCCGGAAAATCAAATGCTTGATGTATACCCTCATCTTTGGCTATTTGACGGATATTATTACCATAATCAAATGTAATGGCTCCTTTATTTTGGATTGCTAGCATTGCTTCTACATGTTTGGCAATTGAGGTTTTGGCATATTTTATATATAAATTCTTATCGGATGTTCTCAGGTGTTCTGCTTGTTCTAATGTCATATTTGAAGGAATATACCCATTTAAAGGGTCATGTGCTGACGTTTGATCTGTTAGAATATCAGGAATGAAATGAATCTTTATCAACTCAGGTAATAGATCTGAAGCATTTCCTAATAGACCGATGGATAACGGTTTTCGTGTTTTCTTCGCATTTGTGGCCAGCTGGATCGCTTCTTCTAAACTAGTAGTTTTCATATCTAAATACCGAGTTTGTATTCTACGATCAATTTTCTTTTCATCAACCTCAATTGCTATACAAACGCCACCGTTCATTGTTACTGCTAATGGTTGGGCACCACCCATTCCGCCTAGTCCTGCTGTTAAAGTAATCGTACCTTTTAATGATGAATTGAAATGTTGTTTTGCTACTTCTGCGAATGTTTCATAAGTACCTTGAACAATGCCTTGTGAACCGATATATATCCAGCTTCCAGCCGTCATTTGTCCATACATCATGAGCCCTTTTTGATCAAGCTCATGAAACGTCTCCCAATTAGCATAGGCAGGCACAATATTTGAATTAGCTAATATAACACGTGGGGCATCTTCATGTGTTTGAAAGACTGCGACCGGCTTTCCTGATTGAATAAGTAATGTTTCATTGTTATTTAATTGTTTAAGAGAGTGGACGATCATATCAAAACAATCCCAATTACGTGCTGCTTTTCCAATACCTCCATATACGACTAATTCTGAGGGGTTTTCGGCCACTTCAGGATCAAGATTATTCATGAGCATTCGAAGAGCAGCTTCTTGCTGCCATCCTTTTGTATGCAAGGTGTTTCCTCTGTATTTCGATACTTTATTGTTATTCATATAGCTTTCCCTCCAATACAGTTTTAAAGTAAGGTTTCTCTGCTTTTAACCAATTTGTCATTGCTTCGATGTCAGTTGAAAAAATACGGTCATGTGTTATCGATGGAACTATTTTTCTTGCTTCCTTATAAAATGTTCCAGTAATAGATGCCATTTTATGAGAACCTCGAATTTCTGCCGCTTGAATACTGCAAATGGCTTCAATAGCAAGAACTCGTCGGGCATTTGTTATAATTTGATACGCATGCCTCGCTGCAATGGTCCCCATACTTACATGGTCTTCCTGATTTGCTGATGATGGAATGGAATCTACACTTGCCGGATGTGCTAATGTTTTGTTTTCTGATACGAGTGATGCGGCGACATATTGCATGATCATGGCACCAGATTGAAGACCCGGCTCCGGACTTAAAAAAGCAGGTAAATCATTTAACTGAGGATTAACAAGTCGTTCAATTCTTCGCTCGGATATATTGGCAAGCTCTGACAAGGCAATTTTTAAGAAATCCATCGCAAACGCAATGGGCTGACCGTGAAAATTTCCACCTGAAATGATTTTTGATCCATTATGAAAGATAAGGGGGTTATCTGTTGCTGCATTCATTTCGATCTCAAGCTTTTCTTTTGTGTAGTCCAATGTTTGCCATATCGCTCCGTGGACTTGGGGAATACATCTTATTGAGTAAGCATCTTGTACTCGTCGTTCGCCTTGTTTTGTAACTAGTAAACTATCTTTTAAATAGTCTCGAATTCTTGTTGCAACATCTATTTGTTGCTTAAACCCTCTTGCAACATGTATTTCATGATTAAAGGCATCAACAATTCCTTCCAACGCTTCAATCGTAACACCAGCAATTAACTCACTTTGAAATACTAGTTTTTCTGCTTCCAAATAGGTTATAGCACCCATAGCAGTCATTGCTTGTGTCCCATTAATTAAGGCCAATCCTTCTTTTGCGGTAAGCGTAACCGGTAAAATGGACTCTTTTGATAATGCATCGATCGAAGGCATTCGTTTTCCTTTATAAAAAACCTCTCCCTCCCCTAGTAAGCAAAGAGCTAAATGTGACAACGGGGCTAAATCACCACTAGCACCAAGAGAGCCTTGTTGTGGGATTACAGGATGTATTTCTGCATTAACTAAGTCAAGTAATCTTTCAATAATAACTGGTCGAACACCGGAAAATCCCTTTAGTAAGGCATTTGCTCTTAGCAGTATCATTGCGCGTGATACTTCTTCCGGAAAAGGATCACCAACCCCGCATGCATGTGATCGAATTAAATTGAGTTGAAGGTTCTCAACATTATCTTTATCTATAAAAACATCACTGAACTTTCCAAAACCAGTTGTAATTCCATATACAATGTTTCCCTTAGAAACAATATGTTCGACAGCTTTTCTACTTTCTATCACTTTTTTCATGCTTTCTTCTGTATAACTAACTTTCTCTCGTTCAAAAATAATTTTTTGCAAAGATTGAAACGTTAGGTTTTGGCCATTTAACGTAATCACCTATTTACTTCCTCCTTCTTACAAATAGAAAAGGGGACTATATCTATGAAATCAATGGATTCCAAGATATAGCCCCCTACTCACTATTTTCACTTTGGGCATTTTCATATGTGGTTAATTCCAAGACCAATGGTTTCATGTTCTGATCCTTTGACAGGTGCACCTATTGTTCCATAAAGAGAGACAGCAATCCAGTCACCCTCCTGTTCCTGATCATAAGGATTTCCTCGCAGGACAGCAAATGACAGTCCAACCGTTCTAAGAACTGATCCTAATTGAACCTGGCCACGGGTAACGCCGTGTAAGGCTTCCATTATTGCATGATATAAGGCATGTGATTCACGATAGATAGTAGATTCAATAATGCCGTTCTTTTTAGCCGCTGTTTCAATCGCTGCCACTACTTTATGTGCATCCATTGAACCAACTTTACCAATACAGCCCTTCCAATTGTTTTCTCTGAGTTGATTTAACTGCATGTCGTGGTCTTCTGATAATAATAGGAGTATAGCTTTCCTCCCAATAAGGCGATCCTTACTTAATGCCATACAAAAAACAACTCTTTCATCTGGATTCTTATCTGATAACTAATGTCTAACACCATTGTATGCCGTGAAAAAATGAATGATCACTATTATTTCACTAAATGTTTAAGGGATGCTGCATATTGTCAATACTGTTTACATGATTCTTTAAAAAATGATTCAAGAGGTGGATAAAGATGGCTGTGCAACGAACGTTTATTATGGTGAAACCGGATGGTGTCAAACGCGGGTTAATTGGGGAAATTGTGAAACGCTTTGAGCAAAAAGGATTTGTCTTACTTAATGCCGAGTTAATGACAATTGATCAATCAAAGGCAGAATATCATTATGAAGAGCACAAGGAAAAGCCATTCTTCGGAGAATTGGTTGATTTCATTACATCTTCCCCAGTCTTTGCGATGGTATGGGAAGGTGAAAATATAATTGATGTTTCCCGTACGATGATAGGTAAAACCAGCCCAACTGAAGCCCAACCTGGTACCATTCGCGGTGATTTTGCATTCAAAAAAGAGGAAAATGTGATTCATGGGTCGGATTCAATAGAAAGTGCTGAAAGAGAGATTGCAAACTTCTTTGATCCATTGCAACTTCGTTCTTCTGACCAAATGTTTAAAAATCGAAAATCAAGTTAATTATAAATGTCTTTTGATTGCATGGAAATGATTCCAGCAGCAAAAGACATTTTCACATTGAAGGTGATAATAAATGCTATGTCGGACAAGTGATGAATTACAACGGTATGTGGAAACATCAAAGGAATGGACAAAAAAAGGGAAAGTTGCAGATTATATCCCAGCGCTAGGTAAAGAAGATCCGGATGATTTATCCATAGCGATTCACTATCCAAACGGAGAATGTGTGTCAGCGGGAGATATCAAAAAGAAATTCACTCTCCAAAGTATTTCAAAGGTAATAAGCCTTGCTCTTGTATTAATGGAAAATGGGAAAGATTTTGTGTTTGATCGAGTAGGAATGGAACCGACAGGAGATCCCTTTAATTCCATCTCCAAATTAGAAACGATGGCACCTGCAAAACCATTAAATCCGATGATAAATGCCGGTGCACTTGTTGTGACACATATGATCAATGGAGATTCTACTGAAGAAAGATTACAACGATTATTGTCATTTGTTCAGGATCTGACAAATGATCAATCGGTTACTTATAATAAAGAAGTGGCTCAATCAGAGTATGAAACAGCTGATTTAAATCGCTCCTTAATTTATTTCCTAAAGCAACATGGAATGATAGACGAAGATGTTGAACAATTAATTGACTTGTATTCCAAACAGTGTTCGATTGAAATGAATTGCTTGGATTTAGCGAGGATTGGGGCTGTTTTTGCTATGGATGGAGCTGATCCGCAGACTGGTAAGCAACTCATTCCCTCTGATGTTTCAAGAATATGTAAAACCTTCATGGTTACTTGTGGAATGTACAATGCTTCAGGAGAATTTGCTATAAAAATTGGAATTCCTGCTAAAAGCGGTGTGTCCGGCGGTATCATGGGATCTGTTCCTGGAAGGTTCGGAATTGGAATCTTTGGTCCTTCATTAGATGAAAAGGGAAATAGTATTGCGGGTATACGGTTATTGGAATTGTTATCAAAAGATTATCAACTAAGTATGTTTTGACAAAAATAGTGCCCTCCGTTTTCAGGAAGGGCTATTTCTGTATTACGTAGAATGACTGGATTTAGTTGAAATAAATGTTGTGGTTAATCCAACGGCAAGTATCGTAATACTGGATAATAGGAACGTTTCTCTTGAGATTAACAAGCCCCCAAGTAAAATGACGATGCTATCGATAAAAAATATCAGGATTCCGACATTAATTCCTGTTTTTTCAAATAAAAATTGAGCAAGTAAATCTGTTCCCCCTGTACTTGTACCAATCCGAAGCATTAAACCGATTCCAAGACCTACAAATATCCCTCCAATCAACGAGCTGATATAAGGAGCTAAATGAATAACACCTGAGAGGGGCTTCAACAAATCGATAAAAAAAGAAGAGACAAGCATTCCATGTAAACTATTATAAAAATATTGACGATAATAAATCCATGCGATAAGAAATACAGGAATACTTAGGAAAATGACCATTAAACCTGCTTTTAATCCTAATAAATAATGCAAAATTAACCCTATCCCTATAATTCCTCCATCTAATACTTTATACGGAGTTAAGAATAAGTTAATCCCTAATGACAGAAGGATACTGCCAAGAATGATCATGATACCGATTCTCACATACTTCATGTCTCTCCTCCGAATATTGGACATGTTTTAGTTTATGAGATGATTCGGAATATTATTAAACTTGAATAGCGAGCTCTATTCTTTTTTATTAAATATCCCCTAAGAAATCAGTTATGTAGATGATCCCATATTTCCTTACTAAATAATTACTAAGGACACCTTGTGTTTGCTTTTCAACTGGAGGGTCTGTTAATGTATACGCCTTTGCATTTAACTTTTCATACTCCTTTTTATCCATTTCATTGTGGTATTTATCATCAACGATACCAGATGTTATAGCTTGAATTGGATAACCAGTAAAAAAGACATATGTTCTTAAAGACATATGTGGAGTGGAATGAAGGATAAAAATAATTATAATTAGAACGGTTAAGGGTATCCAGGTTCTTTGTTTTTTCATGATTTGATCCTCCTTCTACTTATTAATTATTTTACTAGACTTCCATTATTTAATTTGTGAACTTGTGCCAATCTTGATAATACCGTTGATGAATTTTTGTTTAAATTATTTGATTTATCGTTATCTTGTAAAGGCTCTTTGAATGATTCCTATAATCCCGCTTATAAGAAGAAAAACCCCAAAACATGTAAGAAAAGCAACTGGTGAGAGGATTTTTATAAAGGATAGCCCTATCATACATACACCAACTAGTAGGTAATGGTGAACAGCATGCAATTTGTAGGAAGTTTGTTCAACATGCCATGCACGGAAATATCCTTGTAAAAAACCCAATAGAACCTGAATCATCAGAGCAAAATAAGGGAGAACTTCCATTTGTACGTTTATAAAATAAATAGACACATAAATGATTCCCATCGCAATATAGATAAATGATATTCCTGAAAAGTGAAGATTCTTCTTAGAATGATAGACTCTGTATCCCCATGCAGCTGAAAAAGAGAACCCGGCAAAAAGCCAGGCAAATAAAGTATAGGTGTAAGAAATTTCCTTCAACCAAATAATATAGTAAGGAAAAATAACAACTTGTCCAACCGTTATAACGAGCGGAAAGTTTTCTGTTATCCTTCTTTTCAATTGAGCTCCCCTCATTTGAGATAGTGCTCATAAAACAAATTTTGAAAAACATTGTTAGGATCTCTGCGTCTCTTTTCTTCCTGGAAGTTCTTCCAATTCGGATAGGCTGTCTGAAACTGTTCTTCTGTTTGATAAGGATAGTATGGAAGATAATACGTGCCACCAAGTTTTATCGTTAGATCTGTCCATTTACGGATCATTTCTTTCGCCTCTTCTATGTCTTTATTCTCGACTCCATGTTGGATTAAGACAACAAGTCCTAACATATCTTTAGTAGCATAGTGTAAACTTGTAACCTCTTCTTGAGCCGCATAACGGACAGTTATATTATGGATCTTAATGTCTTCATCGTGATCATCACTTGTAAGTAATGGTTTTAGTTCGGATATATATTCTTCGAAATTTTCCACTGGGATAAAGAACTCTTGAAGTACTTCAACTTGACCAGGCTTGGTAAACTCCATAAATGTTGATTCAGATCTCATAGCATTATTTCGGGTGATTGTATCATGATCAAGAGCCTGAATAAACTGTTTTTGCATCTTCCAGAAAAGGTCTTCAAGCCATCCGCCCTGCCGGCCCATGTCTAAGGCTAATTTACTTAATTTTATCCCTGTTTCTTTTTTTAACGGTGTTTTATAATCTGTATTCCCTGTATTTTTGTAGTCAATCACATACATTTCATCTAAAAATGATGTTGGAGCAACACTAATTCTTGCATAATGCATAGCCGTTTCTCGTCCTTTAAGTATTGAGGTAAAATACGATTCATATTTGTCTGTTTTCATTTCTTTCGTATGAATCGTATAAATGTTATTGTCTGTTAATTCTAATGTTACATCTAGAATGATTCCAAATAGTCCATACCCACCGAAGACATATTTCATCCATTGCTCTTCATCATCACGAGATACAGTCTTGATTTCACCCGTAGGAGTAAGTAATGTCATTTCCTTAACGGTATCAGCCATGGACCCGAAGCGAATATCCCTTCCATGCGCATTAACAGACAAAGAGCCGCCGATTGTAAATATAGATTGAGATTGAGTTACTTTTAATGCTAATCCATAACGATTTACGGCTTCCTGAACATCTTCCCAAGTTGCACCTGCTTCAACCTTTACTGTTTTTTTCTTTTTGTTAATGTCCAAAATGGTATTCAGAGACTTCATGTCGATTAAAACACCATCTTTATAGTATGTATGACCACCTTGGGAGTGCTGCAAACCGGCAATTGAAACTTTTTCGCCCGTTACATTTGCTTGTTTAACGATTTTTTGCAGCTCGTAACGAGTATCATGATTTTCTACTTTTGCTATTTTTTCAGGTAGTAAACCTGTGTAGTCAGTAGTTAATAAATGTTGATCAACACCATATTTTCGTTTCTCTATCGGAATAAACCAAAACATAATGATAATAAATATAATGACAATCATTCCTAGAAACCACGGCTTTTTTGACATTTCTTTAACTTGTGTTCGCATAGACTCTCCCTATAAGATGTGATAAAGAAGTTAAATCTTTTTATAAAAAACATCAGGATGTCCCTAAAGACAGTCATACTTCTCAATCTTTATAATGCAACCAAATACACCTTGAAGCAAGTAGAAATTTTCTAAATAAAAAACGACCTTAATACAATTATTAAGGTCAAAAAAATAAATTTTTTATTAGTAGTAAGGATAATAAGGATAGTATGGATAAGGATATCCATAATAAGGATAGGCTAAAGAACCAGCTAACAAGCCTCCTAATACTCCTCCTAAAAATGGAGCTCCCCAAAATGGTCGATAAAACCCGAAAGGTCTTCCGAAACCAAATCCAAAAGGTCTGCCAAATCCAAATCCGAAAGGTCTTCCGAAACCAAATCCAAATCTTCCAAACGGTCTACCAAAAATTCGTGTGTCATTCGGATCAATGATTTCATACTGATTTACTGTAGGTAGTTGATATTCATTTTGCATAGATGCATTCCTCCCTTACTTCACTATAAACTTATGCAAATTGGGTAGGAAATTCTTGGGTGAATACCTATATTGAAGAAAAAGCCCCCGCTATAAAAAACTCACTATATAAATAAAACCATTAATTCATCATCAAAATAAGTGTCTTCTATTTTAAGCGCCCTTTTTTCAACTCCATACGTTACAAATCCTATTGACTGATAAAGCTGTTTGGCCGGAAGATTGCTTGCAGTTACCGTTAAGTAAATCTGTTCTATCCTCAACATTGATTTTGCCTTTTCAATAAGTTCCGTTACTATTTTTTTGCCGATACCAGCATTACGATAATCTTGATGAACATACACTGCAAAGATAGTGGCTCGGTGAAGTATTTTCTTTTTGGTTTCAACGACTAAAGTGGCAATCCCAATAAGATCTTCTTCTACAAACGCACCGATTGTATGAGTGTATTCGGTATTTAGCTTTAATTCCGTTTGTTGAATAGGCATTTTTTCCTCTTCTTCATAACTTGAGCTAAAAGCTTCAGGATTATTTTGCAGTGCTTCCATTCTCAAGGATTTATATTTAGCTGAATCTAATCCAGTTAAGTATCTTATTTTCATAAAAGCTTTACCTCCTATGTTTTGGGACAGCTAATGTGATCATTCCTCATAATTTTTTAGAAATTACACATGATAACAATTATAAACCTTGAATAGTTGGTGATTTGATGCACTTCCAGGGTAGATTAAATAAAAGATCTGTTCCCTTTTTGCTTTTGGCATTGTTTCAAACTCTCTTTATATGCTTATTAAAAAAACGTAGATCTTCAAACACATGGATATTATTTTTTTTAAATATTGGAATGGCTTTTATTTTTGAATATATTGTTTTAAATGTGTTCAAAGCGTATACGTATAAACCAACATTGGTAAAAAAGAAGTATTTTGACAATGTTTTTGGAGCTATACTTTCTCAGGGGTTATACATACCGGTATCAGCTACATTTATTACTGTTTTTGGTAAGAAACTTAAATGGAAACTTGGCTTTACATTTTTCTATTATTGTATTGAACGATTATTTATCTTTTTAAAGATATATAAAATAAACTGGTGGAAACCGATTTATACGGTCATTTTGTTACCTGTCTATTATTTGTTAAGTGACTTTTTTTATAAAGGGCTAGAAAAACAAAAAATAATGGCAAAAAAACTTGCTCATTATTTAACAATTATGGTAATTGAAACAATTTTTATGTATGTATTGGCCTATAATGGACAAATACGTTTTGGAATAAAGCATTTATATTCAATACGTTTACACTTTATGATTGCTCCGGTATATTGTATATTTATGTCATTTATATCTACATCACTAGCAAAAGAAAAGGGGTTTTTTTTCCGAATTGTTCATCTTTTCAGTTACAAAGTAGTAGATGCGATTTTAATTAAAACGGGTATCATGGCTTTGAATCGTCATTATTTTAAGTGGAGAATATTTTCGCAATCTTTAATGGTAGTTACTGCAAGGATTATTTATCTAAGAATATTTCGAAATGATAATCGATAACATCAACTGATGCCCTAGCAGTTTATTTAGCGATAAAATAACGTATATGTTATGACTTGTCGAAAGATGGAAACTATTTTTCCATCTTTCAAATCTTGTAGTTCATTTTCTAAAGCTCCAGTCGTAAGATGATCATATCTCTACATTGAATGCCGTTTTCGATAATGATGTCAGAGTACTGTCGAATGAAAAAATTCTGATCGATTTCAATCATTCGAAAACCACATTTTTGATAAAAGGCCAATTGCCCAAGACTAGAGTTACCTGTGCCTACTTCTATTGCCTTGTATCCTTTATTCCTGGCATGTTCAATTGAGTGAAAAAGAAGTATTTTACCTAAGCCCTGACCTTGAAAATCTTCTTTTATCACAATATTTTTTAATTCGATTGTATCTATCTTCTTTTCACATAACACATAGGATCCTATTACTTGATCTTTCATTTGTGCAATAAAGCACTCACCATTTTGTATATACTCCATAATTAATTGCTCTGATGGATCTGCTTGAAGTAATAAATTTATTGGTATTTGTTCGTCATTTTCTAATCGTCTAATTTTCATCTTTTCTCCAACTTTTATGTAATCTCTTTATTCGTTAAAACTAGATGCTTGGTACAATTAAACAAAGAACAGTCCCATCCAATCGTGTCCCTTTTTAACAAGGTAATGGATGTATTTAATAAGGATTCTTCAAATGGTTCATTTGGAATAAGTTTTTTAATTATCTTTTTTAAAAAAGAACCGTGACTAACAATTAGTATGTTTTCGTTTGGATGCTTTTCACAAATTTCATTAATGAATGTAATACCACGGGAAAGAACCCGATCATCTGATTCAATTTTTAAATCTAACTCTCGCCACCCACTTCCCCACTTTAAGATCCTTTCCTCTTCAGTGGTACCTTCAATAAGTCCTCCAGCAATCTCACGAAGTCTTGAATCTAAGTGTACGGTTTTCATCATCTTTTCTGCAATGATGTTTGCGGTATGATGTGCCCTAAGAAGATCACTGGAATAGATGATATCCCAGTCTTCTGAAAGTAAGCGTTGTGCCAAACGTTTTGCATCTACAATTCCATCATTATTCAAAGGAATATCACACCAGCCTTGTGCTTTTCCTTCTTTATTCCATGGTGTACTCCCATGCCGTATAAAACCTATTTTCGTCATCTACTATCAACGCCTTTCTACAAAATTGATCGCTTTCTACCAATATATTACTCACTTAAATGTATAGTTCATTTCTTTATTTAGCTGACATGTGGAAAATCTCACCTTTTTCTCCAATATTTTTAAAGTATACGTTCGGAAACGTTCAAGTTATGATGTAATAGGTTTTATTACATGTCTTCAGACGATCAGGAGTGTGTTATATTGAAAAAGCAATTCATCATGGCGTTATCCTCCATAGGCATTTTAAGTGTTGGAATCTCAAACCAAATCTCGGCACATGAACAAACTTATAAAGTTCAAGCTGGTGACTCATTATGGAAAATTTCCTCTTCTCATCATTTAACGGTCGAGCAAATCTTACAGTATAATCATTTAACTTCTTCATCTATTTATATAGGACAGGAATTATCGTTGCTTGAACCCCATTCCCACGGTGGAAAACAACCAATAGATTTATATACAGTAAAATCAGGTGATTCATTATCATTAATTGCTAAAATCTACAGTACAACTGTTACAGAACTGAAATCTATCAATCACTTGAATTCTGACACTATTTATATTGGTCAAACATTAAAAGTTCCAAGTTCTTCTAAAATAGATTCAGTAGCTACACCTACTACTACTTCAACTCAAAGTTATACAGTCAGAGCTGGAGATACTTTATGGAAGATAGCTCTTTCGACTGGAATATCAGTTACGCAATTAAAGGCATTAAATCATTTAACTAGTAATACAATTAAAGTCGGACAAGTTCTCAATTTAACGGAAAAACAAAGTTCACAACCTACTTTGAATGTAGATAAACTCATTACTGAAGCAAAGAAATACATTGGGGTTCCGTATGTATGGGCTGGTAATACTCCAAGCGGTTTTGATTGCTCAGGTTATTTAAAATATATTTTTAATACACAAGGAGTTACAATTCCTCGTACTGTAGCGACAATTTGGGAAGCAACAACACCTGTTACTTCACCTAAAAAAGGTGATCTTGTGTTCTTCGCAACAACATCGCAAGGTCCAAGCCATGCAGGGATTTATTTAGGAGATTATAAATTTATCCATGCCGGCTCGTCAACAGGTGTTACAATCACAGATATGAATAATACCTATTGGAAACCCCGTTATTTAGGTGCTAGAAAAGTAAATATGTAGATTGCACGTAAAAATCATGAGAAACATTCCTTTCTCATGATTTTTAAATAACCTTAATTTTTCAAAATACCCAAATATTCCTGCCATGGACCAACATCTTCTCTATATCTATTCGCCATTACTCTAACCATTTGTGATAAATGGGTTAGGTCGTGAACAGCCCAGGTTGAAATTAGTTCTCTAATCTTTACTTTTCCAAATGCAGGGTGATAACCAGTTTGCTCCAATTGTTTCTCTGTTGTTACTAAGCTCATTACCTTTTTTATGTTTTTATTCCGTATCTCAATAAATTCATTTAATAGTTCATCTATTTGAGGTTTGGTTGAGTTTTTTAAATGTGAATATCGATCAAATACCGGGAACGGTTGATGTTCACCTTCCTGAAGAATAAATTCCAACCGTGGAATCCAATTGTGTTTTTCTGCTTCGATTAAGTGTTCAATTACTTCCTTTACATTCCATGTTCCTTCTCCTTCATTACATAGAACCCAACCATGTGATAAACCCTTAAGTAAACCAGATAATGTTACAGGTGTTCGTTCGAGAATATCGATCGCTTCATTCATCTTAAAGTTCATGCTATCACTCCTGTCGTCATTATTATTTACGGTGTTTGTCTATAATCTTTGTAAAAGGTGTGCATTGATAACTTGAAGATATACATTAAGTTTTCACCTACTAAATATTTCTCTACTATATAAAATAATCGGAAGGTTAAGAAGGAATGAGCTTGTGAGCCAATTTATGTCCTAACAAGACAATCACTATGGTTATAACACCATAAGGGAATGCGGCGACGATCGTTGTTATTTCAACTATCTCCTCATCTAACAACCTATAAAATAAGTAAATGGAATATGGAAAAGTGATCGTCACAGCTGTACCGAGCCCTAGTGTATATACACCAACAAGAAATGATTGACCAATATGCATAAACACATGAAGAAGTAGGAAAAGGTTAAAACCAAGGAACGGTATATAATATTGATATTCTACAGCTAAAAATGTAGATATGATGTAGATTAAGAATTGGAATACAACAGGTAGAGTAAATTGTGCCGCAGTGATTTTTGACATATTTTGAAATGTTTTTTTGAAAAATCCCGGTACTTTTTCGGAAGCTTTCCTATAGTTCTTTTTAAACCATAATTCAACAAAAAGTATTTCTTCAAAGTCATGTAGGAGGAACATGATAGGGAATAACCACAAAAGTGTTTCCAGACTTATATGAGTATTTAGCCAGTTATACATTATTTCTATATCCTTTTCCATAATATAAAATGATGATCATATTAAATTTTAATATGAATGGATTAAATTTACAATACTGATAGAAACTAGTTCTATTTAAATATTGAAATTTCATTAGAACTTGCTTAAAGTATAGGTGGTTATATTTGTAAAAAATTACTAAGTGAGGAGAATGTCGGTGAGAAATGTTCTATGGGGCATTTTATTATGGATTGCAGCTACTTTCATTTTTCGATTTTTTGGACATCATTTTTTGATCCAGGGGCATAACATTTTATTATTAGTTAGCTTTTTAATGGCGATCCCGCTAATAGTTGTTGGAACCTACCCTTATTATCATTTTATGAAAGTATCAAACTCTAATCGCATGGTAGCAGCCATCCAAATTGCTGTTCCGGGAATGATTTTAGATATTTTTAGCATCATCTTTT
>Ga0180217_1002503_pt1 | contig 16924 bp, 12 predicted proteins | sample eDN3rd37CBELigOP_FD_128521 | JGI IMG/M metagenome (GOLD analysis project Ga0180217, IMG submission 128521) | Enriched Organic Plus compost microbial communities from Emeryville, California, USA - eDNA 3rd pass 37_C BE-Lig OP (version 2) (version 2) ... | reverse complement strand
GTGTCGGGGGGCGCGGTGGTCGTGGTGGGTGAGATTGGCGGCGAGGGCGGTGGGGGCGTGTGTATGGGGATGGTGGGCGTCGGTTCTTCGGCGATGTGAGTGTGCGGGGTTTCGGGCGGGAGTTTGATGATGTGGAAGGGGAGCGGGGCGTTGTGGGTGGGGGGGATTGCGGGTGCGTCGGCAGTCGGGAATGCGATTGCGATGGTTGAGTCGGGCGGAGGGGCGGTGGGCTTGGGCGGCGGTGGATCTGGTTCGGGGCGCGGGGACTGCGTGAACTCGGCGATGGGGGGTGGAGGGAGGTTGGTGGCGGGGGCGTGGAGTTGGGTGGTGAGGTCGTCGGTGGAGGGGAGCAGGTTGACGGCGATGCGGCTGTCGTTGGAGGAGTGGGGGGAGTCTTCGATGCCGAGGTGGAGGCGCCAGCGGGTGAGGGCGGCGAGGAGCAGCGCGTGCACGATGGCGGAGAGGAGCATGCATGTGGCGAGAAGGCTGCGCCGGCGGTTTGTGGTGGGGTTGTGCTCGACGCGGATGTTGCGCGGGGTGATCACCGGGTGAACTCCGTGTCGAGGTAGGGGTGCTGGACGCCGCAGGACTTGCAGATATCCAGGACGCGGATGACGGCGCCGTAGGCCGCGCCCCGGTCGCCGCGGAGAGCGACCTTCTGGTTGGGGTTGGCGCTCAGCGCGGCGGCGATGATGGCGCGGAGGTCGTCGTCGGTAACGGGGCGGCCGGCGACGATCGTGCGGCCGTCGGCGGTGATGTTGATGACCAGTTCGCGCAGGGCGGCGGTGATGGGCTCGGCGGTGGAGGCGGAAGGGAGGGTGATGTGCAGTTCGCGCTCGGCTCGCTGGAAGGTCGTCGCGAGGAGGAAGAAGGTGAGGAGCATGAAGATGATGTCGATGATGGGCGTCATGTCGATCAGGGCGCCGGGGTCGTCGGTGTGTGGGCGGATCGGCACGGGCGGCTCCTGCTCAGCGGGCGGCGTGGCGCACGGGTGAGGCGGCGCCGTTGGCTGTGGGTGAGGGAGTGACGACGACCGGTGGCGGCGGGGCGGTGGCGGCGGGGCGGCGGCCGAACTCCTCGACGAACTCAGCGGCGGCGCGGTCGAGAGCGGTCACGAGGGCGTCGGCCCTGGCGGCGAGCCAGTGGTACGCGATGACAGACGGGATGGCGACGATGAGGCCGGCGGCGGTGGTGATCATGGCCTCGTAGATGCCGCGGGCGAGCAGTTCGGTACGCCCGAGGGCTTCGGCGGAGGCGGCGACGGTCTGGAAGGCCTTGATCATGCCGAAGATCGTGCCGAGCAGACCCAGGAGTGTGGCGACGGAGGCGATGACGGCGAGGACACGCAGGCGCTTGCGCAGCAGAGGTATTTCGCGCTGGCCGGCTTCGGCGATATGGCGTTCGAGGGACTCTTCGGGCTCGCCGAGGCGGCGGACGGCGACGGCGAAGACGCGGCCGGCGGGGCCGCCGCGTTTGCGGCAGTAGGCGAGAGCCGCGTCGCGGTCGTGGGTCGGGTCGCGGAGGATCTTGCGGAGGCCGGGGAGGAAACTGGGTGGCAGGACGCGGCGGCGGCGCAGTTGGATCGCACGCTCGGCGACGACCGCGAGCATGATGAGCGAGCAGAGACCGATGGGGATCATGACAATGCCGCCCTTGAGGGCGAGGTCGAAGAGGGAGAGGTCTTCGAGGATGGGCGACGTGGGGGAAAGCGCGGAGGGCGGAGCGGCCGCGAGGAGGTTCGGGAACATCGGTGTGTGCATTGCTGCAGGTCTCCGCTAACGGCGGGTCGGGGCGGGTGATGCGGCGAGGGCCATGAGCCGCTGGCGGGCGAGGTCGGCCCAGCGCGTGTCGGCGAACCGGTCGAGGACGGCCTGGTACTGGTGGCGTGCCTGGTCGATCTCATCGATGGCTTCGAAGCAGCGGCCGGCCTCGTATAGGGCCGCGGGGCTCCACTGGGGGGAGGCGTAGAGGATGTCCACCTTGAGCAACTCGGCGGCGGCCTCGGCGTGGCGCGAGAGGGCGAAGAGGCACTCGCCGATCTGGAACTGGGCGCGGGCGGCGGTCGGGCCGTTGTGGCTGGCGGTGACGATGCGGTACTGCTCGATTGCTTCCTCATGGCGGCCCTGGTTCTCGCGGGCCCAGCCGAGGCCGAAACGGGCCTGGAACCACAGGTCTGAGTTGGGATAGCGTTCGAGCACGGCGGCGAAGGCGGCCTCGCTGGCGGGCCAGTCGTGCATGGCGGCGAGGCAGTCGGCGAGGCGGAGGAGGGCGGTCTCGCCGGTGTCGGCGTCGGGCGGGTTGTCGGCGACCGGGCGCAGGAACGACGCGGCCTCGTCGTGGCGGGCTTCGGCGATCAGAGCATCGGCGCAGAGAATTGCGGCGGAGGCGGTCGCGGCGGGGCCGAGGTCGCCGGGGTCGGTGAGCACAGATGTGAGCAGAGCGATGCCGTCGGCGGTGTCGTCGGTCTCGATCAGGAGGGCGCCGAGACGGTAGCGGACGCGGCGGAGGAGGGCGGGGTCGGTCTGGCCGGGATCGTCGAGCAGGGCGCGCAGTGCGGCAGCGGCCTGCTCCTTGCGGCCTGCGGCCGTGTCGAGTTGGGCCAGTTCGAGCGTGGCGTGGGCGGCGGCGGGGGCGTGCGGGGCGCAGCGCAGGGCCTCGCGGTAGGCTGCGGCGGCGTCGTCCGGGCGGTCGAGGCGGCGGAGACACCAGGCTCGCTCGTAGAGGAGCGCGGCGGTCAGATCGGGCGCGAGTGGTGGGCGACTCGCGAGCGCGGTGTCGACGTCAGCAAGGGCTGCGGCTGTGTCGCCGGCGCGCGAGCGGGCGAGGGCGCGGCGGGCATGGGCTTCGGCGCGGATGGGGGCGGGGGTGTGGTCGTCGCCGGCGAGTTGGTCGTAGAGACCGGTAGCGGCGTCGGTGTCGCCGGTTTGCTCGAGCACCGCGGCGAGGCTCAGCAGGGCGTAAGGGCGGACGTCGGCATCGTCGGCCGTGGCGGCGGCTTCGAAGGAGTGGCGGGCGGCGTCGGCTTCGCCAGCGTTCAGTTCGAGGATGCCGCGCTCGAGGAGGGCGCGAGCGGCGAGCGGACCTGCGGGGGAGGATCGCAGAAGGGCGTCGAGGGTCTGGCGGGCTTCGGCGGGGCGGCCGGCGCGGAGGTGACACTGCACGGACCAGTAGACGGCCTGATCGGCACGCGCGGGGTCTTCGCGGGCGGCGCGGTTGTAGAGGCCCAGAGCGTCGTCGAAGGCATCCTGCTGGAACCGGATGCGGGCCAGACGCAACAGGATGTCGGCGCGCGAGGGGCCGGGAGGCACGGTTTCGGCTGCGGGTGCGAGCACACGCTGGGCCCCATTGAGGTCGCCGCGGGTGTGCAGATGGTCCGCGAGCAGCAGGGTTGCATCGAGGCGGATCGCGGTGTCGTCGGCCGAGAGGAGGTTGCGGAGGATCGGGGCGGCGGCGTCCGGCTTTCCCGCGGCGAGGAGGGCGCGACTGAGGGCGAGACTCGCGTGCGGGCGGAGGGCCGGGTCGTCGATGCGCTGCTCGGCGCTGCGCAGGACGGCGGCGGCGCCGGTGGCGTCGCCGAGTTGCAGGAGGGCGAGGCCGGAGAAGAGTTCGGCCCGGCCGCGAGTCGGGGCATCGGGGGCGCGTTCGGCCAGCGCAGCGGCGGCTCGCACGGCGGCCTTGTAGTCGGCAGCGCGGTAGCGGGACTCGGCGAGGAGCGCGGCGGCGTCGAGCGCGAGAGCGTGGCCGGCGTGTTGCGTGACGACGCGGTCGAAGTGCCCGGCTGCCTGCGAATAGTCGCCCTGGGCGAAGCGGCATTGACCGAGCATGAGCGCGACCTCGGCCGCGTAGGGGAAGGTCGCGTCGGCGGCGAGGGGGGCGAGGTGCCGCTCGGCCTCGGCGTGCTTGCCGCTGCGGAGCAGGGCGACGGCCAGGCCGTAGTGCGCGAGCGAGGCCTTGGGGTGCGATGGGTGCTGGTCGAGGAAGGCGCGGTACTCGGCGGCTGCGGCCTCGTGCAGGCCGCGGGCGAGAAGGCCGTTACCGGCGAGGAACGCGCGTTCCGTGATGTCGGCGTCGGCGGATGTGGCGGATTGGGCGCTGGCTGACGCCGCGCACACCGACAGCAGCGCCGCCGCCGCGGCCGTGGCTGCTGCCCATCTGATCATCGTGGAGTCCTCCGTCCATCACACCTGCTCGGCGTTGCGCAATGGCGGGGGCAGTCCCCGCCCCCCCGTGCGCGCAACACATTCAAGTCACCGGGTCGGCGGTGTGCTCTTTAGCGGGCTTCACGTGCCTCGGGCTTTCCCGCATGGCCGATTGCTTCGGCACACAAACCTCGGGTTTGCCCGCACCAAGCCCTTTGAAAGAACCACCTATGTTCCCGCTATGCTGCCGTCAGAGCCGTCGCGGTGGCAGCGATGGCTCGTGCCGATGCCACAGGGTCGTGCTCTCGCGCGGGAAGTTGTACGTTGGGCCGGCACAGGAGCCGGAACATGCCAGACCTGGACCCGAGCCTGACCCTCAAGCCGATCCGCGCTGATGCGATCCCAAAGGCGCTGCTCAAGGCAGAGCGGTACCGCCTGCTCAAAGAGCCGCGGGAGGCCGAGAGCATCTGCCGCGACATCCTCGCGGCCGACCCGCAGAACCAGGCGGCTGTGATGACGCTCATCCTCGCGTTGACGGATCAGTTCGCCGAGGTCGCGGCGGGGGTTGCCGGGGGCTCGGGGATGGGGAGCGCGGCCTCGCCGGAGGCGGCGCAGGCGCTGTTGCCGCGGCTGGCAGAGGCGTACGACCGGGCGTACATGGAGGGGGTGATCCTCGAGCGTTGGGGCAAGGCGCAGCGTCGCGCGGGCACGCCCGGCCACGTCGTGTACGACTGGATTCGGCAGGCGATGGACTGTTTCCAGACCGCCGAGCGCCTGAGCCCGCCTGGGAACGACGACGCCGTGCTGCGGTGGAACGCCTGCGTGCGCTTGCTGCGGGAGGATCCGTCGATCCGGCCGAGCCCGAAGGATGCGGTTCTCGAGGAGACGGGAGCGTTCGACGACATCGCGCCGACGGACTGGCGGTAAGTGGCGGCCGGGTTGTGCCGTTACAGGCCCGTTACGGACCGCGGCCCACCCGGACCGTAAGACAAGAGCGTGGGCCCGCGACGTCGCGGGATGTTCGATGTCATGGACCGGCACGCCGGCGAGAGGCCGACGGGCGATGCCTGCGCGGCAGCAGGAGCCGGCGGCATCTGCGATGGTGGTCCGTCGCGCGTGGGGCGGTCGATACAGTGTGTTGGGTCAGCGGGAGCATCGTGGTGCAGCCCCCCAAGCAGACCATCCTGATCGTCGAGGATGACAGCGCGATCCGGCGCGGGCTGGCCGATGCGCTGCGGTTCCACGGCTATGGGGTGCGGGAGGCGGGTGACGGGGAGTCGGGGCGGGCGGCGGCGGTGAACGACGGCGTGGACCTGGTGCTGCTCGACCTGCTCATGCCGCGGGCGGACGGGATGTCGGTGCTCGCCGAGATCCGGCGCGTGCGCCCCGGCTTGCCGGTGATCATCATCACGGCCCGGGGGGAGGAGCACGACCGCGTTCGCGGGCTCGACGGCGGGGCGGACGACTACATCGTCAAGCCGTTCAGCCTGGACGAACTGCTGGCACGCGTGCGTGCGGTGCTGCGGCGGTCACCGGAGCGGCCGCAGGCGGTGCGCCGGCTGAGCATCGCGGGCGTGACGATCGACTTCGAGCGGCGGGAGGTCGTGCGAAGCGGGGGGGCGGCGCGGGAGGCGCTGTCGGAGCGGGAGGCCGCGGTGTTGGCGTATTTGGCGGCCAACGGCGGGCGGGCAATCGCGAGGGAGGAGTTGCTTCAGCGCGTCTGGGGCCTGGATCCGCGTGGCGTGCAGACGCGGGCGATCGACATGACGGTCGCGCGGCTGCGTGAGGCACTGGGTGATGATCCGCACGACCCGCGGATCGTGCTGACGGTGCGGGGCAAGGGGTACATGCTCGGGCCGGGCGCCGAGGGGAGCCCGGCGTGAACGAGCGGGCCCGGTGGCCGGCGGTCGTGTTTGCGGCGTGCGCTTTGGGGGCAGTGGCGGCGCTGTGCCTGGTGACGGTGCATGCGCTGCGCCTGGAACGGCGGGAGATGGAGGCGCGGGCGCAAGCCGCGGCGGAGGAGTTGGCGCGGCTGGCGCTGTGGCGGATGGATTCGGCGCTGGCGCCGGTGATTGCGCGCGAGTCCGGGCGGCCGTACTTCCACTGGTCGCCGTTCTACCCGGCGGGGCGGGCGTACACGACGATGTGGGAGGAGGTGCGTCCGGGCGAGGTGCTCGTGCCGTCGCCGCTGCTGACGTTCTCCGATCCGCTGGTGCGTCTGCACTTCCAGTTGACCGCCGATGGGCGGCTGACATCGCCGCAGGCGCCGATGGGGGACATGCGCGGCTTGGTCGAGTCGGCGTACCTGCCGGCGGAGCGGGTTGTCGAGGCCGAGGAGCGGCTTTCTCGGCTGCGGGCGATGCTGGGCGAGCCGGAGAAGACGTTCGCGGCGGCGTGCGTGACGCTTCCGCCGCCGGAGGTCCCTGTCGTGGCGAGAGTGAGTGATGCGGATGCCGGCGCGCGGAACGTGGGTCAAATGTTCCAGCAGCAGGCGGTAGAGCAGGAGGAACTGGCGAAGAACGAGTACCGGGCGCGCCGCTCGGTGTCGAACATCGCGAAAGCGGCCGAGCAGCGTGCGCTCGGGCCCGAAGCGGACAGCGCGTTTTCGGATCCGCCGGCGCAGGGACAGGCTCGCGACACTGTCGCGGTGCACCCCGAGACGCAGGTTGAGTGCGGCGACATGACGGCGGTGTGGCGCACGGATGGCGCGGAGCCGGCGCTGCTGCTGCTGCGGACCGTTCGCGCGGGGGGGACGGTAACCGTGCAGGGGGTGTGGCTCGACTGGGAGCGGGTGCGTGTGTGGCTGCTGGGGCTGATTGCGGACATCATGCCGGAGGCGAACCTGCGCCCGCTGGAGGAAGGCGAGGCCGACGCGGCGGTGGGGCCGGGCGCGGGGGGCGAGCGCTGGCTGGCGGCAATCCCCGCGGCGCTGGAGACGGGCGGGCCGTCTGCGGTCGTGATGCCGGCATGGACGCCGATGCGAACGACGCTGGCGCTGAGTTGGGCCGCGGTGCTGGGGGCGGCGGCGATCAGCGCGATGGTGCTGCGGGCGGCACGCGAACTGGCCGAGCGGCGCGGGCGGTTCGTCTCAGCGGTCACGCACGAACTGCGGACACCGATGACGACGTTCCGGCTCTACACGCAGATGCTCGAGGAGGGGATGGTCGCCGACGAGTCGGCGAGGCGGGAGTACCTCGGCGTGCTGCGGCGGGAGGCAGACCGGCTCGCGGGTATCGTCGAGACCGTGCTGGAGTTCGCCCGGCTGGGGCGGCGGCGACCGGCCGCGGCGCCGCCGGTGTCGGTCGCAGAGGCCCTGGCGGAATTTCTGCCCGCGCTGGAGCGGCGGGCGGCGGCGGGGGGGATGACTCTCGCGGTGGATGCGCCGGAGGGCGAACTGGCGGGCGTGCGCATCGCCGCCGACACGCAGGCGCTCGGGCAAATCCTGCACAATCTCGTGGAGAACGCGTGCAAGTACGCCGGCCCCGCGGCGGGGGGCGGGGAGCAGTTGGGACTGACGGTGCGGCGGGCGGGGCCGCGCATCACCATCACGGTCGCCGACCACGGCCCTGGGATCGATCCATCGGTCCGGCGGCGGCTGTTCCGTCCGTTCCAGCGGAGCGCGAGTCTGGATCACGCCGGTGTGCCGGGCCTGGGCCTCGGGCTGGCGCTGGCGCGGGGGCTGGCGCGGCAGATGCGGGGTGACCTGCACCTGGCGGCGACCTCGCCGCGGGGTACGGCGTTCACGCTCACGCTTCCGATCGCTGGTGGGTGAGCTCTGCTACCCGTGGTGGGGGCTGTCGTTGGGATGCTGGACCGGGACGGGAACGGGGCGGCCGCGTGGGACGGGGCCGACCAGTTCGCGGGCCGCGCGGGGGCAGAACAGGAACGACAGGACCAGCGCGGCGACCAGCCCCGGGGGCGAAATCGCTTCGTCGGTACGCTGCGCCGCGGCCAGGATCGCGACAAAGAGCACACCGCCCAAGAGCAATCCCACCGCCTCGGCACGGCCGCCCGGCAGGAGCAGGGCGCGCAGGCGAGCGGCCAGTCGGGCCGGGCTCGTCGCGCTCGCGGGGCTCATCGTGGAGCGGGGCGGGGACGTGACGCTTTACCTCCCGTGTGAGGACTCGATGGGCGCCAGGCGGATGTCGCGGAAGTGGATCTCGGCGCCCTCCGATTGCAGCGCGATCGGGCCCGGGGTGATCTCCACGTCGGTCGCCTGGTTGCACAGTTCCCCGTTAACGTACAACGTCACGGTCGGGCCGTCCACGATGATTTCGTACTCGTTCCACTCTCCGAGCGGACGCTCGGCCATCACGAGTTTTCGGGTGTTGCGACCGCGGGTGCGAGCCGGGTCGGTGGTCATCCGCATCTCGTCGATGTTCCAGAAATCACCGGCGTCGCCGGAGTGAAGTTGGGCCTCGACGCTGCGCGGCCAGACCTTATCGGGCCCGTTGAGGCGGAGCAGGACGCCGCTGTTGCCCGGTCCCTTGGCGGGGTCGAAGCGCCACTGGAGTTTCAGGACATAACTCGTGAACGAGTCGTTGGTCCGGATATAGCCGGCCGGTTTGCCGAAACAGACCAGCGTGCCGTCGCGGACCTCCCAGACCTTCGCGGCCTCGGGCGTGGCCCCGCCCAGGTCGGGGACGAAGGCGGTCCAGCCGGAGAGGTCCTGACCGTTGAAGAGCCGGACCTCGCCGGGCATCGGGGCGTCGAGGTCGCGGATCTTGATGTTGCGGAACGAGACGGTGTCGCCGTGGTCCTGGAGGGCGATGTGGCCGCGGGGCTCGAGGCCGAAGCCGGGCCAGGCTTTGAACTTGGAGCCGGCGATGAGGGTCTTCCAGTCGTCGTTGTCGATGCGGACCTCGGCGACCTTGACGCCGTTGAGCCAGTGGCGGAGGACGCCGTCGCTGATCATGATGCGGGCGTGGTTCCACTGGTCCGCGGGGGCGGCGGGCTTGTTGTCGGGCGGGGTGATGAGGTCGTAGAGGGCGCCGCAGGTGTGCTTCGGGTGGGCGCCGTCGGGGTGGCCGGCGTCGTCGAGGATCTGGAACTCCGGGCCGGTCATCCACGGGTAGTCCTTGGCCTCGCTGACGCGGTAGATGATGCCGCTGTTGGCCTTCGGGGCGCACTTGAACTCGAGGGAGAGTTCGAAGTCGGCGAACTGATCGGCGGTGATGATGTCGCCGCCGCCGCCGCCCGCGAGCACCGTGAGTTCACCGTTCTCGACCTTCCAGCCTTTGGCGGGGAAGGCGTCCTGCTTGTAGCCGCGCCAGCCGGTGGTGGTGGAGCCGTCGAAGAGGAGGCGCCAGCCGGCGGCGATCTCGGCGGGGGTGAGGGTGTTGGGCTTCTGCAAGTACGCATCCTCGGCGTGTGCGGAGGCGGTCAGTGAGAGTGCCAGAGCAGCGGTGAGGGCGGCGAAGCGGGTCATGCGGGTGCTCCTTCGTGGAGGGACGGCGGGCAGTCTACTCGCTTGCGATGAGGATGACAGGGGCACCCTCGTTGACCGGCGTTGCAAGTACGGGTAACAGGTGGGCATCGAGTCAGCAGATGCTCGGGCTGCGAACATCCCGGCTGGCGGGGGATCCAACCGGCCTGCGCTCGGGTGGGTGGGATGCTGCCAGAACGGCAGGCGGGCGGGGCCTTGCAGCCAGCACGGCGGAACTGGGACCGGCGGAGGCTCGGCGGCCGGGTCGGCGCGGCTGGCACCGGACTTGTACCTGATCGGGCGTTCACTCGACCCCGCGGGACGGGGCGTACCAACATGTACCGGACACGGCCGGTCCCGGAGCGTGGTCGGCCGCGGAGGACAGGACCATGGCCTCTTCGAAGATCATCGGCATCGACCTTGGCACGACCAACTCCTGCGTGGCCATCATGGAGGGGGGGACGCCAAAGGTCCTGATCAACTCCCTGGGCAACCGCATCACGCCCTCGGTGGTCGCGTTCACCGACAAGGGGGAGCGGCTGGTCGGCACGCCGGCCAAGCACCAGCAGGTGACCAACCCCAAGAACACGATCTACTCGATCAAGCGCTTCATGGGCCGGCGGCACAAGGAGGTGGCGTCGGAGGAGAAACTGGTGCCCTACGAGGTCGTCGGCGGGCCGGAGGACTTCGTGAAGGTTCGCGTGCGGGGGGAGGAGTACACGCCGCAGCAGATCTCCGCGTTCATCCTCCAGGATCTGAAGAAGACGGCCGAGGACTACCTGGGCGAGAAGGTCGAGCGGGCGGTGATCACCGTGCCGGCATACTTCAACGACGCCCAGCGCCAGGCGACCAAGGACGCCGGTGAGATCGCGGGGCTGAAGGTCGAGCGGATCATCAACGAGCCGACGGCCGCGGCCCTGGCCTACGGGCTTGACAAGAAGAAGAACGAGAAGGTCGCGGTCTTCGACCTGGGCGGCGGCACGTTCGACATCTCGATCCTGGACGTCGGCGACGGCGTCTTCGAGGTGCGGGCGACCAACGGCGACACGCACCTGGGCGGCGACGACTGGGACCAGCGGCTGATCGACTACGTCGCGGAGGAGTTCCGCAAGAAGGAAGGGATCGACATCCGCAAGGACCCGATGGCGCTGCAGCGCATCAAGGAGGCGGCGGAGAAGGCGAAGATCGAACTCTCCACGATGCAGGAGACGACGATCAACCTGCCGTTCATCACCGCCGACCAGACGGGTCCCAAGCACCTCCAGCAGAGCATCACGCGGGCGAAGTTTGAGAGCCTGTGCGAGGACCTCTACCAGCGCCTGAAGGATCCCTGCATCCAGGCGCTGAAGGACGCCAAACTTGAGGCCAAGGACATCGACGAGGTGGTCCTGGTCGGCGGCTCGACGCGCATGCCTCGGGTGCAGCAGATCGCGAAGGAACTCTTCGGCAAGGAGCCCAACAAGAGCGTCAACCCGGACGAGGTCGTCGCGATCGGCGCCGCGATCCAGGGCGGCGTGCTCAAGGGCGAGGTCAAGGACGTGCTGCTGCTGGACGTCACGCCGCTGTCGCTGGGCGTTGAGACGCTCGGCGGCGTGATGACGCGGATCATCGAGCGCAATACGACGATCCCGACCAGCAAGAAGGAGACGTTCAGCACGGCGACGGACAACCAGCCGAGCGTGATGATCCACGTGCTCCAGGGCGAGCGCGAGTTCGCGAAGGACAACCGCACGCTCGGGCAGTTCGAACTGAGCGGGATCGCGCCGGCGCCGCGCGGCGTGCCGCAGATCGAGGTGGAGTTCGCCATCGACGCCAACGGCATCCTGACCGTGACGGCGACCGACCGCTCGACGGGCAAGAAGGCCGACATCAAGATCACCAACTCGGGCGGCCTGAGCAAGGAAGAGATCGAGCGGATGAAGGCCGACGCCGCGGCGCACGCCGAGGAGGACCGCAAGCGGCGCGAACTGGTGGACCTGAAGAACCGCGCCGACGCGATCGTGGTCCAGACGCGGCGGAGCCTCGAGGAGTACGGCGACAAGGTCTCGGCGGAGGTGCGCGGCCAGATCGAGAGCGCGATGTCCAACGTCGAGGAGAAGATCAAGGGCGACGACCGCGCGGCGATCGAGGCGGCCCTGAAGGAACTCGAGCGCGTGAGCATGGAACTGGGCAAGGCCGTCTATGAGGCGGCGAAAACCACCGGCCCCGCGGGCGCCGCTGAGCAGCCGGGCGCGGGCGCCCGCAGCGGCGACGCCGGCCGCAAGCCCGGCGACGAGACGATCGACGCGGAGTTCGAGGTCAAGGAGTAAGTTCGTCAGCAAACGCGAAAGAGGGGCGGCGCATCGGCGCCGCCCCTTTCTCTTTTGGGGCTAACGCGGCCGGCCGTTCGGCGGAGGAAAGCGGACGGGCCGCGGCGATGTTCGCCGCGGCCCGTCGCGCTGCGCGGAAGAGGAGGTTGTGTGCGTGGGTCAGTCACGCTCCGCGTAGAGCGGGCGGCTGGCGAGGTTGAGCGTCGTCATGTTCGTCGTCAGCCTCAGGTTGGACGGGCCGCCGGTGCGGTTGGCGAAGAGGATCTTGATCTTGTGAGAGCCGCCGTCCTCGAGCCAGGTGAGGCGATCGAAGTCGATGCGTTGGGAGAGGGAAGGGGCCGTCGTGTCGGCGTGGCCGTGCTCGGCGATTGCCTCGGCCTCCTCGGGGCTCCCGGCAAGGTCGAGCAGCACGGCGATGTCCTGGAAGTCCGCCTCGGGGGCCGAGACGTCCGTCGTGTAGAGTTCCAGCAGGTAGATGGCCTGGTTCGGGCTGAGGGTGACCTTCTTGGTGACCGGGTCGAGGTACGGCTGGAGGAAGCTGACGATGGTCGCCTGGTTCTGGAAGGGCTTGATGTTGGGGACTGTGTCACCGTTGCGGAGGACCTTGGCGGTGATGGGTGAGGTGGCCGAGTCCACCGTCATGTGCTTGACCCAGGCGCTGTCGCTGGTGTAGTTGACCTTGGAAAAGTCCTTGGGCATCCAGCCGGTCGCGATGACCGAGATCCCGGTGCCGCCGGGGACATCACTGGCGACGATGGCGCTGCGGGGGTTGTTGCCGTCGTTGAGGTTGCCGGTGATGGGCTTGGTGGAGATCTTGAACGGGTCGAAGACCGTCGAGCCCACACGGATGGAGGCCGTAACGGGGAACTGAATGGTCGTGGAGCCGGACGTGTAGGAGAAAGCCGTGCCCAGGACGGTGGCGACCGCGCTGTAGGTCTCGCTGGGGATCACGGAGCCGTTCTTGATCGTGAAGTCGACCGCGCCGCCGCGCCCGCCGTCGATCACAAGGCGGCCGTCGATGTACACCCAGATCTCCGCGTCGGTGGCAACCTCGAAGAACCAGTTCGCGTCCTTCTGGTGCACGAAGTAGTACTCGACCTCCGCGGTGTAGTCCGTGTCGGTGACGCCCGTGGCGGTGTCGAGGGAGCCGTCGAAGACGTAGTTGTTCTGCGCGTCGCGGACGAATGTGATCTCGGTTCGCTTGGACGTGTTGACGCCCGGGACGTCGCGGAACCACTGAGCGACGGTCGCGGCCGAGGTCGCCGCGCCGCCCGCGGAGGGATCGAGGACGGCGGGGGTGTCGCCGGGGCGGGAGGCGATATAGGAACGCGACGGCGGGATGATGTTCCCGTTGGCGTCGCGGCCTTCGGAGAGGATCTTCTGGCCGGTGGAGCGAAAGACGGGGGCGCCGCCGGTGTCGAGCGTCTCGGCGAAGATGTTGGCGTAGCGGCCCGCGCCCGCGTCGGCGCCCTTGCCGAAGTCCGGGTGAGCGTCGGGCCCGGAGCCCCCCTGGAAGTCGCGGACGACAGCGCCGACGGAGATCGTCGGCGCGCCGACGTACGCCTTGTAACTGGTATCCCAGACCTTCTCGGGGCCGGCGGAGGCAAACTCGCGCTTCGCGAGGATGCCAGCGAGCGAGACGATCACCACGCACTCGATGCTTCGCCTGATCTTCGGACGCATGCTTGGTCTCCGTTCTTCGCCGCGGCGTCGCCGGGCGGACTGGCTTGTTGTCTGGGCGTGAGCCTCGGTCGTGGAAGCGTCGCTCGGATCCGTGCCCGAGGAAAAGTGGGGCACGGGCGTGTGCCGGAGCCGGACCCGGCCGCGCCGCGATCTCGGGGGCGCAGGCGAATCGCTCCTACAAGAGAGCAAGCATTCGCGCTCTCGCCAAGTTGTGGAGCCGTGGCGGAGAACGCGGCGAGGGCGGGAAGAAGGCGTGGGTGATACAGAGGACGCAGATTGCCAGCGATGCTGGAGCAGTTGATTATCCGGCCTCGCATCAGCGGCGATCGAGCGTCCGATATTTGTGTTACGATGAACGCATGAGAGTGGGTATGCGCAACCTGGTCTGGGAGATCGAAGAACGGTTCGATGTGGCGCTGCCGGCCTCTGAATTGGCTCAGGTCCGGACAGTGCGGACCTGGCCTCGCCGGTGGTCCGGCAGTTGCCGTTTCCGTCCGGAGTCTGCCCGACGGCGCATGTGTTCTATGAGTTCAGGCGGTTGATCGTTCGGGAAACCGGGATCGAGCGTCGGCGCATCCGGCCCAGTACATGATCTGTTTCCGGCCAGGCTTCGCCGCGTATGGCGAGCAGCGGGTGCTTGAGGAGGTTCGCCGCATCACGACCGGGATTGTCGGCCTGCCTCTGGAGCAGGTCCGCGGCGAGTCGGACCTCGTCAAGGATCTCGGGTGGACTGAGCACGCTGGGAAAACCGACTTGTCGTGGAATACCCATCCAGGCGAGTGGGTTTGACTCACCAGCCGTGTGAGCCTAGTTTCCTGTTCGTCCTGCCCGCCGTTTCGCGGCGGGCCTGTGGAGAAGCGAGTGGCCGATCTGGTGCTCATCCCGTCCGCGCAACACCTCTGCCGAATTAGGCAGCTGGGCTGCTGTGCGCCGGCGGTGAAGCAGCAGCACCAGCATCGACAGCAGGTTATGAAGACCTGCTGATGCCCCGCCGCCGCCCCCCGCTTACCGGGTGAGGCAGGCACCGACCCCCTCAAAACAACACAGCACCAGCCAGGCCCGTTTGGGCCTCTTTCCCCGGCCCCTTTCCAGCCGTGGCGCCCCGTGCGGGTTCCCGGCTTCCCCGAGGAGATCCCCATGAAGGCGTACCTGATCACCGATGACCGGTCCGCAACAACTTCCCTGGCCAGTGAACTGATTCGGCTGGGCGTCGACACGGAAACGTGGGCGTTATCCGACCGTTCGTATGCCCTAGACAACCCACCCCCTGACGGCGTGTTCGTGAACAGAGCGGCGCCATCGGGGACGCTGGAGCGCAGCGAACGGGAGCGTCTGCGCGACCTGGTGGCGTGGCTGGAAGGGCACAGGCAGATGGGAACGCGGGTGATCAACGGCTCCGGCGTTGTGGCGCTCGAATCAGGGCGCGTGCTGCAGCACACGGCGCTGCGGGCCGCGGGGATCCCCGTGCCGAGGACCGTCGCGGCCGTCGCGGACGCCGAGGCCGTGCGACGCGCGGCTGAGGAAATCGGAGGGCCGGTCGTGGTCATGTCGGCGAGACCGGGGACCGCGGCGGTGCGCTTCGAGAACGCGCGGGCGCTGGAGCGAGGGCTGCCGCGCGGCGAGATCCTGCTCGACGGCGGTACGGTGCTGGTGCGCGAGGCCCTGGGGCCGGCGGAGGTCACGCGGCTGGAGTTCGTCGGCGGGACGCTGCGCCGGGCATGGCGCTGGCGGGCGGAGGAAGGAGCGGGTGAGATCGGTGCGCCGGCGGTCGCTGAGGAGTTGAACGTCGCGGACGTGCCGGACGATCCGCTGATCGACCGGTACCTCGTGTTCCTGCACACGCACGGCTTTGGGATCGGCGCCATCGAGTTCGCGACGACGGCCCAGGGGCGGCGGCTGACGCTCGGCGTCAGCGGCGGGGCCGAGCCGTGGCGGTGGTCCGGGCTGGAGCCGGCCGTTGCGGCGCTGGTCGCGTTCGAGGCCAGGCGGGCGGGCGTGGCGCCTCGCGTGCCATCGCGAGTGCGGGCGGCCGTGTAGGCTCGGCACGCGGCGCGGGCGGTGGAGGAGCCGCTCGCGCCGCGGCCGGCCGCATGTGTCGTGGTGGCGTGGTAGGCTGCGCCGCCGCCGCACGCCCGCGGCGGGCGAAGGAGGCGGCGTGAGCGATCCGGGACGTAACCAGGCGGATCCGTCGCCGGAGACCGCACGCCGGGCGTGGATCGGGCCAGCGGAGATCGGCGTCGCGGCGTTCACGGCGGCGTACCTCGGCGTGGCCGTGGTCGCCGCGGGCATCACCGGGAACACGGAGTTCGTGTTCTACATCGCCGTGATGCTCGTGCTCATCGGCGTGGTCGGCGTCGTCCATGCGCGGGTGAGGCTGAGCGCGAGAGTGCTCTGGGCGCTGGCGGTGTGGGGCCTGGCGCACATGGCCGGCGGAATGGTGCCCGTGGCGGTGGGGGAGGGAGGCGCCGGCGTGTTGTATAACCTCTGGCTCGTGCCGCGCTGGCTGCGGTATGACCAGCTCGTGCACGCCTATGGGTTCGGCGTGAGCACACGCGTCTGCTGGGAATGTCTGCGCGGAAGGCTTGCTGCGACGGGCGACGTGCGGCCCACGGTGGGCGTGATTGCCCTGTGCGCCCTGGCGGCGATGGGGCTGGGCGCCGGGAACGAGATCGTCGAGTTCGCCGCGACGAAGATCGCGAGCAAAACCAACGTCGGCGATTACGAGAACAACGCGCTGGACCTCGTATTCAACGCGATCGGGGCGACTGTCGTTGCGGTGGTGATCTGGTGGCGGGGGAGGATTACCTCATCCCTTCGAGGATCCGTCGCTGCGTCTCAATCATCCGACGCTTGAGTTCCGGACGGTCGAGCATCCCCGGCTCGCATGCGACAAGGAGCGACTCGACGATCATCTTGTGGATAGCGTTGCCAAACCGACGGCCCCGGAATAGTTGTTCGTGGCCGGCGAGGAGATCCGCCGCTCGCTCAACGCCTTCCATAACCTCCGGCCGGGAGCGGTCTTCCTTGCTCATGAACTCGGCCTTCTTGATGACCCCGCAGGCAAGTATGGCGTCGATTTCAGCGATGTATCTGTCATCGGGCGACAGAATGGACACGAGCGCCGCGCGGTTCGCGTTCAGGACGTTTTCCGCCTCATCGACCTGGTCTGCCCGCATCAGAAGGAAGCCAAGGTAGGTTTGCCACAGCAGTTCCTCGAGATGTGGGGCTTTTTGCGCGTCCCGGCTCTCGGTGGCAAGTTTTCTCACCGCCTCAATGCGGTTCTGCCAGATCCGCTCCGGCCCGGATTCGGGACCAAACAGCTCCGGGCCGAGCAGCCCCTCCAGGATGGTGAGTACGGGTAGCCAGTT
>Ga0180217_1002501_pt1 | contig 16931 bp, 14 predicted proteins | sample eDN3rd37CBELigOP_FD_128521 | JGI IMG/M metagenome (GOLD analysis project Ga0180217, IMG submission 128521) | Enriched Organic Plus compost microbial communities from Emeryville, California, USA - eDNA 3rd pass 37_C BE-Lig OP (version 2) (version 2) ... | reverse complement strand
TATCCTCAAACTGTAAATCAATTGAAGCACTGTAAAATACTAAAATATAAATCTAGAAAAAATATTTTTTCAATTAGATTGAAACGGGTTAAACCGTTGATATATCAACATTTATAGAGGGAGTATGTTTATTTATTTTTACTTTCTCTGCGGAGTTTCTATTTAATACACCCGTACTCTTTAAGGATTCACTTACATCAACATTTATTTTTTTGTTTTTACTGTTACTAATATTGATAACCTTCACAATACGGTACGTAAAAGTATATCACCAAGGACACATCTTATTAATATTAATCATACCATTTGGCTGTCTATATTTATTTTTCTTACTCATCAACGTAATTGTAATGTTTTAATCCTTTGTATAACCCTACATATAATCTTAAATAACGTTCCCAAATGAAAATTTGGGGATCCAAAAAAACAATCTTAAACAATTGGGGCAATCCTTTAATAAGGAAGAGCCTTCGTATTTAACCTAAAGTGGGGAAGTATCTATTACTGTGATAAAAACTATGTTACAATAGTTAAAAACAATAATGTCAATCGGAGTACTTGGTAATGGAAAACAATCCCTATTATGACCTATCCTTAGAAGAATTAGCTGGCTTTTATTATCACTTAAATATAAACATAGAAAAGGGCATACTCTCTAAGAGTATGTATCAAGAAGTGCAGCTTATTGAAGAAGCTGCAAAAAAAAGAGGATTACCTTTAAGCTGGTTATATCATAAAGGATCTATAACGAAATAAGCTTACATGTGTACAACAGACTGAAGATTCCAATGAGTGATTCTAAGATGGACCTGATTTGTAAAAAAAATTTTTTCATAAAACATAGCTTATGTAAGCTGATGCTTATTGAACGATAGGGCGCGATTCTGTAATATGGATCGTCCCTTTTTTCATTTTAGGGTCATATTGTGGAATAACATTCTTTTATACAATGTAATCAAACGTCACTTAGGTAATTATAAAAGGTTGCTCAATGGTTTATTCGGAATAATCTTGGCTACTAACTTTCAATTTCAAAATGTCTAAATATTCTTGTTATAACAACTTTTTGTATGAGACGAAAATTTACGTAAAAACACTTGCATTAATAGTAGTAACCGAATATTATTAATTTCGTTGTGTTAAATGTTCGTATTTAGGAGGTTGAACTTTTTGTTTCGACTAAAAGAAAATAATACTACTGCAAAAACTGAAATTTTAGCTGGTTTAACGACTTTCTTTACAATGGTATACGTTGTAATCGTTAACCCTTCGATTCTATCTATTGCTGGTGTGCCTAGTGAACAAGTGTTTACAGCGACAATTATCGCTGCTGTATTTGGTACGTTATGGTTAGCACTATTTGCAAATTATCCAATCGCAATGGCTCCTGGAATGGGTCTGAACGCTTTTTTTACGTTCACGGTTGTCCAAGCTTCTAAAGGTGAAATTGACTATATGACAGCATTTTCTGCTGTATTCGTAGCCGGGATTATTTTCTTCATTATTAGCTTAACGCCTTTACGACAAATGCTCGTAAAAGCAATTCCAAATAACTTAAAATTAGCCATTACGGCTGGTATCGGTTTATTCATCGCTTTCATCGGTATGCGTTCAGCAGGATTAGTGACAGGTGACGAATCAAACTTAGTAAAATTAGGTGACTTATCAAGCCCTATGGTTTGGTTAACAATCGTAGGTGTTCTTGTTACTGCTATTTTAATGATGTACCGTGTATTTGGTGCAATTTTCTGGGGTATGATTATCACAGCAATAATCGCTGTATTTACTGGTAACTTAACATTTGATGGTGTTGTTGCGATGCCAGCATTACCAGAAGGTATTTTAGTATGGAATCCAATTGAAGCATTTGGCGATGTAATTAAATACGGCTTATACGGGACAGTATTCTCGTTCATTTTAGTTACATTATTCGACACGACCGGTACAATGGTCGGTGTTGCCAAACAAGCTGGTATTTTAAAAGATGATAAATTACCAAGAGCACGTCAAGCATTTCTTGGTGACTCGTTAGCAACAACAATCGGTTCAATGTTTGGTACAAGCCCGACAACAGCATACGTAGAATCTTCTTCTGGCGTAGCAATGGGTGGACGTACTGGACTAACGTCGTTAACAGTTGCAGTATTATTTTTAATTACTGCATTCTTTTCACCATTAGCGGGTGCGTTAGCAAGTGTTTCTGCCATTACTTCACCTGCATTAATTATCGTAGGTAGTTTAATGATTGGCGCTGTTCGCGGTATCGAATGGGATAAAGTAGAAGAAGCAATCCCAGCATTTTTAGTAATTTTAATCATGCCATTAACATCTAGTATTTCAACTGGTATTGCATTCGGGTTTATTTCTTACCCATTATTTAAGTTATTAAAAGGTGAAGGGAAAGATGTTCACCCATTACTTTACTTCTTTGCGATTTTATTCATTATCCAGTTAGTATTTATGCCTCACTAAGAACTTTAAGCCTCTCGTTTAAGCGAGAGGCTTTTTTTGTGTGTCACGTATGGCAACTTTCTAGGTAGGAAAGTCCACTATGCTGGTACACATCAACCAACCACTAAGGAAGCGCAAGGTACTAGGAACATCATTAAATAACAGTTATTATTGCAAAAAGCAAAAAGCCATCTGAAAAAATCAGATAGCCATTCGTGTAATATGATTTGCTTGTAATTAAACGGAATGGTTAATTTCAGCCATTGATGATTGGGAAGAATGATCTGCTTCCTTAACCTCACCTGTGCTATAAAAAGCATGTTTTTCCTGAACAAATAGAATAGCGATTCCGCCTAGAACTGCGGCTGTACCGATAAGTGTAAAGTTCATTTGAGCTGATAGGTTCATTGTTAAGAGAATTCCCACAAATGTTGGTGCGAAAATACCGCCAACTCGTCCAAATGCCATGGCTGCTCCAACACCTGTTGAACGAACTTCTGGTCGATAGAACTGTGATACAAAGGCGTTACTAATATTTTGAACACCAATTGATGCTGCGCCAATAATCCCAATTAATAAATAAGCAAGTACAGTGTTGTTTGTTAATCCAACCGCAGCTAGTGCAAGTGCCCCTCCGAAATAGAGTGGTACCATTACTTTTTTAAAGCCCAATTTATCCGTTAAACGTCCGAATACAATCGTACCTACAATAGCCCCTAGATTTAAAGCAACGACAAATAATAGACTATTACTTAAACTATAGCCTGCTTCAACCATTAGTTTTGGTAACCAGACGTTCATCGCGTAGATAAGGACGAAACAAGAGAAACAAGAAATCCAAAACATGATCGTACTAATAGCTAGTTTATTTTCAAAAAGCTTCACAAGTGGAGAACCAGGTGCTTTTGCTGCTGGTTTTGCTAGTACTACGTCTTGAGAAAGTAACTTTTTAGGTTCTAGTTTCCCAAGGATTTTCATTACTTCAGCTTCTTTTCCTTTCGTTAAAAGGAAGTTTGCGGATTCTGGAAGCTGTTTTGCTAGAAATGGTAGAGCTAAAAGTGGAATAGCGGCAATCCAGAAAATTGGTTTCCAGCCCACTGTCGGTAATAGAGATTTACTGAATAAAGCGGCTGCAATCGCCCCGATTGAATAGCCACAGAAAATAAACGAAACAACGGCCCCTCTAATTTTTTTAGGAGCATACTCTGTAGATAGTGCAATGACGTTGGGCATAACGCCTCCTAGTCCAAGTCCCGCAATAACGCGTAGGATGGCAAAAAGTACAGGTCCTCCCGCAAAAGGCGAAAGTGCTGTGAAGAGACTAAACATTACGGTACATATGATAATAACTTTTTTTCTTCCGATTTTATCGGCTAAAAATCCAAAAATAATTGCTCCTATTGCTGTCCCAGCGGCTGAATAACTCCCAATGGCTCCCGCTGTAACAGTAGAAATCCCCCATTCTTCTATTAAAGAGGGAATAACTGATCCATAAATGACTACATCATATCCATCCATAAGAATTATGAAAACGCACCAAGAGATAATGGAAAGATGGAAGGCGCTAAAGCGACTCCTATCAATCATTTCGTTTGCATGTACAACACTCATTGATTAACACCCCTTATTTTAAAAAGTACTTTAGCACATAAACGCTTCAACGCGTTTGTGCGCTAAAGTGTAAACGGTAAAAAATTTTAGTTGATTTCAAAATCAACAATAATCGTATCTTCTACACCAATTTCTTTTAGATAGACGAGAATTTCTTGATGGGCAGGATGGGGAAGGTAGTTTTCTAAAGACTTGCGGTCTTCAAAGCGTACTGTTAATCCCATATCGTAACCTTTATTTCTGTCTGAAAAATTAATGCCTTGTTGGATATCAAGAATACCTGGAATTATTTCTTTTGATTTTAATGTTCTGTTAATGAGTTCTTCTTTTTGTTCGATTGTTGTATTTGGTGAAAATTTGATTAAGACAATATGTTCAATCATGATAGGTCTCCTATTTCGCATTTAGTGATTCGCGGTCAAAACCAGCAATCTTCTTATAGCGATTTGCAATTTCTTCAAGTTCTGTGTATGAAATTACATCGTCTAAGTTTGCAAAGCCGTTTGGCGCACGGTCTTCTACAATCTGCATCACCGCTTCTGGACCGTTTTGGCGATTCGTTAATACAATGTTCGCTGTTGCTTCTCGACGTAGTGCTTCATATGCTTTTAATGTAGTTTCCGCATCTTGTTGTTCCACAATTACTTGTCCAAGGGCATCCGCATCTAAAATTGCTTGAGAGGCACCGTTTGAACCGATTGGATACATAGGGTGTGCCGCATCACCTAGTAATGTGATACGTCCAAATGTCCATTGTGGCAGTGGATCACGGTCAACCATTGGGAATTCATAAACAGCCTCTGCTTCTTCAATAATTTTTGGTACATTCAGCCAGCCAAAGTCCCAGTTTTTAAAGGCAGGTGCAAATTTCTCTTTATCGATTTCCTTGTTCCAATCGGCGCGATCAGGCATTGTATCGACATTTAATTCGGCGATCCAATTGACTAAAGAACTTCCTTTAGCAGCTGTATCTGGACAAATTGGGTAGGCAACAAATTTTTGATCTTGGTAACCAGCCATAATCATTGAGCGACCTGTTAAATAAGGTGTTGCTTCTGTAATCCCACGCCATAAGATGCGTCCGCTATATTTTGGTAGTCCTTCGTTTGGATAGAAGAATTTTCGTACAACGGAATGAATGCCATCTGCTGCAATCAAAATGTCTGCACGATATGTACCAAGTGATTCACCTGTTTTTTTATTTTCAAAATGAGCAGCGACGCCATTCGCCTCATTTTCAAAGGATGTTAAATGGTGACCTGTTAAAACGGCTTCTTCACCTAATTGATCCTTTACGGCCTTTAACAGTAGCATTTGTAAGCGTCCACGGTGAATCGAATATTGTGGCCATTTATAACCAGCGTTGTTGCCACGGTCTTCTTGCCAAATTTTTTGACCAAATTTATTCACATACATTAACTCAGCTGTCGGTAAGCCTGTTTGTTCTAATTCCTCTGCTAAACCTAATTCTGTTAGCACGCGTACTGAATGGGGTAATAGATTAATGCCGACTCCCAGTGCTTTAATTGTTTCTACACTTTCAAATACTTTTACAGATATGCCTTCGCGGTGAAGTTTAAGTGCTGTAACAAGTCCTCCAATGCCGCCACCGACAATCATCGCTGTTTTAATTGTTGACAAAACAATCCCTCCATCAAAAAAAGATAGAATAATCTATTTTTTCTAATTAGTTTTACTATTTTAATATTATTACATATGTTCGATTAGGTAGCTAGTGACGATTGGAAATTTTGCCGAAATTAGAAGATTTTTTGTGCTAAATTTTTAAGTATAAAGGAATTATTAATTCTGCCTTAATTATAGCGCTAGATTGTGAAGCAACTCTAATATAGAATAGTAGACTAACTACTGAGTCACACAGACCAGGTCGTCAAGTTGTGATTTATGTGAATTCTTTCTATCCTAAAGTAATATCATTTATAAAAAAGGTGAAAAAACATCTTGACAATTATTATTTTTACATTTATTATCAGAAACAACATAATTTAGGCTTTGATCGGAAATAGTAGAAATCGCAATGTACTTTCAGAGAGTCGGTGGTTAGTGTGAACCGATAGACATGCATTTTGAACTCGTCCGTGAGCTACTTCCTGAACATTGAAGTAAGGGATGTCGGTTGCCTCCGTTAATGGGCTAGACAGTGATGGCTGTTGAAGAGTGGGCATAGTAGTAATAGTATGTCAATTAGAGTGGTACCGCGAGTAATCTCGTCTCTATAGAATGTTTCTATAGGGGCGAGTTTTTTTATTTTTAAAAATAGAAGGGAGTTTTCAAGATGACAAGAAAAATTTTAGTGTTTGATACAACGTTACGTGATGGTGAACAAGTTCCAGGTGCAAAATTAAATTTATATGAGAAAGTGGAGATTGCCCAACAACTAAAAAAGCTTGGCGTAGATATAATTGAAGCTGGTTTTCCTGCGTCATCAAAAGGGGACTTCGAAGCGGTAAAAGCAGTTGCTGAGCGTGTTGGTAACACAAATGATGTTATGATTACAGCATTAGCGCGGGCAGTAAAGTCGGATATTGATTCAGTTTATCATGCGGTGAAATATGCAGAAAATCCAATGATTCATATGGTGTTGGGGACATCTGATATCCATGTCGAAAAGAAATTTAGTAAATCAAAAGATCAAATTTTACAAATTGGTGTGGACGCAGTGAAATATGCGAAAACGTTACTACCTCAAGTACAGTATTCAACCGAAGATGCTTCACGTTCAGATTTTGAATATTTATGGAAAACAATTGAGGCAGTCATAAAAGCCGGAGCGACGATGATTAATGTACCTGATACTGTTGGATATGCAGAGCCAGAAGAATTTGGTGCGATGATTTATAAATTAAATGACCGAATGAAAAACTTAGATGATCGTGTCATATTAAGTGTACATTGTCATAATGATTTAGGTTTAGCAACTGCTAATACGTTAGCAGCTATAAAGAACGGAGCGGATAAGGTTGAATGTACAATTAACGGAATTGGCGAACGTGCAGGAAATGCATCATTAGAAGAAGTGGTTATGGCATTAAAAACGCGCTCCTCTATTTATAATGTTTCCACAAATATTAATACAAGAGAAATAATGAATACTTCTCGTCTTGTTTCAAGTTTCATGGGGCTAGATGTACAAGTAAATAAAGCGATTACGGGTGATAACGCATTTGCACATTCATCAGGTATCCACCAAGATGGTCTATTAAAATCACGTGATGCGTATGAAATTGTTCATCCAGAAGATGTAGGATTAGAGGATATGGAGTTAGTGCTAACAGCCCGCTCAGGTCGCCACGCAGTGAAAAATGCACTACAAAAACTTGCCTTTAATGATTTTACAGAGGAAGAGTTCGAAGAAATTTTTGAAACATTTTTACAGTTAGCAGATGCCAAGAAAGAAGTATATGATCATGATTTATATGTCATTGTGGAAGATTACTATGAAAAGGTGGAGAAAAATAATCCGAATCGTCTAAACTATAGCAATCAATTTTATGCACTTGGCGATTTGCAAGTAATCGGTAACTCAGCATTTCCATCTGCTAGTATAGAAATCCTTAAAGGTAATGAAATCATGAAATCAAGTGCAGTCGGTTCAGGACCAATTGATGCATTATATTCAGCGATTGCAAACATAACAAATATGGATGTAAAACTTGTTGAATATAATATTAGTTCCGTTTCTCGTGGAAAAGAAGCAATAGGAAAAGTGAAAATTGTAATCGAACATGATGGTACAAAATATATTGCTAAAGCTGCTGACACGGATATATTGAAGGCAAGTGCTTTAGCATACATTAATGCGATTAATAGTATTGTTGTAGCTCAGTTGAATACTGTAAATAATGAAATTCCTGAGAATGTGTAAAAGTTGTTGTAAATAGTTAGTTAAGCAATTAAGAATTGCCAAATTCAATTATATAATTAAGAAATTCCTCATTTTCTTAACCACAACAAGTTATATAGGTAATAGATCGCTTAAGAAAATGCAAAATCTTCTGAAGCAACCCGTCCTAGGTTAGAACGGGTTTGCTTTTCTTAGATTTTATAATTAAATAGCCTAGATCGTCATTTTAAATAAGTTTACCTGTTCGCTAGGTTGTGTCTTTCTCCATCCATAAAACTACATGACGTCTTCTGTTCATATAAATCATATCAATTCCCACCTTTCATGTTTTTTTATTAACAAAATTAATATTGACGAAAATAATTTTCTACTTTTCTTCGATTCTCTTCAAAAATTTTTTCCACATATTCATTATGAAGTGCTTTCTCAATAGAAATCTCACGTTTTGTAATAGTTATCGTGAGAGAAAAAATGTTTAATGTCATTTATTATCACCTCCTTAAAATTACCCTGAGAAATGAAAAAAACCGTAGAGAGGCCCCCCTACGGTGAAAATTGGCACAAAAATACCGCAGGGCATAATTCTCCCTACGGTATGGGTATGCTTTTTTACAAAAAACTTAAGCGATCCATTCCGATCTGGTCGAATGTGTGTATGTTATTTTTTCTGAAGTTGTAACTACCATTGACATCAATTTAACGATAACGATCATTTTATTCGACCTCCTTAAGAATTTTTTGTTTATTTTGTAATTATAACCAGCAATAAACTGATTGTAAACATTTTTTATAAATTTTTCAAAATTATTCCAACCGTTAGAAGTCCTCTTTGTTGCTATTCATTGTTATTTACATTTTTTTTCGGAGGAGCAAATAGAATATAGGAATCTAATAGCATTGCATCTTTCGTAATGAGGGAATGCAGTGTCTTTTTTGATGTGTTTTCTAGTTCATTTTCTATATGTTAAGATGGGGGAAAGATTGAATGTAGAGGATGCGACGCTATGACCTATGAACCTTTATCACAGGAAGAAAGAGACGAACTGTTATGGCTTGTTACACCAGAGCAAAAAGACTTTTTGCTTAATCGTGTAAAACGTGGAAGAAAAACAATTTTCGGAAACGTAATGCATGAGGAAAAGGTACAAGCTATTCGAGCAGTAGATATTGATTTACAAGAACATGAAAGAGCAATACTAGATTGGGATATTGTGGATTACGTTGATTTTGGACCGGGAAATCGTATAGGTAAATGTGCTTGTGGGATATCTTTACGCTATATGTTTACGGTTCAACATGCCAAAACAAGTAAGACAATTTCATATGGTAAAGACCATTTAAGTGCATTTTTAAACTTGCCTATCAAAGATATCAATGCATTAATAACAGAGCTAAGAGCGATTGATTATGAGTTAGATGAATTACTAATAAAAATTAAAGCAAACGATTATGGATATGAGTTTTTAGATGAAATTACTGGGAAAATGGATTTACCGAAAGATATACAGGAGCATGTAGATAATGATATTCCCTTATTAGACCGGCAGATATATAGAATTGAAGTAAAATTGAGTCAAATTCTTGCAGAAGAGGAAGAAAAAAAGGCTAAAGAACGGTATGATGCGGAACAAGAATTACGTGCTAAAACTTTAGAAGCTTATATAAAAACGAGAAAATTACTTGAAGAACGGATTTTATTAGAACATACACGAAAAAAGGAAGAAGAGAAGGAAAAAAATAAAAAAGTGCAGCAGATCCTACAGAGTGTTAAAGAATTAGTATCATCTACTCCAACCATTGCAAATATTGCCTATGCGCTTGTTGTAGGGGGCATTTCTAGCGCAGTTGAAATCAGTAAAATCATAAGAGATAACACTAATGTAGAAAACCGTACACGCATTTCCCTTGGTTCGATGAATCGACCTTTCTTTTATACTGATGTTGTTCTAGCCTTAATGAAAACATCCGAAGAAGGGAGCTTATATTTTGACCAAGAATCAAGCGGGATAGAGGATTGTTTCTTTTATTCTAATTTAGAGCATAAGCCTCTAGAAGATAAAGAGGAACTTCAAGCCACGTTATTTTGATTTCCAGGCGGAAGCTTTGTAATATACAAAACTTCCGCTTTTTTACTTTGCTTCTAAATATGAAGGACTATGTAAAGAGAAAGGAATTTAGTTAAAATAGTTAAAGTAGTTAACTCATAGTTGTGCTCAGTATAAGTTATTCCAGTAAAGGGCGCATTTCAATAAGTAGAGCTCTTTTTCCGTTATAGTGACAGATTATAGAAGATATACTTGAACAGAGGAAATTGAGTTTCTTCTTAATTAAAATTTAATATCAATCACCTGTACTCTAAATAGAATGCTACTTAAGCCTTCTTTAAAATTACCAAATTTATCCACATTTCATATTGGCATGATAACAGCATATATTAGCAAGATAATTAATATTATTATACATAGTTCCAAAACTTGGAGTTTCATCGAGTCAAATCACAAATGAAGTTTGGGGGATTGAATATGTTTATTCACATCGTTCAGCAAGGTGACTCCTTATTTTCAATAAGTAGAAGATACGATTCTTCTATCAATCAGATACGTAGTACCAATGGTTTAGTGGAAACTAATATCGTTCCAGGTCAAGCTCTTCTAATACCACTTAATATATATACTGTTCAGCCGGGCGATACACTAATAAGTATTGCAAGAAATGCATTAGTTCCTTTAGAACAATTAAGAGCAGCTAATCCCTCTGTGAATCCGAATTTTTTACAACCCGGAATGAAACTAACAATACCAATAATATCGAATTATTTAGCAACAACTTTGGGTTTTTATGCTGTAAGAACACCGGAGTTAGACCGAGATTTAATCAGGGATTTTGCCCCTTATAGTACAGCTATATCCATTTTTGAATACCACATTGCGAGCAACGGAGATATTGCGAACACCCTAAATGACTTAACTGCTATACAAACAACTTGGAGTTTTCGGGTAAGGCCACTTGTAACCATTACCAATTTGTCAGCCGAAGGTTTTAGTTCTGACATTGTTCATCAAGTATTAAATAATCCTACCGCAAGGACAAATCTAGTAAATAATATTTTATTTTTAGTAACAAATAGGGGCTATGGTGGGGTCAATATTGACTTTGAAATGGTCTTGGCAGAGGATAGAGATTTGTTTACAGGTTTTTTACGAGAATTACGCGACCGATTACAGCCATTAGGACGTACGCTAACTATAGCTGTTCCTGCTAAGACTAGTGAAGATATACCTTGGCTAAAGGGGTACGATTTTGGAGGAATAGGTTCTGTAGTAGACTTTATGTTTGCCATGGCTTATGAATTCCACCATGCAAGGGGGGAACCTGGACCAGTAGCATCTATTACAGACGTACGAAGAGCTATTGATTTTGCTATAAGATATGTTCCACGAAGAAAAATACTTTTAGGTGTACCTTTATACGGGTATGATTGGGTTATTCCATACAGTACAGGAAGTGTCGCTCCAGCAATTGCCAATCAAAGTGCTATGGAATTGGCGATGGAATACCAATCACCAATCCAGTACTCAACTGAATTTGAGTCTCCTTTCTTTCGTTACACCGATCAAAGTGGAGTCACACATGAAGTTTGGTTTGAAGATGCAAGAAGTATGGCTGCTAAAATGATTTTAGTTCGAGAGTATGGTTTAGAAGGTATAGGTGCATGGCAATTATCATTAGGATTTGCAGCAGGACCATGGCTTTTAAGAAAGTTTTTTACCATAAAGAAGGTATAATTTCAAATAAATCTTATTTAAATTAAATTAGGAATTAATAATGTTTCATAAGACTATTATTATAATTCTTATTTCACCTTATTTTAATTGAAAAATGACTGAAGGCAAACTCGAAATTTCTGGTTTGTCTACAATCTAAGACTACAGCCATATTGGACTGTAGTCTTTTTGTATTAAAAAGGATTTTCAAAGTTATATCTCCGTACTGTCCGCAAACTCTGTTGGTGCTGTTGCAGCTCTATTACTCTTTTTCATTGTGAAATGCCTATCTGTTGAGGGGGAAATATAACATTCTCTATTTAGCAAAAATCTTCTCGAATTTAACATTTTATTTTCAAAAACCACTAATTTTTGGGATGTACAATATCCTGAATTGAAGTATGATACTTTTAACTATTAGAAAATTCTAATAACAGAATGATAGATTTATTTAAGGAGGGTCTTTATGACAACTAAACAGCAAGTCATTAATGTTCAACTTTTAATTAACAATGAGCAAGTAAGTGGTCATGAAAGTGTCAATGTATTTGATCCGGGTCGTTTAGACGATTTAGTTGCAACAGTATCTCAAGGTTCTCCAGAACAAGCAAATCAAGCCATTGAAGCCGCTTATGCAGCTTATCAATCATGGAAGCAAACAACTGTAGAAGAAAGATGTGCGTTATTACAAAAATCAGCCGATGCAATTGAAGCAAAACTGCATGAATATGCAGATATTTTGTTAAAAGAAGTCGGCATCATTAAGGAGCAAAGCATTGGTGAAATGTTCGGGGCTATTGGGGCATTGCGTGTCGTCGCTGAAATAGCGCCTGAATTTTTAAAACCACAAATTGTTGAGGACGAGAAAAACTATATTAAAATTGAAAAAACGTCTTTAGGGGTTGTGGCTGCAATTTTACCATGGAATGTACCAATGGCGATTGCGTTAAATAAAATAGCACCTATTTTGGCAACAGGGAACACAGTAGTTGTTAAGCCTTCTCCGAATGCAGCTGTTGCTGTCTCATTAGCGTTAACTGAAATGGCAAAACTGTTCCCACCAGGTGTTATCAATGTCATTCATGGTGATGTGTCCGTTGGGGAAGCTATCACGTCGCATCCACTCGTACGAAAAATTACATTAACAGGTGGAGAACGTACTGCAAAACAAATTATGAAATCTTCTGCGAACACATTAAAGCGCTTACACTTTGAACTAGGAGGCAATGATCCTGCTGTTATTCTAGATGACGCCACCTTAGAAACTGCTATTCCGCAAATCGTTCAAATGGCATTTATGCGCTCAGGTCAAATTTGTGTGGCAACAAAGCGTGTTTATGTACCAAAGCATCTATACGAACAAGCAACTAAATTATTTATTGAGCAGATGAATCAATTCACAGTCGGCCACGGGTCTAATCCAAATGTGAATTTTGGACCTGTGAATAATAAATTGCAATATGACAAAGTAAAGCAACTCATTGAAGACGCAAAACAGCAAGCAACTGTTTATGAGTTAGGAAATAAAGCTGAGGATGTTTCATGGGACAACGGTAATTACATTTTACCAACTCTTGTGACGAATATCGATGCGCATCACCCGATTGTACTAGAAGAACAATTTGGTCCGGTTCTTCCGCTTGTTGCTTATGAATCAGAAGAACAAGTTTTAGCCGAAGTAAATGGGACAGAATTTGGTCTAGGATCTTCTGTCTGGACTAGTAACCAACAACGTGGCTTTGATTTTGCTGAAAAAATTGAAGCAGGAATGACAGGAATAAATGGTAGCATTGATTCACCAGTTGGCTTTAATATCGTTCCATTTGGTGGGGTTAAACAAAGTGGCTTTGGTTGGGAACGTGGTACGGCGGGACTATCTGAATTTATTGCGTATCATAGCCTGACTTACCATAAGTAGAAGGGAATTATATGGAAAAATAATCCCATTTCTGGTGAATATCGAAATGACAGGGACAATCAAATCGTTTAAACTTATCTTTATTTCCTTATTTTCCTAAAGGGGTGTCTAAATTGAGTTTAAAATTAGAACAAATTTTCTTCAATTTAAACGGTTATCAGCAAGGGGCGTTATTGCGTTTTATTGACACAATTATGAAAACACAACATTTGCAAGAGCTTTTAAATGAGAGCTTAGCCATTTTACCGGATATTATTCGGGGGGATTCTTTTGTCATTCAAACGTACTTTGGAACAGAACAAAAACCGCTCATCTTAACAAAAAATATGCCAGCGGAGTTAATCGTACAATTTCAAAAAATTCGTCAGCACGATCCAAACTACCAATTTATGCTGAGTAAAAAGCAAACGCTTACAAATCGTTCGCGTTTTAAAGATGCGGAGTGGCAGAAAACAGAGAGCTTCAAACTTGTCTTCGAACCGATTGGAGCCTTTCATTTTACAGCATTACCTATTTTAAATGGGGATGATGTAAAAGCAACTATTCATATTCATCGAAGCAAGGAACACCCATTTACAAAGCAAGAAATTCAATGTTGCGATTTATTGTCTCAATACTTGTCAAAAGCGCTAGATCATTTGTTTAAAGTAAAACGAACAAGAGCAAATGATGACAACTTGATGAAATTAACCCGCCGCGAAAAGGAAGTACTGCAGCTTTTAGGAAAAGGGTATAAAGATACGGAAATATCATCAGAATTAGGAATTACGAATCATACTGTCCGAGATCATTTAAAAAAAATATACTCAAAACTAGATGTTTCGACACGCTCTGAAGCTTTAATAAAAGGTATTAGATATCAATTGTTAGAAGTTGATTAAGCCACGTGAAATAAAGTGAAAGCGGTGTTAATGATGACAAATAATGCGATTCATTCGAGTAAATATGAAAAAATCATATTAACGTTGTTTTTCTTATGCTGGGGATTTGTATTTTTTGATCAAACAGCCTTATCTATACTATTTCCATTAATTACGGAAGAGCTCTCACTATCAACAACACAGATTGGTCAAATTAGTATGGCACAAATGATTGGTTTCTCTGTATCAGCACCAATCATCGGTATGCTTGTCGATCGCATTCAATATAAAAAGATGGCGCTTATCTTTTCAGCTGTTGGAACATCCGTATTTTGTATTTTTACAACATTCGCAAATTCTTTTGAATACTTAATAGTCGTTCGAATTTTACTAGGGGTTTGTGAAGGTGCTGTTTTACCAGTAATGATTACTATTTTAACAGCAATTTCAGTGCCGAAACGATTCGGACGAAACGTAGGGATTGTATATGCAGGTAATGCCGTTATCGCTGCAACATTAGGACCAATTATTGCAACACAATTGGCTTCATTGACAAACTGGCGTATAACGTTTTTCATTATCGCAGTCCCAACAATTATCATTGCATTCTTCTTAATGTTCATATTAAAAGAACCGGATATGGCAAAAGCAGAACAACAAAGCGAAGAAAAAGGTTCAGTATGGTTACAAATTGTGAAAAATCGAAATATAATGCTTTGTCTATTTATCGCGATGCTTGCCTTTTCAGGTGTATGGATTACGTTAACTTATATGCCAACATACTTGACTGCAGGTGCAGGATTATCTGTAGGAAAAATGGGATTAATTATGACTCTTTCAGGTGCCGTTACGATTTTGTGGCAAATTATTGTTCCTGCAGTATCAGATAAAATTGGACGTAAACCTACATTAGTCGGTTTCTATGTCTTCTCACTTTTATCGCCAATCGTCTTGTATCTTTTTGGTGGAAGCACAATTGCCATCATTTTATACGTAGCGTTTGGAGGCGTCTGCCTATCCATCACAGCGATTTTCAACAGTATTATTCCGGTTGAAAGTGTAAATCCAAAGCTAGTAACAACGGTAACATCGCTCATTCAAGGGTTAGGTCAATTAGTAGGTTCTTTAATGGTAGGTTTTGCAGGAGCATTTGCTGATGCAAAAGGCATTTCTGTTATCCTACTGCTAATCATTTGTGCGTTCGGTGCTTGTGCAGTAGTCGGTACAATACTCATCGAAACAAATCCAAGAAAAGCAAAAGTAGTAGCACAAGAGTCCCAAACTGCTTAATTAAACAATATTAAATTATATATTAGGGGGAATTCATGATGGATTTATTAAATAAGGTTGTAATCGTTACAGGAGCTGCTGGTGGGATTGGACAGGCAGCATGTAAAAAGTTTGCAGAGGCTGGAGCAAACGTTGTACTTGTAGATTTAAACTTAGAAGCGTTAGAAAAAACTGCAGCTGAACTTGAATTACAAGAAGGGAAATACTTGCTGATTTCAGCAAACGTAACAAAAGAAGCAGATGTAGAAAACTATGTAAACCAAACAACAGAACAATTCGGACGCATCGATGTATTCTTCAACAACGCTGGAATTGAAGGACCACTTGCACTTTTAGGCGATTATTCAGAAGAAGGATTAAACCAAGTGTTAGATGTAAACGTAAAAGGGGTATTCTTCGGCTTAAAACATGTCCTTAACGTAATGAAAGAGCAACGTGGCGGATCAATTATCAATACAGCTTCAGCTGGTGCAAAAGCAGCGATTCCATTTTCTAGCGCTTATATCGCTTCAAAAGCAGCAGTTGTTGGTTTAACAAAAGCAGCAGCAATTGAATATAGTGAATTCGGTATTCGAGTAAATGCAATTTGTCCAGGTCCAACAAATACAAGATTCATGCGCGCTGTGGAATCAACTTTATCACCAGATAATCCAGAAGTTTACCAAGCGGCTGTTCGTGAATCTGTTCCATTAGGTCGCTATGCTGAACCATCTGACATTGCTGAAACTGTATTATTCTTAGCATCTGATCGCTCGAGCTATATTACAGGATCTGATGTCGATGTAGAAGGCGGCTATTTAGCTAAATAATCATTACTCTTTTTAAGCATTTTACACCAAATGATGAAGGACGTCCTTTATCATTTGGTGTTTATATTTTTAACGTTACATATATGGAAGGATAAAAGACTGAGAGAATGTTATTTTGAACTGCTCCCTGTCAAGTAGACAGTGGAAATAATAAAAAACTTTAAGCGGCTTGAGACCTGTATTCTAAGGGGCTCAAGCCGTTTAATGTTTCTTGATAACGTTCGTTGTTATAGAATTTGATATATTTATCAATCGCATGTTCTAACTCTTCGTACGTCTCAAATTTATGTAAATAATACTTCTCTACTTTTAGAGTCCCCCAAAACGCTTCGATTGGTCCATTATCGATACAACGACCAACCC
>Ga0180217_1002500_pt1 | contig 16932 bp, 29 predicted proteins | sample eDN3rd37CBELigOP_FD_128521 | JGI IMG/M metagenome (GOLD analysis project Ga0180217, IMG submission 128521) | Enriched Organic Plus compost microbial communities from Emeryville, California, USA - eDNA 3rd pass 37_C BE-Lig OP (version 2) (version 2) ... | reverse complement strand
TGATAGGTGAAGGGGTGGCGTGGGGCGCCACCTGCGGGCGAGCCGCCCAGGAGGGGGAAGCTTATGGCGCTGCGAAAGACCCTGCTTGCGACCACCCTGTTGGTCCTACCGACAGCCGGCACCGTGCAGGCAGAGCCGCTATCGGGGCTCTACCTCGGAGCAGCAGCGGGCGTGAATTTCTGGCACGACCAGTCGAGCGGCGGCATCCGGGTGCACGACCATGACACCGGTCTGGCCGTGCTCGGCGCCGTCGGCTGGGGCTTCGGCAACGGACTCCGCGTGGAGCTGGAGGGCAACTACCGGGCCAGCGAGGTGGATCAGCTCAGTGTGCGGATCGGCGGCCTCGGCAACAGCGGCAGTGTCCGGAATTACGGCGCCATGGTGAACGCGCTGTTCGACTTCGACCTGTCGAGCTTCGGCCTTCAGCCATCGGCCGTGACGCCATATATCGGTGCCGGCATCGGCTACGGCTGGTACGAGGTGAGCGGTGCCCGCTTTTCCGCCGGAGGATCGAGCTTCCAGCTGGATGATTCGGACGGGCAGTTCGCCTATCAGGGCATCGCCGGTGCCGCCATCAGCCTGAGCAACCTGGCGCCTGGCCTGGCGCTGACGGCCGAATACCGCTTCTACGGCACTGTGGATCAGAGCCTGAAGGTCAGCCGGGTGGCGGGCCCACCGGTCGCAGGGGTGCCGGGCGGGGTGAAGTATGAGAATGTGAACCACTCCATCCTAGTCGGCCTGCGCTACAATTTCGGCGTGACGCCCCCGGCGCCTGCGCCCGCGCCGGCAGCCGTTCCGGCACCTGCGCGAACCTACATGGTGTTCTTCGACTGGGATCGTGCCGACCTGACCGACCGGGCCCGGCAGGTCATTGCCGAGGCGGCGCAGGCCTCCCGCCAAGTGCAGTCCACACGCATCGACGTTGCCGGCCATGCCGACCGCTCGGGGCCGGCGCCGTACAATCAGCGCCTGTCGCGGCGGCGTGCCGAGGTGGTGGCGGCGGAGCTGGTGAGCAACGGCGTCAACCGCAGCGAGATTGTCGTGACCGCCTTCGGCGAGACCCGGCCACTGGTGCCGACCGCCGACGGCGTGCGTGAGCCGCAGAACCGGCGCGTCGAGATCGTGCTGAACTGAGACGCCTGTGTCAGCGGATCGCCAGGGCGTTGCCTGGCGATCCGATGCCGCCACGCAGATGCAGCGGCGCGGCGGTGAAGAAGGCGGTCCAGCGCCCGGTCATGGCGCTGTCCGCAGCCAGTGCCTCAAGGTCGAAGAATTCGCCCAGTACCAGGCCGAGGCGGGCGATGGCCCAGTGAAGGGTCGGCTTCCAGGGGAAGTAGGGCCAGGCCTCCACCGTCGGATTGTCGGCGCAGACGGCGGCAATGCCCCGGTCCCAGAGGAAGCGCCACATATCCTGCCCACCCGAGAGGCCGCTGTAGTCCTGCGTATTGGTGGTGCCGCGGATCAGCCGGTCGCGCGCATCCACATCCGGCGCGGCGCGGAAGGCGGCGAGCCAGCCGGTGCGAACCAGCAGGATGTCGCCCGGGCGCAGCGCCACATCCTGAGCGGCGAGACAGGCGGACAGGTCCTCGGCTGAGGCGCGGAGGCTGCCGAGCGGCCCCCACTCCCGGCCCGTGGCGGCGAAATGGCGGGCAAGGTCCGCGAGCACGCATCGCCCTGCGATGCCGTGGCGCAGTGCCTTGTCGATGCCGTTGCGGCTCTCGGTGCCGTGCACCACCGCGCCGGCCGGAGCGTGGTTGTAGAAGCCGTGATGCGGGTCGGCGAAGTGCGACAGCCCGTCCCATTGGGTGCTGCCCTGCAGCCAGAAGCCGTCCAGCCGGTCGTCGCGGGTGATGCGGCCAGGCTTCTCCTCGGCCACCAGCGTGGGCGCGGGTGCGGCGCGGCGACGATGCGCACCAGGATGGGTAGCCCCGAAAGGCTCGTCCAGCGGCAGGTTCAGGTTGAACCGGCGGCCCGCGCGAATCTCGCTGGCGGCGGCGGCAACCGTCGCATCGGTGATGCGGTTCAGGGTGCCGATCTCATCGGCCGGCCCCCAGACGCCCCAGGCCAGGGGCAGGCCGGTGCCGTCCTCGGGGCGGGGCAGGTCGTCATAGCGCGGCGGCATGGGCGGCATCATACCGGAACAGGCGCATGGTGACAGAGGCCTCGCGCACCCCGCTGCCTGCCGGCCGCCCCTCCCTTCTCGCGCAGCTGACGGGCTTACCTGGGGCAACGCCGGCCCGCTGCGGCCCGAAGCCGCAAAATGCGCAAGGGGCGGATGGTCGCCCACCCGCCCCCTGGCATTCGCTGCGAACTCCCGTCCGGGCTCAGGCCGCTTCCTGCTCGCCCTCGGCTTCGGCGTTCTGCTTCGGGCCGCTGTCCTGGCCCTTCGCGGCCGGATCACGGTCCACCAACTCGATCACCGCCATGGTGGCGGCGTCGCCGTAGCGGATACCAGCCTTCAACACGCGGGTATAGCCGCCGTTGCGGGCGCGGTAGCGCTCCGCGATGGTGGTGAACAGCTTGTCCACCACCTTCTCGTCCATCAACTGGGCGTAGGCCTGGCGCCGCGCATGCAGCCCGCCGCGCTTGCCGAGGGTGATGATCCTCTCGACATAGGGCCGCAGCTCCTTCGCCTTCGGCAGGGTGGTAGTGATCTGCTCGTGCTTCAGCAGGCTGGTCGCCATGTTGCGAAACATGGCGATCCGGTGAGTGCTGGTGACGCCGAGCTTCCGGCCGGCAATTCCGTGACGCATCGTGGTGGCTTCCTGGTGTCGTCGCCCGTCGCGCGCTGCAGCTTACGCGTCGCGGCCTGCGAGGGCATGCACCCCTAGGCCGCTCCGCACCCGAAGCGCCCTCAGAACGGCTCCTCGAGCTTCTTGGCGAGTTCCTCGATGTTCTCCGGCGGCCAGCCCGGCACGGTCATGCCAAGGCCGAGGCCCATGGAGGCGAGGACCTCCTTGATCTCGTTCAGCGACTTGCGCCCGAAATTCGGGGTGCGGAGCATCTCCTGCTCGGTCTTCTGCACCAGGTCGCCGATATAGACGATGTTGTCGTTCTTCAGGCAGTTCGCCGAGCGGACGGAAAGCTCGAGCTCGTCCACCTTGCGCAGCAGGTTGCGGTTGAAGGGCAGGTCGTCCCGCTCCTCCTCCACCTTGCGCTCGCGCGGCTCATCGAAGTTGATGAAGAGCTGCAGCTGGTCCTGCAGGATGCGAGCGGCGAGCGCCACCGCATCCTCCGGCGCCAGGGTGCCGTCCGTCTCCACGTTCAGCACCAGCTTGTCGTAGTCCGTCACCTGGCCGACGCGGGTGGGCTCCACCCGATAGGCCACGCGGCGCACGGGCGAATAGACGGCGTCCACCGGGATCAGCCCGATCGGCGCATCCTCGGGCCGGTTCTGCGCCGCCGGCACATAGCCCTTGCCGGTGTTGGCGGTCAGTTCCATGGACAGCTTCGCACCGTCGTCCAGGGTGCAGAGCACCAGATCCGGGTTGGCGATCTCGATGTCGCCGGTGGTCTGGATCTGACCGGCCGTCACCTCGCCCGGGCCGGTGGCCGTCAGCTGCAGCCGCTTCGGACCGTCGCCCTGCATGCGAATGGCAAGCTGCTTCACGTTCAGCACGATATCCGTCACGTCCTCGCGGACGCCCTGGATGGAGCTGAATTCGTGCAGCACGCCATCGATGCGGATGGCGGTGACGGCCGCGCCTTGCAGCGAGGACAGCAAAACCCGCCGAAGCGCATTGCCCAGCGTCATGCCGAAGCCACGCTCCAGCGGCTCGGCCACGATGGTCGCGGTCCGCTCGGGGTCCGGCCCGACTTCAACGTCGAGCTTCTCGGGCCGGATGAGCGACCGCCAATTCCTCTCGATCACGTCCAGTCTCCTTCACGCGTCCAAAGGCCGCGACCCCGCCATGCCCGGCAGAATCCGCGACCCGGAACGCGAATCGCGCTGTGGTGCCCCGCCGGACGGGGCACCACAGCGCGTCTCAGCTCAGACCCGCCGCCGCTTCCGCGGCCGGCAGCCGTTGTGCGGAATGGGCGTCACGTCACGGATGGCGGTGACATAGAAGCCAACCGCCTGCAGCGCCCGCAGCGCGCTTTCACGACCCGAGCCCGGCCCGCTGACCATGATCTCCAGCGTCTCCATCCCGTGCTCGCGCGCCTTGCGCCCGGCATCCTCGGCCGCGACCTGCGCGGCATAGGGGGTGGATTTCCGGCTGCCCTTGAAACCTTGGCTGCCAGAGGAGGACCAGGCGATCGCGTTGCCCTGCGCGTCCGTGATGGTCACGATGGTATTGTTGAAGGAGGCAAGAACATGGGCAACGCCCGAGGAGATGTTCTTGCGTTCCTTCTTGCGCGGGCCACGGGCGCCGCCGCGGGGTTCGCGGGCCATCTTACTTCGTCACCTTCTTCTTGCCGGCAATCGGCACCGCCTTGCCCTTGCGGGTGCGCGCATTGGTGTGGGTGCGCTGGCCGCGCACCGGCAGCCCCTTGCGGTGACGCAGACCGCGGTAGCTCGCCATGTCCATCAGGCGCTTGATGTTCATCGCGACCTCGCGGCGAAGGTCGCCTTCCACCCGGTACTCGCGGTCAATCAGCTCGCGGATGCGGAGAACCTCCTCATCCGTCAACTGGTTCACCCGCCGCTCCTCGGGGATGCCGAGCTTATGGCAGATGTCGAGCGCATTCTTCGGCCCGATGCCATAGATGTAGCGCAGCGAGATCGGCACGCGCTTGTTGGTGGGAATGTTCACGCCGGCGATGCGCGCCACTATTCTGCTCCCGGAGCCCGTCGCTCCTGCTCACGCCGGCCAGGCCCCGGGAGAGGGGCATACCGGCGCCATGGCCAAACCAAGATGTTTCAACGACTAAACGCGGCCTCGGGGTAGCCCCAAGGGGCCGCCCTGGCCGCGGGAGGCGCGGACTATAGCGGCAGTCCCCCCGCCGTCAAGCCCGCATTGGTGGCGGTCCGAGGATCGCCTCGATCTGCCGTGCCACCTCGTCCATCGCCGCCATGCCGTTCACCACCCGGAGCACCCCCTTGCTGGCATAGTAGGGCAGCAAGGGGGCCGTCTGGCGGTGATAGGCCTCGAGCCGGGAGGCCACTGTCTCCGCCTTGTCGTCCGCCCGGCGCGTGAACTCCGTGCTGCCGCAAACATCGCAGACCCCGGGCACCTTCGGCTGCTTGAAGCGGTCGTGGTAGCCCTCGCCGCATCTGGCGCAGGTGAAACGGCCCGAAATCCGCTCCACCAGCGCCGCATCGTCCACCTGCAACTCAATCACATGATGCAGGGGCATGGACTTTTCCTGCAGCATCACGTCCAGCGCCTCGGCCTGCGGCACGGTGCGAGGAAAGCCGTCCAGGATGAAGCCCTGCACGACGTCGGCGGCAGAGACGCGGGCAGCCAGCATGGCGATAATGACGGCGTCCGGAACGAGTTCGCCGCGTTCCATGATCGCCTTGGCCTTCTGGCCGATTTCGCTGCCAGACCGAACCTCGGCACGCAGCATGTCCCCGGTGGAAATCTGCTTCAGCCCGTAGCGATCCTCGAGCCGCTTCGCCTGCGTCCCCTTGCCGGCGCCCGGCGGGCCGAGAAGGATAAGGTTCATCCGCGCTTTCCCTTCCAGGACCGGTCGGCGCCGGCCCGCTCATCCCGCGACAGGCCGCGTGGTATCCCAGCCTGCCCCGTCACCGGGCTTCCGTCACCGTGGCCGCGGCGCACCGCGGCCACCGAGGCGCGCCTTGCGGATCAGCCCCTCGTACTGATGTGCGAACAGATGCGACTGCACCTGGGCAACCGTGTCCATGGTGACGGAGACGATGATCAGCAGGGAAGTGCCGCCAAAATAGAAGGGCACGCCATAGTTGCTGATCAGGATCTCCGGCAGCAGGCAGACGACCGTGAGGTAGATTGCGCCCACGGCCGTGAGCCTGGTCAGCACCCGGTCGAAATAGTCCGCGGTATGCTGCCCAGGGCGAATGCCAGGCACAAAGCCGCCGTACTTCTTCAGGTTGTCCGCTGTCTCCTGCGGGTTGAAGACTACTGCCGTGTAGAAGAAGGCGAAAAAGATGATCAACCCGGCATAGAGCGCCATGTACAGCGGCTGGCCGTGCGCCAGCGCCGCGGCGATGGAGGAGACCCAGGAATCCCCCGCCTGGCCCGCCGAGAACCCCTGGATGGTCGCCGGCAGCAGCAGCAGCGAGGAGGCGAAGATCGGCGGAATGACCCCCGCCGTGTTCAGCTTCAGCGGCAGGTGCGTGTTCTCGCCGCTGAACATGCGGTTGCCCACCTGGCGCTTGGGGTACTGCACCGGGATGCGGCGTTGCGCCCGCTCCACGAACACCACCACGGCGATGACCGCCAGGGCGATGAGCATGAAGGCAATGATGAAGATCGTGGAGAGTGCGCCGGTGCGCCCCAATTCCAGCGTCGCCACCAGCGCCGAGGGCAGGTTCGCCACGATGCCGGCGAAGATGATCAGCGAGATGCCGTTGCCGACGCCCCGGGCCGTGATCTGCTCGCCCAGCCACATCAGGAACATGGTGCCACCGACCAGCGTGATGACGCAGGAGAGCCGGAAGAACCAGCCGGGGTCGTGCACCGCAGGCCCGAAGCTGCCACGTATGCTCTCAAGCCCCACGGCGATGCCATAGGCCTGGAAGATGGCGATCAGGACGGTGAGGTAGCGGGTATACTGGTTCAGCTTCTTCCGCCCGGCTTCGCCTTCCTTCTTCAGCGCCTCCAAGGTCGGCACCGCCGCCGTCATCAGCTGGATGATGATGCTGGCGGAGATGTAGGGCATGATGTTCAGCGCGAAGACCGTCATGCGCCCCAGCGCGCCGCCGCTGAACATGTCGAACATGCCGAGGATGCCGCCGCCGTGCTGGGCCAGCAGTTCCCCCATCACGGCCGCGTCCACGCCCGGTACCGGCACATAGGTGCCGATCCGGTAGACGATCAGCGCCCCCAGGGTGAACCAGATCCGCTTCTTGAGCTCGGTCGCCTTCGCCAGGACGCCGAGATTGAGATTGGCCGCAAGCTGCTCGGCGGCGGAGGCCATGCGCGTGTAACCCTCCTCACGGCAACGGCGCCCGCCCGGGGTGGCGCCCACCGCCCCCCCGGCCGTGGCGCCGCAGCCACGAACCCCTGGTAGGTAGCCACCACCCCGCTGCACGACAAGCGCCGCACGCGGGATGGCCCGGCCTCAGCCCTCCGCTGCCGCCTGCTGAGCCGCGGCCGGCGGATTCAGGACGGTGATCGTCCCGCCCGCGGCCTGCACAGCCGCGACCGCGGAGGCCGAGGCGCCGGAGACGGTGATGCTCACCGCCCGCTTGATCTCGCCATGGCCCAGCAGCCGCACACCCGCGTACCGGCTGCCGGAACGCACGATGCCAGCCGCACGCAGCGCGGCCTCGTCGATCGGACCATCGGCCGGCAACCGCCCGTTCTCGATCGCCGTGTCCAGCGTGCCGAGGTTCAGCGGCGCGTACTCCTTGCGGAACGGGTTGACGAAGCCCCGCTTGGGCATGCGGCGATGCAGCGGCAGCTGGCCACCCTCGAAGCCGTTCAGCGACACGCCTGTGCGCGCCTTCTGGCCCTTCACGCCCTTGCCCGAGGTCTTGCCCTTGCCCGAGCCGATACCCCGGCCCAGCCGCTTGGACTTCTTGCGCGCGCCCGGATTGTCACGCAGTTCGTTGAGCTTCATGTCAGTCCCTTTCGGACCAGCCGATCCACGGCACCGGACCTCCGGACACCCCTGCGAGCTGCCTCGCATCGGGTCCCCCGGAAGTCCCCGCCGATCGGACGGTCACCCACCCTGACCGGAGGTCTCGTCCACCTTCACCAGGTGCGCAACCTTCCGGATCATGCCGCGGACGGCCGGCGTGTCCTCCAGCTCCCGCGTACGGCGCAGCTTGTTCAGGCCGAGGCCGATCAGCGTCTCGCGCTGGCCCGGCTTGCGGCCGATGGGCGAGCCCACCTGGGTCACCCGCACGGTCTTCTTCACGTCAGACACCGGTCGCCTCCGTCGCTGGCGCCTCGACCGGCGCCTGCTCCTTCCGCGGTCCGAGGATCTCGGCCACCTTCTTGCCGCGCCGTGCCGCCACGGCGCGGGGGCTGGTGCAGCGCTGCAGCGCCGCGAAGGTCGCCTTCACCATGTTGTGCGGATTGGTCGAGCCGTTGCATTTCGCAACGACGTCACCCATGCCGAGCGTCTCGAACACCGCACGCATCGGGCCGCCGGCAATGATGCCAGTGCCGGCGGGCGCGGCCCGCAGGATCACGCGGCCGGCGCCGAACTCGCCGATCACGTCATGGTGCAGCGTACGGCCCTCGCGCATCGGCACGCGGATCATCGTCCGCTTCGCCTGCTCGGTCGCCTTGCGGATGGCCTCCGGCACCTCACGCGCCTTGCCGGCGCCCCAGCCTACGCGCCCCTTCTGATCGCCGACGACGACCAATGCGGCGAAGCTGAAGCGCCGGCCACCCTTCACCACCTTCGCGACGCGATTGATGCTGACGAGCTTGTCCTGCAGCTCATCACCCTCGCCCCGCTCGGGCCGGTTGTCGCGGTCCCGGTCCCGGCCGCGGCGGCGGCGCTCGCTGCCCTCGCCGCCCTCGCCGCCCCTCGGTTCACGTGCCATCGGGGATACTCCTCAGAAGTCCAGCCCGCTCTCGCGGGCGGCATCGGCCAGGGCCTGGACCCGGCCGTGATACAGGTAAGGTCCGCGGTCGAAGACGACCTGCGTCACCCCGGCCGCGATCGCGCGCTCCGCGACCTTCCGGCCGACGGCAGCAGCAGCCGCCCTGTCAGCGCCCGTCCGCAGACCCTCGCGCAGCTCCTTCTCGAGCGTCGATGCGGCGGCCACGGTCCGGCCCTCGGCATCAATGATCACCTGCGCGTAAATGTGCCGACCGGAACGGAACACGGACAGCCGCGGCCGTCCGCCTGCCTTGATCTTCAGCTGATAGCGCAGCCGCGCACGCCGGCGCGTTTGCAGTGCGAGCTTGTCGGCCATTACTTCTTCTTACCCTCCTTGCGGAGGATCTGCTCGTTCACGTACTTGATGCCCTTGCCCTTGTAGGGTTCCGGCCCACGATACGCCCGGATCTCGGCTGCCACCTGCCCTACCTGGCGCTTGTCCGAGCCTTCCACCTTGATGGCAGTCGGACGCTCGCAGGTGATCTTGATGCCTGCCGGGATCGGGTAGCGGATTTCGTGGCTGTAACCGAGGTTCAGCACCAGATCCTTGCCCTGCACCGCGGCGCGGTAGCCGGTGCCGCTGATCTCCATTTCCTTGACGAAGCCGGTGGAGACGCCCTTCACCATGCTGTTGATCAGGCTGCGCGTGGTGCCCCACATGGTGCGCGCGCGGCGGTCGTCCCGCCGCGGCCTCACCGCCACCTCGCCAGCACCGATCTCCACCTCCACGTCGTCCGTCAGGTCGAGCGTGAGTTCGCCATTCTTGCCCTTCGCCACCATGGTCCGGCCCTGCAGCATCACCTGGACGCCTGCTGGGACCGGCACGGGGTATTTGCCGACGCGCGACATCGCGGCCCTCCGTCAGAACACGCGGCAGAGGACCTCGCCGCCGACATTGGCAGCACGGGCCTCGTTGTCGCTCATCACGCCGCGTGGCGTGGACAGGATGGAGATGCCGAGCCCGTTGTAGAACTTCGACAGCTCCCTGATCTTCGAGTACACCCGGCGACCAGGCTTGGAGACCCGCGTGATCTCCTTGATCGCCGGCTCGCCTTCCGAGTACTTCAGCTCGATCTGAATCTGGCGGACACCCGGGCGCAGCTCCTCGCTGCGCCAGGCGCGGATATAGCCCTCACGCTTCAGCACCTCGCAGACATTCTCACGCAGCCTGCTCGCCGGCGCGATGCAGCGAGTCTGCCGGGAGCGTTGCGCGTTGCGGATGCGGGTGAGCATATCGCCCAGCGGATCGGACAGCGACATGCGGTCCCTCCTTACCAGCTCGCCTTAACCATGCCGGGGATCTGGCCGGTGTTCCCCAGCTCCCGCAGCATGTTCCGGCTGAGCTTGAACTTGCGGTAATTGCCGCGCGGGCGGCCCGTCAACTCGCAGCGCAGACGCACGCGGTTCTTCGCGCCGTTGCGCGGCAGCTGCGCAAGCTTCAGCGTCGCCTCGAACCGGTCTTCCACCGGCAGGCTGCGGTCCATCACCACGGACTTCAGCGCCGCGCGCTTCTCCGCGTGGAGCGTCGACAGGCGCTCGCGCCGCTTGTTCTTCTCGACAGCCGAGGTCTTGGCCATGCGGTCTCTATCCTCCGGAACCTGCTCCCGGGCCTCGCCCGGGCGGTCTTCCAAGATCAGGTGGCGAAGGGAAGATCGAAGGCCTTCAGCAGAGCCTTCGCTTCCTTGTCGGTCTTCGCCGTGGTGACGAAAACGATGTCCATGCCGCGGACCGCGTCCACCTTGTCGTAGTTGATCTCGGGGAACACGATCTGCTCCTTCAGGCCCAGGGCGTAGTTGCCCCGCCCGTCGAAGCCCCGGTTGCCCGGGATACCACGGAAGTCGCGCACGCGCGGCAGGGCGATGGTCACGAGGCGGTCCAGGAACTCGTACATCCTGGCCTTGCGCAGCGTGACCTTGCAGCCGATCGCCTGGCCCTTGCGGATCTTGAAGCCCGCGATCGCCTTCTTCGCCAGCGTCTTCACCGGCTTCTGGCCGGAAATCGCCGCAAGGTCGGCGACCGCGCTGTCCAGCTTCTTCTGGTCCGCTGCGGCCTCGCCCACGCCCATATTGATCACGATCTTCTCGAGCTTGGGCACTTCCATCGGGTTCTTGTAGCCGAACTCCTCAACGAGGTGCTTGCGCACGACCTCGTCGTAGTGCCGGCGCAGCCGCGGCGCCTCGGGCGGCGAAGCCTTCGCTTCGCCCGAAGCTGCGGCAACCGTCGCACCCTTGGACTCCGACGCCTCAGCGCCCCTCTTGCCCGGCTTCTTCTGCGTATCGCTCATCGGTCGAGCACCTCACCCGACGCCCTTGCCACCCGCACCTTCTTGCCGTCCTCCAGCACGCGGAAGCCCACGCGGGTCGGCTTGTCGGATTTCGGGTCGACCAGCGCCAGGTTCGAAAGGTGGATCGGCGCTTCCTTCTCGACGATGCCGCCGGGGCGGTTCAGCCCCTGCGGCTTCTGGTGGCGCTTCACCATGTTCACGCCCTGCACCAGGGCGCGCTCATCCTTCGGCATCACGGAGAGAACCTCCCCGCGCTTGCCCTTGTCGCGGCCGGCCAGCACCTGCACCCGGTCGCCCTTCCTGATCTTCGCGGCCATGGCCTTACAGGACCTCCGGCGCAAGCGAAATGATCTTCATGTAACGTCGCGCACGCAGCTCGCGCACCACGGGGCCGAAGATGCGGGTACCGATCGGCTCACCCTGCTTGTTGATCAGCACCGCGGCATTGCCATCGAAGCGGATCGCCGTACCATCCGCACGACGCACCGGGTAGGCGGTGCGGACGATGACTGCGCGATGCACCTCGCCCTTCTTCACCTTGGCGCGCGGGATCGCCTCCTTCACGGAAACGACGATCACGTCGCCGACGCCCGCGGTCTTCCGCTTGGAGCCACCAAGCACCTTGATGCACTGAACCCGACGCGCGCCGGAGTTGTCGGCAACGTCGAGATTGCTCTCGGGATGGATCACGACGCCGCTCCCTCAGCCGGGGCGCCCAGCGTCTGCCCGTTGCGCGCGACCACCAGCCAGGTCTTCCGCTTGGAGATCGGCGGGCACTCCTCGATCTGCACGACATCGCCTTCCTTGCACAGGTTGGCCTCGTCATGCGCCGCATACTTCTTCGAGCGCCGGATGAACTTCTTGTAGAGCGGGTGCATCACGCGACGCTCGACAAGCACCGTCACGGTCTTGTCCATCTTGTCGCTGACCACCCGGCCCATGAGGACGCGTTTCGGCATCGCCGCCGGTCTCCTCTAAGCCTGTTGCGAACCGGCCGTCGCGCGCTTGCGCTCGGCCATCACCGTCTTAACCCGCGCGATGTCTCGCCGGACCAGCCGGATCCGTCCCGTCGCCTCCAGCTGCCCTGTGGCCCGCTGGAAGCGCAGGTTGAACTGCTCCTTGCGGAGGTCGAGCAGCATCGTCTGCAGCTCATCCGCTGTCTTGGCGCGGATATCCACGACTTTCGTCATCGCCTCACGCCTCCGCCGCGCCGAGGCGCGACACGATCTTGGTCTTGATCGGCAGCTTTGCCGCGCCGAGCGTCAGCGCTTCGCGCGCCGTGTCCTGCGCCACGCCATCGATCTCGAACATGATCCGCCCGGGCTTCACCCGGCAGACCCAGTATTCCGGCGAGCCCTTGCCCGATCCCATGCGGACCTCGGCCGGCTTGGTGGAGACCGGCACATCGGGGAAGATGCGGATCCACACCCGCCCCTGGCGCTTCATGGCGCGCGTGATGGCGCGCCGTGCCGCCTCGATCTGCCGTGCCGTGACCCGCTCAGGCTCCAGCGCCTTCAGGCCGAAGCCGCCGAAGGTGAGGCGGAAGCCACCCTTGGCCACGCCATGGATGCGGCCCTTATGGGCCTTGCGGAATTTCGTGCGCTTGGGCTGCAGCATCGTCCTAAATCCCTCAGCGCTGCGGCGCCTGCTCGGCGGCGCGCTTGTCCTGCGCCAGCGGGTCGTGCGCCAGGATCTCGCCCTTGAAGATCCAGACCTTCACGCCGCAGGTACCGTAGGTCGTTTTCGCCGTCGCAGTGCCGAAATCGATGTCCGCGCGCAGCGTGTGCAGCGGCACGCGCCCCTCACGGTACCACTCCATGCGTGCGATCTCGGCCCCGCCGAGCCGGCCGGAGCAGTTGATGCGGATGCCCTGGGCCCCGAGCCGCATCGCGCTCTGCACCGCCCGCTTCATGGCACGACGGAAGGCCACGCGCCGCTCGAGCTGTTGCGCGATGCTCTCGGCCACCAGCGTGGCATCCAGCTCGGGCTTCCGGATCTCGACGATGTTCAGCGCCACCTCGGCCCCGGCCATCCTCGCCAGGTCCTTGCGCAACACGTCGATATCCGCGCCCTTCTTGCCGATGACCACGCCCGGCCGCGCCGCATGGATGGTCACGCGCGGCTTCTTCGCCGGCCGCTCGATCACCACCTTCGACACGCCTGCGCCCCTCAGCCGCTCGCGCAGCTTTTCGCGCAGCCTCAGATCCTCGTGCAGCAGTTTCGCGTAGTCGTCGCCCGCGAACCAGCGGCTGTCCCAGGTGCGGTTGATGCCCAGCCTGAGGCCGATCGGATTGACTTTCTGGCCCATGTTATGCGGCCTCCTGCTGCACCGGCTGCTCCACCGGCTGTTCAGCCACCACGATCTTGAGATGGCTGAACCACTTCTCCACCCGGGCGGCACGACCGCGTCCGCGCGCATGGAAGCGCTTCATCACGATCGATCGTCCCACCTCGGCGCGCGCCACGACCAGCCGGTCTACATCGAGCTGGTGGTTGTTTTCGGCATTGGCGATCGCGCTCTCCAGCGTCTTCTTCACCGTCCCCGCGATCCGCCGCTTGCTGAAGGTCAGCGTGGCGACGGCTTCCTGCGCCCTGCGGCCGCGGATCAGCGCAGCAACCAGGTTCAGCTTGCGCGGGCTGACGCGGATGTTCCGCGTGATCGCCTGCGCTTCGGTCTCCGCGAGCGAGCGCTCATGCTTCGGCTTGCTCATCAGCCTAGCCCCGCCTCGCCCTCTTGTCGGCCGCGTGCCCGTTGAAGGTCCGCGTCGGCGAGAACTCGCCGAACTTGTGACCGACCATGTTCTCCGTCACCTGCACCGGGATGAATTTCTTCCCGTTGTAGACGCCGAAGGTGAGGCCCACGAACTGCGGCAGGATCGTGCTGCGGCGCGACCAGATCTTGATGATCTCATTGCGGCCGGAAGCACGCGCCGCATCCGCCTTACTCAGCAGGTAGCCGTCCACGAACGGCCCCTTCCACACACTGCGCGGCATGGCCGATCAGCCCTTCGTCGCGTGGCGCCGCCGGAGAATGAGCCGGTCGGTGCGCTTGTTGTTGCGGGTCCTGGCGCCCTTCGTTGGCTTGCCCCAGGGCGTGACCGGATGCCGGCCGCCCGAGGTGCGGCCCTCGCCGCCGCCATGCGGATGGTCCACCGGGTTCATCACGACGCCACGGTTGTGCGGCCGTCGCCCCAGCCAGCGGGAACGCCCCGCCTTGCCGATCTGCTGGTTCGAATTGTCGGGGTTGGACACGGCACCAACGGTCGCCATGCACTCTGCCCGCACCACACGCAGCTCGCCCGACATCAGCTTGATCTGGGCATAGCCCGCATCCTTGCCGACCAGCTGCACATAGGTGCCGGCTGCCCGTGCAAGCTTGCCGCCCGAGCCCGGCTTCATCTCCACGTTGTGGATGATGGTGCCGACGGGAATGGCTGACATCGGCATGGCATTGCCCGGCTTAACGTCCGCGCGCTCGGCCGCAACGACCACATCGCCCGCCTTCAGCCGCTGCGGTGCCAGGATGTAGGACAGCTCGCCATCCTGGTACTTTACCAGAGCGATCCAGGCAGTGCGGTTCGGGTCGTACTCCAACCGCTCCACCGTCGCCGGCACACCAAACTTGGCACGCCGCTTGAAGTCCACGTAGCGGTAGGCCTGCTTGTGCCCGCCGCCACGGAACCGCACCGTCGTGCGCCCGTGGTTGTTGCGGCCACCCGAAGAGACCTTGCCCTCGGTCAGCCGCTTGACCGGCTTGCCCTTCCAGAGCTCGTCGCGCTTCACCAGGATGGTGCCGCGCAGGCTCGGGGTGACCGGCTTGAAACTTTTCAGTGCCATGGCGTTACGCCAACCCCGTCGTCAGGTCGATGCTCTGGCCCTCGGCCAGGCGCACCATCGCCTTCTTCCAATCGGACCGCTGACCGGGACGGCCGCGGAACCGCTTGCTCTTCCCCTTCATCACCAGCGTGTTCACCGCCAGCACCTGAACACCGAACAGACCCTCGACCGCCGCCTTGATCTCGGGCTTGGTGGCGTCCAGCGACACACGGAAAACATACTGCCCCTTCTCGCCAAGCGCCGTCGCCTTCTCGGTGATCACCGGGGCGAGAATGGTCTGATACATCCGCTCACGGCTGATCGGCGTGCGCGCCGGCCGCGGCTTCGCTTCCGTCTCGCTCATGCCTGCGACTCCTTCGCGACAGGCTCGGCAGCCAGCCGCTGCTTCAGTGCCTCGACACCGGCACGGGTCACGGCCAGGACGTCGTGCTTCAGGATGTCGTAGACATTGGCACCGATGGTCGGCAGCACCTGTACCTTCGGGATGTTGCGCACGACGCGGCCGAAGCCCTCATCCACCGTCGCATCCACCACGAGCGCACTGGCCCAGCCAAGCGCCTTCAGCTGCTTCGCCACCTGGCCGGTCTTCGCACCCTCGCCGACCGCCACGCCGTCGAGCACCACCAGCTTTCCGTCCCGCGCCTTCTGACTGAGCGCGCTGATCAGGCCAAGGCGACGCACCTTCTTGTTCAGGCTGTAGCCATGGTCGCGCGGAACGGGGCCGTGCACGATCCCGCCGGTACGGAACTGCGGCGCTCGCAGCGAGCCCTGACGAGCATTGCCTGTGCCCTTCTGGCGATAGGGCTTCTTCGTCGTGCCCTGCACCTCGCCCATGCCCTTGACCTTGTGCGTGCCGGCACGCCGCTTCGCCAGCTGCCAATGCACCACTCGGGCCATGATGTCGGCACGCGGCTCGGCGCCGAACAGCGCGTCCGGCAGCTCAATCTCGCCAGCCTGAGCGTTGTCGAGGGTGATGACCGGAACCTGCATCATCGCCTCCTCAGGCCACCGCCGCGGGATAGGGCGCATCGGCGTGACGCACGCGCTTCACGGCATCGCGCACCAGCACATAGCCACCCTTCGCACCGGGCACGGCGCCCTTGACCAGCAGCAGGTTCTTCTCGGAATCGACGCCCGCGATCTCCAGGTTCTGCGTCGTCACGCGCTCCACGCCGAGATGGCCTGCCATTTTCTTGTTCTTGAACACCTTGCCCGGATCCTGCCGGTTACCGGTGGAACCATGCGACCGATGGCTGATCGAGACACCGTGCGTCGCCTCGAGGCCAGCGAAGTTCCAGCGCTTCATCGCACCGGCGAAGCCCTTGCCGATGGTCACGCCGGTGACATCCACCTTCTGTCCCTTCACGAAATGCGCGGGGCTGAGGCGCGCACCGGGATCGAGTGCCGCGTCGGACGCGACGCGGAACTCCACCAGCTTCTGCGGCGCCTCGACTCCCGCCTTCGCGAAATGTCCGCGATTGGCCTTCGTGACGTTCTTGAGCTTGGCCCGGCCAATGCCGAGCTGCACCGCATCGTAGCCGTCCTTCTCCGCCGTGCGGCGGGCGATGACGCGCACATCGTCGAGGTGCAACACCGTCACCGGGACCGTGCTGCCATCCTCATTGAACAGCCGGGTCATGCCCAGCTTCCTGGCGATCAGGCCGGTGCGGCCGTTCTTGGCGGCCATGACGCGATACTCCCCCTGGCCCTCAGATCTTGATCTCGACATCCACGCCCGCGGCCAAGTCGAGCTTCATCAGCGCGTCCACGGTCTGCGGTGTGGGGTCCACGATGTCGAGCAGGCGACGATGCGTGCGGATCTCGAACTGCTCGCGGCTCTTCTTGTCGATATGCGGCGAACGATTGACGGTGAAGCGCTCGATCTCCGTTGGCAGCGGGATGGGCCCGCGCACACGTGCGCCCGTCCGCTTCGCGGTGTTCACGATCTCCCGCGTGCTGGTATCCAGCACGCGGTGATCGAACGCCTTGAGGCGGATGCGGATATTCTGGTTTTCCATGACGAGCGGGCCCGAACCTTACTTCCCCAGCCTCACTTCACGATCTTGGCGACGACGCCGGCGCCGACGGTGCGGCCGCCCTCGCGGATG
>Ga0180217_1002498_pt1 | contig 16937 bp, 15 predicted proteins | sample eDN3rd37CBELigOP_FD_128521 | JGI IMG/M metagenome (GOLD analysis project Ga0180217, IMG submission 128521) | Enriched Organic Plus compost microbial communities from Emeryville, California, USA - eDNA 3rd pass 37_C BE-Lig OP (version 2) (version 2) ... | reverse complement strand
GTCCGGCGGAGGACACTGCCGGGCGCTGGACCGGGCGGAGGATCGTGGGCACGGGCTCGCTCCGGCTGGCGGCCTGTGGGGCTTCCACAGGCCCGCCGGGATCCCTCGGGTGCCCCCGTCGCTTGCGTCCGGGGCGACCACAGCAGTGGTCCTCTACTCAGGGGCCGCGGTGATGATCTGTGCGCAAAGTGCGCGATGTTTGCGATCGCTTACTGAGCGCAAGTCCAGCAGGGACAAGGGAAAAAAAATCTTGGCGGAGTTCGAATTCTCTTGGCTGGCGCGCACGATCTGTGCGCAAAACCGTTGATAAGCACACGGTTGAGGCGGGGAGGATGAGAGAGAGGGGGAGCACGGTTGAGCGGGGCTCAACCGTGGCACCCGGTTTGTCGTGGGGACGAGGCGCAGAGCACCGCAGCCAACGTCCCCCTGGTGCCTAGTGCCCAGTGCCTGGCGCCTCCCCCTCCGGGTACGTCGGCGGCACCCCCAGGTACGCCAACGCCCGCTCCATCACCCGCCGCACCACCGGCCCCGCCGTGTGCGAGCCGTAGTACCGGTTCTCACGCACCAGTTGCGGCCCCGGGTCGTCGATCACCACCAGGCAGATCAGCCGCGGCTTATCCGCCGGCCCCGCCGCGATGAAACTCGTGTTGTACTGCCCCTCGAAGTAACCCCGCATTCCCCGCGGCCGCCTCTTCCCCTGCGGCGGCCGGCCCAGCGGGATCTTCGCCGTCCCCGACTTGCCGAACAGTTCGTACCGCGGCGGCGGCTCATTCTTGTTGACACGGTGCAGCCGCTCGTCCATGTTGTGCGCCACACGCCGCATCGTCTCCCGCGTCAGGTCCGCCACCGCCGGCGGCAGCACGCGACGCACCCCGCGCCCCGTCTCCTCCCCCGGCTCCGCCGCGATCAGCCGCGGCTCCACGATCGTCCCCGCCAGTTCCCCCGTCCTCGCGAACGCCGAGAATGCCCGCACCATCTGCACCGGCGTTACCGCGACCTCGTACCCCATCGCCACGGATGTGTGCGTGTACTTCGTCCAGTGTTTCAGCGGCGTGACCAGCCCCGGGCTCTCCCCCGGCAGCCCCAGATTGGTCTTGGTCCCGAAGCCGAACCGCACGACGGCGTCGTGCATCTGCTTCTCGCTCATCCGCCGCGTGACCTTGACCATCCCGATGTTCGACGAGTTGACCAGCACCTCCGCCCAGGTCTGCGTGCCCCGCCGCACGACGTCCTCGATGCTGCGCCCGTACGGCGTTACCCACCGCCCCCCCTCGGTGTCCACCGGCTCCTGCGGGTCCGCCAGCCCCAGCGCTGTCGCCGTGGACCACATGAACGCCTTGAACGTGGACCCCGGCTCGTACACGTCCTCGACGCACCGGTTCCTCGCCAGCGCCGGGTGCGCCAGTTCCGACGGATCGGCCGCCTTCACCACGCGGTACCGCCGGCGCGGGCCGTCGTGCCGCTCCCACGTGAACTCCACGGCATCCGGCGGCTGCCGCACCAGGTCCAGCAGCGCCAGCACCTCCCCCGTCATCGGGTCCATCAGCACCAGCCGCGCCCCCGCCGCGTCGCACTCCTCGATCGCGCGAGACAGTTCCTCGTGCGCGATCCGCTGCAACTCGAGATCGATCGACAGCCGCACGTCCCGCCCGCGCTCCGGCGCGACATACCCGCCCTGCTCGACCCACAGCGGCCGGCTCTGCGCATCCCGCACGTATCGCAGCCGCCCCGCCCGCGGCCGCACCAGCGCATCGAGCATCCGCTCCGCGCCCAGCAGCCCGTCGTGGTCCACGCCCACCGCCCCCACCAGCGACGCCGTCAGTTCCGGCGCCGTCTGCTCACGCACGGGACGAAGTTCCAGATGCACGCCCGGGATCTTCGCCGCCCGCACCCGCTCGGCGCGCCAGTCCTCCAGCACGCCCCCGATCGACACGTACCGGATCAACTTCGGCGTCTCCCCCTCCGAACCCACCACCCGCACGACGCTGTCCCGATCGCCGCGGAACAGATCCGCGAGCATTGCCAGCGGCGACGCAGGCCCTGCCGCCGCGGCGGCCGCCACCGCCGGCGCCCGCCGCTCGTTCTCCACCATCGCCCGCACGACCCGCTGCGCGATCTCCTCCACCGGCACGCCCGTGAGGTCCGCCAGTTGCACCATGGCGTCGCCCGGCGGATTGGGGAACCGCAACGGATCGACGAACACGCGATGCCCGAACCGCGACGCCGCCAAGAGCCGCCCGCGCCGGTCGAGGATGTCCCCGCGCACGCCCGGCTCGCGCACCGTCGTCAGCCGCTGGTCAATGTGCGCCGCCAGCGCCGCGCTGGGCGCGATCTGCAACTGCGCCACCCGCGCCAGCATCGCCAGCAGCAGCAGCGTCACCACCCCGACTGCCACCAGCCCCGCCAGCCCCACGCGGTCCCCCGCCACCGCTCCCCCCGATGACCCGCCACGCCCGCCCGGCAGCATCAGCGCTCCTCCCCCGCCTGCTCGGCCCGGGCGACCGCCATGCCGGTCGTCGGCGTTCGCGGCCGCAGCGGCTCCAGCGGCCCCAGACCCGCCGCCATCTCCTGCGTCCGCTGCGGCGTCGTCAGCCGCCCGATCTCGACGCGAAGGTGCCACAGCGTCCGGTCGTGCTCCGCGACGCGCCGCTGCACGACCGCCAGTTCGTTTACGGCCTGCAACCGCTGCTGGCGCAGGCACAGCAGCGCGCCCGCCATCGCGCCGACCGCCAGGATCACCGCCGCCAGCTTCGCGAACACCGCCGGTCCGCCTCCTCAGCCCCCGCCCACGATGTCCCCCGCGCTGGTCACTCCGCCGGCAGCATCAGCACCATGCCGACACGGATCGAATCCGCATCGTCCAACTTCGACTTGTTGAGATCCAGGATCTCCTGCCACCGCCTCGACGTCCCCAGATGCCGCTGGGCGATCGCCCCCAGCGTGTCGCCGGGCTTGACCGTGTACGTGCGCGGCGCGGGCTTCGACGGCGCCGGCTTGGACTGCTTCTCTGCAGCCGGCTTGTCCACAGGCTTCTGCTGCGGCCGTGTCGCCGACCCCGCGGGAACGGCCTTGGCGTCCGCCGCGAGGCGGGCCCGTCCGATCAACACATCCTTGGGCGGAATCAGGAGGGTCGTCCCCTGCCGCACCATCCCGTCGGCCGCGACACGCCCGGTGTTGTAACTCTGCAACTGCCGCCACAGCGAACCATCGCCGTAGTACTTCTGCGAGATCTTCGTCAGGTTCTCCCCCTTGGCCACCTCATGGCTCAGCAGCGGCCCGTTCGACACCGGCAGCACGGACGCTCCCGATCGCCCCGACGCCGGCGTGACCGCCGCCGTCTCACGCTGCACCGCCGCGACAACGTCCGCCCGCTGCGGCTCCGGCTCGACGATAGCCGGGACCGTCGTTTCCGCCGCGTACGGCAACTGGTTCCCCAGCAGCCCCAGCGACGCGCCGACGCGCTCGCCGTACCCGATGACCGACCCGCCCAGGTCGCTGCCACCCAGAACCGGTCGCTCCCCGATCTCGCCCCCCATCACGATCTCGACCGCGGCGGGCTCCGGCCTCGCACTCGGCTCTTCCACCAGCCCGGGCCCGTACATCGCCTGCGCCGGCGGCATCGCGGCCAGCGGATCCGCTGGGATCGGGCTGGCCAGCGCATCGGGTTCCGATAGCGTCAGGGCGCCGAAGTTCTCGGCCCCAGCGGCGCTCACGTCGCTGAGCTGCGCGGTGCGGGCCTTGGAGAAATGGTCCGAGATCAGGATCCCGACGACCAGGACCAGCCCGAATCCGACCAGGAGAGCCAGCTTGTGTTCTCGTGTCACGGCGGAGGCGTCCCTGCGCGAGCGGCCGTTTCCCCCCGGGGGCGGGAACGGCCTAGTGCGGCCATCCAACCGGCTCGCGGCGGCCATTCCTTCGGCGCGCCGAGCCGGAGCCATCGGTGATCCGCGCCGACCGCGACGCTTCAGCGTCCGGCGAGGCGGATGGCGCGGAACTTGGCGGACCTCGACCGGGGGTTCCGGGCGATCTCTTCCGCGCTGGCCTCGAGGGGTTTCCTGGTGATGAACGAAGCCAGCCCCTGCTCGACCAGCCGGGCGAAGGTCCGCTTGACGAGCCGGTCCTCGAGGGAGTGGAACGCAATGATCCCGACGCGCGCCCCCGGCGAAAGCCAGGTGCCCCCAGCCCCTCCACCCCTTCCCGCCAGCGCCTTCGCCGCGCGTTCCACCGCGTCGAGCAGCGCGTGCAGGTTGCCCAGCTCATCGTTCACGGCGATGCGCAGGGCCTGGAAGGTTCGGGTCGCGGTGTCGATCGTTGCGCCGCCGCCTCGCGGACCAACCACGGAGCGGACAATCGCTGCAAGCCGTGCCGTCGTGGTTATCGGCTCAGCGCGCCGTGCTTCAACTAGTTTTTGCGCCACCGCCCGCGCATGCCGCTCCTCGCCGTACTCCCGGATGATCCGCTCCAGTTCGTTTGCCGGAAGGGTGTTGACCAGTTGCGCGGCCGTCACGGGTCCGGTCGGGTCCAAACGCATGTCGAGCGGCCCCTCGCGCATGAACGACAGCCCGCGCTGCGCCGACTCCAGTTGGTTCGACGAAAAGCCAAGGTCCGCAAGCACCACGTCCGCCGCCATCGCGCCCCCCTCGGCCGCGAGCATCCGGCGCGGCGCATCGGCGAAGTTCGTGTGCCACCGGATCACCCGCGGCGGCGCCGGCAGTCGCAAGACCCGTTCGCCCGCCGCCGCCAGGTTGCCCGGATCGAGGTCGCACAGGATCAGCGTCCCGGTCGGCCCCAGCCGCTCTGCAATCGCGGCCGCATGTCCCCCCAGCCCCGCGGTGCAGTCGAGCGCAACTTCCCCCGTTTGCGGGTCCAGCGCGGCGACGACCTCCGCCAGCAACACGGGCACGTGGCTGGCGGCGGGAGGCGGCGCCGGCTGCGGCGCATCGGACTCGGGTCGATCCGGCATGCGCGCAACCATAGCCGCGCCCGCGCGCGGCCGACCTCGCGGTAGACTCCGGAGCATGAGAGGCTCACTCCCTGCCGCGCTCCTCGCCGTCGCGTTCGCTCTGCTGGGCGCCGCGTGCGGCCCGGTCAGCATGACCTTCGTCCTGGGCGCCCGGGACGGCAAACTCCGCGAGACGACTGTCCTGGCGGATGAGGGCAAGGGGCTCGCCGCCGCGAAGGTCGCCCTCATCGACGTCCGCGGCCTCATCGCCGAATCACCGCCCTCGCGGGCGCTGGGGCTGATCAGCGGCGGCCCCGGACCCGTGGACGAGTTCGTCGCCCGCCTCCAGAAGGCCGAGGAAGACGGCAACGTCCGCGCCGTCATTCTCCGCATCAACTCCCCCGGCGGGAGTGTCGCCGCCAGCCAACTCATGTACAACGAACTGCGCCGCTTCCGCGAAACGACCGGCAAGCCGGTCGTCGCGAGCCTCGGCGAGGTTGCAGCCAGCGGCGGGTATTACCTCGCGCTCGGTGCGGATGAGATCGTCGCCCAGCCGACGAGCATCACCGCCAGCATCGGCGTCATCATCCCGACGATCAACGTCTCCGAGGGTCTGCGACGGATCGGCGTCGTCTCCCGGTCGGTCAAGAGCGGCGAGAACAAGGACCTCGCCAACCCCCTCGAGCCGATGCGCGACCAGCAGTACGCCGTGCTGCAAGCGATGGTTGATGAGTTCTACGCCGCCTTCCGCGGCCTGGTCGTCGAGCGCCGCTCCAGCGCCCCCAACGCACTGGTCACAGCACGCCTCGACGAACTGACCGACGGCCGCGTCGTCACCGGCGCCGAGGCCGTCCGCGCCGGCCTCGCGGACCACGAGGGGGACCTGCGCGACGCGTTCGAGCGAGCCAAGAGCCTCGCCGGCATCGAGAAAGCCCGGCTCGTGAAGTACTACGGCCAGTACGACCCGCCGCCGCGGACCGCCTACGCGGCGACGGGCGCGCCGCCGCCGCAGGCTTCGGCGGACCCCAACGTTCTGATGCTGGACCTCGGTCCGCTCGCCCCCGGCGCTTCACTCACGCCCGGCACCGCGTACTACATCTGGACCGCGGCCGTCCCCTGATCTCATTCGTGAAACAATGATGGAGCGGGCTGGCGGCGCGAGGCGTGAGCGAGCCCTCAGTTCCCCGGCCACCCCTCCCGCAGGAACTTCCCGTCGCGGTGGAACACTTCTCCATCGGCCTCGATCGAGCCGCCCCGGCGCAGATCGCAGACCATGTCCCAGTGCAGCCCCGAGAGGTTCCGGTTCCCGCTCTCGGGGTAGCCGGCGCCGACCGCCGCGTGGAACGTGCCGCCGATCTTCTCGTCAAAGAGCGTGTTCCGGGAGAACTCGCGGATCTCGTAGTTGGTCCCGATCGCGATCTCACCCATGTTCCTCGCCCCCTCGTCCTGGTCGAGCATCTTGATGAGGAACTCTTCGTTCTTCTTTGCGCTGGCGTCCACGACGCGCCCGGCCTTGAACTTCAGCCGCACGCCCTCCACCTCGCGCCCCTGGTACACCGCCGGGTAGTGGTAGTTCACGTGCCCGTCCGCGCCCTGTGGGCCGGCGAAGACCTCGCCGTCGGGGAAGTTCTCCCTGCCGGCGCAGTTGATCCACGTCCCGCCCGAGACGTCCACCGTCAGGTCCGTTCCATCGTCCCCATCCCGCGGCGGGGCGCGGAAGCGCAGCACGCGCTTGCTCTGCAGGTACTCCCGCACGCGCTCCTGCTGCTCCTCGATCCGCCGCCACATCGCCGCCGGGTCGTCCAGGTGCAGGTACCCGGCGCGGTACACGAAGTCGGCGTACTGCCTCAGGCTCATCTCCGCGTCCTGCGCCGCGGCGTGCGTCGGGTACTGCGTTCCGACCCAGCGCAGCGATCCCTCCCCGACGCGCTCCATGAACCGCTTGGTGTACGGCCGGCGCGACGCCTGGTGCATCGCCACTCTCGCCGGGTCCATCCGCCCCGTGTACTTGGTGTTCACCTCGGCCCAGATGGCGATCTGCACGTCGATCGTCTCCACCATGTGCATTTGGATCGGCGAGAGGTAGCGCAACTGCTCCTCCGTCCCGTGCGTCAGCAAGATCTCTGACAGCGACTCGGCCCGCGGCACCCAGAGCGGATGGCCGCCCGCCTTGATGATGGCTTCCGTCGTCGCCTCCACCAGCGGCATCGCCACCGGATCGCAGAGGATCGCCACCAGGTCGCCGGGCTTGACGGCGGTCGAGTAGCGGACCAGCACATCGGCGAGTTTGTCGAGTCGGGGGTCGCGCATCGCGGGTCTCCGGCCCCTCCCCCGCGCCCGACCCCCGGCGCGCCGATCCGCCCGAGTGCTACGGGCGATGAAGGGGCGCTCAGCAGGCAGCATACGCGCCGCTGCGGCGCTGCGGCCGGCGCAACCGGGAGCGAGGTCTTGCCCGCCGCACGCCGACCTAGAGTTGCGATCTTGCCGCCGCGAGCGGCTCGGAGCGGGGCGGGGTGATTGGAGGTCTTATGCGTCGCGCTGAGCGTGTTGTGGTCTACGGCGGTCTGGCCCTGGCGCTGTCCGTCGGCGTTCTTGACCGGCTCCCGGCGCCGCACGCGAGCGCTTCGCCCTCGCCCGCCGCGGCGAGCCCCGCACGTCGGGCCGAGAACGGCAAGATCGCCGTCTGCGACATCTACTACATCGCGGACCGGCTGATCGACAGCGACCGCTACCAGCCGCGCCTCAAGGAGGAGCAGGAGCGTTTGAGGGCCGAACTCAAGCCCTTGGAGGACGAACTCAACCGCATGCGGGAGCGGGGCGCCACGATGGACCCGCAGGCCGAGGAGACCCGCGCCCTGGCGGTGGAGTTCCAGCGCAAGAACCAGGAGTATCAGCAGAAACTCCGCGAGTCGGAGCGGGCGTATCAGGCGTTCCTCGGCTCGCTGTACGTCGAGGCGTACGACTCCGCCAAGGCCTCGGCCCAGAACGTCGCCGAGGACTTGGGGTACACGTACGTCATCGCCAGCCGCGGCGCGGACCGGAAGATCGAGACGAACGACCTGCCGCAGGTAGTCCAGGCCGTTCTCGCCCGCCCGGTGATCAAGGCTCCCGAGGACGCGGACATCACCGAGGACGTGATCAAGGACCTGAAACTCGAGTAGGCCGGCCGTCGCGGCCACAGCCGATTACGCCCTCGCGTCGGCTTCCGCTCGCGCCTGCGCCGCCGCTTCGGCGATCCTCGCTTCCAGCGCCCCCACTACGGCGCGCTTCACCTGGTCCATCGACGGGCAGCGATCCCCCAGTTCGCGCTGGAGGCTCGTCACCGGGCGCACCAGCCCGCACGGCACGATCAGCCCGAAGTGGTCGAGGTTCGTCGTCACGTTCAGCGCCAGCCCGTGCATCGTCACCCAGCGCCGCACACGCACGCCCATGGCGCAAATCTTCGCGCCCCCCGCGGCGGGGTCGCGGAAGCCGCCGCAGTTCTGGTATGACGGGTCGCCGCCGACCCATACGCCCGTGGCGCACGGATCGCGGTGCGCCGCGACCCCCAGCGCGCCGCACGCGTCGATCACCGCGCCTTCCAGCAGCCGCATGTACTCGTGCAGCCCCAGGTGCAGGGCGTTGAGGTCGAGGATCGGGTACACGACCAGTTGCCCGGGACCGTGGTAGGTGATGTCTCCGCCGCGGTCCGTCTCGGCGACTGTCACCCCCAGTTCCCGCAGGCGTGTCTCCGGCGCGAGGAGGTTCGACCGCGCCCCGGGACGCTTCGACACCGTGATGACCGGCGGGTCGTGCTCGACCAGCAGGATCCGCCCGATGTGCGGCTGCCCGGCCTGGCGCGCCGCCAGGACTTCTTCCAGATGCCGGCACTGCTCGGCGTAGGCCGGTGCGTACGCCATGCGGCCCATGTCGATGACAGCCGGGGCCGGCAGCCCCCCGAACTCCCCGGCCGGAACGCGAGATCCGCTGATAGACGCCATCGGCGGATCGTAGGTCCGGCGGCTCCCAACCCACGCCTGGAGCGGCACCTACGATCGCCCCGTATGGCCAAGATCCATCCCACGGCCGTCGTGTCGCCGCAGTGCGAACTGGCCGAAACCGCCGAGGTCGGTCCGTACTGCACGCTCACCGGCCGGGTGCGGCTGGGTGAGGGCGTCCGCCTCATCGGGCACAACTACATCAACGGCCCGGTGACGATCGGCGCCGGCACGATCGTGTACCCCTTCGCCTGCCTGGGCTATGAGCCGCAGGATTACAAGTTCAAGCCGGGGATGGTCAGCGCCGGGGTCGAGATCGGCTCCGAGTGCATCATCCGCGAGCACGCGACCGTTCACGCCGCGAGCAACGACCACACGCCCACGCGGATCGGCAACCGCGTGTTCATGATGGTCTCGACGCACGTGGCGCACGATTGCCAGATCGGGAACAACGTCGTCTTCGTCAACGGCGCGGGGATCGCCGGGCATGGGGTCATCGGCGACAACGTCACGCTCGGCGGCAACGCCGTGATCCACCAGTTCGTCCGCATCGGCCGGCTGGTCATGATGTCTGGCGACTGCGCGGTCTCGATGGACGTCCCCCCGTTCTGCACCGTCTCCGAGCGCAACCGGATCGGTGGGCTGAACCTGGTGGGCCTGCGGCGAGCCGGCGTCCCGCGCGACCAGATCACGGTGCTGCGCTCGGCGTTCAGGGACCTGCTCCGCAACCCGATGCCGCGTGCCGAACTGGTCGCCCGGCTGCGGGAGCGGGCGGCCGCCTCGCCGCTGCTGACCGAGATGGCCGACTTCATCGAGTCCAGCAAGCGCGGCGTGACTCCCGGCATGGGCCGGCCCCCGCGCGGCGCCGGGCGGGTGCGTCACGACCTCGAGGCCGCGGGCGTCGGCGACGACGGGGGACTGTAGTCCACCGCCCGGCCAGACCTGCCAAACGCCGCACTTCCTGCTATCCTGCCCCCCATGAGCATCATGGACGATGCGTTGTTCCCCGCTCCCCCCGCTCCAGCGGATGAGGCAGCGGTCGGGTTCCGCGCCGAGTTGTGCGTGCTGGCCAGCGGCTCGTCGGGCAACTGCTCCGTGCTGCTGTTTCGCCGCGGCGGTGTTCGCCGGGCGTGCCTGATCGACCTGGGCCTCTCGCCGAGGCGGACCTTCCGCCTGCTCGACAGCCTGGGCCTGAGCCCGCACCACATCGACGATGCGATCGTGACGCACCTGGACCACGATCACTTCCACCCCGGCTGGACGCGCGCCCTGCCGCGTCACACCACGCTGCACGTCCACGAGCGCCACGCGGACGGCGACGCCTTCGGCCTCTTCGGCATCCCCGCCGCGGTCTTCAACGGCGGTTTCACGCTGCGGGACGGCACCGTCGTTCGCTCGGTACTCGCCGACCACGACGACCACGGGGTCGCCACGCTCCGCTTCTGCCTCCCGTGCGAGGGCCGGGCGGATGGGGCGGCGGACCTGGGCTTTGCGACCGACGTGGGGCGAGTCACCGATGCGCTGGTCGAGCACCTCGCCGGCGTGGACGTCCTGGCGATCGAGTCGAACTACTGCCCGGAACTTCAGGAAGCCTCCGGCCGGCCGCAGCATCTCAAGAGCCGCATCATGGGCGGCCGCGGCCATCTGAGCAATCACGAGGCGGTCCAAGCCATCGGCCTGATCGAGCCGCGGAGCCACGTTGTGTTGCTGCACCTCTCCCGCGAGTGCAACGACCCGGAACTGGTCGCCGGCCTGCACGAGGGCGCGGACTACGCCGTGACGATCACGGATCAGTACACCCCCACCCGGTGGATCCGAATCGGGGCGTGAGGCCCCCGCTTCCATCGGCGGTCCCGCCGACGGCCGTCCGCCCCCCTACCCTACCGACCGATGGCAGCCACGCTCTCCGCCGCCCGCGGCGGATCGATCCCCGGGCCTCAATCCACCGGCACCTCCCGGCTGCGCCTCCCCCGCGGCGTCTCGCGGTGGCTCCAGAATGCCCGGAGAACGATGGGCTTGCTCGGCTCGGTGCACGTGGACGGCGTGGTGTACCGCGAGTTCACCCCCGAGCCGCTGCCGCGGGCCCTTGGGCGCAAGGGGCCGGGGTTCAAGGACTACCGCGTCCACTTTCCGGATGGCACCAAGATGCTGATCCGTGCGACGCCGCGGCGGATCTTCGCCGATCTCGCCCCCGCCCCGCGCCTCACGCGATACGCCCGTGTCGAGCCGCTGATTGTGCCGGGCATGCGGATCCTCGAACTGGGCTGCTCGACCGGGTACGGAAGCGTCTGGCTGGCCGACCGCGTCGGCCGGTCCGGGGCGGTGGTCGCGATCGACACCGACGATCAGGCCGTGGCCTTCGCCCAGAAGCGGTACCCGCGGCCGAACATCGCCTTCGAGATCCGCCGCCCGGACTCGCTCACGGGCGAAACGGACGGCTCGTTTGACGCGGTCTTCGCCCCGCGCGGCATCACCGGCGAGGGGGGCGACACGGCCGACCTCGCCGAACTGTGGCGGCTGGTCGCCCCGGGCGGGTGGATGCTCGTCGGGGTCTCCGGCGCCGGCGGGTCCTCGGCGGGTGATGCCCCGCCCGCGGCGATCGAGACGACCGAGGCGATCCTGCGGCAGATCTGCACCGCGGACGTCCCGCCGTCCCCGCCCGCGAGCGCGGCTTCGACGGGGCGGGAGCACCAGGGCGCCGGGCGGGATCCGGGGCGCGGGCCGGCGTTTGGTCCCGCAGCGGGGCCGCCTCCCCCGGTCCACCGGCCGCGGTGGCGGGCGGGCGTGATCCAGACGCTCGGCGACCCGCTCGACGGGGTCCACGACGTGATCGTGGGCAAACCCGAAGCGTGACCCCGCCCGTCCTGTCCCAACTTCCCGGTTTCTCGCCCCGCCGGCCGGGCCGGCGGGCGGCAATGATCGCCCCTGACGCGAACGATTGAGGCCCACCCTACTCCCCCGGCCCCCACGCCGGATACACGGAAACACGACACCCCGATGGCCATTACCCACCACACCCCCGACGAAGACCCGCACACGACCGCCGCCGCGGATCAGGACCACGCGGCGCCCGCCGTGCCGCGCCCGCGCAACGACGTGGAGGCGGCCCGCGCGTTCGCGATCGAGGTGGCGCGGCTGCTCAAGGACGACCGGTGCGAGGAGATCGTCGTTCTGGACGTCAGCGGCGTCAGCCAGATCACCGATTTCATCATCATCGCCTCGGGCACGTCCGACCGGCAGATGCGCTCCAGCGCCGACGATGTTCGAAAACTCGCCGAGGAGCGGGGCTTCGGCGTCTTCCGGCACAGCGTGGACACGCGGACGACCTGGTACGTCCTCGACTGCGTGGACGTCATCACGCACATCTTCGAGCCCACGACCCGGCTGCACTACGATCTGGAGATGCTCTGGGGCGACGTCCCGCGCGTGGCGTGGGAGCGCCCCGGCGAGCAGAACCGTGACCACGCCCGCCTCAACGACTGACCCTCACCACCCACACGACCCACACGCCCCCATCCCGCAAGGCCAGGCCCGCATGCTTCGTAAGGTCCTCCACAGCAAGATCCACATGGCCAGGGTCACCGCGGCCCGGCCCGACTACGTCGGCTCGATCACCATCGATGCGAACCTGCTCGAGCAGTGCGGCATGCGCGTCTCCGACGCCGTCACCGTCGCCAACTGCCGCACGGGCGGGCGGTTCGAAACATACATTTTCCGCGGCGAGCCGGGGTCGGGGGTGATCGAAGTCAACGGCGCTGCCGCCCACATGGTCGAACCGGGCGACAAGGTCATCATCATGCACTACGCGCTGATGGACGACGCCGAGTACGCGGGGCACCGCCCCAAGGTCCTCGTCATGCGCGAGGACAACACGGTCGAGCGGCTGATCCGCTACGAGCCGTCCTGAGCCTCTCTTCCGTCACGACTCCGCCAGCGATGGCCGCAGCCACACGCACGATCACCGTCGGTCTGGGCCCCCGTTCCTACGACATCGTCGTCGGCGCCGGCATCCTGCCGACGCTCGGGCGGCGCACCAGCGAGATCCTCGGCGACGACCTCCCGCAGCGCCGCGGCATCGCGCGCCGCGCGTTCATCGTGCGGGACACGGGCGTGCCGGAAACGACGCTCGCCGTCGCCCTTCACTCGCTGACCGACGCCGGGTACCAGACCGGCACGATGGCCCTGACGCCGTCGGAGGAGACCAAGACGCTCGAGACGGCGCAGGCGATCCTCACCGAACTCGCCCGCTCGCGCCACGAGCGCACCGACCCGGTCATCGCCCTCGGCGGCGGGGTCACGGGGGACGTCGCCGGGTTCGCCGCCGCGATCTACCGGCGGGGCGTCCCCGTGGTCCAGTGCCCGACGACGCTGCTGGCGATGGTCGATGCCTCCGTCGGCGGCAAGACGGGGGTCAACCTGGAGACGGCCGGCGGCCCGCTGAAGAACCTGGTCGGGGCCTTCCACCAGCCGGCGCTGGTCGTCTGCGATGTGTCGGTGCTGGCGTCGCTGCCGGAGGAGGAGTTCCGGTGCGGGCTGGCGGAGTGCATCAAGCACGGGCTGATCGGCGCGGACTGGCGCGACCCGGACCTCTTGGCCTGGACCCGGGCGAGCCTCGGGCCCATCCTGGCCCGCGACCGGGCCCACCTGGTCGAACTGGTCGCCCGCAACGTCGCCGTCAAGGCAGCGGTCGTGATGTCGGACGAGCGGGAGACCGGCGACGGCCCCGGCGGCGGGCGCCTGGCCCTGAACGCCGGCCACACCGTCGCCCACGCCATCGAGACGATCCCGGCCGCGGGCGGGAGGCACCTCAAGCACGGGGACGCCGTCGCCATCGGGCTGGTCGCCGAAGCGGTGATGGGCGAGCGGCTGGGCGCGACGGCTCAGGGGACGGCCGACCGGCTGCGGGAAGTCCTTGCCGCCGCTGGACTTCCGACCGCCGCGCCGGGCCTGGCCCCCACCGATGTGGTCCTGGACCGCATGCGCGACGACAAGAAGACCACCGGCGGCCGGATCCGGCTGGCGCTCCCCACCGGCGAAGGCCGCTGCCGCGTGGTCATCGACCCGCCGGAGGCGGCGGTGCTCGCCGGGCTCGAGGCGGTTCTGGCCGCTCACCGGCGAGCGTAGTTCGCGGGCGCAATCGGCTCCCCCGCACCCGGGCACACGCAACGCCATCGGCCGCCGCCCAGAGCCGGGTCGTCGCTCCGAATCGCCGAAACGGGGGACCACGCGGCACGGCGGCCTGCCTCGGTCGTCGGTGTGAAGGACTCCGGACCTGCCCGGGCCCCTAGTTCGCGCAACCTTTGCCCCTCATCTTCAAGGTTACCCAGCTTCGCACCCGATAACCCCAGTGCCCTTGGCGCTGGCTCCGTTCTTCCTTGCGCCCCGGGTGCGGTATTTCTGCCGCTGCTTTCTTCCAAGGTCTCGAAGGAGCCGCAGGTGCAGACTCTTGCCGTCATCAACCAGAAAGGCGGCTGCGGAAAGACGACAACGGCCATCAGCCTTGCCGGGTTCTTCGCCGCCAGGGGATGGCGCACGCTGCTGGTGGACATGGACCCGCAGTCGCACTGCGCTGCGGGGCTTGCGATCCCCGAAGCCCGCATCGACCTGTCCATTGCCGACGCCATGCTCGCCGCCGAGGTCGAGGGCGCGGGGCCGCCGGTGAATCCCGACCGACTGTTGTGGCGCGTCAGCCGCAACCTCGATCTGGCGCCCAGCGACATGAAACTCGCCGGCCTCGAGGCGGCACGCGGCGGGCTCGCCACCGGGCCCGATCCCGAGCGGCGGCTGGCCCGGGTCATCGGCTCGCTGGCGGACCGGTACGACCTGGCGATCATCGATTGCTCGCCGGCGATCGGCCTGCTGGCGTACAACGCGCTGGTCGCGGCCGAGCACGTGCTGATTCCGGTCGAGACGGGCTTCTTCTCGCTTCAGGGGGCGACCAAGCAGGTCAACACGATCCGGGCGCTGGCGAAACGGCTCAATGTTGCGCCCTCGCACAGGCTTCTGCCGACGATGCACGATCCGGCCAGCGCGCTGGCCCGCGACCTGCTCGAGGAACTGCACAGGCGGTTCCCGGGCAAAGTGGCGCCTGTGGCCGTGCGGTACGACCGCGCGCTGAAGGAAGCAGCGTCGTTCGGACAGCCCGTGGGCGAGTACGCGCCTGAGTCCGCCGGAGCGGAGGACTACCGCGCCGTGACGGAGTGGCTCGCGGAGCACGTGCTGCGCCGCACGAGCATGCGTGGCGGGCTGGAGGCGATCCGGCCGGCGGAGCCTGTGGTCGTCGGCGCTCCGCTGCCTGCAGGAACCGCCGATGGCGCAGCGGAGAACGAAACCGGCGGCAACGCCAGGGCGCTGGACATCGTCGAGCGTGCGCGGCGCATGCAGCAGCGTGCCGCCGCGTCGGCGCCGGTTGAGCCCAAGCCCGAGGCGGATGCAACGCCGCAGCGGCCGGGCGTGTACGCAACGGAAGGGGGCGTGCTGTTCGTGCAGCCCGCGGCGATGGGGCAGCGCATCGAGATCGCGGGGGACTTCAACGGGTGGAATCCGGCCGCGGCGGCGATGCAACTCAACCCCGCGCGGGGCGTCTTCGAGTTGTTCGTGCCGCTGCCGCCGGGAGTCGTGCAGTACCGGCTGGTTGTGGATGGACGTTGGATGGCCGACCCGTTCAACCCGTCGGCCACGCTCAACCCATCCGGCGAGCCCATCAGTCTCGTGCAGGTGCCGGCGCCGCTGCCGCCGGTGGCGGCGGCGGGTTGATGGTCCAGCGGGGAGCGGAGAGAGCCTCTGCGGAGCGGAGCATCATGCACCACAACGGCAACGGAGTGCCGGGCGACGGACTCGGGGCGGGAACCGCGGATCCGTATGATGCGTTGGCGGACCTGTTTCTGGGTGATGTGCCCAACGGCGCCGCGTCTCGCACGTCGGCACAGCCGGAGCCGGAGCGGCCGGCGCCCCGTCTGACAGACGAGCCGCGGCAGGGCAAGCCGCTCATCGAGTGCGTGGTGCTCGGACACCTGCCGGTGCTCGGTGCGCCGTGGGCTTCGCAGTATGCGAGAACGCTCGCGGAGAGCACGGGCGCGGCCGTGGGCGTGGCGACGCTGCGGGGCGGGCACCTGACGATCGAGGTAGTCGGCGCGAGGGCGGCCGACGCCCGGCTATCCACGGATCCGAGCGAGGCGGCGGAGCGGGCCGCGGCGATGACGGAGCGGTGGGTTGTGCGCACCGACGAACCGGCCGGGACGCTCGCGGCCGGCCCGGAAGTCGGCGCGGTGACGCTGCTGACCGCGGGGGACCAGGCGTCGATCGTCGGCTCGTATGCCGCAATCAAGCGGCTGCTGGATGACCCGGCCAGCGAGGGCAAGACGATCCGGCTGGCGATCATGGGGACGGCGCCGGAGGCGGCTGAGAACGCCTATGCGCGGCTTGCGGAAGCGGTACGGTCGTTCGCAGGACGCCGGGTCGAGCGTGCCCCCGGTTCGCAGCGGATCGCGGCGAGCGGGCCGGCTGCGGTGCTCTTCAGCGGACCTGCGTCGTTCGATGCCGCGGCTCTGGTCGCGCTGATCGCGAAGGCGTCGCGCCAGCCTCGGCCTGCCGCGCATGCGCCGGCGAGGATGAGAACTGAGGAACCCACGCCGGCGGCGCCGGCTCCCGTGGCGAAGAGCGAAGCGGCCGGCGAGGAACCGTCGCTCGCGTCGCTCGTGCCGGGGCTCTGCCCCGTCGAGGTCCGGTGCCCGTATGCGCCGGAGGTCGAACTCGCACGTGGGGATGAGCCGGACTCGGCCGGCCTGCACCTGCTGGTGCGCTCGGGGCCGGGGGCGCTGGAGGCACTGGCCGCCGCGGCGGCGTGGGCCCGGGCGCACGCGGGCCTGCTCCGCAGCGCGGGCGTGCCGGCACAGACAGACGCCGAGCCGGTCCAGCACATCTTCGTGGACGATGCCCGCCCGGCGATGCGGCTGCTGGGGACGCCGGTGCGGGTGCACCTGCTGGCGGCCGCCTCCGAGGCCGCGCCGGGTGGGTGG
>Ga0180217_1002497_pt1 | contig 16944 bp, 14 predicted proteins | sample eDN3rd37CBELigOP_FD_128521 | JGI IMG/M metagenome (GOLD analysis project Ga0180217, IMG submission 128521) | Enriched Organic Plus compost microbial communities from Emeryville, California, USA - eDNA 3rd pass 37_C BE-Lig OP (version 2) (version 2) ... | reverse complement strand
GGCGCGTGGCCAGAGCCATGCGCGGAAACCAGCTGATCGACCTGCGCAACATTTTCCGGCAGGACGACCTCGAGGAGACGGGGCTTGTCTATTCGAGCGTCGGCCGGCCCATAATCGATGCCAATACCGCTCCAGCCCACAGAGGTGCCACGGTTTGAGGATCGGCGGACGCATGAAGTGATTTCAATCCTTGAATGCCAAGGAGGGTGCGTACTTAAATTTTGCGGATTAAATTGTGCGATATTTAAACAGAGGAGATGCTCTTTTTTAGGTTCTATATTCGCGCATTTTGGGCAGTAGATTAATGGGGGGTATTAAAGCCGAACAATTGGTCGAAGCTTGGCATGATGTGCTTTCTCAAATGTGAGTGCGTTTGTAGAAGCAGATAGCATATGTATCCTCGCACTGAGGCGCTTGGAGTCGGCGGCGACATGCGGGTGCCGGTTCTTATCGCTAGGCCGTGAAGTGCGGTGAATGCAGACGCCATTGCCAATCAAGATGGCAGTTTACGGCGCGTTTCCCTCTGTTGTATACGTCATCGGCTGATAGTATTTCTAGGTCTCGAGCGTGTCCTGCTGATCTCCGCGTGTGTGTAGTCCGGAAACTTGGTTGTTGGTGGCAATGTGTGGTTAGTGAGTAAGACGGGTGACGTAGAGAGGTTAAAGTATCAGACGTCGCTCTATGGGGGCTGGCTTATGTTTGACAGGGATTGTCGATGGCTGCGAAGCGAGTACGCATGGCGCCTCGCTCGCTTGGAGCTTCTGAGGTCTGACCTAGCTGAAATCGATATCTGAGGCTTGGCTGTGAACGCCCTGCGCGCCACGTTAGCCGGACGTCGCCCTCTTGTGCTTCGGCTTCGGTTTCAATTGCTTGGTGGCTTGCTTTTCGCGATTGTGCTGCCGCTGCTTGCTAGGCTGGCGCACGATCCTAACGTCATACATACCGTAAATTTGCAGGCGACTGTCATCGCCTGCGCCGTGGCGCACCTGACAGGTTTCTTTGTCTATCGGCGCATCGCCACCTTTCCCGGCGTTGCATCAACCGGTTACATATTGTCGACCTTCCTATTCGCCTACGGTGCCGTCTTCTTGGTGATCTTCTTTGCTCGCATTGATTACAGTCGGTTCCAGGCGGCCGGCAGCTTCCTGATGTCAACGCTCTGGTATTTTGGACACACCATCGCAACCCGATCGCTCGAGACTTATCGGCTGGCAATCGTGCCGCATGGCAACGTCGACGAGATTGAAAAAGTTGGCCAGGTGCGATGGGTCCGTCTTAGATCGCCGAGGGTGAAGCCCGATAACGTCGGCGGTGTGGTCGTTGACCTGCGGGCCGATTTGCCTCAGGATTGGGAACGTTACATAACGGACTGCGCTCTGTCGGGCATACCAGTCTTCCACGTCAAGCAAATTGCCGAGTCGCTCACTGGTCGCGTAGCTATCGAGCATCTATCCGAGAATACGCTTGGTTCCATCAACCCCAATCTTGCCTATTTCAAAATCAAGCAGATGGTCGATTGGTGGGGCGCCCTCGCTGTGCTTCTCTTTGGTACGCCTTTGTTTGCCCTAATTGCCTTGGCAATCCAGCTGGATTCACCTGGGCCGGTGCTTTTTAAGCAGCAGCGCATGGGTTATCGAGGGCGGACCTTTACCGTTTATAAGTTCCGGACCATGTACCACGTAGAAGTCGGAATGGATCTCAATCGGGCCATTACCCGACAGGGGGATGCCCGGATTACACGTGTGGGGCGCTTGCTCAGGAAGACTCGGCTTGATGAGCTGCCTCAGATTATTAATATCCTAAAAGGCGAAATGAGTTGGATCGGCCCGAGACCGGAGGCGGTGGTGCTTTCGCGTTGGTATGAGGCCGAACTTCCCTTCTACCGATATCGTCATATTGTTAGGCCTGGTATATCGGGGTGGGCACAGGTCAATCAGGGGCACGTGGCGGAGGTCGATGAAGTTCTTGAGAAGCTGCATTACGACTTCTACTATATCAAGCACTTTTCGCCTTGGCTGGATATCCTAATTCTCCTTAAAACAGTGAGAACAATGATTACCGGTTTTGGGGCGAAGTAAGTCGGGTACAAACTGGCTAATGTCTGAAACTGCAATGAATCTTTCGGAAAAGCGCATCGCCGTCATTGGCTTGGGCTATGTTGGCCTTCCTCTTGCGGTCGAGTTCGGGAAAATCAGGCCGACTCTTGGCTTCGACATTAATCAGCGGCGTATTGATGATCTTCGCCAAGGCGTTGATGCAACCTTGGAGGTTGAGCCGGAAGAGCTTGCCGCGGCGAGTTATCTCTCATTCTCGTCGAGATTTGAGGACCTCGCAACTTGCGGCATTTTTTTGGTAACTGTGCCTACGCCGATCGACAAAGCTAACCGACCTGACCTCACGCCGCTAATCCGTGCGTCCGAAACAGTTGGGCGGGCGATGGGGAAGGGGGCGGTGGTCGTTTTCGAGTCAACTGTCTATCCCGGTTGCACCCGCGAGGTCTGCGTGCCTATTCTCGAGCGAGAGTCCGGGCTGACCTTTAATCGGGACTTCTTCGTTGGCTACAGCCCCGAGCGCGCTAATCCCGGCGATCGGGAGCATCGTCTGACAACGATCACAAAAGTGACAAGTGGGTCCACGCCCGAGGCTGCTGAGGCGATCGATAGGCTATATGCGTCGGTGGTGGTCTCGGGGACCTTCCGGGCAAGCTCCATCGACGTAGCGGAAGCGGCCAAGGTCATCGAAAACACGCAGCGCGATCTCAATATCGCGCTTATGAACGAGCTGTCCATCATCTTCCACAGGCTGGGAATTGACACTCTCGAGGTGCTTGAGGCTGCACGCACCAAATGGAACTTTCTGCCGTTCCGGCCAGGCCTTGTAGGCGGTCACTGTATCGGCGTCGATCCCTACTACCTGACTCATCGTGCGCAAGAGGTGGGTTATCATCCAGAGGTGATCTTGGCTGGCAGGCGGATCAACGACAGCATGGGCTATTTTGTCGCCGGTGAGGTCGCCCGCCTGATGATGAAGCAGGGGGTTCCCGTTGTCGGAAGTCGCATCTTGGTGATGGGAGCAGCTTTCAAAGAAAACTGCCCGGATCTGCGTAACTCGAAGGTTGCTGATGTCATAAGTGAGCTTCGGGCGATGAATGCTGTGGTTGATGTATGGGATCCTTGGGTGTCGCCGGATGCAAGTCTGAGTGAGCTCGGCATCAAGTCCAGCAGGGAGTGTCCTGATGGTGGTCTCTACGACGCGATCGTTATTGCGGTTGCACATCGCGAGTTTGCGGAGATGTCAGTTGAGGACGTCCGCCGCCTAGGCAGACCAGGCGCTATACTTTACGACGTGAAGGGCATCTTGCCGCGTACGGAAATCGACGGTCGACTTTGACCGACAAGATTGGTGACCATTCACGGGCTGCGAAAATGCGCAAAGGGTGGCGTCTGTAAATCATTGAAGTTATTAGATTGTTTAATTTAGGCAGAGCTGGTTTGCCCTCACACTCTCGCGTGCCGCAGCTGACCTGTAGGGGAAGTTTTCAGTTAGGTCGGTTTCTCGCGAATCCAGTTGTTGATCGCTCGGACCGTATTGCATATTGTCGAAGCGATTGCCGTAGGTTCGAACAGGTGGGGGGCGTAATGAGCTCTGTCTACAATTTGGTGGCAAGCGTCAGCTTTGCGACACTTGCCTTTGTGGCTTCGGCAGCTGCCCAGCAGGCGTGTGTTTGTACTCTTCCTCCCGCTCAAGTAGGTGCGCCTGTCGGAAATGTCACTTCTGTCAAGGGTGACGTGCTCGCGTCGCACACAGCCGGTTATGCTCCGGCAACCCCAGCTCTGCCTCTCTCGGTAGGCAGCCGGCTGATGGTTGGCCCAAATTCATCTGCGGAGGTTGCTTTTGGCAATCAATGCCGAGTGCGGGTGCAAGGTAATTCGACCTTGAAAGTTGATCCTATTAATTCGGGTGTATGCATCCATCTTGAGGGTGACCGTGGGGCTGGGGTGGTTGCCGACTCTTCCCAAGGAATGGCTGTGTTGGCTGCCGGCGGCGTTGCGGCAGCTCTTGGTGGTATCATCTACGTCGCAACTCGCGATGATGACAAGAAGGTGAGCGACTAGCCTTTGCCTTTTCAACTGCTCGTCAGGGGTTGCTGACGCTGTCTTCGGCCGACCCTTTTTTGGTATTTGGCGGCTTCAATGAACCTGTCGGGGGCGGCGATCGATTTGGTGTCTGGTTGTAAGTGTGATTGACCTGCACTCCCATATCCTGCCGGCGCTGGATGATGGTGCTCCGGATCTTGGCGTCGCGTTGGAAATGGCGCGGATCGCCGTGGATGACGGAGTCACCCACATGGCCTGCACACCACATGTCTTTCCGGGAGTGTATGAGAATGATACGGACAATATCGTCCGGGCTGTAGCGAATTTCAGAAATGAGTTGGCGGAGCGGGGTATCACCCTGGAGCTCATCGTGGGCGCGGATGTCCATGTTGTTCCGGATCTGCTGCAGCAGCTTCGATCCCGAAGAATCCCGACCATTAACAACAGTCGCTATTTCCTCTTTGAGCCACCGCATCACGTCCTACCGCCTCGTATCGAGAATTTGGTCTCTTGCCTTCTCGATAACGGCTATGTGCCTATCATCACCCATCCCGAACGTATGACATGGTTTGAGTCTCGCTACTCCGATCTTATTCGCCTCTGCGAGAATGGCTGCATGTTGCAGGTCACGGCGGGCGCGATCCTCGGGGACTTTGGAAGAACTGCTCGCTATTTCGCCGAGAAACTGGTCGGGGAAGGCTATGTAGATCTTGTAGCCAGCGATGCTCATGGAACCGAAAGGCGTAGGCCTGGGCTTTCTCGGGCGCGTCAAGCTTTAGCCAACCTTGTCGGGGAGAGGGAAGCTGACGACTTGGTACAAGTCCGTCCTGCGGCCATCATGGCGGATGAGCCAATGGCAACGGCGGTCTCCCAAGCTCCTTCCAAGTCACGGTTTGTCGGGAGGCCTCGCGAGACGGGATTGCGTCGACTGAAGCGGTTTCTGCAGGGGAGTACTGTCTAATGAGCCATTTAGCCTGGACTTCCAGTCTACGGAACAGACTGATCGTACTCTTCGCAGTTTCCTGTTTCGGGCTCAGCGCTTGCGCTCACAGTAATAGGGTGTCGGAAGGCGGGACCATCTCTGGCGGAGCAGGTAATGTTCAGCCCGCTGCACTCACCGCAGACACTGCAGCGATGAGTATGCACTTGCGCATGGTGGCCGAGCTACCGCCCCCCGCAGCGCGAAACGGAGCGGAGCAGCCCATCTCCGCCAATGATGTCCTGATGATTGATATCTTCCAGGTCGACAGCCTAGACAGGACGGTGCAGGTTGACGCTGCAGGGAACATTTCATTGCCTCTCATCGGAAACATAAAGGCCGCCGGCAAGACCGTCCGGGAACTGGAACAGGAAATCGAGGCAGCCTATGGCCGTGACTATCTTCAGTCGCCGGACGTGACGATTTTTGTGAAAGAGTCAGTTGGCCAGCGGATAACTATTGACGGTGAAGTCGCGCGACCCGGACTTCACCCGGTGTCGAGTACTGCCACGCTGCTTGATGCGATCGCTTTAGCAGGGGGCTTCCGAGAGGTAGCGGATCCCTCGAGAGTTTACGTCTATCGGAATTATGGCGATCAGAAGTTGGTTGCGAATTACGACGTCGACCAAATCCGCAAGGGGGCAAGGGCCAATCCGCGCATCTACGGTGGTGACGTGATCATTGTCTTCACCTCTGGAGGCAAGGTCGCGATGCAGAATCTCATGCAGGCCCTCGGCGTTGCTACCAGTGCGTCGCGGCTCGCGGTGTTGCCCTTATAAGCTTGTTTTGCTGGCTGCTTAAGGTAGGCAGGTGTTGATAAATGCTTGAGAGGAATCGACATCAGCCAGTGCCAGGCGGATACGCTCCCTCGCCCGCCCCCTATCATGTTGCGCAGGATTACAATGGCTATGGCTATGGCTATGGCTATGGCCGTGACCAGTTTGACCTCGAGGAGCGTTTTTCTCCTCTGAAACTTCTGACCTACCTGATACGCTACCGATGGTTGGTGGTCATCCTGTGCACAGCCGGACTGGTCGCGGGCGCCGTTGTGACGATGATGATGACGCCGATCTACCAAGCAACGGCTCGCCTTGAAGTGCTCACCGCTTCCGCCAAGGTCTATAGAGACATCGAGCTCGTATCGGAGGCGAGTGACACCCGCGCTTTTCTGACTGCGCGGGAGAAGCTAATGAGTCGTGCCCTGGCCGAGCGCGTCGCCTACGAACTCAACCTTGCCAACAACCCGGACTTTCTGTTTCCGAAGGCCGAGTTCTCGGTTGTCAACATTTTATACCGGGCGCTGGGACGAAATCAGGCACCGGATCTGAACAATGTTAACGCGCAGCAGAGGCAGCGTATAGCCGTTTCAAGGATATTACAGGGACTGACCGCTAGCGTCGTGCCGGGGACGAGCCTCCTGTCCATCACCTACCGCAGCCAGAGTCCGGAAATTGCCCGCGATGTGGCCAATCAAGTGGCGCAGAGCTTTATCGACGAGAAAGTTGATCAGACAACCCAGACCTCGACCCTTGCTAGACAGTTCATTCAGGAGCAGGTAACGCAGGCAAAGGAGAGGCTTCAGCGCTCCGAACAGGAACTTGTCGACTACGCCAAGAGTGCCGGCATCACGCTGACCGGCAGCGAGCAGTCGCTTATCAGTTCCAACATCGAGTCGCTCAATTCGGCGCTTTCCAAGGCAATCGAGGCGCGCCTTGATGCTGGGCGCTTGGTTGCCCAGATCGACGCTGGTCGAGGAGCGAGTTTGACCCAAGTACTTGAAAATGAAGGGATCGGAAAGCTGCGAGGGCAGATTGCCGACCTGAGCAGTCAGTACCAGCAGAAGCTCGGTTTGCTGAAGCCGAACTTTCCGGAGATGAAGCAGCTTCAGGCGCAGATCAACGAACTGAAGCGCCTGCAGGAGAACGCGATAGCGGCTATCCTCGATTCTATCCGTCTGAAATACCAAGAGGCGATAGCAAGAGAGGAGGATCTGCGGGCGAAGCTTGCGGAGATGGAGCGGCTTAATGCCGAATATCACGACAAGAATATTCAGTACACGATCCTCAAACGCGAGGTCGACTCCAACCGGTCTCAATATGAGAGCCTGATTGCTAAGCTGAACGAGGCGTCAGTTGGCTCTGAGCTTAAGAATCAGAATGCCGCTATCGTCGATCGCGCTATGCTTCCGTCTGCGCCCTATTCGCCCCGACTGTTAATCAATATGGGTGTAGGGTTCGTCGTCTTTACGTTGCTGGCTGGGCTGATCATCTACGTGCTCGAGTTGATGGATAACACCTTCACGAGCCCGGAGCAGATCGAGAAGGAACTGGGGCTGCCTGTGCTTGGCATCCTGCCTAAGGTCGAGGCCAAAGAGCTGACTGCAAGCATTGATGACCACAAGTCGAGCCTGTCGGAGGCTCATCGCTCTCTTAGAACCTCACTTACATTTGCCGGGGCCGAAGGGGTTCCAAAGCTACTGTTTATCACTAGCTCCGAACCGTCCGAAACGAAGTCCACAACTGCCTTCAAGCTGGCTCAGGACTTTGCCATTCTGGGAGCGCATGTCCTGATAATTGATGCTGACTTGCGCAAGCCAAGCCTCCATCGCCTATATGGCGTAAGCAACATTCTCGGCCTGAGCAACTTGCTAACCAATACAGTGCGGAAGGAGGACGTCCCGGGCGTGTTCCGGAAGACTCGGTATGAGGGAGTCACAGTGCTGACATCAGGCACCATTCCGCCCAACCCGGCAGACCTTCTGTCCTCGACTCGCATGGCGACTTTGCTGAACAACGTTTCGCAAAACTTCGATCTAGTAATCATCGATGGGCCGCCAGTCATTGGCCTGTCGGATGCACCAATTCTCAGCCGGCTGGTGGAGGGTACTCTGATGATCGTGTCCGCTAATCAGGTTACCCGCAAGTCGGCGAGGATGGCGCTGAAGCGCTTGCGGGCAGCTGGTGCCAATGTGGTCGGGGCAGCGCTCTCCAAGTTCTCGGTCGGGAAATACGACTACGACTACAAGCACTTGAGTTACCAGTATTACGCTTATGGCGGTGAGGCGCCGCGGCTCGAGGACGGGGGACGGGATGCAGCCGCAGCAACAGCAAAAAGGTCACGCTCGACGCTTGCTCGTGTGGTTCGCCGCATGCGGGGCTATATCAATGATTTCATTAGCCGAGCTTAGCCGCAGCTTGCAGCAGTCCGATCCTGCCGCTGCTCTCAGCCTTTATCCGCTGAATGTCGAGGCAAGAATTCTCGTTGTGACCGAAACGCTCAATCAACCCAGGGATAAGATTGATCTGGTCACAGTTGACCGCGAGCTCCGCCGTGGTCTGAAATATGACCGAGCTGACGCCCGGCTATATAGCCTGATGGGCGAGGTCAGGCGTCTTATGGGCGATCAGGACGGGGCAAATCATTTCTATGACAAGGCCCTGGCGGTTTCCAAAACCGAAGTTAATGCGCTACAGCGGTCGATCCTCCGGGAAATCGAAAAAGGCAGGATGGACGCGGCGCTGAAAGATGTTGATTTGCTGTTGCGCCGTTGGCCAGCAAAGTTTGCCCAGCTCGCGCCACTTCTTCCGGAAATTCTCGCAGATTCGGACGGATATCAGGCAGCCGTTATGCTGTTGGGGCAAGGCGTACCGTGGCGCGGGCGGCTCTTGAACTTCTTGGGTCGTGATCCGCAGGGGGCTGACATTGCAAACAGCTTAATTCTTGATCTTAAAAGGGCGCCAGTGCCACCGGCTGTTGGTGAAATCTGGAGCATGATGAATAGCTATATCGCGCAGAAGCGCTATGATGCGGCTTACCGACTGTTCGTATTCTCGACGCCAGACGATCAGCGAAACCTCTTAGGCTACGTGTTTAACGGGGATTTCTTACCCCTCGCTTCAGCGGGCCCGTTTGATTGGCAGCTTCACCGCGTCCCAGGCGTTGAGGTCAGTTTTATTGAACGAACAGGGTTACGCGGCGTGGATGGTGGTGCCCGCCTACAATTCCTAGGACAGCCGGTTAAGGGGCAGGTGATGCGCCAGCTTTTGCATCTGCCGCCGGGAAAATATCAGATAAACCTCAGGGCTTCCGGGCGTGGCCTCAGATTGCCCAAGAAACTTTTCTGGTCGCTGCAATGTGTGAGCGGCGTAGACCGGGATCGTGTGCGCCTGGAAATTCCGGAAGGGTCGTTCGATGACAGAATGCAGACGGCTAACTTTACCATCGGCGCTGACTGTCCGGCACAGATCCTCAGCCTCAATTCTGGCCTGGCAATCAACAGCTGGTCCTTACGTTATCAGGGGCAGCTCACTATGCACAGCATGCGGATCGAGGCGGTAGAGTTGTGATGGCGATGGGCGCAGAGAAAGGCAAATACGCTTTAGGCGTTGCCATGCTTGTGGCGCTCGTTATCGGCGGCGGCACCGATCGCGGCCTGTTAACCGATGCGATTGTCCAGATTACAACCCTGACGGCCTGCGCCATTGCCCTCACGCAAGCACCCGCGCAATCCCTGAGCAGCGCGACTGTCTGGATGTCGGCTGCCATTTTTGCGCTTTGCCTGCTGCAGCTCATCCCTCTGCCGGAGGCCCTGATCGACGCGGTAAGGCCCGACGCCTTGGCTGCGGATCCGTCCAATGATTCCACATTCAGTTTCATCAGTTCCGGTCTTGGGTCGAGTTTGGATGCAGCGCTATTGGTGACGACTGGGTTGGCCTTTTTCCTCGCGGTCCTTGCCCTGCGGGCGGATCAGGTAGTGGGGCTGTTGCCGTTCTTCCTAGCGGGCGTGTTCTTCAACATTCTTGCGGCAACGATCCAGTTTTCTCTGGCCCAGAACGTTGCCATAGATAATGTCCTGTCCTACACGATAAAGGCCGGTTTTTTTGCCAATGTGAACCATTTCTCGACCCTAATCTATGCGGCCATTCCCTTTGTCGTCTTCTTCGGCTTGACGCGTGGCTATCTGCGCTCTGCGGGCCTTGTTCTGGTGGGGATTCTCCTGTTCCTGCTTGCCGCAGGGTCACGCGCTGGGATTGCCTTGGGGCTCATTGTTGCCGTCGCCTCAACCATCTTTCTTTCATCCCGCTCGCGCGTCGGTGGCTGGGGCCTCGTGGCGGCCTTCATAGTCGCCTCGGTCTACGCCCTCGGTCTGTGGACCAAATTCGGCCAGAGGGAGCTGGATCCGACCTTCGGACGGGCCGAGTTCGCCGGCACCACCCTTGATGGCATCGCGGAAAACTGGGTCTTAGGTGTTGGCTTTGGTAGTTTCCGCAATGCCTATGGTATTTACGAGCAGCCGCAAATGATCTTCTCGGAATATGTAAATCATGCCCACAATGATTATCTCGAAATCGTGTTTGAAGGCGGAATTGCCGCAGCAGTAATGGTCATTTTGTATTTTATCCTCTTAGCGAAATCGGTCGAGCGGATCCGGTCTGACGATTTTCAGAAGGCGGCCTTAATTTCGACCCTGTTCATTTGCGCGCATTCGTTGGTCGATTATCCGCTGCGCACCGTCGCCCTTCTGCTAACTTTCGCCTATCTGAACGGGATCGTCTTCCATTCGGGCTTTCCGCTCAGACGGCCCGGAAAGCACGTGAGACATGCCGAGCCGCCCAAACCGGACGATCAGGAGGTCATCCTTCCCCTGAAAACGACGAGGGGGCGTCTATGCACGTAATGATTACGGTCAATGCTGCGTGGAACGTCTGGAACTTTCGTCGCCCGGTGGTCGAGGCCCTGCGCGAGAATGGCTGTCGCGTCTCCGTGCTTGCGCCGCCCGACCACACAGTTCCGCAGCTTGAGCATCTGGGCTGCCGCTTCATAACGCTCGATATGAGCCCAAAAGGTATCAACCCGCTCAGCGAAATGAAGCTACTGGCAAGCTTCCGGCGCATCTTCCGGGAGGAAAAGCCAGACGCAGTCCTGAGCTTTACCATCAAGAACAACATTTTCGGCGCCATGGCGGCTGGTGCGATCGGAATCCCCTTTGTGCCGACCGTCACAGGCCTTGGGACGGTCTTCCTGTCCGGCGGCCTCTTTCAGTCCATGGTGGAACGTCTATACGGCCACGCCTTCCGCAGGCTTCCGGTAGTCTTTTTTCAGAACGGTGATGATCGCGGTTTTTTCGTGCAACGTGGTCTCGTATCTCGCGAGCAAAGCCACATCTTGCCGGGCTCAGGTATTGACCTCGACCATTTTGCGCCGGTGCAGATGCCATCTTCCGGGAACTCCCCAGTCTTTCTGATGATTGGCCGGTTGCTGCGCGACAAGGGCGTATTCGAATTCGTTGAGGCCGCAAGGCAGGTTAAGGCAAGTCGCCCGTCGGTGAGGTTCCAGCTCCTCGGGGCCACCAACGCCGAAAATCGGACGGCGATTAATGCGGCGACGGTTCTGTCTTGGGAGGACGAGGGCGTGATCGAATATCTCGGTACGACTTCGGACGTTCGTCCGTTTATTGCTGCTGCCGATTGCGTTGTCCTGCCTTCCTACCGAGAGGGTGCGCCGCGCACTTTGATCGAGGCTGCCGCCATGGCGCGTCCCCTTATTGCAACTGATGTCCCCGGCTGTCGGTCCGTCGTGGATGATGGGCGCAACGGTTTTCTCTGCGCGGCACGGAGCCCCGAAAGTCTCGCAGCTGCGATCAACCGGTTTCTTGATCTGCCGGCTGCCGACCGCGCTGGGATGGGAAGCGAGGGCAGGGCCAAGATGGAACGGGAGTTCGATCAAGCGATTGTCGTGCGCGCCTATTGTGAAGCCTTGGCTCTGACGTCTCAGGGAGTGAGCACTGATGCACATAGTGCGCATTTCAGAGGGCACGGGTTCTCGCGGAGTTAAATCTGGGATAGATTTTGCTTGGGCTATTTGCAACGGGCGGCTCAAATGGTTGCGGATGTGAAATGTTAACGCTCCGGGACCCCTCACAGGGCAATGGTGGAAGAACGGTACACTCGATCGAGCGCGTTGAGGGACCGAATCTCGTATTACGGCTTATCCGCCCGGATGATGCCGAATATTTGCACGCTCTGCGGATCAACCCATTGTACAATGCTCACCTTTCCGCTGTTAACGGTACGGCGGATGACCAGCGTCGCTGGATTGAAGCCTATCGGGTCCGGGAAGCTGCAGGACTCGAATATTACTATGTGATCGAGCGCCGGGACGGCACTCGCTGCGGCGTTGTCCGTCTTTATGGCATCGTGGACGATCATTTCAACTGGGGCAGCTGGATCCTTGATCACCACAAGCCGCCGAAAGCTGCATTGGAGAGCGCTGTCCTGTCTCTTGCGAGTGGTTTTTCGTTACCGGGCAAGATCCGTGCTTTCATCGATGTTCGTCGGGCGAATACACATGCGCAATCTTTCTATCGGCGCTTTGGTATGACCGAAATCCACGCCGACAGTCACAATATTTACTTCACCTATGACCGAGCAACTTTCGAGCGCGACCAGGCAAGACACCTTAGCGTTCTAACGGGAGACCAAACGTAATGTCACCGGCTCCCATCATACCGTCGGACGCTCTGATCCCTGACGACGCTGTCATTGAACCAGGAGTTTCGATCGGTGCAAGAGTCGTTCTTGCCGGAACTGGCATTGTTCTTCGGGAAAATGTGCGGGTGGATGCTGCCTCGGTGATTGGTGAGGGTGTAACTGTCGGGCAAGGGGCGCACATCAGAGCTGGTGCAGTAGTTTTACGGGATGTGCCTCCGAACGCTATTGTGGAGGGAAACCCTGCACAAGTAGTTGGTTACCGCAACAGATCAGATAATCGGCGGCCGACCCCTTATATCATCGACCTTCTTAGTCTTCCTGAAGGCCAGCGCCCGAACAGATTGCCCCTGGATGTTGATAGCTGTGAACTTTTCCTGATGCGAAGTGTTACCGATGCTCGTGGGACTCTTACAGTCGGCGAGGTCCCGGCGGAATTACCTTTCACACCCGCGCGCTATTTCGCTGTGTACGATGTTCCGTCGCAAGAGTTGCGCGGTGAGCATGCCCACAGGCAATGTGAGCAGTTTCTCATATGCCTTCATGGGTCATGCCGCGTGCTTTTGGACGATGGTTCTAGAAGATGCGAGATACCACTGAACAGACCGGATGTCGGGGTCTACATGCCTGCAATGATCTGGGGGACCCAATACCAATATAGTCATGATGCTGTTCTCCTCGTTTTCGCATCGCTACCTTATGATCCAGCTGACTATATAAGGGTTTATGAGGAGTTCGTCGCTGAGAGGAAACGGAGGCGGCGATGAATATTCCGTTCCTCTCGTTGCGTCCGACCTATCTCGAGCTCAAGTCTGAGATCGATGCGGCGATATCCCGTGTGCTAGGCAGCGGCTCGTACATTTTGGGTGAGGAAGTTGAGGCCTTCGAGGAAGAATGGGCTGCCTATTGTGGTGCTGCTCAGGCGGTCGGGTTGGCTAATGGTTTGGATGCTTTGACCCTCGCCTTACGGGCCTTGGATGTTGGGCCCGGAGATGAGGTTATCGTTCCGTCCAATACCTATATTGCCACTTGGCTTGCAGTTTCAGCAGTCGGGGCCAGGATTGTCCCCATCGAGCCCGATCCCTTAACCTACAACATTGATCCCGACAGGATCGAAGCGGCCATAACTCCGGCAACCAGGGTCATTCTGCCAGTTCATCTATACGGCCAGCCGGCGGATCTTGACCCCATTCTGGCGCTTGCGCGCCAACGGGGAATATTTGTCGTCGAAGATGCCGCTCAAGCCCATGGTGCCCGTTACCGAGGCAAGCTGATGGGCGCTCATGGTGACATCGTGTGCTGGAGCTTCTATCCCGGAAAGAACCTCGGTGCGTTCGGCGATGCCGGGGCGGTGACCACCAATAATACGGCGCTAGCGCAACGGATCAGGGGACTTCGCAACTACGGCAGCAAGGAGAAATACTTCAATGTCGAGCGAGGCGTGAACTCTAGGCTCGATCCGCTTCAGGCGGCAGTTCTCCGCGTAAAGCTCACTAAGCTCGATGACTGGACGGAGCGGCGGCGGGCGATTGCTTCTGCCTATGCCGAAGGTCTGATGGGCACAGGTGTCATCCTGCCATATGTCCCCGCCTGGGCAGAGCCGGCATGGCATCTGTATGTCATCCGAGTGAAGGATCGGGATAGTCTTCAGCAGCAACTGGCGGCCGCAGGCATTGGCACGCTGATCCATTACCCCATACCGCCGCATATGCAGGAGGCCTATGCCGACCTTGGTCTTAATGAAGATTCCCTGCCATTGGCGCGCCAGCTGGCAAATGAGGTCCTGAGCTTGCCCATCGGACCGCATTTGTCACCAGACGAGGTAAGGGAGGTGGTGACAATGGTGTCGGACTGTGTGCCTCGGGTTGCCGGCACGGGGAACAGGTAATGTCCTCGGCACGCGGCATGTTACGGTCGATGCTGATTGTTGGCGGCGCCCAGGCCGTGAATATTTGCATCTCCTTGGTACGCATGAAGCTGGTTGCCCTTATGGTCGGGCCTGCCGGGATGGGTCTCCTTGGCATCTACACCAGCCTTCAGGGGACAGCTGGAACTTTGGCGGGTTTGGGGTTGGGAAATAGTGGTGTGCGGGAGATCGCAAGCAACAGGGAGAACCCGGCTGTTCTCGCGCGTGTTCGAACCGTGCTGTTTCTTGCTAATTTTGCGCAGGGCACGGTAGCTATGGCCATCATCTGGCTGTGCCGGGAACGGCTCGCCCGCTGGCTAATTGGAGACGCGGTGTATGCAAGCGAGATTGGCCTAGTCGGTATCGCGGTGCTCCTTGGATTGGTCGCGGCGTCTCAAACGGCATTGTTACAGGGGCTTAGGCGTGTCGGAGACCTGGCTCGGGTAACAATTCTCTCTGGTCTGGCCGCCACGATTGTCGGTCTACCATGTGTTTGGCTACAGGGAGAGCAGGGGCTGATCTGGTTTTTGATTGTGCAGCCCGCAACCGCAGTGCTGATCGCACATCGGTTTACCAGCATGGGGCTGGATGGTCGTCGGGCCACAATGGGGCTTATTGACGCTTGGCATATCTGGAAACCTATGGCAGCCCTTGGTTCGGTCTTCATGCTGGCTGCTCTGGGGAGCGCTGTTACGCTCCTGTTAGTGCGCACGCTTATTACTCGGGAGCTTGGTCTTCAAGCGGCTGGACTGTTTTCAGCCTCATGGGCGATTGCCATGACCTATGTCGGCTTCCTGCTAGGGGCGATGGGGACCGACTACTATCCGCGCCTTGTTGAAGTCATCCACAACCCTGATGCCGCCAATCGGCTGATGAACGACCAGATGCAGCTAGCTCTGTCGATTGGAGGGCCAACCCTTTTGGCGCTCATCGGTGGAGCTCCATGGTTCATGCAGCTTCTTTATTCCAGCGAGTTTGTCGGCGCTGCATCCATGTTGCAGTGGCAGTCCGTAGGCAATGTTTTGAAACTTGCCAGCTGGCCGCTTGGCTTCGCTTTGGTGGCCGCCGCGCGATCTCGGACCTATCTGTGCACCGAACTCAGCTGGAATGGCCTGTTCGTTGCTTTCATTACCGTGGGTACGGTCGATCTCGGTCTCGATGCAGCCGGCATTGGATTTGCCGCCGCTTACCTTGCCTATTTCGCCTTTTTGATCGTATCGGTCCGACGCTTGCACCACTTCCACTTCGAGGCGCTGTCGATCAGCTTGCTCGTTCTCCATCTCTCTTTGTCCGTGATAGTGCTCATTCTTGCTCAAAGCTCCCCAATCACAGCGGCATCAATCTCGGCAGTTCTTGTTCTCGTGACTGGGATCATCAGTTTGCGAGTGGTCCTGATCAAGATCGGTTCTAAGGGCAAAGTGGGTATTCTTATGACCAGAATGTTTAACGCACTGCGTTGGCCTGTGCGGAGTAAAGAATGACAGAAGTGCCTCCCAAAAAAATGTCGTGCGAACGTCCGCTCGTCACGTTTGCGCTTCTTGCATACAACCCAGAGAATTATATCGCCGAGGCAGTAGAGGCGGCGTTCTCCCAAACATACCAGCCTTTAGAAATTATATTGTCAGACGATTGTTCAACTGATCGGACTTTTCAAATAATCCAAGAAATGAGCCAAAATTATCGTGGTCCACACAGAGTTGTGGTAAGGAGGAGTAGTCGAAACAGAGGGCTAGCGGGCCATATCAATGATGTGGTTATGAGCGCTGGTGGTCAAATAATTTCTTGGGCGGCTGGCGATGATATTGCTTTGCCGGAAAGAACAGAAATTTTCGTTGAGAAACTGATGTCAGGAGAAGGCGCTATTGGCGTCCATTCGGCTGTTTTGGAAGTGGATATAAATGGTCGTTATCTGAAGGTGAGGGATCATATTTTTGAAGAAAATCATTTTACCATAAAGAATATTGTTAATCGTCAACTTTCATTAGTTACGCAATCTCATGCATTCAAGAAGGAAGTCTTCGATGTATTTGGCCCGTTCCGGGAGGATCTTACACATGAGGGTATTGCGGTAACATTTAGGGAGGCAGTGCTTGGAAATATAGTATATATTGACAAACCATTGACGAAGTACAGAATCGGTAGTGGTGTCTCGACATATTCGGGTGGCGATATTGAAAAGAGAAAGAGATTAGAGCCTTTGAAGTATGCAACCTGGCGCTATACTGCTTTGAGGCAAATGCTTGACGATTATTATAAAGTTGATGAACTGTGTTTTAATGGTGTGGAGCTAGATATAAAAAAACAACAGAAGAAATATGAAAATATATTAGAGATAAATCGTTTTGGCAGGTGTGGTCTGCCCCCTGAAAAGTGGTCCTCCCTGAAGTAGGCTATTGAGCCGTAGGAGGACGTTGGAATGCCCCAGAAGAAGCATAGACCGGAAGAGATCGTGGCGAAGCTGCGCCAGGTCGACGT
>Ga0180217_1002489_pt1 | contig 17010 bp, 15 predicted proteins | sample eDN3rd37CBELigOP_FD_128521 | JGI IMG/M metagenome (GOLD analysis project Ga0180217, IMG submission 128521) | Enriched Organic Plus compost microbial communities from Emeryville, California, USA - eDNA 3rd pass 37_C BE-Lig OP (version 2) (version 2) ... | reverse complement strand
TCGTACCAACGTATCATTTAAGAAGCCACCTCGGTTAATGGTCACGGCTTTTGATACGATTTGATAGTTTTCTGGATTTGCCTCTGCTTTTTGGACTAATTCGCGTAAACCCTTTGCATCGATTGATTCTAATACTTTTGTTTTTGTCATTGTCATACCTCCCTTAGAATTTTTTGTATGGTAAGAATTTACCATTCAAGGTTAAAACAACGCGATTACCTGCTGGATTTTCTTCTGTATCCATATCCATGTTAAAATCAATTGCACTCATAATACCGTCACCAAATTTCTCATGAATTAAGGATTTAATTGTTTCACCATACACTAATATAAGTTCATAAAGACGATAAATAGTTGGATCTGTCGGTGGCATTTGAATAGAGGCCCCACGATATGGAATTGATGTAAAGAAGTATTTTGTTTCTTCTGGTAATCCTAATAGATTGATTACTTTATCTGCTTCAGCATCATCCATTGTATGTTGACCAAGTAATGCTGCTGTTGTCCATACTTCTGAGCGACCAACATGTTGTGCAATTTTTTCAAATGTCAGACCTTTTTCTTTTTTCGCTACTAATACCATTTCAATACATTGTTCTGCTGATAAGACTGATAATTCTTTTTCTAATTGTTTCATACTAAATCCCTCCTATAATTTCATTAATTTTCTTAAAATTTCATTTACTTTATTACACCATGCTACCAATTCTTGATTTTTTAGTTGTTCTTGAGTGAATAATGTTTCCATCCGTCGCATTATGACGCTACTTCCTTCCTTTGTTTCAATCACCGCTAACCTTAATGGAATATCAACCGTTGCTTGCGGATATAAACGAATGAGTTGTGATCCGATGAATGGATTTCCGAAAATAAACGTATAAGCCGGAAAGATTGTAATACCTTTTTGCTTCATATCTTCCTGATGATTCACAATACTATAGAGATTAACACCAGCTTGTTGTAACTTATCTTTTAGACGCTCCGCAACTTCTTCTGCTAACAATGGATAGGCGATGAACTCTTGCATATTACATTTGATTATGGTATTCATATTGCGTAACCTCTTTTGGAAAAGTTGATTTTGGTAATTCTTCTAGCTGTAGAACAGCATCTAAATAAACCTTTCCGATTAATTCACCACCTTGTTTTACATAGAAGAACTTACGGTTGCTTTGAAGAAATAAAGGATACAATGTATAAACAGGTAAGCTTGCATCTACTACTTTGACTGTTGCATCTGAGAAATCAGTCGTTGGTACTGTGACGTCTAATACAGATGTTTCTAGCTCAAACGTCATATCAACTTCTGAAAAGTTCGGATATTTCTTATGAAATAATTTGATGCATACTAGCAAAATTAAGATCATTCCAATAAATATCGTCCAAACCAATGGATTAAAAATCGAATAATCCATCTCACCCCTCCTTTTTGAATATTCTTAAAATTTAGAGCGCAAGACATTCGTTTTGTTGATAAGCATAATTTTACGTGGATCACTAATAAAGTGGAAAATCATTGCTACAAAGAACACACCTCCAATAAAGTTCCCCATAAGCGTTAATAGCTGGTTATATGCCCAACCATATTGACCAAATCCCCAATGAAGAAGTGCTGTTGCTCCTCCTTCAGTTAATAATTGACCTGTAATAGCCGTAAAATTCACTTGCATTAAAATCGGGAAAGCAATAAAACCAATATTGGCAATCGCATGTTCTGTCATACTACTTACAAATGCTACAGGACCATAATACGCAACAAACATTTTCCCTGTATCACTACGTGCTTTTAAATACATGAACATCGCTGTCTGTAAAAACCAAGTACATAAAATACCTAGTAGAAAAATAGTCAAAGCATCCATACTTGTTTTCGAAGCACCTAAGGCATGTGCGCGTAAAGCATACACACTCTTTTCTAATGGACCTCCTGCAAAAGCAAGTAGTGACATAAAGAATAGGCTACCTAACGCATTTCCAATATAACCAGCCATGACGTAAATAATATACTGTGGTATTTTGAGTTTTTTATGGAATACGCCGATAATTCCTAACGCCATTTCAGCTGTTATCAAAGACATTCCTGTCATCATAATGACAACTAGAGAGAAGCCAAACACTAAGCCCATCACTAAATTTTGAAGACCTGGCGTTTCAATTCCCGAAGAAACAGCAAGTGCTAACGTGGCACCAAATGCAACAATTGCACCACCTGCAAAAGCATGAAGTAAAAAGGCCATTGGTCGATTTTTTAGCATTTCCCATTTTGCTTTGCTTATTTCTGCAGCCTTATACAACGTCTCTTCCAATGTATAAGGTTCATTATTATCTGCAGATTTGTTCATAAACGCTATATGCGCTTTGTTCATTGCATCTCCTCCCTTTTATTTCGTTTTAAGTGCTTATTAACATTCGTTTTAAATGTTTTATTGCAGGTGTTACAATAGCGACAAATAGTGCTTCTCTTAAGCGACGCATACAATCGGACTTTTTAAAATATCCCGCTGCCCCTTGATACAATACAGCTAGTTCCGCCGCTTGTAATGACAGCTCTGCCGCTTGTAAGCGAATTTCAACTGCTTCTTTAAATGAAATTTGTGTTTGTTCTGATAATTGATAGGATTGCTCTCTAAGGTGATCGAGTTGTTGCTGTAGTTGCTGAGGCGTAATACTAAGGTATTGGTTCGTGTCATTTTGTTTATTCAATACTTTAGTCATGTTATCAATTGAAGCTTGTGTAAGTCCTAAGCCCATACCAGTTTGTGAAAGAACAAAATCTGCTCGAATCTTTTGAATAAATTCATCTGCATGATGACTAACGACTTGTTGTGTGGGGATAAATACATTTTTGAAGCGACAAGTATAAGAACTTGTACCATTCATTCCAGTAAAATCTTTGTGTTCTTTTAAATACATGCCATCGCTATCACAATCAACCATTGCTAAAATCCGTTGATCTGCTGATACCTCGGCAATAAGGCCAAACCAATGATTTGCTCCTACATTCGAAACAAATGGTGTTACACCGTTAATAACATAACCACCCTCTGTTGGTACGGCTTTTAAACGGATATCTTCCATTCCTGCATAGTATTTCATTGGGTTTGATAATGCTGTACCCGCTAAAATTTCTCCGCTTTCTAACTTCGGTAAAAGTGATTGCCGCAAGAATTCGTTTGATGAACCATTAATAAACGAAATTGCTGTTGTTTGACACCAAACAAGAAACGAGGTGGATACACAATATTTCGCAGTAAGTTCAATAAGCTCCAATCGTTTTTTTGTAGGATTTTCGACTTTTGATAATTGATAAGCTTCTTCCCTTCCTAACGCTTGCATCACTTCTCTTGGGTATAATCCTTCTTCGTCTACTGTACAAGCAATTGGTAATAGTTCATTTACAAGAAGCTGCTCGATTCTTTCGATTTCAAGTTGTTTCGTCATAACCATCTCCCCCGACTCCTTTCATACTAGAATTTCATCATAAAATTTTTGTTAGAATTCATAACATTGAAAGTTATATACCGTTTCAATTTCGTTGTTTTTTCTAACAATTTCAAATTTATAATCTATTTATAACACCATAACCTTCTAAACGTCAATAGATGGTTATATTTTTTTCATAAAGTATGTTACATTATCTAACATTTAGATATTTTTTGTGCTTTTTAACCAGTTCATTTACAATGGGATTATTCAGTCATCTTATTTATAGAGGGGGAAAGATTGATGGGGAAAACACGAGATTTTGTCTTTGTCGGCAATCAACTTGCTGTCGATTTTTCAAATACTATCAAAATGGTGAACAATGAACAGACAGATTTACTAACTTCACCTCATTTACTTTGCCAATGGGCAAAAACGGTTGAAATATATCTTACTGAGCAAGAAGCAACACTTTTTTTTGATGATGTCATTCGATTTCGAGATATTATCCATGAAATTTTGATGGAATATACATATAAAGAATTGATCAATTCAGACTACTTGGAAAAATTAAATACTTTTATTCAGCAACATCAACTTAAGCCTTATCTATCTAAAAAAAGTTCTACTTCTATTCAGCTTTCTTATACAGCACCAACAGTACCAATTTTTCTTTGTACATTAGTAGAAGCTGCTATTCAATTACTATCTAATCAAAATATGCTCACACGTTTAAAACATTGCGAGCATGAAGACTGTATTTTATTATTTATAGACCTTACAAAAAGTCGCACAAAACGCTGGTGTAGCATGAAGATTTGTGGGAATAAAGTAAAAGCATCGAAGTTTTACAAACGTTCGAAATCAGAATCCCTATTATAATGGGGCCTGCCACATGCCCATCAAGCTAATGAAACGAATTTCCCCAAAATGAAAAAAACGTTATTCTTTTAGAAAAATACTTGAAAAGTATGAGGTTTTTTCATGTAATTCTCGTTTTCTGAAGAATTACATCTATTCGAACTACAACGTTTTCTATCTCCAAGTGTCCTACAAAACATCGCCAAACAAGTGGGTTTTGTACAGCGACAAATAAATATCAAGCAGATGAACTCATGGCCCTTTGTTGTTTTGACTTAGCCACACAAGTGGCGACTACATCGCTTACACAACTATACAGTAGGTTAGAGGCTTCGATAGGCGTACTCATGATCCAAGAGGGATTAAATCAACAATTTAATCCAGCAGGTGTCGCCTTTCTCCAAGAAGTCTTTACTTCACTCTGAGATTCCACCAACATTTCGTGTAAAACATACGTTAAGCAAATTTCGATATAGAAATACACCACGTTTTAAGTTTAGACCATTATAAGTGTAACAAAACTTATCTTTTACCTATTAACTAAACATAAATAAAGAGATAATTTATTGAACATTAACAAATAAGAAAAAGCCTCATAAATCCTTTATCCTCTTCATTTTCCGTACAATACCTTAGCATATATCCTACACGTTTCGCTAACAGAACCCCTTAGAATGAAGACTTTATCAAAAGAAATCATTTACTTTACCCTTAGTTACAAGAACGCTAGTACTCCTCGGATCCTCAAGGCTTATGAAAATAGCTAGATTGCACCTAACTCGCTCGTCCCTCCCTCAAACAAAAAAAGCCAATTTCCTAAGGAAACGACTTTTAATAATTTATAAAGGGAGTACCGTCAGGAAACCGCATTTACAATGATAAGCTCATTTTCCTGACGATTCCCCTTGTTAAAAATCAATATTATCGTTTAACAGAGTTACTATTTATAAGCTCTTGAAGCTGTCGTTCTATTTCTCTTTTCTGTTCTTCGCTTAATTTCTCTTTTCTCACTTCTTTTTCTTCTTTCTTATCTTGCTTAAACCAATGTGGCAGCAACTCTTCCCGAATGACTTTTTTCGAATTACTTTCAACACTCACCCGGTGATGACTTGTACCTTTTTGCACGCATTTTACTTTCTCGTTGAGTATATAGGTGATAAAAGCAAGATGATTTTCAATGGAGGGAACACTAAAAGCTTGCTGAATGAGCTTGTTAATTTCCATATGTTTGTTATCGCCCCATACTTCCTCGGCCAATTCGACCCATCTTTTCAACACTTTTTTCGTCAACGTATAATCATGCTTTTTGAAAGTCTGATCTAGCTGAAGATAGAGGGATTCAAACAAATCATCTGGTTCCTGCTTCATTTCAAGCAACTGAGTTTCATTTTCGAGAGCAGTTCTTTTTGAGGTAATAAAAAAGTGTAAAGCACTAACTTTTCTCCCTTTTTTAATCTCCTTGTAATTAAAAGAAATATCGGTGCTTTCTTCTAATTCCTTTTGGGCTGTTTTAAGTATTCTTAGCTTAAAATTGGAATACTCACTATATCCCGAATCTATTCCAAGCATTTCTTTCAATCTTTCTAAATCAATTTGTACTTCTTTTCGCACTTCCCATTTCTTTAATAGCTCATACATTCTAATAGAATGTCCACTTTTCAACTCTAAAATATTTTTCAATTTATAAGAAGTAAACTCTCTTTTTAACATTAGTAAATACGGTTTTAAGTCTGCTGGAAAATTAAATTCCACCGTTCCTTGGCCGTAATTATATTTCACTCTGGTTAACCAATGGGTTTGAATTAATCCGTCTTCCTCATGAATTTCAATAACTTTTGACAAAAGGTTTTTCGTAACCTTTTCTATCTCTTCATATTTTGGAGAACCTTTAAGTCCCATCATTTCACTAAAATCTTTAATGGAAAGGGAGTACGTTTTTAACTCTGTATCTTCTTTTTGTATTTTACTTACTATGTATAAAATGATTTTTTGTTCACGGGGCGTCAATCTGCTTTTATAATTTGCATCAATCAATTTATTTGATTTAGTAACCAAATTATTTATATCTTTTTTCATTCCCTCAACCCTTACACAGATTTTATTCATGTAAGGTTATTTTATCGCACACTAGTTGAAATTTCAAAATGATTATTTAACTGAAACCGAAAGTGTAAGGGTTAGCATAGAAAATGTAAGAATTAATAGGGATAATACCGGCATTAAAGCTGAAAATGCGGGGTTAAAACCGAAAACGTAAGGGTTAAACCGAAAGTGTAAGGTTAAAACCGAAAACGTAAGGGTTAAAACCGAAAGTGTAAGGATTAAGAAACCGAAAATGTAAGGGTTAAAACCGAAAGTGTAAGGGTTAAAACCGAAAATGTAAGGGTTAAAACCGAAAATGTAAGGGTTAAGGCTCAAAAAACCTTATATACCAAGGGATTCAGGCCTCCGAAAACAATTAAAACAATTAAAACAATTAAAACAATATATTAAAAACAACAAAAGGAATTGTTGCATTAATATTAAAACCGAAAATGTAAGCTTTAAAATTCTTTTCCCATGATATTTTATGAGACTCTGCAAAGTTCATAAAATGTTTTTTAGTAAACTTCAAAGTGAATCGTATCAATAATCATTAAATTTTTATGATGTCATTACAAAACTGATGTTTTTAGTAACTAGAGCCAGGTGATTAGCGTCAGTAGTTATCTAATTATTTACTTTGCATTTAAAAGTAAGAGTATAGATTATGTCTTACGATTATTTCCTCAGAGGAGCCACTTCCTTGATAAACTACCTTTAATATGCCTTTTTGTTACATATCCCAAAAATCGCTCATTTTTGCGCCCTTATCTATCTCACGAATGGCTTTTAATAACTTTTTCATGACGTCTTGTCGAGGAATATAATCTTTTTCATTACAAGCTTTTGAGATTGTATTCTTACTAACCTTTGCAGCTTCAGCTAAATCCTGTTGATCCAATCCTCTTTTATCCATCCACTTTCCAAGTTTACTTCTTTGTTTACCGATGCCCCACATGTTTTTCTCCTTTCGAAATAATTGTTATCAGCATTCTTGACCATCAATCCCAAAAATATTCAATCTAATCTAAAAAAGTTGGGAATAATGGACAAGCAGTGCCTAATACCCTTTATCGAGGACGTCAAGAGACGCCATATAAGGAGGTTGGACAAATGGCAAAAAGAAAACGTGAAGAAGAGCTAGAAGAATCTAATTTAGATAGTATTGGTGATTCAGGCTTAGAATGGGCTGTAGCTGTATTAGTCGTTATTTTAGCAGTTGGATTTTTTACAATGTAAAGGAGGGATTTTATGTATCGACCTACTGTACGTTATGACGATGTTTTTAAGAAATATATAGATAGTCTTTTCCATGCTACTCATTTAGATCGAAACCAAATTATAAGAGCAGCTCTCTTTGCGGCAGCCTATTCGAAAGAATTTCAAGAAATATTAACTGAACACCAAAAGAAAGACGTCCCTCTACCTCCTCCACTATGGGAGAGCACCCAGCACTGTTACTGGATGGAGCAGAGTCCTAAGATTAGAAAAGAAAAGGGAGGTAAGGACGTCAATGATGTCAATGAACGAGCGACAACGATTAATAAAAATATTGGAGTTGTTAAACGAGGAAGAAGAAATCGAACAAAGGAAGATAGATGTATCGGACCGATTAAGGGATCAACAAGGACGATTCCTTCCGAGTCAATCAGAATCGAAAACCAAGGAGGAATTACATTCACGTTCAATTAAATTGGTTAAAGTAAAGGGAAGCTATGGAACCTACGTGGTAAAAGAACACTGGCTAAATGAAGAAGAGAAAGGGAGATTGATGGCTTTAGGGGTAATTATCTTATTAGCTATAATTTTTTAAAGAGTGGACATTAAGCCCATTCTTTTCTTTTAATGCGGATAAGGGTACTCTTAGAGATCCGCAGTGTGTTCTGTGCTAAGTTGAAAACAAAAGATATGATACAAACTCCTTTTCAATACTGAAGGGAGTTTTTGGTTAATCCTCTAAATAAAGCGAGTTCATTTCCACCTAAGGATGAGAGGATTTTTTTCGGATAGCATACTTGGCTCCTTTCAGTTGGATAGTTTACACGGTGATGATTCCATAAAAAACCATTTATTTCGAAAGACATATCCATTTGATGAAACGAATAGATTTTATTATCAAAATGGACAAGTTCTTGAAAAGGGAGTGGTATTTATATCATGAAATTTAGCCCATTAGGAGTTGAATACGCCAAAGAAAATGAACAGGTATATACTTTTTATTGTGAAACATCTGGTGATATCGACGTAAAGCAAAAGAATTCTGATGATGCTGACTATTTATGTAGAATTCTTGTTTCAGAGGAGGAAGAGGGGAGAACTGGAGCAAAGTGGATTAAGATAGATGATATATATATTGATGAAAATGACATCAATAAAGGCTACGGTTCAGCAGCGTTCCGCGCACTTGTCAAGTATGCGATTAACAACAACTTTTTAAAAATCACGGGATGGATTTCACCTGTTGATTCTGATCATATCGACCGGCTGGAGCACTTTTATGAAAAGAATTTTTGCAGAGTAAGAATCAATCATGAAAAGCAACAAGGCACATTTAGTCTAGATTTAACCAATCCTGAAAAAATTCTCCTCAAATTCGAAAATCAAGTGCTTAAAGAGAGGGTTTCCAATTTAGAGGAACTAGCAAAACAGCAGGAAAATCGTATTAATTATCAGAAGGAAAGGATTAAAGAACTTGAAGAGGAGTTAGAAAATGAAAACAAGTTAGTTAAATTCCTAAAAAAACTTTAATACCTTTAAAGCACCAAATTTAAAGGCAACTATCATTAGTTCGCCTTTTTTGTCTTTGCATTTATTACTACGTAACCTTAATATTAAACGTTCTTTTTAGAGATGATAGTCATATTTATATATTCTAGCGAGGTGACGTCAAGAATATGTTGTTGAACTCACCGCTCAGATATTGCTGTAACCCCCAAATGTTTAGTGCATTAAGTAGTATTGCGGATAGTGAAAGAGCCAATAATAACTCTCTCTCCTGCCGCGCTTCCGCTTGCCTACCGCTGCTCGCTCCGAGACTGTGCCCTCCAACAAAGGGCAGGTAATGAATCCTTAATAGCTCTTTTCTTTTAATTCTTTCTAAAGCGAGGCAAGCAGGCTATCGCCCATAATATAAGGGCGAGGACCAGTACGCACTTATTTAATGCTTAAATACTTCTTCAACTTGCGAACATATGCCTCACTTATAGCTAATTGAGCGGCCAGTTTTCTATTGGACAGGTCAGGATGTCGTTTAATCGCCTGTTTAAGCTGCCATAGCTTGTCTTCTGTATTTTCCTTCTGTTGATCCAAATAGGCTTCTCTGGTAACCGCATTATGCTTCTCACGATATGCAAGTTTATCCCGCTCACGTTTTCTCCTACGTTTTTCATTTCCATCAATAATCGTTTTTAAGTGCTGCTGTTCTTCTGGTGCTATCTCTAACCATTTAATAATCGTTGCATTCTTCAAGTTATAGCCCGCTCCGGGATATCCTTTAGCTATCGCCTCTTCATTAGCTTTTACATCACTTTTGGCTTTCCAAGCCTTCTCAGCACTTCTCGTCGCTCTCTCTACCTCACGCTTTGGAAGCGGCTCTTTAAATTCACTATTAAACTCCAACATTTGATTTAAAGACTCTTTTAAATCATCCGTTAAGCAACAAGACCAATATCTGTACAAGAAGCATATTTGCTCCCTATGCCCCTTTAAATCATAATCACGCATCTCCGCAATTTTAACTAAATCTAATAATCTAGCATAATGAAGGCTGCGGACGTTATGTAAATGAATAACCTTTGATTTACGCCCAGGCTTTTTCGATGTATTTTGTCGTGCTAGGGTTAACTCTGGTAAATATTCTGCCTGCAGCTCTCGCAGGCCATACCGATAATCATGTCTATAATCGACAAATACTTCTTTGTCATTTTTTGAATTCACACTGCCAGCTATCCTGAAAACGCGTGTTGAATCGATTGATTTCTTATCAGCTCCAACATATTCTAACCGCTCATAAAAATAGTTCTGAACAGCCTTCCACAGCGGCAATGCTTGATACGGTACAGGTTCAATCAGCCATATACAAACAAGACCACGACCGGAAAATATAATGAAATTCGGAGATGGAATGTCCTCCTGAAATACTTCCAAATTCAACTTTTCTGCCACCCAATGAGGATCATAATTCAAGTTATGACAGTCTATATCGACGTATAAAGCCCGTAATTGCTTTATATTTTCAAGACGACGCTGTGGCTTAAAGAATGTATTTTGGCTAAAGAAAATATTATCACCGAGCCAATTAGGCAACTCTGAAGCCAATTCTGCAGGTTGATAGTGATATTGCTTCCAAGATCCATCACTCTCCTTCTTAGCAAAAGTGATCCATCCGGACGCTTTATGATGATGGAACAGCACGTGCCGTTTTGCTTCTTCAAGCGCATAGCTTTCCACCATATTTAAATTTTGCATGACAAAAAATCCTCCTACTAAAGAAGGACAATCGCAAGTATATATGATAAAATTTGTCCGTATATATGCATATAGGGGGATGCGATTCCTTCTAGTATTTTCAGAAAACTCCTGGAGCGGCCAAACTCATATAGGAGTTTTCTTTTTTATTTGATTAGAAATTTAGAATCTTGTACTTTTTGAGGTGAAAAATAAAAGAATTGAAGATAAATAATAAAAAGTTGCAAGAAGAAAAAAGAAGAAAGAAAGAGGTCTTTCACTCTCAAACTTCGACACAAAGACCTACTTTCCTTCAAAATTCTTTGTTTTTATACATAAAATGCGGTAAAAATGTACTATTTTAGAAATTGACATGGAATTTAAAGCATTGATAGAGGGGGATTAGCTGATTCTACATTCACTGGTGACCCGTAGTCTTTTGGTTTGGGTGGGCCATGTGATAGGCTTTCTTAGTTGGAGGGCGCCTTGTTTGAGCTAGCAGGGAAAGGGTAATCCCCCCTGTTTTGAGGTGCGAGGCTGGTTCTTTAAAACGTCTACCTATTCATTGAAAAAGCACACTAGAGACGAAAGATTAAACGGTTTGGCAGGTATAATAGACAGACCAAGCTGAGTTAACTTCATTCCCGTTTTGAGTATGCTCGGCTTGGTAACAAGACTCTACCTGCCAAAATCCTTTAGTCAAGGAGAAAAGGGTGGAGATTTTTTGAGTGCCCTTCTCAAAAAATACTACCCGAACCTTGACTAGAGGATAGTGTACTTATAGGGGTACAGTCACATGCCCATCAAGCTAACGATGTAAATGACTAGGTACGAAATCATTCTTGTTTCAAAACGAGCGAGTGATGGAAAAGTAGGCATGCCAAAGAAACCTATTAAAATATGATTTTTTTACTAGGCAGCCTGTCTATGCTTCACCGTCCTTTCATACACAACCCCTAGAATATCAAAGACGGTCATCTTCTTATACCGATGACATTTACGACCATTCTTTTTGAGTAGTTGATAAAGACGATGCAGAATTTTCAAAAGTTCATCTGTGCCGACTGCCATTGCTTGGAACAGTAACGGAAAGTAATCCTTAATCATATAAATCGCTTTGTATTCACTTAGTTCTTGTTTTTTCTTTTTAAGCAGAAGTTGTCGCATTTGAAACATGGTAGAAGAACAGAGGAGAATACCGATGAGTTGTCCATATAAATGACACTCTAGGCGTTCTCTTTTCATATTTTTACATTCATCCATTTCAAAGAATGACTTCCACGTTTTAAACAAAATCTCAATCTGCCAACGAAGTGAATACAATGAATGCACGTAGTTCGTTGGTACTTCTTCTAACGACATGTTCGTGATATATACATTCATGCCCATTAAACGTTTACTTTTATCCTTCATGACAATGCCTTTTTTCTTTTCACGTATTGCTTGGTTTTTCAGGCGTGTTTGCGTTTGATCATCGGTTAAACGATGGATCATGACACGTGCTGGAAGTTTCTGATTTTTGCCAATGTATGCCTCGTGGATTTCCATCGTTTCACCAGGGGTTAGACCAGACATCATTTGTGTCATATCAAGCTGGATGTATTCTGTTTGCTTTTTTAACGTGCCATTGTTGAAGTATTCTGGCTCAGGATTCTTGATATAAATGCGTGTATTCAGCTTCAACCGCGAGATATAGTAAGCGTTTCTATCATGAATGGCTTGTAAGTCTCCTAAATCGAAGTAACCAAGATCACGTAAACACAAATCGCCCGCCTCTACGGTTTCAAGGCAAATGGTACCGTATGTTTTATCATTATTCTTTCCTGGTCCAAGCTGCACGTTGAGAAATTGACCACTCAATAAATCATATTCCAATTGGATTTTCACCCCTGCCGTATTACTACTTCCACCTGAACCTTGATAGTCTGTGGCGAAATGATCAGGCAGTTGAAACACTGTCGCATCTAAAATACGGATACGATTGAAAGTAGAAATCATGTGTGCAGAAAGCGATTGATTTGAACAGAGCTTTTGTGTGAGAAGAGAAGTAAAGACTTCTCGAAGAAATACGACAGCTGCTGGATTAAAGCGTTGATTCAGTCCTTCTGGGCTCATCAGTACCCCAGTGGAAGATTCTAACAGACTGCACAATTGTGTAAGTGATGTACTAGCGATTTCCTGACTGAGCCATACGCAAAGGGCAATGAGTTCGTTTGCTTGATACTTACTAGATCGCTGTACAAAACCAACTTGTTTGGCGGTTTCTTGTAGAACGATTGGAGATAGAAAGCGTTGTAATTCTTGTGAGAATAGATGTAATTCTTCAGAAAGCGAGAGGTCCATAAAAAAACGTCATCCTTTTCAAGTACTTTACTGAAAGAATAACGCTTTTCCCATTTTGAGGGAAATTTGTTTCATTAGCTTGATGGGCATGGGGTACAGTCAGGAAAATGCGGATTTACAACGCTAAGCCCATTTCCCCGACTATTCCCCCAGTTTTAACAACGTTAAGAAAGTTTCAAGGGTCTTAAAGAATCTAACGAGACCATTTTCTCCGAATTAAAATGGTATTCTCCAAGTAAATTAATATGTTCCCAACCTAGAGGTGACATATGGTGCAATAATTCTTCATTAAAACTACCTGACCGTTTTTGATATTCAACTGCCTTTGTTAGATGTAAAGTATTCCAGATACTGATGGCATTAATGATTATATTTAAGGCACTGGCCCTTTGCAATTGATGCTGTATGGTTCGTTCCCTAAGCTCTCCTTGTTTTCCGAAGAAAATAGCTCTTGCCAGTCCATTCATCGCTTCTCCTTTATTCAATCCTTTTTGTATTTTTCTTCTTAATGATTCATCCGAAATATAATTCAAAATAAAGATCGTTTTTTCTATTCGGCCCATCTCACGTAAAGCGGTAGCCAAGCTGTTTTGTCTTGAATAAGAACCTAGTTTCCCCATAATAAGGGATGCTGAAACTGTTCCTTCATTTATAGAATGAGCTAATCGCAAAACATCCTCATAATTTTCTTTAATGACCTTTGTATTTATTTGTCCACGTAAAATGGCTTCTAATTTTGGAGATTCACTTGCTTTATCTATTGTAAATAATTTCGAGTCTGATAAATCCCTTATTCTTGGAGCAAATTTAAATCCTAATAAATGAGTCAATCCGAATATTTGGTCTGTGTAACCAGCAGTGTCTGTATAATGCTCTTCTATGTTTAGATCCGTCTCATGGTGCAACAAACCATCCAAAACATGAATCGCATCCCTTGAATTAGTATGAATAATCTTTGTGTAGTAAGAAGAGAATTGATCACTAGTAAAACGGTAGATGGTGGCTCCTTTTCCGGTTCCATAATGTGGATTTGCATCTGCATGTAGTGATGAAACACCTAGCTGCATTCTCATACCGTCTGACGAGGATGTTGTACCGTCTCCCCAATAAGAAGACAATTGTAGCTTGTGATGAAAATTTACTAATACAGCTTGGGCTTTATTCATTGCGTCTTCATACATGCGCCATTGAGACACATTGGCTAGTTGCTTATATGTAAGCCCGGGTGTTGCTTCAGCCATTTTGCTCAAGCCAATATTCATTCCCATTCCTAAAAGAGCAGCCATAATAATGATTGTTTCTTCTTTATCTGGTTTTCGTTTGTTAGAAGCATGTGTAAATTGCTCATGAAATCCTGTTATATGGGCAACATCCATCAGTAAATCGGTTAATTTTATTCTTGGTAGCATCTGATACAGGCTTGCACTAAATTTCTTTGCTTCTTCTGGAACATCTTTTTCTAATCGTGCAAGTGACAGCTTTCCTTTTTCAAGAGAAACTCCATCTAACTTGTTGGAATTAGCAGCTAACCACTGTAACCTCCCATTAAGGCTGCTAGTTCTCTCTGTAATATAATCCTTGAATGATAAACTAACCGATAATCTTGTATTCTCCTTCGTTTGATTCCATGTATCTTCGGAAAACAAATATTCCTCAAAATCTCTATATTGTCTACTGCCCACAATAGAAACATCACCAGCCCGAATATGCTCCCGAAGTTCTGTTAAAACAGCCATTTCATAGTAATGCCGATTGATTGTTGTACCATCATCCTCGTATAAATGCTTTTTCCACCGTTTTGAAATAAAATCCAAAGGTGAGTTATCAGGTACTTTTCGCTTCCCAGATTCGTTCATTCCTCGTATAATCTCTACAGCTTGTAAAAGTGGCTCATTCGCCTTTGTGGAATGAAATTCCAATACCCTTAATAGGGTTGGCGTATATTTTCTAAGAGAATAAAATCGTTTTTGCAGTAAGTCTAAATAGTCATAGTCGGCAGGACGTGCAAGCTCCTGAGCTTCTTCCACTGAAGAAACAAAAGAATTCCATTCAATAACCGATTCTAAAACCTCAAAAACGTCTAGTTTTTCCCGTTTTGCTTTGATTAAAGCTTGTCCGATGTTCGTATAGTGTATAACCTTCTCATTCAGCTTTTTCCCGTTTTGTTTCTGAATTTCTTCTTGAGCCTTACGGCCTTTTGATAACAGACTGAGTATTTGTCTGTCGTGAATTTCAAAGGCTTTATCCGTTAAATCCTGAGTAAGGTGTAATAAATAGACGGTTAAAATCGAGTATCGTTTATTTTCTTGAAAGTCACGGAACGCATAAGGCTCATATCTTGAACCTAAGCGAGATAGCTGTAACAAGCGATTGCGATGCAAATGATTAATTTGTACCGTTTCTAATTCTATACCTCGTATGTATTCGAGTCGTTCTATTACTTTTAGAAATGTTTCGGATGAAGGATGACCCGGTGGTTCCTTTAACCAACCCAATATCGTTTTATTGGATTCGGATGGATGCTGCGAAGTAATGATCTCTTCAAGCTTTTCTTTTTGGTTATTTGTTAGAGTTTGACTAACCGTATTAAATAGCTTCTTTTCAGCCATTGCCCTTGCCTCCCACACCAATCTCTCAAGTGTAGTGATAGCAGGCAGAATGATTTTCTTTTTTCTTAGAAAATCTATACATTCATGTAGTAGATGCATGGCATCGCCATTTTCCAAAGCTAATTGATGAAGATGCTTAAATGCTATTCGATATTCTTTTAGTGTAAAAGTTACAAAGTCGTATTCACTTCGAATTTCTTTCAAATGATCCCAAAGTGTATTTTCTCTTTGAGGATAAAGACTAATCGAAGATGAAGTGGCACCGATTTGTTTCGATATATAATGTATGACTGAATCCGGGATGTTTTTGATATGAGTGTATGGCCAACTGGGATACCGAAGAACAGCTAATTGAACGGCGAACCCTAAACGGTTTTCTTCTCTCCTTCGTTTATTGATAATTTCTAAATCCCGTTTGGAAAAAGTGTAGTAGGTTCCTAGCACCCACTCATCTTCAGGAATTTGCATAAGGACCTGTCGCTGTTCCGATGTAAGCAATTCTCTACCTCTCGCAACTTTCATACAGTATCATCTCATTTCTGTAATTATTCAGTTAATTAGTTCAATTATATATCAATAGAGTGTACTCTATTGATACAAGTATAGTAGACTGATAAAATCATAGTTAAGAGTGTCTCATAAGACTTGTCTCAAAAATGAGGTGAAATTTTGCGGAAAATCGGTTATGTACGCGTCAGTTCGACTAGCCAAAATCCTTCAAGACAATTTCGGCAATTGAACGAAATTGGAATGGATATTATTTATGAAGAAAAAATTTCAGGAGCCACAAAAGATCGTGAACAACTTCAAAAAATGTTAGAGGATTTACAGGAAGGTGACATTATTTATGTTACAGATTTAACTCGGATCACTCGAAGTACGCAAGATTTATTTGAATTGATTGATTTAATACGAAATAAAAAGGCAAGCTTAAAATCACTTAAGGATACATGGCTAGATTTATCAGAAGATAATCCATATAGCCAATTCTTAATTACGGTAATGGCTGGTGTTAACCAATTAGAGCGAGACCTTATTCGTATGCGTCAGCGTGAAGGAATTGAGCTCGCAAAGAAAGAAGGGAAGTTTAAAGGACGGTTAAAGAAATATCATAAAAATCACGCAGGAATGAATTATGCAGTAAAGCTATATAAAGAAGGAAATATGACTGTAAATCAAATTTGTGAAATTACAAATGTATCTAGAGCTTCTTTATATAGAAAGCTATCGGAAGGAAAAAAATAAG
>Ga0180217_1002485_pt1 | contig 17021 bp, 17 predicted proteins | sample eDN3rd37CBELigOP_FD_128521 | JGI IMG/M metagenome (GOLD analysis project Ga0180217, IMG submission 128521) | Enriched Organic Plus compost microbial communities from Emeryville, California, USA - eDNA 3rd pass 37_C BE-Lig OP (version 2) (version 2) ... | reverse complement strand
TGCCAACATCGCCAAAGTCCTGCCCGGTTGCAGCAAGCGCCTCCGCAAAATCCGACGCCCCACTGCTTTCGCAGGAGACGAACACCACCAGACGCGGCTCAACCACCCCCTGTAGTGCTGCCATCTCCCTGGCAGAGATGCGGCCGTTTACGATGCAGGGCCAGGCGTCCATGTACTGTGCGCCAAGCATCAGCACTGGTACGGCATAGGAATTCTCTGCCACGAGCATGATCCGGTCGCCCGGCCGCAGGCCGAGCTGTTCAAGCCGCCGGGCCGTCTGCTGCATCAGCGTGTACAGCTGACCGTAGCTGATCACATGATCACCGCTCACGAGCGCCTTTGCTTCGGATGTGACCCGTGCCCAGTACGTCACGGTCTCATATGCACGTCTCGCAGATACGGACGGACCACTGCCCTGATGGGCGCCACTCATGTTCATGCCGATGTCACCATGCAAGGAAATTGCGGTGTGATGCGCAGCGCATCACACCGAGAATGCATTGCTACTCAACCTTGGCTCCGGACGCCTTTACGACGGGAGCCCAGCGCTCCATTTCGTTCTGCACGAAGGCTTCAAATTCCTTGCCGGGCAGATAGATGATCTGAGCACCCATGCGCCCGTAGTACTCCTTGGCAGCATCGGTTTGCAAAATCGCTTCGATCTCGCTGGAGAACCTGTCAGCGATGTCGGCCGGTACACCCTTGGGGCCAACAATGCCGTACCAGCTCGAGATATCGAAGTCCGGGAACCCAGCCTCGGCGACAGTCGGAACATCCGGCAGCTGGCTTGCGCGTTCCTTTGTGGTTACGGCGAGCGCTTTCACGGCACCGGCCTGAATCTGGCCTAGCGCCCCTGGCAGATTGTCTACCGCCACATCAATCTCACCCGACATAATGGCCGTCATGAGCGGTGCGCTGCCCTTGAACGCGATGTGGCCGAGTTCGATGCCCGTCTGCTGCATGAGCATGACGCCAATCATCTGCGTCGACGAGCCAATTCCGATGGAGCCCTGGGAAATTTGGCCCGGCCTTTCCTTGGCGGCGGCAATCAGATCGCCAATTGAATTGTAGGGGGAGTCCTTGCTGACATAGATGACGTTCGGGAAACCCACCAGCCGTGCAACAAAGGTAAAGGCCTTTGGATCGTAGTTGAGCTTCTGGTACAGTGAAGGTCCTATGCCATGCGGGGCAATGGATGTCATGCCAAACGTATATCCGTCGGGAGCCGCGCGACTGGCAGCTTCGTTTGCAATATGACCGCCAGCCCCGGGTTTGCTCTCGATAACAAACTGCTGCCCCAGTTTCGCTGAAAGTGGCTCCGAAAAGCCGCGGATTGTCATCTCCACGGGGCCGCCAGGAGCACCACCGCCGATTATCAGAACGGGTTTTTCCGGCCATTCGCTGGCAGAGGATACTGAAATTGCGGCCACAGTGGCAGCCACAGCAAGTCCAAGTTTTGCAATCAAGTTCATCTGTGCCTCCCAAACAAAGATCGGCATCAGCCTAGTCGCGCCTGGCGCTGCATCAAAGTAGTCCACCAGAAGCAATCAAGAATGTGATTGTCGCCATGTCCCCAACCGGCTACCGGGTGTCAGGCAATTTCACCAGCCCGTGCCAGTTGCACCGTATGCAGGCGGTGAAGTGCATTTTCAGCATCATCGAGTATTCTATCGAATATTTTCTCGACGGGCTGGATCTCATCGGCGAAAACCACCGCGTGTCCATAATCGATCATGCCTTTTGTGACGTCACCGCTGCGATATGCAGCCCGGGTGACATCACCGCCGACATACGGACGGTAGGCCTCGAAATCAACGATGCCCTGAGCTTCAAGTTCGAGCACTGTCTGTGCGCTCTCGTTGTGAAGGACACGGTGATGATCCCGCAGCAGCTTTTTCACGACGACACTTTCGTAGCCCCGCCCCTCGACAACCTTCCGCTTGTAGTCTTCGTGGATCCAAAGTTCTTCGGACACGAGCATGCGCGATCCCATCAGTATCGCGTCGTTACCCATGGCCAGTGCCGCAACCAGTTGCCGGCCCGTTCCAAAACCACCGGCAGCAACCACCGGCAGAGAGCTCACCTGGGGAGCGTGTGCCGCCTGAACGATAGTCCCAACCTGATCAACGCCCGGATGTCCGCCGCACTCTGCTCCGACCACGATCACGGCATCGGCACCAACGCGCTCGGCCGTGTGCAGATACCGGACGGAAGGAATCTTGTGCAGGACTGTGATGCCCATCTCCTTGAGCGCAGGTATGACCGGCTCAGGGCTCGCACCCGCAGTTTCCACGCAGGTAACACCGTATTTTTCAAGCAACGGCAGCAGGTGCAGGACGCGTTCCACACCGCCAGCGAACCTGGAAATGTACAGGTTTACGCCCACCGGTTTGTTGCCGATAAGGTCTCTGCAAACCTTCAGTTCCAGCTCAAACTGATCCGGGGCCTCATAAGCAGTTGATACTACGAACCCCATGCCACCTGCATTGATCACTGCGGCCACATAGCGACCAGTCGATACCCCAGGACCGAGACCACCGCAAAGGATCGGATGCCTGATGCCAAGGAGATCAGTGATCCTTGTCCTGAACAGCTGGTCGCGCATGTTTTTCCTCACCTGAACGGAAGACTGCAAATTGATGGAACAGGTAGACTAGGCCGGTGAAAGTGCAGCCCTGGCCGCCGCCAGTCGATCCAGAACAACATTCGCTTGCGCGACAATGCGCTGAACAAGTGTCTTGCAGTCCGGAACATCGCTTATCAGCCCAAGTGCTGCGCCCACCGGGATCGGTGCTTCATCAATTCTTCCGCTCAGCAGGGCATTGTACCAACGCTCCTTGTCGATCAGCGGCAGGATTTCTTCCCTGCTGGCACCTCTCGCCTCAAGCGCGAGCACTTCCCTTGTCGCAGTGGTTTTCAGGACTCGAACACTGTCGCCGAGGTTACGTGCTATCAAAGTCGTGTCGCGCTCCCCAAACTCTATTAGTGCCCGTTTGCTGTCCTCGTGGAACAGGGCTTCTTGTGTCAGGAGGAAGCGCGTTCCCATGTTGATACCAATCGCGCCGAACGAAAGAGCGGCCGCCAGACCTCTCCCATCGGCGAAGCCACCGGACGCTATGACAGGTATTCTGACCTCATCGACGACCCTCGGCACCAGAACGAGCGTGGGTACGTCATCCTCGCCGGGATGACCTGCCGATTCAAATCCGGTGACGCAAACTGCATCCGCGCCATATTTCGCGGCAGACAGGGCATGGCGAACCGAAGTGCACTTGTGGATGACCTTGACCCCGCCACGCTTCAGTTTCTCGATATAGCTTGCAGGACGTGCCCCCGACGTTTCGACGACTGGAATTCCTTCGGAGATGATGACGTCGACGTAGTCGTCATAGGGAAACTCGGCGACATTTTCCGGCAGCAGGGTGAGGTTCACCGCGAACGGCCTATCGGTGAGCTTGCGGGTAGCCCTGATCTCCTGCCTGAGGGCGGTGCCAGTCGGTAGCGTATGTGCCGAAAGGGTGCCGAGAGCACCGGCGTTGGAAACTGCGGCCACGAACGGAGCCCTTGCCAGGAAACGAAAACCGCTCTGCATGATCGGATACTCAACTCCGAAAAGGTTTCTCATGGTCAGGTCGGACATGCCGGAGAGTTCCACTCTGATTGTCGATGAGGATTGGGAACATCTAGAAGCGGGTGCCTGACCTGGACAAGCGCGGCACGGGCACACTGCACATATGTAGTTTGGCACACGGGACAGTCAGCAAATGCTGGCAATCCGGAAAACGTGAGGAGATAACACTCCAACTGCAGAACGGAGTGGCACATGAGCTTCAAGACAATTCTCACCGAAGCCGTCGATGGCGTCAGAACGATTACCCTGAACCGCCCGGATCAGATGAACTCGCTGAATGACGAGATGGTCGCGGAATTGTACGAAGCAATGTGGCAGGCGGATGCTGACAAGGTCACGAAGGTCATTGTCCTGACCGGTGCCGGTCGTGCATTCTGCGCCGGGGGAGATATCAGCGGTTTCGGTTCACAGACTCCGAAGGAGCTCCTGTACAAGCTGCCGCGAACCTTCGATATGAACAAGCGGCCGGACTATCAGACGCGACACACCTATTTTCCACGCCTGCGCAAACCGGTGATCGGCATGCTGAACGGCGCAACGGCAGGACTGGGCATGGTATACGCCCTCTGCTGCGACATACGCTTTGCCGCGGATACCGCAGTGTTTACGACAGCCTTCGCTCGTATCGGTCTTTCCGCCGAATACGGAATGGCATGGCTCCTGCCCCGCATCGTCGGTCAGGCTAATGCCCTGGACCTGCTCCTTTCCGGCAGAAAGGTGTACGCTCCGGAGGCAAAGGAACTGGGGCTGGTCAACAAGGTGTTTCCTGCCGACAGACTGGCTGAGGAAACATATGCCTATGCCCGTGAGATGGCTGAGCTGTGCTCGCCGCGCTCCATGCGCGTCATCAAGGAGCAGGTTTACGAAGTGCCGTTCCAGACGCTCCATGAAGCGGTCATGGAAGCAAACAAGGACATGCTCATCAGCAATGTCTGCGCTGATTTCAAGGAGGGGACAGCAAGCTTCCGCGAGAAGAGAAAGCCGAACTTCCCGGGCGAAGAGCACTGAGATGTCTGATCTGCCAATGATGCGTGCAGTACTGGTCGACACATTTGGCGCGTGGAACAACACGCGGATTGGTGAAATTCCGCGCCCCGCCGTTGGACATGATCAGGTGCTGATCAAGTCGGAGGCATCGGCGCTCAACTTCCCCGACCTCCTGATGATGGAGGGGAAGTATCAGGTCAAGCCGCGGTTGCCTTTCGTGCCGGGCCGCGATGTGGCGGGCACGATCGTTGCGGTTGGAGACTCCGTCACCGAGCTGAAGGTGGGCGACCGGGTTGCGGCACAGCCGCACTTCGGAGCCTTTGCAGAATACGTTGCAGCACCGGATTGGACCTGTGTGAAGATCCCGGACAACGTCAATTTCACGGACGCTGCAGCATCCGGAACTGTGTTGGCGACTGTCGTCGGGGCCATGAAACTGCGGGCGCGGCTGGCACCGGGCGACATGTTATTGCTGACCGGTGCGGCGGGCGGAGTAGGCTCCGTCGGAATACAGTATGCGCGCCACCTGGGGGCAGAAGTCGTCGCCCTGGTTTCCTCGGACGAGAAGGAACGCATATGCCGGAAGCTCGGGGCGAGCCATGTCCTGCGGACAGATCAGCTCGACAGCTCGCCGAGTGCCCTAAAGGCTGCATTGGACGCGGCTGGCATCGGCTATGTGGACGCCGTGGTCGATGTGGTGGGCGGTGATACGTTCCATGCTGCCCTGCGCTGCCTCAAGCCCGGCGGACGCTATGTCATCGTGGGTTTTGCTTCGGGTACGATCCCGCAGATTCCCGCCAACTATGTGCTCGTGAAGGATCTCGTCATCCTGGGATCGACACTCGACCGGTTGTTCAAGACGAGGGATCCGGAGCTGGTGGAGGGACTGCGCGAGGCTTTCGACGCGTTGGGGGCGGGAAAGATCAGGACGCAAATCGATCAGGTGCTGCCGTATTCCCGTCTAACCGAGGGGGCGTCGCGCATCGCCGAGCGAAGGGCAATCGGCAAGATCGTATTCCAGGGGTTTTGACGTCGTTCCTGCATGGCACACCAGCCTGCTGTTGGCCTGGATGGGGAAGATATTTGGAGGGTTCAGTGCAGACAGAGGAAAATCCTGGCGGGCCTGATGGCCGTATCACGCTGGCGGTCGATGGCGCTATCTGGCTCATCGGAATTGATCGACCCGCGAAGTACAACGGCTTCACGCCCAAGATGCTTCGCGAATACAGCGAGATCATAACCCGCTATGATGCTGATGACTCGGCATTCTGTGCCGTCGTCTACGCCGAGGGTCCTCACTTCACTGCAGGCCTGGACCTGCCCAAACTGGCAGAGGTCTGGGCACGTGGAGAATCTCCCTACCCTGAGGATTGCCTCGATATGTGGAACCTGCGGCCTCCCTACAGGCGCAAGCCGCTCATCATGGCTGTCAAGGGCATCTGCTACACGGTGGGTGTTGAACTGATGCTGTCGGCCGACATCGTCGTTGCCGCGGACAACTGCCGCTTCACCCAGCTTGAGGTGAAGCGGGGCATCATGGCAGCCGGTGGAGCAACAATCCGGATGGTCGAGCGCTCAGGATGGGGCAATGCCATGCGCTACCTGCTGACCGGAGACGAGTGGAACGCCGAGCAAGCGCTTCGCATGAACATGGTGCAGGAGGTGGTTCCTGCGGGTCAGGAACTGGACGTTGCAAAACGCATCGCTCAGACCATTGTAACGAACGCAGCGCCGCTTGCAGTTCGGGCTACGATTGCCAACGCGCGGACCGCGCTTGACGAGGGGCCAGAGGCTGCTGCCGCCCAGTTCGACCGGATCCGGCTGGAGTTGCGTGCCACGGAAGACGCTGCCGAAGGTGTGGCAAGCTTCCGCGAGAAGCGCCCGCCGGTTTTCAAGGGCCGCTAGGCTCTCTATCGCTCTAGGGAGGCGACCCTGCGGATCTACCTAGGCATCTATCTCCGGCTTGCAGCAACGCTGAGCTTCATGCTGATGGCTGCACTTATCAAACTGGCCATTGAAATGCCGGTTGGGCAGGTGTTGTTCATCCGGTCCGCGTTACCGATTCCGTTCCTGCTGGCTTATGTTGTCTGGACAGGAAAGCTTCACCGGTTCAAAACGGACCGGTTGGGCATGCATCTTTCCCGAACGTTTCTCGGGCTGGGTTCGGTCTTCTTCTGGTTCCTGGCTCTACGCTATCTGCCCCTCTCCGATGTGACAGCCCTGCTCTACCTGTCACCTATACTCAGCGTGATCTTCGGTGCTCTCCTGCTGAAGGAAAAAGTCGGCTTGTTCCGCAGCGGCGCTGTTGTGGTGGGCATGTTTGGGATGTTCATTATCATGATGCCAAATGTCAGGGGAAATTACGGACCGGAAGCCACGTTCGGCGTTGTGCTCTGCATCCTGAACACAATCTGTTTTTCCCTTTCACTCATTCAGATCCGGCAGATGTCTTCTTCGGAAGATTCCCTGGCTATTGTTTTCTATTTCTCCCTCTTTTCTGCACTTCTGACGCTGCCAAGCGTCTTCTGGGGGTGGGAACTGCACAACATGGACCAGGTACTGATATTCCTTGGAATTGGACTCTTTGGTGGTCTTGGACAATTGTGCATGACGATGTGCTATCGCTATGCACCTGTCTCACTGATCGCACCTTTCGAATACTCAACGCTAATTTGGGCACTGATCATCGGATATCTGATGTTTGATGAAATGCCCGTGCCGAGTACGCTTGCAGGCGCGGCTCTGATCATCTGCGCCGGACTGATTGTTGCCTACCGGGAAAGCGTGCTTGCCTCAAGAAAGAGGGATGTCATCCAATGACCACACAAACGGACGGGTTGGCAAAAGAAACCCTGGGACACGTTCGGGTCCTCCGCATTGACCGGCCGAAAGCAAGAAACGCACTCAGCCTCGCGTTGCGCCAACGGATTTCGGACGAGATCATCGCCGCCGATCGCAACAAGGAGATACGGGTCGTCGTCGTAACCGGCTCAGACAGCTGCTTTTCCGCTGGTGGAGACATCAAGGAATTTCCGGATGCTGCGGAGAAGACAGGGTCAGCATTCGAGTCCCAGCGGGTGTGGTTTCCACTCGGCTCCTGCCGCATACCCATCATTGCCGCAGTGGAGGGGATCGCTCTTGGCGGAGGGGCAGAACTCGCCCTGTTGTGCGATATCATCGTCGCAGGCGAGACGGCTGAGTTTGCGTTCCCGGAGGTTCGACTGGGCATCCTGCCCGGCAATGGTGGCACGCAGCGGTTTCCCCGTGCCGTGGGCAAGTACAAGGCCCTGCGGTATCTCCTCACCGGAGACCGTATCCCTGCGCGGCTGGCGGAGGAAATGGGGATGGTGAGTGAGGTGGTACCCCAGGGGACCGCATATTCCCACGCCCTGAAGCTTGCTGAGAGGATCGCCAGCCTGCCTCCCCTCGCGGTGCGGCAGATTCGCGATGTCGTCCTGCAAGGCAGCGATATTCCTCTGCAGGCCGCACTGACGCTGGAGCGCGAGGGCAGCCGTCTCCTCATGGCGACCAGCGACCACAAGGAAGCTGCAGCAGCCTTCATTGAAAAGCGACCTGCAAGATTTCACGGTCGGTGAACCTGCCGCTGCGCTCCTGACATACGACCCAGAACGGAGAAGGCTCCCACATCCATGGACACGCTTGGCAACCTGCTCTTGCGCAATCAGAAGCTCTACGGTGATGACGAAGCCTACATGTACAATGGCCGGCGCGGGACTTACCGCGACCTCGCCCAACGGGGCCTGCGATTGGCTTCCGCGCTGCACCGCCTTGGAATGCGGCATCAGGACCGGGTAAGCGTCCTTGCGATGAACTGCTCCCAATATCTGGAAGCCTATGCCGCCGCCAATCTCGCAGGATTCATCCTCGGGACGGTCAACTATCGCCTGACAAGCGCTGAAGTGGCCTATGTGGTTCAGGACTCGTCGCCATCAGTTTTCATATTTGAAGAAGAATACACGGCGATTGCAGCTGAACTGCGCAATAGCCTTACCTCGATCCGGAACTTTGTCTGCATTGGCAACGGACCCGATTGGGCGCTCAACTACGAAGCTCTGATTGGAGGTGAAACCAGCATCGATCTGCCGATCCAGGCTTCCAGTGATGACTACGCCCATCTCATGTACTCAAGTGGTACGACTGGACGTCCGAAGGGGATCATAAAGACCCACAGGGCCGAAATTGCGCGCGCCGAGATCTTTGCCGGCCAATTCCGCCTGATGCAGAACGAACGTGCCATGGTCATGATGCCCCTCTTCCATACCGGTGCGACGTCCATCATGCTCGCGTCAAACTGGGTGGGCGGCTCGATCGTCCTGCACCGCCGCTTCGATCCAGAGGCTGTGTTGCGTGATATCGAGGAGAAGAAGATCGCCATGACGCACATGGCGCCCACCATCATCCGGACTTTGCTCGATCACCCCAGCATTGGCGCGTATGATCTTTCCAGCCTCAAGCTGATGCTCTATGCATCCGCCCCCATGCCGGTTGCGCTGCTAAGGCGTGCTCTGGACCGCTTCGGTCCAATCCTGGCGAATGGCTACGGCATGACGGAGGGAGGAGGAACATTCCTCCAGAAACATCACCACAAGCCGGATGGATCAGAAGCCGAGAAACGCCGGCTCTATTCTGTTGGACAGCCGATCGCGCATGCGAAGATCCGCATCGTCAATGAAAAGGGTGAAAATCTGCCTCCAGATCAGCCGGGCGAGATCGTGATCAAATCGCCCACGAATATGGCCTGCTACTGGAACAACGAGAAGTCGACCCGGGAAACTTTGAGAAACGGCTGGCTCCACACCGGCGACATCGGCGCGATGGATGAACACGGCTTCCTCTATCTCGTCGACCGTAAGAAGGACATGATCATCTCCGGCGGAGAAACATCTATTGTCAGGAGGTAGAGCAGGTACTGATGAATTGCGAGGGCGTCAAGGAAGCCGCTGTCTTCGGCATTCCGGACGAGCACTGGGGCGAAAGCGTTGTTGCCTCAATCATTTCCGAACCCGGCGTCGTGCTGGATGCGGAAGCAATCATCTCCTACTGCAGGGAACATCTGGCCCGGTACAAGGTCCCGAAGCTGTTTGACTTTCAGGAAGAGCTGCCCCGCGTGGCGAGCGGCAAGATCGACAAGAAGCAGCTGAAGGAGAGCTTCCTTCAGAAAAAGCGCTGATCTTCCGGAAATTCGCCCCTAACGCAGGGGCGGGTTAGTAATCCACGGACTGCCGCACCCGCGGATGCCTGAAGTCCTGTCACCCTTCAAGCGTCGACTGGGATGTGAGGTATACCCCCCGACCGCTTGCAATCAACCTGTTGTCCTTGTCGAACAGGCTGGCATCGGCTGTGCTGACGGAGCGCCCCAGCTTAACCACCCTGGCCCTGGCGGTGATCGGCCCATAGTTTGCGATGCGGTGATAGTCGACACGCAGATCGACCGTCGGCGACGCATGACCCAGCATGGTTGCAACGGCATAGTCTCCAGCCGCATCGATGATGGAGGCAAGGACACCCCCATGGATCAGCCTGCGCTCGGGCGCGCCCTGCATCTCGTCGCGCCAGGTGGCCGTCAGGGTCAATTCTCCCTTGCCAACGCTAACGATCCTGAGCCCGAGCCATGCATTGAACGGGCACCGATCTGCCATCACCTGAAGTTCGTCGACCGAAACCTTTGATGCTTGCATATTATTCTCCCTTGAACCGAGCCGGTCTCTTCTCCACGAACGACTGAATTCCTTCCTTGAAATCGTGCGTAAACCGCATCTGAGGACTGATCAGCATCTCTTCGCGCAGAAATTCCTCCAGCGAAGGGGACTGGCTGCGGGCAACGAGGTGCTTCATCATCCCGAATGCGACGGTGGGCCGGCTGGCTAGCTCCCTCGCAAGCTCCAGGGCCTCCCTCTCAAGCGCCTCACGATCGGCGACAAGGCGGCTGATGAAGCCGAGCTGCAAAGCCTCCTCTGCCTCGATCTTCCGGCCGGAGAACAGAAGGTCCTTGGCCTTCAGGGGACCGACCATGCGTGTCAGGAAAAATGCTGCGCCGCAGTCTGCCACCATTCCCCATCGGGCAAATGGCATCGAGAATTGCGCACCTGGGGTCGCAAGCACAATGTCGCTGGCAAGTGCTATGGACCACCCAAGGCCGATGGCCGCGCCATCAACGGCACAGATGACAGGTTTGTCGGCACTCATCATCTGCGAGACGATCTTGAGGCCACCCCGCGCCATACGGTTCCTGGCAGCGGGAATGGATTGCTGCGCAAACTGCCCAAGATCGGCGCCCGCACAAAAGGTACTGCCTTCTGCGCGGACGAGAACCGCACGGATATCTGTATCGCCAGATAGCTGCTGGAGATGCCTTGCACACTCCACGCGCATGTCGGCATCCAGCGCATTGCGCCGTTCGGGCCGGGCTATCGTGATGATGCCGACCTGCCCCTCTACCTCCAAGCGCACAGACATCGGGCTAGCGACCCTTGTAGACGGGTGTCCGCTTTTCCAGGAACGCGCTTACCGCTTCGGCATGATCCTCGCTCATCATCGCGAGCGATTCAAAACCGATCGAAGCATCGAAGATCAGCTCAAGCTGATGCTTGATCCCCTTATTGACGGAAAGTTTGGTCCATTGAACGGCGAGAGGCGGCAATTGCGTGAGTTCTCTGGCAATCTCCATTGCCGTTTCCAGAACGCTTTCCGATGGAGCGACAGCGCTGACCAGTCCCATCTGCAAAGCCTCGGCCCCTTTGACCAGACGGCCGCGCATCAGGAAATCCTTTGCACGGTTTGGTCCGATGAGAAGCGGCCAGATCACCGCACCTCCATCGCCTGCGACGAGGCCCACCCGCACATGGGGATCCCCGATGCGAGCAGTCTCTGACATCACGGCCGTATCGCAGGCCAGGGCGAGGGTCGCGCCAAGGCCAATCGCATCACCATTAATTGCAGCAATGACCGGCTGAGGCACGTCAAGAAGGCGGCAAAGAGCATTGTACGCCTCTCTTCGTGTGTTCTTTGCCTGATTGAAGCGTGCTACCGGATTCTTGTTGCGCTCGGCGGTGGCCCTCATGTCTCCACCGGCGGAGAAAGCCTTCCCCCCACCGGTCAGCACCGCTGCACGGACATCCGGGTCATCGGCAACTCTCAGCCAGACATCTTCAAATTCATGGTGCAGTTCAGGGTTGAACGCATTGAGATTGCCTGGCCGGTTAAGCCTTACCGTAGCGATTTGATCTTTCACCTCGACCTGAAGGGTGTTGTATTCCGGGTAAGTCATCCCAACTCTTTCCCAATGCTATGGCTTAGAAAATCTGGCGGCCGCACCCCGCCCCTGGCAAACGCGGGGCCGAACTGAAGCGATGCCTCAGTTCGGCCTTCGCCCTTATTCGGTAAGCTTGAGACCGACCTCTTTCACGAGGTTGGTCATGGTGTTCAGTTCGCGTGCGATATCTTCGCGGACCTTCTGGCGGCTCGAACCATCCGGCTCACCAATAGCGAGGATCTTTTCGCGAACGTCATCAAGCTTGAGCACTTCGCCTATCTCTGCGTTAAGCTTTTCGGCGATCTCTTCCGGGGTACCCTTGGGTGCAAAGAATGTGAATGAGTAGGTTGAGCTGAAACCAAGCACTGTTTCATTCAGCGGCTTCAGATCCGGAAACTGGGACAGCGGTTCCAGTGACGTCACGCCCAGCGCCTTCAGCTGACCGGTCTCACCATACTGCTTGTGCAGCACTGGCGATCCGAACACCATCGACACCTCATTGCTGACCACTGCCTGGGTGGCCGGATTGGTGCCCTTGTAAGGCACATGGAGAATGTCGGTTCCACTCAGATGCTTGAACAGTTCGGATGTGAAATAGGTGTGGGCCCCTACACCCGTGGAGCTGTAGGAGAATGCGCCGGGTTGTTCCTTGGCCTTTGTGATCAGGTCGGCCGCGGAATTTATGCCGAGCGTCGGGTTGACGTAGAGCACGTAGGCGCCGGTATGCGTCGAAGCCACAGGCTCAAGATCCTCACTGACGTCAAAACCGAGATTTTCTTGTTCTGTCAGGGCGAGCGTGATGATCGCGGATACGGCAGTATAGAGCAGTGTGTACCCGTCAGGCTCTGCTCTGACGACATTCTCCGTTCCGATGCGGGTGGCCGCGCCGGGGCGGTGCTCAATCAGAAACTGTTGCCCAAGCCGCTCAGACAGCTTGTCGAGAACGATCCGTCCCATAATATCGACCGGGCCGCCGGCATCGTAGGGCACGACAACCTTTACGGGTTTTGCCGGATAGTCGGGCTGTGCCAGGGCCGACGTCCCAGCAAGCACGACGGACAGAGCCATGGACAGGCCCGCAAGCAAACTACTGGCTTTCATTTCGACTCCTCCTCATTATTACGAATGCGACCTGGTTTTCTTCGACGAAGCAGCTGGTCCCAGTTCTGCTCTTGAGATGAAGATGCGCAGCATTTCGCTCGCACCCTCCAGGATCTTGGCGGTACGCAGATCCCGGAACCAGCATTCCAGGGGAAGTTCACGCGACAGCCCCATCGCACCCAGGATCTGGATCATCCGGTCCACCACACGGCTGGCCGTATCAACCGCGAGCGCCTTCGCCATGGCAGCCTTGAGGCGAGCATCGCGACCTCGGTCCAGCTCCCAGGCTGCTTCCCATGTCAGCCAGCGGGCGGCGTTGATCTCCATCCGGCTCTCTGCAATCGGAAACTGAACAGCCTGTCGGGTAGCAAGTGCAGCGCCGAAGGTTTCGCGCTGTTGCGCCCACTCGACGCCAATTCGCAGGGCTTCCTCCGCAACGCCAATGGCTCTTGCCGCGTAGAGGAGGCGCGCGCGTTGGAGCCACCGCCCCGCCAGTTCCAGTCCCTTGCCTTCCTCACCGATAAGGTTGGAGGCAGGGATCCGGCAATTTTCCAGGGCAAGTTCGGTTGGCCAATGGTCACGCAGTACCGGCAGCGAGCGCCTGACCGTCATGCCCTCGGTTCCGGCATCAACGACAAAGGTGCTGATGCCATTTTCAGTCCGGGCGTAGATAACGCCATAGTCGGCATAATCCGCGTGCGTGATCCACATTTTCGTGCCGTTCAGCACGTAGTGGTCGCCATCGCGGACGGCAGTCGTCCGGATCGCACGGGCAGGATCACTTCCACCTGTCGCTTCCGCGATAGCCGTGAAGCCGTATGAACCGTTCTCGATTGAGTTTACGACGTAGCGCTCGATCTGCTCCGGCGAGCCACTGTAGAGCACGATGGGCGGAGGATGACCGAAGACGCCACCCCCTGGCTGCGGGAAACAGAAACGATGCTTGCTGCCCGCTTCCACTGCGATGACGAACTCAAAGGCCGACAGGCCGCCACCGCCATATTCTTCGGGAGCATCAAAGCACCACAAACCGATAGCGCGAGCCCTTTTCTGAAGGGGTGCCAGAACATCATGGGGAATAGCCCGCAGCTGCGGATCGAGGCTGCGCTCGGCCGGAACGATCTCATCGCGGACGAAGTTCTCCACCGTATCGCGAAGGGCAACGAGATGATCCGGCAATTCAAAGCCGACTGGGGTTTCGCTCATTTGCTTACCTTCAGTATCTGCTCCACGCGCTCCTTCACACGCGGGCTCGCAAGCAGCTTGAGCTGCTCGTTCACCGCAGCTCCCAGATGCACCTCCAGGGCGAGACGGGCATCCATCCGCGAGAGCCGGACGTAGGCCTCGATCGTGTCGCGTGAAAATTCCTCAAGTTTGCGAATGCGCGTAAGCGCCCTTTCACGGGCACTCATCTCCCCGCTCGCTTCGCCTATGCCCCAGGCTTCTGCCATGGCAGCATCAATCCTGGGCTGATCTTCCAGCAGACGCCAGAGAAGGTTGGGAGCGAGGCGACGAAGCAGCCATTCGCCGCCCGTGCCTGGAGCAAAGCCGACACGCCCCCAGCCCTGCATGCACCATCCGGACGGCCCGATGAACCGGCAGTCACAGGCCAGTGCGATGTCGAAGCCCAATCCGATTGCAGGCCCGTCTATTGCAGCAATCGTTACCACAGGCACTTCAAACAGGGCGCGAATGACGTCCTGATAGGCCGTGTATACGATGTTGCGCCGTTCTTCCTCCGATAGGTTGATGCGGCTTACCGCCCCCTTCAGGTTTCCTCCGGCGCAGAAGGCGCCTTCGCCAGTAACCACGACGCCATGGACGCCATCATAGTCCAGCGCTCGCAGGGCGTCTGCAATCTCACGACATTCGACCGGGCCAAGCGCATTGCGCTGTTCCGGCCAGTCGAGGATCAGCAGCGCTGCACCGCCGGATCTCTCAATTCTCAAAACCATGGGGGTGCTCCGTCAAACCGGCCATCATTCCTGCGCAATCGCCTTCGTCATCCAGCGGGTGTAGCGGCCAAGATGGAATTCTCGCCGCCCCAGAAGGGCATCGATGACCAGCAAGCGCTTGAAATACTGACCAACTTGGTATTCCTCGGTCATTCCATAGCCGCCGTGCAGCTGTATGCCTTGGGACGTCGCCCACTTGCCACTGCGTGTCACCAGCGCCTTGCAACCCGACACCCGTGCGCTGCGTTCCTCGCCGCCGGTCGTTGCCAGTGCTCGCAATCCGCAGATAACCGCCGACCGGGTCTGGACCAACTCGATCGCCATGTCCGCCATTCGATGCTGCAGGACCTGGAAGGATGACAGGGCTACACCAAATTGCTTGCGCTCCTTGATGTATTTCGAGGTGATGTCGATCGCGCCTTCGATGGCACCCACACCTTCTGCCGCCAGAACGACGATGGTCTCGTCGATGGCCGACTGGAGGATTTCCCGGGCCTTCGTTCCTGACGCAAGAAGGGCCTCACGGGGCACCAGACAATTGTCGAGCTTTATGTCGACACCGGATGTCCAGTCGACAAGCTTGTCACCCTCTTTCGCAAGACCTTCAGATCCGCTCCTGAGGAGGAACAAGCCCAGCTGATGCCCATCCTCTCCATCTTCCAGCAGCGCGCTTACGATGAGCCAGTCTGCAACGTCACCGCCGACAACGAGGCTCTTTCGCCCGCTGAGACGCCAGCCAGAACCTGCGGCACGCGCTACCGTGTCGATTTCCAGGATGTCACCGCGTGAGCGGGGCTCGGAATGGGCGACCGCGACGATCGTTTCTCCGGCAATCAGTCCCGACAGCACCTCCTGGGCAAGCTCGTGACCCAGAGCAGCACTCAGGACCCGAGACGGGAACACGCCACACATCGTGTAGGGTTCAAGCACCTGCCCCTTTGCCAGACATTCGGCGATGAGCGTGTTTTCAATGGTGGTAGCGCCATATCCACCGGCTTCCTCGCTCACGCCGATGCCAAACCAGCCGAGCTCGGCGAGCTCCTGCCATCGTTCGCGGTCAAAAGTCACGCCCTTGGTGACCTGACTGCGCCGCTTGTCATAGGTGTAGTCCGCAACGTAACGCTGGGCACTCTCGAGAATTAGTTTTTGTTCTTCGTCTAGCTGCAGTTCCATCGTTGCGCCCTTAGAAGTCGAAAAGCGTCTTTGCGATAATGTTTCGCTGGATTTCGTTGGTGCCGCCATAGATCGAGGATGCCCGGCGATAGACGAGTTCAGCCATCAGACCGGGTGCGTAGTCCGGTCCCGCAAACGGCTGGCCGCGCAGTTCAGGCTCATCGTTTGTATCTGGATAGTAGTAGGCGCCGTAGTCACTAATTGTTTCGACCAGCATATCGGTCAATTGCTGGGCCAGTTCGGTTCCCTTGACCTTCAGGATCGAGCTGACGGCATTCCCGCCATTACGCTCGTCCAGGCCGTTCGCGATCACTCGGGAAACAGAGAGGTCGACAGCCTCGACCTCAAGCTCAAGCTCGGCCAGACGAGCGGCGAACGTCGGGCTTTCGATCAGGGGACGACGCCCATTCTGCTCTACGGATGCATGGCGCTTGATCTTGCTCAGGTAGCGCTTCAACGAAGGTGCCTCAGCGCCATAGAAGGCACGTTCGTTAAACAGGAGGAACTTCGTGTATCCCCAACCCTTGTTCTCCTCACCCACCAGGTTTTTTGCGGGGACACGGACGTTGTCGTAGAAGACCTCGGCAAGATGGTGGGAGCCTTCGAGGCTTTCGATCGGCCTCACCGTAACGCCGGGCGAATTGACGTCGACCAACAGGAAGGAAATGCCCTCCTGTTTCTTCCCGTCCTGCCGGGTGCGAACGAGAACGAAATTCCAGTCCCCGTACTTGCCGTGCGAGGTCCAGATCTTCTGGCCGTTGACGATATAATGGTCCCCATCGCGAACCGCTGTCGTGCGCAGGGACGCGAGGTCAGATCCTGCCCCCGGCTCCGAGAAACCCTGTATCCAGTACGTTTCGCCATTCCGAATACCAGGAAGGAAGCGCTCCTTCTGCTCCTC
>Ga0180217_1002481_pt1 | contig 17060 bp, 12 predicted proteins | sample eDN3rd37CBELigOP_FD_128521 | JGI IMG/M metagenome (GOLD analysis project Ga0180217, IMG submission 128521) | Enriched Organic Plus compost microbial communities from Emeryville, California, USA - eDNA 3rd pass 37_C BE-Lig OP (version 2) (version 2) ... | reverse complement strand
GCCGGGCCGGGTGCTGGGCCGGCCCGGCCAACAGCCGCCCAGGACGGCTCACCACCACATACCGCCTGCCGGTGTGCACGGTTGAAGTGACGTCTCCGCCTTACGCGCCACGTGCGCGCGCGTACACGCGCGCCCGCGTAGGCGCCCGCACGCGCACGCGCACGTGGCGCGTAAGGGCGCGGGCTGTGGAGTTCGGTGCGCACCGTTTCCGGACGACCCCGAATCACGTGCCGCAGGGGTGGAGGTTGACCGACCCGACAAGGAGACCCGCATGACCGACATCCAGGCGGACGAGCACACCGAGGACCTGACCGGCTTCGAGGACCAGATCGACGACGTCGACGATACGGAGGAGCTCGAGTACGACGACCGCAGCATCGACGTCGTCGACGCCGGTGGGTCCGCGTCCTCCGGGAGCCGCCGCCGACGCCAGATCACCCGGCAGGGTGCATCGAAGGCGATCGGGAAGTTCGTGGAGCTGTCCGCAGCACCCCGGGAGCACCTCGCCATCCTTGCGACCGCGATGGGCGGGAAGCCGGACCCAGCCGAGCTCGCCGCGACGATCGTGTCGTCCCCGCGCGTGAACCTCACCTCCGTGAACGACCTGCTCGCTGTCGCGGATGCGGCAGCCGAGTCGCCGTACGCGGGCATGCTGAAGTCGATGGAGCTCGCCCGTGAGCAGCTCCGCAACGTGTGGTCGCTGATGCAGGCCGCTGATCTGGTGTCCGGCTCGTTCCCGTCGAAGGAGAGCGCGGGTGCGATCGCTGTTGCCGAAGCGGCCGCGAAGGTTTCCGCCCCCGAGCGTGACTTGCTCGACGCGGTCCGCGCCCTCGCCCGCAAGTAGGTGTGAACCTCATGCGCCGCTGCCGCTCCTGGCGGTACCACAACGTCGAAGGTCACACCGGGCATCTGCCGGGTGGGAAGTGCCGGCGTTGCTGGTCCCCGTGTCGTAACCGGATCCCCGGGGATGAGTGGGCGGACGGTGTGCGCCGGTGCGAGGACTGTGTGGAAGCGCTCCTCCACTGCCCGGAGGTGGCGGTGCGGCGCGCGCTCGTGGATGAGCCCGGGCAGCGGGATGATGTCCTCCGCGCCCTGCTAACCGACCCAAACGGGCCAGTGGCGTTGGCCGCCGAACGGGAACTGTTCGGCCGTGACAATGCCGTCGTGCTGCCCGAGATCAAGGTGCCGGAAGAGACCCTCACCGGCCGCAGAAGGAGTGTGTGGTGATGTCACGGAAGCAACGGCGGGCGTCCCGGTCCGTGTGGGAAGACCAGTCCACGGATCTGAACCCGCAAGCCCCGTCGGTCGTGAGGGCGGTCCGCGCCGAGAAGTGGAAGCGTCGCGCGTTGACGACGATCGCGTGGGGTGTGATTCCGGTGTGCGCGCTGGTTTCCCTCGGTTTCGTGTCCGCGAACGTCGCCCCGAAGCCGGGCCTCGACATGGCGACCGCGAGCCTGCTTACGAACTCCTCCGAGGGGAAGTCGGTCGCGTACGCGGCCGTGCAGGAGTGGTTGGAGGCGGCCCCGTCCCCACTTCCGGGTGGGGTGCTCGTGTCCTGGGACGGGTACACGGTCCAGGAGCCCCCGAAAGCGAACACCGACAACGGCGAGCAGCAGATCATGTACCGGTTCGAGAACCACGCGTTCACGGCCGCCCGCGGCGCCCAGCAGTTCACGATCACTGTGCAGGTCGCGGTGGACGATACTGCCGGTGCGACTGTCACCGCGACCCCTTCGATCAGCCCGATCGCGAACGTGAAGGTGCCCGGCACGATCGTCCCCTGGTTCGGGTACGACTCCACCAGCGCATCCCAGGACGTGCAGAAAGCGGTCGACGCGTGGGCGGACGCGTTCACCTCCGGCGACCCGGACATTCTGTTGCGTGCCGTGCAGGACAAGAACACCTCCCACGCCTACCTGCCGCTCAGCGGCGTCGCGGACGTCGACGAGGTCGTCATCATCGCCGCCGGGTACAAGCCGGTGGAGGGCGAGAAGGTCACGAACCCGGACCAGATACTGGTGCGCGCCGAGATCCGGGTGTGGTGGGACGGTCAAGAGCCGGTGGATGAGAACGGGAACGACCGGGAGGCGCCGGAACCGATCACGTACGACCTGCTGATCGCTGACGCGGGCACCGCATCCCCGTACGTGGTCGCGTGGGGCGGTCCTGGTTCCGGGCCCGCGTTGACGCCGTACATGAACGCACTCAACGGGGTGGAGGTCACCGTCCCGACGCCGACGGATGGGCCCACCCCGACACCGTCGGAGACGACCAGCGGGGAGGGTGAGTGATGGCACGCGGGAAGCGGAACGACAACGGGCTGACGATCTCCACCCGCCCGCAGTGGGAGACCCGAGCGAAGCGGCCGCTCGGTGACGGGCTGTGGCCGGGCATCGACAACACACTGTGGCTGTGGCGGTCGGTGCCGATGGCCTCGGTGACGGACGCACGGTCAGCGGACGACGCGGTCAACGTCGGTGGCCCCCTGTACACGGCGTACGAGGAGTTGGCCCGGATGGCGGGTCGTGGGAACCACCGCCGGCAGGTGAAGAGCACATACCGGCAGACGCATGCGCTGCTGCTGAACATCCCGACGCACTTCGAAGCGAATCGGGGCAACCCGATCCGCGACTACCAGAACCGGGAGTTCGGGACCGCGGAGGTACTGCGCCGCACCCTGCTGTTCGGGGTGAAGCTGACCCCGTCGGTCGGCAACGGCGGGTGGCGTGCCGCGATCGACAGCGTCGTGGAGACCCTGCAGTACGGTGGTGCGCCGCTGTCCGATTACGAGAAGGACATCGCGGAGGTGTCCGCCGCGCTCAGCCGCGCGGGTCTGTCCGTTCCCTCGAGCTCGGACCTGCACTTCGCGGACTCGTGGTGGAACCACTCGAACTCCGCCGGGATCCCCGTCCTCACCCATGAGGAGCACATTCACTTCTTCCGGACGGTCGCCGCCGCCCATCGTGCCACCGCGGTCGATCCGATCTCCTGCGAGAACTGGCCGGTGCAGGACGCGGAGCACGCGATCAGTTTCGCCGCGGTGGAGGACTTCGACCTGCACTACGTGGACGCGAGGGAACCGCAGGCACGGTGGGTGACTCCGCTGCTGGACCAGGGCGCCCGGGTCATCTCCATCCGCGCGCTCGTGGAACCCGCCGCGGTCACCCGCAACGAGCTGCGCGGTCAGCAGCGCCGGTACCGGGCGGACCTGGCCGAGCTCGCGGAGCAGAACAAGGCTGACCGGCAAGAGCTGTACGAGCTGGAAGCGGAGATCGGGTCCGTGGAGGGCGCATACGCGAAGGGCGGGCCGGCGACGCTGACGGAGGCGAGCATCATCGTAGGGTTCAACGGGGTCGTGGAGGACATCGAGAAGCTCGCCCCGCCGAGCATGGTGCTCTCCAGCATGGTGAACCGTCAGGCTGCGGCCTGGCACGAGACGATGGTGTGCTCCGCGGTCCGGGCGAACCCGCTCCTGCACGACCTGCCGGACACGATGGTCGCGTTCAGCGCACTCCCGTCCATCTCCCGAGCCGGGGATGCGGACGGGGCGATGTTGGGATTGACCGAACGTGACCGGCAGCCCGTGTACGTGTCTCCGAACGCGGCCGCGTCCGAGTCCACCTACCCGCTGTTCCCCGTGTACGGCGCGTCCGGGTCGGGGAAGTCGGTGACCCTCCAGTTCCTCGCGGACCAGTTCCATCGTATGGGGCGCCCGCAGTTGGTCGTGAACCCGCAGCAGGGTGCGTCGATCGCGGACGTCGCGGAGATGAGCGGCTGGTCGGTGACCACCCTGGATGCGTTCATCCGCTCCGACGGGGCGCTGGATCCGATCCGGATCATTCCTCCGGACGAGGACACCGGTTCGCGTGCGGAAGCAGTCACGAAGGCCGTATCGATGCTGTCGAATGTGAACCCGATCGGCCCGGACATGGACCGGCACATCAACCGGCTCAGCTACGCGATCGACTACGGGGTGAAGGCGGGAGCTCTTGCGACCGGTGAAGCGCTCATGGTCGCCCGGGAAGCGGGGGTCATCGGCCGGGACATCACCGACCCGATTTTCGAGTTCGCGGAGGTGCACCCGATGTTTCGGGCCACGTTCGGGATGCACCCGACGACCGCGCCCATGTCTCTGTCGTCGGGCACCACCCTGGTGGAGGTCGGGTCCACGAGTCTGACGCTCCCACCGCCCGGCTGGTCTGGTGAGGCTGGGGAGATCAAGGACCCGACGGTGCGCACGTCGATGAACATCATCCGCATGCTCATCTGGGGCGGCATGGCTGCGTTGCGTGGCCGCAGCGGCGTCATCCACTTCGACGAGTCGTGGATCATCGAGAAGGCCGCGCCCGCGGACCTGGACCAGGTGGGGCGTCTGGCCCGCAAGTGGGATGTGCTTCCGGTTCTGTACACGCAGAAGCCGTCCGGGCAGATGAGCATCGGCCTGAAGGGGTACGTGTCCCGCGGTCTGATCGGTCACATCAAGGACCCGGACGAGGCGCGTTGCGCGCTGGAGATGTTCGGTCTGGAGGGCAACACGGAGCTGTTGCGACGGATCACCGCGGAACGGTATCTGGCCGATGGAGCCGGTCTGAACTGGGACAGCCTGCAGGCGTTGCCGGCGCCGAGCGGTGGGGTGCTGCGCGGGTCCGTGTTCTATCACGTGGACCTCCGTAACCGGGTCGCCCCCGTCGAGGTGACCTTGAACCCGGAGTTCCTCCGGCTCGCGTCCACCACACCGGAGGACGTCGCGCGTCGGCGTCGGGAGCGGGAGCTGCGGAAGGCCGGGTAACCAGACTGCCGGCGGGCTTCCCCACAGTTCTCCCGCCGGCTTCCCCCAGGGGTGGGTCGTCCGATGTCGGGTCGGGACGGCCCACCCCTCCTCTTTCGGCGGGTGGTGCCCTCGGGTGCCGCAGGGGTGGTGTGTGAGCGTGTCCCGACAGACGCTCGGGAAGGTCAGCGATGGCGATCGAGCGCATGCAGGTGCCCGTCGGCGCGAAGTTCGACCCGTCCAACCAGCAGCACATCGACGTGGTGATGAAGAAGGTCGCTGAGACCGGACGCGGCACTGGTTGGGAGATCCAGTCGTATTCGGCGGAGACCGGGCTGCTCACGATCAATCGCCGGAACCTGCTCACGCATGTGGACCGGAACACGGAGGGCAAGACCGACTCGTACAAGGTGGAGTTGAAGCGGGGCACGAAAGCCACCGATGGGGAAAAGGTCGCCGCTGAGTTGGAGTCCGACCCTCAGCATGAGGGGTACTACATGACCCGGTTCGACCCGTTCATCAACCAGGCGACCCTGTCCCGTCTGAATGACGCGGAACTGCGCTGCCGTAGCGCTGTCGCTGTCGCGTTGGGGGTGAAGCCGTGGGATGTGCAGGTGTCCTCCCGTCCCCGCGGCGGGTTCCTGCTCGGGCTGCCGAACACGTACGTGCCGTCGAAGCATGACGAGAAGATCACCGAGGTCGCCGAGATGGTGGTCGGGCGTCCGGGCTGGTACTTCGCGGCGGACGCGCAGAAACTGTCCGGGGAGATCGTCCCGTCCGCGCCGCCGTCGTTCCCACCGGTGATCTCCTACCCGTTGGATCTGCTGCCGGCCCCGTCGGAGACGTCCCCGTCGGTGCTTGCCCCGATCCCGATCGGCATGACGCTGGCGGACCGTGGCGACCAGCCGTCTGCTGTGACCTGGCTGGATCTGGAAGCGGGAAGCCACTCCCAGGTGGGTGGCACGAGCGGTGCGGGGAAGACGGTCACCCTGAACACGCTCATCGCGGGGGCGTTGGCGGCCGGCGCCGAGTTGGCGATCATCGACGTGCCTGCGAAGGCCGTGGACTTCGAACTGTGGCGCCCGTGGACCCGACCGGGAGGGTGGGGTTGTGAGTCGTTCGAGGAGAACGCGATCGCGTTGGAACAGCTGTACAAGGAGGGCACCCGTCGGGCGGAGACCCTGAAACGGTACGGGGTGAAGAAGCTGTCCCAGCTTCCTGCGGACATGCAGACGCAGATGAAGCCGGTGCTGATCGTCGTCGATGAGGTGACTGGTCTGTTCGCGATGGACACGGTCCCACGTCAGCTGGACCGGGAGCACCCGCTGGTGTTGGAGGCTCAGTCGCGGAACCTTGCCCGGGAGCTGATCAAGCAGTACATGGAGCGGATCGCGGCGGAGATGCGGTTCGTGGGGTTCAAGCTCGTGGTCTCCACCCAGGTCGCGTCCACCGCGACCGGGATCGGCACAGCTTTCCGCACGAACCTGCACAACAAGATGCTCCTGGGCGCGAAGGCGACCGACGGGAACCGGAAGCTGATTCTGCGGGACGTGACCAGCGTTCCTGACGTTCCGGAGCACATCAAGAACGACCCGGCCGTGTCCCGTGGTGTCGGTGTCGCCGAGCTCGAGGGTAAGCAGGCGGTCGTGTTCAAGTCGTTCTATGCGTCCGAGCTGGAGCTGATCGCGGCGTTGCAGGCGCGTGGGATGCGGCCCTTGCCGGACACGCAGCTGGACCAGACCCGCCCGGACCCGCAGTTGGTGCAGGCGACATTCCCACACCTGGCAGAGGTCGCTGCGATGAAGCGGAAGTCGGACGCTCCCCAGTACGGGAAAGGACCACGCCAGTACGAGACGTGGGAGTTGGACCCGAACACGGGTGAACCGTTGACGGGGTTCGCGCGCGCGAACGCGGCCCGCCACGCGGTCACGAAGGCGGCGCAGCAGTGAACTGGCCCGATTGGGTGCGGACCGCGCATGTAGCCGGCACTGCTCGCCAGCACGGTGCTCGAGCTGACGGGCCTGTCCCGTCTTCACAGGAAGGAAATGCCGCATGACCGGTATCGACCAGAAGGCCCCGTTCGCGTTGCTGGACAACGCGACCAGCGAGGTCACCTACGCGGACTCTGTCTCGGACCTCGTGGACCAGATGCTCGACGGGCATCAGGAGGCGAGCAGTGACCGTGACCGTCTGCTGTTGCGGGCGGACGCTCTCGCGGCAGCCGCGGCACGTGCGACCGCGGCGATGCTCGCTGACCTCGGTGTGACCGGTCTCAGCGAGGACGCGCTTACTGTGCTCATGCACGACCGTCGTGGGGACGCGGTCCAGTTCTCCGCGTGGGCGTCGGATCTGCCGTTGCTGCTGTTGGCGACGAGCTACGCCCCGTACACGGACACGCCGGCGCCGGAGGGTGACGCGATCGTGTGGTTGAACCCGGCCACGGAGCGCACCTTCCTTGACTCCCTGCAGTCGCTCGGTCTGGTCGAGTTGTTCGTCGCGGACCCGTCCGGACCGGCATGAACCATCCCCCGCGTGCACCGCGCATGTGGGGGTCATGGTCTCCACCACGTCATCCGACACCCGCCAGAAGATCGCGGACCAGGTCCGGGATTCCGCGCGCGCAGCGTTGGACAATCGTGCCGCGGAGGACACCGCACGGCTCCAGATCCTCGGGCTGCTGCTGGACCCGGAGTTGAACGCCATCGAGAGGGCCATGCACAGTTACGAGCATGGGAACCCGTTTCCGACGACCGAGCGTGAGCAGATTGCCGCGTATGTGACTCGGGCTGTGGAGCGGAAGGTCCTCAACGGTGGCACGGACGTCGTACAGCTCGATGATCTGGTGCACCGCTCCCCTGTCGCGTGGATCGACCGGTTTGCGCGCGCCTGCATCCCTTCGGGTGTGTCGGAGGTTCGTCGTTCCCGGGACCGGACCGCACCGACCCCGGCCCTTCCGACATCGTGGACCCCGGTGGTCGACTCGGCGGAGGAGGCGTTCCTGCTGCGTGAGCATGAGGACGTCGTCGACACCGTCACCTCCGTCGTGGAGACGTGGGAGTCGCGGAGCATGTCGAAGCATGAGCATGTCCGTGAAGTCGCGAAGGTGCTGCGCACTCTCCGTGGTGTGCCCGCCCCGCACGTGCGCGGGATGACGGAACGCCGCTGGGTGGCCGGCCTTATCGAGACAGAGGCCGGGCAACAGCAGATCGTCGACTCGCTCCTCGCTTTCCGTGATCTCGCGTCCGGTGACCCGACGTGGGAGCAGATGGAGGTCGATGACCGGCTCCTGGACTTGTGGATCGACTACGACGCGGACCAGGCGCACACTCTCGCGACCGGTGGCATGAACGTGCTGGTCGCGATCGTGCGTGGGGCGGTTGAGCTTCCTCCTCGCCCGCAGGAAGCGCAACGTGTCGCGGTCCGGCGGATGGCGAAGGGGATGAGCTCGGAGACGGGCTGGTCTTCGCTGGTGATGGAGTTGGAGCGCGCGTGGGTGGGTGAGTTCTTCTCGGCCCGACCTGCCCGCGACAACATGGACCGTCGGTCTGATGAGCAGGCCGAAGCCGAACGTGCCGCGGAAGCTGCCGCGTGGCCGGAGGTCGCCGAACGGGCGGTCTCGTTCCCCGGCGCCCCGTTGGGTACCAAGGTGCGCACCACGGTGGACGTGGCCCGCTGGCTCGAGAACGCACTGGCCGCCAGCACCCGCCGTTGACCGTCTAGCACCTGTGGGTGTCTGGGCCTACGCTCGGGGCGTGCCCAACTACCGGACGTGTGAGGTGTGCAGCGGTCCTGCGTTCGTGGACGCCGCCGGGAACTTGAAGGCGCATCAGCGGCCGAACAGCACACGCTGGTGCGACAACGCCCCTCCCCCGAGCAGGAAGCAGGCGAAGGCGTTCGGCGCGCGTGGGAGCGTGCATGCGTCGTCGGCAGGGTTGCCGACCCTCGGGAACCGGTGACCGCCGGTCCGCCACTGCGTGCTGCGTGCTAACCGTGCCGCGAACCCGGCCCACGGTATCCCGGGTGCCCGCGTTTCCGCGGCCGCGTAATGGGTCGACCAATTTCCCTCTCGTGAGAGGATGACGGGGCTTGACGCTCGATCCGTCACAGAACGTGTACACACCGCGCATACGGTGACTGACCGCAGGGGAGATGCGGTCCCGCCGCGGATGGTGTGAATACGCCACCGGGAGAGGGACATGGAGAACGAGAGCACCAGCACTGGACCGGCAGCGTCTACGCCGCCCGTCGGCAAGCGCGGGATCACCCGCGCCGGGTGGGTCGGGATCGGTGTGGCAGTTGCGCTCGTGGTCGCCGCCGCTGTTACCGTCCCCGTCGTTCAGGCCGCGGAGCTGTCGAGCTCTCAGGCGGCTTTCGACAGCGCGGTCGCCGACCTGGAGGTGGCCCGCGCCGACTACGAGAGCGTCACGGAGGACCGGGACCAGATCCTGCCGTCCACGGCCGCCCTGTACAACACGCTCACCCCGTTGTTCGGCAGCATGACCGCGGATCTGTTCGACCCGGGATCCGCATGGGAGATGTTCGTGTCCGCACGCGATGAGCTCACCAGACTGCCCGGGTTCACGCTGCGGGCCGATGGCGTGCTGGTGCCTCCGACCGTGGAGACGCTTCCGATCATGGAGGTGCCGGCTGCGGCAGGCTCGAAGGACGAGATCGACGAGCAGACCCGGCAGGTGCGGGAGGAGACGGAACGCACGATCGCGGCCACGACAGCGGTACTGGATGCCGCGGAGGCTGTGCAGGAGGTGTCGGCTGAGCTGAACACGGCGGTGTCCACGATGGTCACCGCCGCTGCGAAGCGGGCTGGTGGACTCAGCTACCCGAAGGCGTCCGCGGAGGCGCAGGCGGCGCTGGCGGCTGCGGTGAACGGTCTCACGCCTGCCGTTGCCGTGGACTACAACGCGGCTGTCACCGCCCTCACGAAGTTCGCGAGCTCTAACGCGGCTGCTGCGAAGTCGCAGGCGGACACGGTCGCGAAGGAGAACCAGAAGCGGGATGCCGCGAAACGGAACGGTGGCAGCAAGCCCAAGTCGGACAGGTCATCGAAGTCCGACAGCGGCAAGAAGTCGAACGGTGGGAAGAAGTCCGGGGGTGGCGCAAAGGAGGGTTCCAAGGGCGGTTCCGGTGGCGGCGGCTCCTCCACCCCGCCGCGCGGCAAGATCCTGAAGACGGGGGCCGCGTGCAAGGGCTCCGGGGGTGGCGCATCCGGCAACTGGATCAGCAACCTGGTCGCCCCTGCCGACTCCGTGAACGTCCGCGTCACCCAGTCGGTGAAGGGGAAGAGCTGGGCAATCGCGTGGGATTGCGACCTCGGATGGTGACCCGCGCAAGCCACCGGGCACCTCGGGCTCGGGGTATTGCGCGGAGCGGGCAGAACGTGTGCAGACCGCGCATATGGGGGTCAACCGCACCACAAAGAGCGGTTCCGCGGATTCCGCGGTAGACAGGAACCGGGAGGACGCAGATATGAACACCGAGGCCAACAAGCCCCGCATCGGCTGGAAGAGCTGGATGGGTGTGGCTGTCGCGTCCCTGTTCGTCGCTTCGGGCGCCGCGACCGCAGTCGGGGTGACCACCGCAGCGCCCGTGGCGACTGCGGTCACCGCCACCGCACCGGAAACTATTCGCACACATCTCGTGTACGTCGAGACGGCGCCGACGACCAACACTGTCACCGCGGCCGGGTCCGTGGGGGACGTGGTGGCTTCACCGGCAAGCGTGAAGTCATCGAAGAAGAACACCGCTCTCGCGAAGAAGTACATGGCGAAGGCGAAGACGAACGCGTCCAAGGCGAACAAGTACCTCGGGCTGGCGAAGAAGGCGGCGAAGGCGAAGTCCTGGTCGAAGGCGAAGTCGTACGCGAACACGGCCACGAAGGCCGCGTCCGTCTCGAAAGCCGCAGCGAACAAGGCCACGAAGTACGCCGCGAAGGCGAAGAAGGCGACCGCACGGAAGTACGCGTCGAAGGCCCGCTCCTACGCGACGAAGGCCGCCAAGTACGCGACGGCGGCGAAGAAGGCTGCAACCAAGCCCGCTCCAAAGCCTGCGGCGAAGCCGACCCCGCCGAAGCCGGTAACCCCTCCCCCGGCGTCCACGCGTGGTCAGATTCTCCTCATCGGTGCGGCATGTTCGGGCAGTGGCGGCGGCTCGTACGGCAACTGGGTCAGCAACCTGGTCGCCCCCGCAGACGCGGTGAACGTCCGTGTCATCCGGGAGGAGCCGAACAAGTCCCCCGATGGCGAGTGGGAGATCGCCTGGGACTGCGACCTCGGCTGGTAGAAACACCGCACGAACGGCCCTCTGAGATTCGATCTCGGGGGCCGTTCGGCTTCCCCGGAGGGCAGCTCCTTCTGCGCCTGCGTTCGATCCCATAGGCCGCACATGCGCGGTACCCCGCTCCCCTGACCCCCACCCGTGACTTGCCGCAGGGGTGGTGTCTGACGACGAATCCGACGTCGCCGCACCTGTGTGGGCAGGTGGAACGAACACCGTTCCTGATGGTGAGGGGGAAGAATGGGCAACCCGACAACGAGGCGCGCACTCCGCAGGGCCGACGCACTCCGGCTTCGGCTGCAGCGGATCGCCGCGGTCGCGATCACAGCGGTGGCTCTGCTCGCCGGGTCACTGGTGGTATCCCAACCGGCGATGGCGGCTAGCCTCGGCGCCGGATACGGCGACTCCGGCGACTGGCGGGGCGCGTACACGGTCGGCTCCATGAAGGTGTACTGCCTCGAGCCTGGCATCGCCGCGCCGATGGGCACCTCCGAAGACCGCGGGTATGTGAGCACCCTCAACGCGCGCAGCAGCGCCGGCGGCACGAACGCGATGACCGCAAACCAGCTCGCACGAGTCAACTATCTGGTGACTACCTACGGGCAGACGGAGAACAACAACCAGGCGGCCGCCGTCCACTTCGCTGTGCAGTACACCGCGAACCGTCCCGGCATGTTCGCATCCAGCGGTTACTCCGGCCCCAACAACCTGGACGACTTCATCGCGTACAAGATGTCCCCGTTCGGACAGTCGGTCGTGAACAACGTCACGAACCGGGCTTCGCAGTACGTCGCAGAGGCCGCGAACATCACTGCAGGCCCCGTCACCGGCGGGTCCGGCGCACTGCAGTTCACCGTCGACGGCGGCAACAACTACCTCGGCACCGTGCGCATGGTCGGCACCCCCGGGTCGACCGGAACAATCGTCCTCACCAACGGGATCTTCCTCGCGACCGGCACGAGCACGCTCGCCGGCGCCACCCAGGGCACCTCCTACCAGGTGCGGGGCGTCCCGCCCGCAGACGGGTCGCCGTACAAGATCAGCGGAACGGGCACGTTCACCGCGCCCGGCGGCGGCTGGGCGGGCAACATCCGCTACTTCCGCACCGGCACCGCGCAGAAGACTGCGGGCCCCGGCCAGCGCACCGTGATGCAATTCAACGTGTCCGGGTTCGACCCGACCGTCCGCGGCGTCCAGTTCGTCCCCGTCGTGCAGACCACAGCGACCCGGTACGTGCAGCCCGGGCAGCCGTTCACCGACTCGCTCCAGTTCTCCGCGGCCGCTGATAGCGAAGGAACCACGAACTCGTGGTTCCGCAGCAACGCCGGCAACTACGCCCCAGTGACCGCGACCGGCACCGTGTACGGCCCGTTCGCCTCACAGCCGGAGGAATCCGACGACGTGCCAGAGGACGCCCCGGTCGCAGGCACCGCGACCGTGACGACCTCGCTGCAGAGCGGACCGACGGTCACCTACACAGCCGCCACCTCGACGACCGCGGCCGCCGGTGGCTTCTACACGTGGGTGTGGGTGATCGACTGGCACGACCAGGACCCGGGCACGCAACGTGTCGTTCCCGGCCCGTCCGTCGGGAACGAGGACCAGGAACCGTACTACTTCCAGGACCGGTTCGGTCAGGTCGCGGAGACCCACATCGTGCCGACCGGGTTCACCGCAGTGTCGGAGATCAACGCCCCGGAGCTGCCGCTCAGCGGCACCACGAACGACACGATCACGGTGACCACTCCCGGCGCGTGGGTGCAGGTCGACGGGCAGAACATCCCCGTCGTATGGCGAGGGACCGCGTACTTCGTGCCCGGCACCACCCCGCCCGCGCAGCAGCCCGCGAACGAACAGTTCCCGGACGGGACCGTTGAGCTCGGGTCCCGCACGCTCACGGTCACCGGGCCGGGCTCGTACACCCCGGAGGACGGCATCGAAGCACCAGACCACGGTGTCGGGTACATCACCTGGGTGTGGCGTGTGATCTCCGCCGATCAAGACCCCCAGTATCGGGGCATGATCCTCGAGTGGGCGGACGAGTTCGGGATCCCCTCCGAGACGCAGATGCTCCTCCAGCCAGAGGTGACCACCCTTGCGCAGCAGACCGCCGCCGCCGGTGTCGGGTTCACCGACACCGCTGAGGTGGCCGGCACCCTCCCCGTCGGGGGCGCGGACCTGCACTTCGAGCTTTTCGCGGCCACCCAGAACGACGACGGCCAGTGGGTATGCGATTCGGACAGTCTGCTGTGGGTGAGTGATGCGCAGCATGTCGACGAGCTCGGCTCGTACACCTCGCCGGTCTCCCCCGGTCAGGTACCGGGCGACTACCACTGGGTGGAGGTCCTCACCGGCAAGAACGGTGGTGTGATCCACCGTGGCGAGTGCGGGATCGAGAATGAGACCACGCGGGTGGCCCCGCCGACCGCGGTCACCGACGCCCAGCCGGGCGCGAAGCTCGGCGGCCAGGCGTCCGACACAGCCACCGTCACCGGCACCCTTCCCACCGACGGCGCCCGCCTGCAGTTCACCGCCTACCAGGTGCCGATGATGCAGACCATCGACGGGGCGTGGGCCGTCGACGCCCCGGTCACGATCGCAGCTGCCGACGACATGTCGTGGGTGTGCACGGACGAGAACCTCGCGTTCACCGACCCGGGCGTGCTGATCTTCGAGGCCGGGTCGTACCGGTCGGCATCGTTCACCACCGTCGAGCACGGGAAGTACATCTGGCAGGAGACGCTGATCTGGGACAAGCCGGTCCTGGATGTGAACGGTGACCCTGTCCTTGATGGTGACGGGCAGCCGCAGACGGTTCCCGTCGTCCTCCACCAGGATGAGTGCGGGCTGGCGTTCGAGACGGCGTTCGTGGTGGACGTGAACACGAAGGCGTTCACGTCGGACGGGTCCGGTCCGGCCGCGTTCGGGGAGTACATGTGGGACACCGCTGAGCTCATCGGCTACATGCCGGAGGGTGGGTCGATGAACTTCGAGGTGTACCAGTCGAAGAAGGGCGCTGCCCCGGTTTGCGCGGCGGACAACCTGCTCGCCACGCTCCCCTCCGACGCCCCGGTCGTCGGTGGCCTGTATACGGCGGACGCGCCCCTGAAGGTCACGTCGAAGCGGTGGAAGAACCAGGTCGACTATGACTCGGACGTGTACTTCGTGGAGGTCACCACCGACTCGGAGGGCCGTGAGGTCAGCCGTGGCGTGTGCGGTGACCCGGACGAGACGGTGCAGGCGAACGCGGCGGCCGCGGCTGTTGCGCGGACCGGCAACCCGGCCGCACCGGTCGTCCTCATCTTCGGGATCCTCGCCACAGCGGCGGGGTTCGGGCTGGCGTCGGTGATGCTGTTCCGAGCCGCCCGCCGCCGGGTGTCCTGATACAGGCCGGGGCCCCGCCCACCGACGTCGGGTCAGGTGGGGCGGGGCCCCTCCCTGTATGGGTCAGCAGCCGACTTCGCGGGCTGCTCGGAACAGCCAAGTGACGTTGAAGAGGTACTGGGACTCGGTCATGTCCTCGTCGCGAGAACGCGGAGCGCTGACGGACTGCTCGTCAGGTAGCCGCCGTTGGAGCCCCTGGATCGGACATGCTGGTTCGGCCATTCCCTCCCGGAGATGGCCTCGCCGGTGACGGTTCGTGTTCGCCGCGCATGTGGTGGACATGGACCCTCAGCTGCAGACCGTGCCGCCGACACGGGCGCCTGTACCCCGACCGCCGACGAACATGCACGTGCCAGCGGGAACGACCATCGACATCGTCACGTTCGCGACCTCCCACGGGTGGGGGTGGACTGCCCGGGAGATGCCGACCGGTGACCCGGTCACCCATGTGATGGAGCGGCATCGGAGAGACCACGTCCCGCAGACGGTCGCCGGCCACATCGGCGAATGGCTGCGCACCCTCCCCGGTGACGGTGCAGTGACCATCCGCTGCCACACAGCGATCATCCGGTCCGCTCTGGTCACCCATGTGGACCCGCAGCGTGTGGCACTGGTCGATGGGCTCGCGCTCGGTCCCGGCGCCGGATGGGCTGAGCAGGCACGGTCGGAGCTGGTCACCGCGTTGACCGAGCTGGAGGAGGCCCTGCGTCAACGTCGCACCCTGTACGCCGCATCCGACGGAGCGTCCCACCCCGCCTACGGGAACGGCGCGTTCTCATGGGTGGACCAGTTCGGGAAGTTCGAAGTGGGCCGGGCGCCCCGGAACATCACCGACGCGGAGATCGCCGGCATCATCGCGTTCGCGAAGCAGGTCCGGTTCGGCACGTTCGGCAAGGCAGTCCTGTTCGTCGACAGTCTTCGCGCCATCCGCGCGTTCCAGATCGAGACCGCGCAACTGTGGCGGCAGGCAGATCAGGAGGGACTGATGCAGACCCTCTCGATGCTCCGGAACAGGCGACTCGAACTCGTGTGGGTGCGCGGCCACAACGGACATGTCCTCAACGACGTCGCGGACCGGCTCGCGCTGATGCGCCACCGCGCGGTGCGAATGCAACTGTCGGAGGACGCGGTCCGTCAGGCCGCACTCAACATCGTCGACCAGGAGCGGGACCGGCTGCTGTCGGTGACGTGGTCGAAGGAACGCCTCAAGGCGTTGCGCGCGTGGCGGTTGCACGAGGAAGCGCAGACCCAAGCGCAGCAGAGCTGAACCGCCGCGGCGATCATCGGCCGCCCGCCGCCGCACATGTGGTGAGTATGGGCACAATCGACAGCGCCGGCAACATGCACCGACCGGCAGGCTCCCCCGACGGTGGGAAGTTCACCTCCCGCTCGAACCCGGCACCCAACCTAGCTCTCACGGAACCTGACGAGCAGCTCGTGTGGGTCGTCGTCGGCGACGACCACGAAGCCCGACTGGTGGAGGCGACCAGCGCCGACGACGCGTTGGAGACCGCCCGGTCGATGTTCACCGCGGACTACGACGAGGACTACGGCATCGATCTCCTCACCGTCGCGGGCGCGTTCCGGGGCGACATCGACGACCCGGAACAACTGGAGTTCGTCCCCCACGACTCGCTGGATGACGAGCGCTCCGCCCGCCGGGCGCTGCACCTCGCGGACTGAAAGGCCCACCATGACCGTCATCGACCAGTCCGGCAACATCCACCGCAGCGCCGGAGCCCCCGGAGGGGGCCAGTTCGCAGGGAAGGTGAACGCCGCCCCGAAGCGCGCACTCACCGACCAGGACGACGTCACCGAACCGACCCCGGAGTTCCACCAGGTGTGGGACGGGCGGGCCGAGCACGCGAAAGCCGCGTACGCCCACGCGATGATCTCCATCCTGATCGAGCCTGGCGACCCGGAGACGTCCGACCCGATCCATGCGATCGGCCCGGAAACGGCACTGCAGATCCTCGCGTCCGACGCGCCTGATGAGGACGTGGCGGCGCAGCTCGGCGGACGGATCCCTGCCGCGAAGGTGCACGCGGCACGAGGGAAGCTCCGCAACGCGAACGACTCGTTCAAGGACGCCGCTGAGGCAGGTATCCGGGTCGTGACCGCCGCGGAAGGGGGCATCCCGTCCCAGTTCGCCGCCCTCGGCACCCGTGCCCCGTTCGCGTTCTGGGCGAAGGGCGACGTTGCCTTGCTGAGCACCCTCGAGACCGGGGTCACATTCACCGGCACCCGGGCAGGCACAGCCTACGGTGAGCACGTCGCCGCCGAACTCGCCTCCGACCAGGCCGCCTCCGGTCGCACCATCGTCGGCGGAGGCGCGTACGGCATCGAGAGTGCCTCGCAGCGTGCCGCACTCATGGCGGGTGGACGCGCGATCGTGTTCCTTCCCGCCGGTGTCGACCGCCCCTACCCGGTCGGTAACGCGCAGCTCCACGCACGCGCGGCGGAGAACGGACTGCTCATCTCCGAGGTGCCGCCCCGCACCGCGCCGACGAAGTGGCGGTTCATGGCCCGCAACCGGCTCCTTGCCGCAGCCACACCCCTCACCGTCATCGTGGAGGCGTCCGCGAACTCCACCTCCATGCAGACCGCGATCCGCGCG
>Ga0180217_1002474_pt1 | contig 17117 bp, 16 predicted proteins | sample eDN3rd37CBELigOP_FD_128521 | JGI IMG/M metagenome (GOLD analysis project Ga0180217, IMG submission 128521) | Enriched Organic Plus compost microbial communities from Emeryville, California, USA - eDNA 3rd pass 37_C BE-Lig OP (version 2) (version 2) ... | reverse complement strand
GGCGAGACCCGCGAGAACTTCCGCTACATGAACGGCGGCTTCACCCGCAACCGCATTGCGGGAGGAACGCAATCGGTGGTCGGCCTCTATGGCGAGGCCTATCGGAACGCGGGCCCCTGGCTGCTCACCGCAGGCGTGCGGATCGATCGCTGGGCGACCTTCGACGGGCATCGGACCGAACGGGATGCGACGACCGCCGCCGTCACCCTGGACAATCGCCCGGAGGACCGCGACGGCTGGCTGCCGACGGCGCGGCTCGGCGCGCGTTATGAGGCCTGGCCGGGCGGCTATGTCCGCAGCGCCGCCTATGCGGGATTCCGCCCCGCGACGCTGAACGAGCTCTACCGGCCGTTCCGCGTCGGCAACGACGTCACCGAGGCCAATGCGAGCCTGGAGCCGGAAAAACTCTACGGCGTGGAGTTCGGCGTGGGCGGCGAGGGCGCCCTGCGCTGGGAGGTCACGGTCTTCGCCAATCGGCTGGAGAGCGCCATCGCCAATGTCACCATCGGCTTCGGCCCGGGAACCTTCCCGATCGCCGGCTTCATCCCGGAGGGCGGCGTCCTGCGTCAGCGCCAGAACGCGGGCCAGGTGGACGCCTATGGCGTGGAGGCCGAGGTCGAGCATCGCTGGGACGCAGGCGCCCTCCGGCTGGCCGCCGGCTATACCGACGCCGAGGTGGACGGCGGCTCGGCCGCGCCCCAGCTCACGGGCCTGAGGCCCGCCCAGACGCCGCGTCTCACGGCGACGGCGGAAGGAAGCTGGCGACCGGTGGAACGGCTGAACCTTCGGGCCGTCGTGCGATACGAGGGCGGGCGATACGACGATGATCTGAATACCCGGAAGCTCTCTCCCGGGACCCAGGTCAACCTGCGCGCCGACTGGTCGGTCTCGCGCGCGGTGACCCTCTACGCCGCCGCTGAGAACCTGTTCGACGCCAGCATCGAGACGGCCGAGACGGGCGACGGCCTCGAGAGCTTCGACCAGCCGCGGACCGTGCGCGCCGGGCTGGTGCTTCGGCGCTAGACGCCGGTGGAGCCGTGGCCGCCGGCGCCGCGAACGGTGTCGTCCAGCTCATCGGCCTCGACTAGGTTCCACTGCGGCGCTGCGGCGATGATCCCTTGGGCGATGCGATCGCCCCGGCGCACGTGGAACGCCTCGGCGCCCAGGTTGATCAGGCAGACCAGGATCTCGCCGCGATAGTCGCAGTCGACCGTGCCGGGCGCATTGACGATCGAGACGCCGTTCTTGGCGGCCAGGCCCGAACGCGGGCGGATCTGCATCTCGTAACCTTGGGGCAGGGCGACCGCGAACCCGGTGGGGATGAGCGCCCGGGCTTGCGGCTCGATGGTGACCGTCTCGCCCTCTGGAACCGCGGCGCGGAAGTCGAAGCCGGCGGCGCCGGCCGTGGCGTAGGCCGGCAGCGGCAGGTCGTGATTGCCCTCCCAGCGCTTGAAGGTCGCGGTCAGGCGAGACTCGGTCATGGCTGTTCTCTTCGGAAATGGGGAGCCGGCCGGAGATGCCAGAGGCCGGCGAAGGCCTCAAGCGTCGGCGAGCGGGGGTGGAATGAACCCGGCGAAGTTCTCGTCGATCGCCTGGGCGATGGCCAGGGTGCGGGAGTCCGAACCGTGGGGCCCGATGATCTGCGCTCCGACCGGCAGGCCCGAGGCGAGGCCGGCGGGGATGGTCGTCACCGGCAGATGGCACGCCGTGGCCAGGGCGATCCAGTTCAGCATGGACGAGTAGGGGATCTGGCTCCGGTCGGAAAGCTTGAGCCGCCGGGTCTGGAAGGGCCGGTGATCGTGCGGGAACGCGGTCACCGGCGTCACCGGCGCGATGATCGCATCGAAGCTCGCGAAGGCTTCCTCGGCCGTATGGCGCAGGCGGGCGCGGACCTCGTCGGCGGCGATCCATTCCGCATGGGTGGCTGCATAGGCGCGCACCGAGCCGGCCCAGGAGCGCGGATCCGCGCCCATCTTCAACGCCAGGGCGGCAGGGCCGCGCAGCCGCCGCATCCGGGCCTGCGCCTTGCCTGGCATGTCCAAGGCGACCAGCGAGCCCAGCAGGACCTGATAGGCGGACATCAGCTGGTCGAGAGGCACGGGCGCCGAGATCGGGCGCACCTCCGCGCCAGCCTGTTCCAGCCGCCGGCCGAGATCTTCGATCACAGCGCGCACTTCCGCGTCCAAGGGAAAGCCGTCGAGCCACAGGCCAAGCTTCAGACGCGCCGGATCGGCGACCTCGGCCTTGGCCGGCACGCCTTCGGTCAGGATCGACATCAGCAGCCGCAGGTCGCGGGCCGAGCGCGCCATGGGCCCGACCACGTTCAGATCGCGCTCGGCGTGGGAGCCGGGCGCGGGCGGCACATGGCCCACCTGGCTGACGAGCCCCCAGGTCGGCTTGTGCGAGAAGACCCCGCAGAAGCTGGCGGGCACGCGCAGGGAGCCGCCGATGTCGGAGCCGATCTCCAGCGGGGTGACGCCTGCCGCCAGGGCGGCCGCCGCGCCGCCGGAGGAGCCGCCCGGCGTGCGGGAAGGATCCCAGGGATTGTTGCTGGTCCCGTAGAGCGCATTGAAGCTCTGCCAATCCGCGGCCATGACCGGAACATTGGTCTTGCCCCAGATCACGGCTCCGGCCTGTCGGGCGAGGGCGACGGCGCGCGCATCCTCGGCCTTGCGGCGGCGCAGCGCCTCCACGCCGGAACTGGCGGGCATGCCGATGACGTCGAGCGTATCCTTGATGGTCATGGGCAAGCCGGTGAGCGGTCCGCCTGCGCCCTTGGCCCGCAGGTCGTCCGCAGCCTTGGCGGCTTCTAGCGCCCGCTCCAGGTCGGCGGCGACGACGATGTTCAGCCGGGCGTGCGTCTGCTCGTGCCGAGCGAGGGCCAGCTTCAAGAGCTCGACGGCGGAGACCTCCTTGGCCTTGAGCGCGGCGAGCTGACCGGTGGCGTCGCGGGCGAGGAGGTCAGGCATCACTTCAGGCCCAGGACGTCCTGCATGTCGTATTCGCCAGGCGGCTGCAGGGCGACCCAGCGTGCGGCTTCGACCGCGCCACGGGCGAAGAGGCCGCGATCGCGGGCCGAATGGCTGAGGGTCAGGATCTCGTCGTCGGCGACGAAGCTCACCGAATGCTCGCCGATGATGTCGCCGCCCCGCAGGACGGAGAAGCCGATCTCGCCCGGCGGTCGTGGTCCGGTGATCCCGTCGCGGATCCGCTGGGCGACATCGGCCAGCTTGACATTGCGCCCGGCCGCAGCGGCCTCGCCCAGCATCAGGGCCGTGCCCGAAGGGGCGTCCACCTTGCGGCGATGGTGCGCTTCGAAGATCTCGATGTCGTAGGCGTCAGGGCCAAGGGCGCGGGCGGCCTGGGCGACGAGGCCCATCAACATGTTGACCCCCAAGGAGAAGTTCCCGGCGCGGACGATGGCGACAGACCGAGCGGCCTCGCCGATCGCGGCTATGTCCTCGTCCGAAAGGCCGGTGGAGCCGATCACCAGGGCCGGTCCGCCCCGCTCGGCGGCGGCCCTGGCGAGGGCCACGGAGGCCGCCGGGGTGGTGAAATCGATCGCCACCTCGGCGACCTGGAGCGCCTCCTCCATGGACACCAGCCGGTCGGCCTGGGCGCCGGGGCGATCGAAGCGGGCGGCGATGCGGACGTCGTCGCGGCCAGAGATCACCTTGGCCACGGCCTGACCCATGCGGCCGAGCGCGCCGGCCACGGCGATGTCGATAGGGGCGGTCAGGGGAAACTCTCCGGGGACGCGAGACTTGAGTTGCAGCCTAGTCTCGCGTCCCCAGGCCTGCGGTCAAGCCGCGGCGCGATAGAGATCGAACTCGTCCTTCATGGCGCGGGCGAGGGCGGGGCGCGCAGCCAGGCGGTCGCGATAGGCGACGATGGCGGGCCATTGCGCGAGGTCGATACCGACGAACTGGCTCCAGTTGAGCACCGCGGCGAGATAGGCGTCGGCGACGCTGAACCGGTCCAGCAGATAGTCCCGGCCGTTCAGGTGGTCGTCGAGATAGGCGAAGCGCTCGGCCGCGAGCTCGCGCGCGAAGGCCTTGGCGCCGTCGTTGGCCCTGGGCGAGAGCAGCGGATTGAAGACCAGCTTGTGCAGCTCGGTCCCGACGAAGCTCAGCCACTGTTGCAGGCGGTAGCGTTCGGCGGCCCCGGCGGCGGGGGCGAGGCCGGCCTCGGGGAAGGCGTCGGCCAGGTATTGCAGGACGGCGGCGTTCTCGGTCAGCACGTCGCCCTCGCGGGTGCGGATCGCGGGAACGAGGCCCTTGGCGTTGATTTGCCGATAGTCTTCGCCCGTCTCGGTCGTCTTGGTCTTGGTGTCCACGCGAGTCAGGCGGACCTTGTCATCCGCGCCGGCTTCGTAGACGGCGATACGGGTGGCGAGAGAGCAGGCGAGCGGGGAATAATAGACGTCCATGGGGAGCCTCCGTCGTTGATTTTCGTACCGTCCGATACAAAATAAGCCAGCGTCAAGGATTTCTTGCGAGATGGTACAAAAAGATTCCGTGACGCCTGCGAAGCGCGGCCGGCCGCGCAGCTTCGACGCCGACGCTGCGTTGGCGCAGGTGCGCGACACCTTCTGGCGGAAGGGTTATGCGGCGACCTCGCTGGATGATCTCTGCGCCGCTACGGGCCTCAACCGCCCTAGCCTCTACGGAGCTTTCGGGGACAAGCGGGCGCTCTATCTCGCCGCGCTGGAGCGCAATCGGCAGGATATGATCGGCAGCCTGACGATAGGGCTGTCGGCGCCGGGAACCCTGCGCGAGCGGCTTTTGCGGATTTTTTCAAGAGCCAGCGAGGTTTACCGCGCCGGGGAGGGCGGCCAGCGGGGGTGCTTCCTGATCGGCACGGCGGTGACGGAATCGGTCGCGGACCCCTCTGTTCGGCAGGTTCTGGCCTTAGCCTTCCAGGAACTGGACGAGAGCTTCTCCGCCGCCTTTGATCAAGCGCGGGACGAGCTGCCCCCGGGCGCCGATCCGCAAGGCCTGGGAAAGGCGGCGACCGGCGTGCTCCACGCCATGGCCGTCCGCGCCCGGGCCGGCGGGGACGAGGCGACGTTGCGGACCATCTACGAGACCGGCGTCGCGCTCATCTGCGGACCGGCCTGACGCCGCATTATCGCCAAGCTCGGGGCGCGAACATCGCTCGCCGACCCTGGAGCCGCCCCCATGAAGACCGCCCTCGCCTGCGTCCTCGCTCTTTGCATCGTCCTGCCGGCGCACGCCCAGACCATCGCTCCGCGCGAGAGCGTCGGGCGCATCGCCGACGTGATCCAGCAGCAGTATTTCGACGAGGCCAAGGCGGCGAAGATCGCCGCCGACCTGCGCGCCGAGGCGGGGCGGGGAACCTATGACAAGCTGACCGACCCGCGCGACTTCGCCAGCGTCATGACCGACCGTCTGCGGCCGCTGGACGGCCACTTCGCGGTGAGCTGGACTCCGCCGGCGGCAGCCGCGGCTCGGACGGCGGGCGCGCCGCGACGCGCGCCGCAGCCCGCACGGGACAACTACGGCTTCCGCGCCGTCGAGGTGCTGCCCGGGAACATCGGCTATGTGGACCTGCGCCGCTTCGCGCACTTCGAGCCCGAGGGCGACCAGTCGGCGCGCGAGGCGGCCGACGCCGCCATGGCGCTCGTGGCGCGCACCGACGCAGTGGTCTTCGACCTGCGCGACAACGGCGGCGGATCGCCGGCCATGGTCGGCTATCTGGTCGGCCACTTCGTTCCGGAAGGGGCCGACATCTACAACACGTTCAAGAGCCGCGGCGCCCCGGACGCCAGCGAACGCCCGACCGTGCCGATCCGCGGCAAGCGCCGGCTGGATACTCCAGTCTATGTGCTGACCAGCGGCCGGAGCGCCTCGGCGGCGGAGGCCTTCGCCTACACCCTGCAGGCGGCGGGACGCGCGACCATCGTCGGCGAGGCCTCGGCCGGCGGCGCCAACCCCGGCGACAGCAACCCCGTGGGCGACGGGCTGGCGGTGTTCGTGTCCAACGGCGCGCCGATCAACCCGATCACCCGCAAGAACTGGGAGGGAACGGGCGTCATCCCGGAGGTGAAGGTCCCGGCGAGCCAGGCCCTGGAGCGCGCCCAGCAGCTGGCGCTGACGCAACTGGTCGCTCGGCCGCTTGGCGAGCCCGCGGCGACCGAGAACAGGTGGGCGCTGGAGGCCCTGACCGCCCGCGGCAAGGCGCCGCCCGCCGACCTAGCCCGCTATGCCGGCGCCTATGGCGCATACCAGGTCGCCTACGAAGGCGAGCGGCTGGTCCTGCGCCGCGACCGGCGCCCGCCGAACGTGCTCCTGCCCCTGGCCGAGCCGGGCCTCTTCACCGTCGAGGGCGCGCCCTTCCGCCGGATCAAGTTCGAGGACGGGGCTATGGTGATGCTCAGCCCTGACGGAGGCGCCGCGCGGCAGGCGCGCAACAGCGTGGCGGCGACTGTCAACTAGGCCCGGGCCCTTGACCTGACAGGTGTTGTGAGGGCCGGGTCGGCTCTATAGGTTGGCGCCCTTCCATTCAAAGAGCGGGTAGAGGAAACGCCGCGCCGATGAGCGACGCCGAAAAACGCACCTTCACCGACGAGGAGGCGCTGAGCTTCCACAAGCACCCGACCCCCGGGAAGATCGCCATCGCGCCGACCAAGCCGATGGCGACCCAGCGGGACTTGTCGCTTGCCTATTCGCCGGGGGTGGCCGTACCCGTACTCAAGATCGCCGAGGATCCGGAGACCGCCTACGACTACACCTCCAAGGGCAACCTGGTGGCGGTGGTCTCGAACGGCACGGCCATCCTCGGCCTGGGCAATCTGGGGGCGTTGGCCTCCAAGCCGGTGATGGAGGGCAAGAGCGTCCTCTTCAAGCGCTTCGCCGACGTCGACTCGATCGATATCGAGGTCAGCGCCACCGATCCGGACGAGATCATCACGGTGGTCAAGAACATCGGCGTGACCTTCGGGGGCATCAACCTTGAGGACATCAAGGCCCCCGAGTGCTTCCGCATCGAGACCGAGCTGCAGGAGCTGCTCGACATCCCGGTGTTCCACGACGACCAGCACGGCACGGCGATCATCTCGGCCGCCGGCCTGATCAACGCCTGCGCCATCACCGGCCGCGACATCTCCAAGATCAAGGTGGTGCTGAACGGCGCCGGCGCGGCCGGCATCGCCACCATCGAGCTGATCAAGGCCATGGGCGTCTCGCCCGAGAACGTGATCGCCTGCGACTCCAAGGGCGTCATCTATCGCGGCCGCACCAACGATATGAACCAGTGGAAGAGCGCCCACGCGGTCGAGACCGACGCGCGCACCCTGGCCGAGGCGGTGCAGGGCGCCGACGTCTTCCTGGGCCTGTCGGTCAAGGGCGCGCTCACCTCGGACATGGTTCGGTCCATGGCCGACCGGCCGATCATCTTCGCCATGGCCAATCCCGATCCGGAGATCTTGCCGGAGGAGGTCCATGCGGTGCGTCCGGACGCCATCGTGGCCACCGGCCGCTCGGACTATCCGAACCAGGTGAACAACGTCCTCGGTTTCCCCTACATCTTCCGCGGGGCCATGGACGTGCGCGCCCGCCGCGTGAACATGGAGATGAAGATCGCCTGCGCCCGGGCGTTGGCCGAACTGGCGCGCGAGGACGTGCCGGACGAGGTGGCGGCGGCCTATCATGGCACGCAGCTGAAGTTCGGACCGCAGTACATCATCCCGACCCCGTTCGACCCGCGGCTGATCTCGTACATCCCGCCGTTCGTGGCCCAGGCGGCGATGGACACCGGCGTCGCCCGCCGGCCGATCGTCGACATGGACGCCTATCGGGACTCGCTGGCCCAGCGCCTCGACCCGACCGCGGCCTTCCTCCAGAAGCTGCAGGGCGCCGTGCTGAAGGCCCCGAAGAAGCGGATCGTCTTCGCCGAGGGCGAGGAGCCGACGGTCATCCGCGCCGCCCACGCCTTCGAAGCCGCCGGTCTTGGCCACGCGGTGCTGGTGGGCCGGGACGAGCTGGTGAGGGAGAACATGCAGGCGGCGGGCCTCGACCCGGCCGAAAGCCGCCTGGAGATCATCAACGCCCGCGTCTCCCGCCACAATCCGGAGTTCGTGGACTTCCTCTATGAGCGGCTGTCGCGTCAGGGCTATCTGAAGCGCGACGTCCAGCGGCTGATCAACCAGGACCGCAATTCCTTCGCCGCCTCGATGGTGGCGCTCGGCTATGCGGACGGCATGGTGACCGGCGTCACCCGCTCCTACGACCAGGTGCTGGAAGAGGTGCTGCGGGTCATCGATCCGGCGGACGACGGGCGGGTGATGGGCATGAGCGTGGTGCTGGCCAAGGGCCACACCCTCTTCATCGCCGACACCAACGTCACCGAGATGCCTGACGCCGAGGAGCTGGTGGAGATCGCCCTGGAGGCGGCGCGGACGGTGAAGACCCTCGGCTACGTGCCGCGGGTCGCCTTCATGTCCTATTCGAGCTTCGGCAATCCCATGGGCGAGCGCTCCGAGAAGGTGCGCGAGGCCGTCGCCCTGCTCGACCACATGGAGGTGGACTTCGAATACGAGGGCGAGATGCCGCCGGAGCTGGCGCTCGATCCAGCCAAGCGGGTGAACTATCCGTTCATGCGCCTGACCGGCCCGGCCAATGTGCTGATCATGCCGGCCATCCACTCGGCCACCATCTCCACCCAGCTGGTGCAGGCGCTCGGCGGGGCGACGGTGATCGGTCCGTTGCTGCTGGGCCTTTCGAAGTCGGTGCAGATCGCCCCGCTCTCGGCCTCGGTCTCCCGCGTCCTGCAGATGGCGACCCTGGCCGCCTACGAGCAGGACATCGTCGAGGCGCAAGCATGAGCCTCGTGCGCAAGCACGCGAACTAAGGGCCGCCTGCTCCTCGGGGGTGCGGGCGGCTTGTCCGTCCATCCCCCGGAAGAGGAGAGGCAGAGGGTTTTCCAATCTTTTCCTCCCCCATCCTGATGGGGGAGGGGGACCGCGAAGCGGTGGAGGGGGCGAGTTCAAGCTCCGCGCCGGCCGCTCGCCCCCTCCACCACGCTGACGCGTGGTCCCCCTCCCCCGCTTCGCAGGGGAGGAAAAGGATCCGGAGTTCCCCGCCGCAAGGAGCGCAGGCCCATGACCGGTCTCAGCATCGGTATCGATTTCGGCACGACCAACACCGTCGTCGCGCTCGCAGGGGCGGGGGGGCCGGCGCACCTGGTGCGGTTTCCGGCGCCCGAGCGCGAGGTGTTCGCCTTCCGCTCGGCGCTCTCCTTCTATGCGCCGCCGGATCTTCCGAGCGAGCGGCAGGTGGAGGCGGGGCCCTGGGCGATCGAAGCCTATGTCGAGGACCCGCTGGAGACCCGCTTCATCCAATCCTTCAAGAGCTTCGCGGCCTCGGAGAGCTTCACCGAAACCCAGATCCTGGGCCGCCGCTACCAGTTCGAGGACCTGCTCTCGGCCTTTCTCCTGAAGCTGCGCGAGCACGGCGGCGCGGACATGGAGGAGCTGCCCAGGCGGGTGATCGTCGGCCGGCCGGTGACCTTCGCCGGGGGATCGCCCAACGAGGCCCTGGCCCTCTCCCGCTACGAGGCGGCGTTCCAGAGGCTGGGCTTCTCGGAAATCCTCTACGCCTACGAACCGGTGGGCGCGGCCTTCTTCTTCGCCCGGGAGCTGGCCGAGGACGCCACGGTGCTGGTGGGCGACTTCGGCGGCGGCACCAGCGACTTCTCGATCATCCGCTTCACCCGCGAGAATGGGGAGATCGGCTCGACCCCGCTCGGCCGGGCCGGGGTTGGGGTGGCGGGGGACGCCTTCGACTACCGCATCATCGACAACCTGGTCTCGCCGGAGCTCGGCAAGGGATCGAGCTACGTCTCCTTCGGGAAGGTGCTGCCGATCCCGAACCGCTACTATTCGACCTTCGCGCGCTGGGACCAACTGGCCCTGATGCGGGCGAGCCGCGACATGCGCGAGATCCGCAAGCTGGTGAAGGAGGCGGTCGAGCCGGAGAAGATCGCCCGCCTGGTGGAGGTGCTGGACGAGAACTACGGCTACCGGCTCTATCGCGCCGTCTCGGACGTGAAGGAGGCGCTGTCGTCGGACGTCTCGGCGCAGTTCCAGTTCGCGGCCGGGGACATCGACATCGCCCGGCGGGTGGAGCGCGCGGAGTTCGAGAACTGGATCTCACCGGAGTTGCGGCTGATCGAGGGGGCGGTGGACGCCGCCCTCGCCGAGGCGGGGCTCACCGCCGGCGGAATCGACCGGGTGTTCCTGACCGGAGGCTCATCGCTGGTCCCGGCGGTGCGGGAGATCTTCTATCGCCGCTTCGAGCCGTCGAAGATCGAGAGCGGCAGCGAGCTTGAGTCCATCGCCTCGGGCCTGGCGCTGATGGGGCGCGAGCGGGACCTGGGCAAGTGGGCGCGGCAGGTCTAGGCGCTTTGGACTTCGAGCATTTTCTCCGGCGAACCCGGGTCCGCCTCGGCGGAAGATGCTCTGGGCGCTCGCGCCGCCCCCTCACCTGACCTCTCCCCAAGGGGAGAGGAATTTCGGGTGGGGAGCGGCGGCTGCGACGGCTACTTCAGCGCGTCGCGGATGGTCTTGGCGTGGTCGTAGTGCTGCTGGATCACCGGGGCGGTGGCGGCGGCGAAGGATTTGATCGCCGGCACATCGCCGTCCTGGGCGTAGCGCTGCATGAGGTCCAGAGCCGCCTGGTGGGCGTCGACCTGATTGTCCATATAGGCGCGGTCGAAATTGTCGGCCTTGTTCAGGTCGTCGAGCTTGCCTTGCAGATCGGCGGGCAGGGCGGCCGGCGGGGTGATGGCCTGGCCGGAATCGGTGATCGCCTTCTTCAGGTCCGCGGTGGACTTGGTGTGGGCGGTGATCATCTCGCCGGCGAACTTCTTCACCTCGGCGTTCTGGGAGCGCTTCTGGGCGATCTTGGCGGCCTCGATCTCGAACATGTCGCTGGCGGCGGCCTTGTTCACGAAGTCGGGGGCTGCGGCCTCGTTGGAGGGCGTCGGGATGGTCGCCGCCGGATTGGCGTCCGGAGTGGCGGCCTGTTCGGCGGGGGTAGCCGCGCCCTTGGTGTCGGTGTTCTGGCCGCAGGCGGCGAGCGAAAAGGCGGCCACGGCCGCGCCTGCGACGAGCAGGGTACGGTGCATCGGGAGCTCCTACGCGATTGACAGACGATGTGGGGCGCGGGTCCAAAGAACCGCACACGGTGTCGAAACTCACGCGCGCGTGATCAGTTCCGGGAAGGACGTCGAAGTTGGATCGGGATCAAGCCAATCGCGGGCCGCTGAAGGGGCTCAAGGTCATCGAGATGGGCACCCTGATCGCAGGTCCCTTCTGCGGTCAGATCCTGGGCGATTTCGGCGCGGACGTGATCAAGATCGAGGATCCGAAGACCGGCGATCCGATGCGCCAGTGGGGCCGGAGCCTGCCCAAGGGTCTTTCCCCCTGGTGGCCGGTGATCGGCCGCAACAAGCGCTCCATCGGGCTCGACCTGCGAACCGCAGAGGGCCGCGAGATCGCCCGCAAGCTGATCGACCAGGCCGACGTGCTGATCGAGAACTTCAGGCCCGGCACGCTGGAGAAGTGGGGCATGGGCTATGAGACCCTGGCCGCGGCCAATCCCCGGCTGATCGTGGCGCGGGTGTCGGGCTTTGGGCAGACCGGTCCCTATGCCAGCCGCGCCGGCTACGGCCTGATCGGCGAGGCCATGGGCGGCTTGCGGCACGTGACCGGCGAGCCGGACCGGCCGCCGGCGCGGGCCGGCATCTCGATCGGCGACTCGCTCACCGCCATGCATGCGGTGATGGGGATCACCATGGCCCTGCACGCCCGCGAACGGACCGGCCGCGGGCAGATGATCGATGCGGCGCTCTATGAAAGCGTGCTGGCGGTGATGGAGAACCTGGTCACCGAATACGACCTGACCGGCTATGTGCGCGAGCGGTCCGGCTCGATCCTGCCCGGTATCGCGCCCTCGAACGTCTATCCGTGCGCGGAAGGCGAGATGATCCTGATCGGCGGCAACGGCGACACGGTGTTCGCGCGCCTGGCGCAGGCCATGGGCCAGTCCGAACTGGCGGCCGATCCGCGCTATGTCAGCCATGCGGCCCGCGGCGCGAACCAGCAGGCGCTGGACGAAGTGATCGCCGCCTGGACGGCCGGCTGGAAGCTGGACGACCTCATCGAACATCTGGAGGCGGCGGGCATTCCCTGCGGCCGCATCTTCCGGGCGCCGGACATGCTGGAGAACGAGCAGTACCAAGCGCGCGAGGCGATCGTGGAGACCGATCACCCGGTGTTCGGCAAGGTGAAGATGCAGAACGCCTTCCCAAAACTTTCGGAGACCCCGGGCGCGGTGCGCTGGCCGGGGCCGGAACTTGGGCAGCACACGGACGAGGTGCTCGGCGAGATCGGGCTGAACGCCGAGCAGGTGGAAGCGCTACGGGCCAAGGGGGTGGTTTGAGGCTTCTTTTCCTCCCCATCGCGACGGGGGAGGAAAGGCGCAGCCGCCATCTTCGAGGCCTTAGATGCTCCCCTCTGGGGGGCTATCGCATGTGGCCCTGTCTCACCACCCGATCGTCATCCCCGACCGCGCATGCGTGTCGGGGATCTATACGCGCCGGCGTTTTCGGCAGGTCACGGCGTCTATGGATGGCCGGGACCTGCCGGCCCGGCCATGACGAACCAATAGAGAAGGCCCATGTGCGATCCCCACTCCTGAGGTGAGGATCCTACGCGTGCGATCCCTAAGCGGTGAAGAAGGATTCTCCGCTCACCCGGACCTGGCAGGGGCGGCCGTCGTCCTGCATCTGGCGGGCGCGCTTGTGGGCCGTGGCTTTGACGACCTCCTTGTCGCGGGAATGTCCGAACACGTCACCGTCGAGTTCGACGGCCCAACCGTCCTGGTGCGGTGCGACCGTCAAGACGGCTCTTTCCAAACCTTTTTGCATTCCTCGATCCTAGCAGATCGGGCGGCGAGATCGAGTTCTTATGAGAAAAAACCTGAAAAACCAGAAATCAACCGCACTGGAGGGCGGTTCGCAAATCTAACCCTGGCCTCGAACACCGTCGGCTAAATTCCCCGAATTAGCTTCGCAATAATCTCGGCGGCTCTGCGGAATTTTGTCGGCACGGCCTAACTGCACGACGAGAACTTTGTCCGGACGGACGCTCCTATCCAGCGGCGTCACAAGATCCTCAGGCCGAGACGCCGAAGAGGGCGCCGACACCTGCGGTGATCGCCATGGCCACCGCGCCCCAGAAGGTCACGCGGGCGACCGCGCGCCAGATCGGGGCCCGGCCGGCCCAGGCCCCGATAGCGCCGAGCAGGGCGAGGTAGAGCACCGAGGCGACTCCCACCACGGGAACGACAAGATCCATAGGCGCCAGCTGCGATGCGGCCAGCGGCAGGGCTGCGCCGGTGGAGAAGGTGACCGCCGAGGTGATGGCCGCCTGGATCGGCCGCGCGCTCATGGCTTCGGAGATGCCGAGCTCGGCCCGGGCGTGGGCGCCCAGGGCGTCGTGCGCCGTCACCTGCCGGGCGACCTCGCGGGCAAGGTCAGGGGTGAGGCCTCGCGCCTGATAGATGGCGGCCAGCTCCTCCAGTTCGGCGGCCGGGTCGGCGTCGAGCTCGCGCCGCTCCTTGTCGAGCGCGGCCTTCTCGGTGTCCTTCTGTGAACTGACGGAAACGTACTCGCCGGCGGCCATGGACATGGCGCCGGCCACCAGGGCCGCGGCGCCGGCGATCAGGATGTCGGTGCGCCCCTGGGCGGCCGCGGCGACGCCGACGATCAGGCTGGCGGTCGAGACGATCCCGTCATTGGCCCCCAACACCGCCGCGCGCAGCCATCCGACCCGCTCTATGACGCCGCGCTCGTCCTCGTCTTGACTCATGGATCACCCCGCCTGCCGAAGGTTGCAGCTGACGAGGGGCCCGGTCGGCTGTCAATCTGGGGCGAAACCCTGGAGGACCCATGCCCATCGCGACCGTGAACGGCCTTTCCCTTTATTTCGAGCGCGCGGGCGCGGGCGAGCCGCTGCTGTTCATCTCCGGCACCGGCGGCGACCTGCGGGTGAAGCCGAACCAGTTCGACGGGCCGTTCCCCAAGGCCTTCGACATGATCTCCTACGACCAGCGCGGCCTGGGGCGGTCGGACAAGCCCGACATCCCCTATTCCATGGCCGACTATGCGGACGACGCGGCCGCGCTGATGGAGAGCCAGGGCTGGGACAGCGCCCATGTGGTGGGAGTTTCGTTCGGCGGCATGGTCGCCCAGGAGCTGGCGCTGCGCCATCCAGGCCGGGTGCGGAGCCTGGTCCTGGCCTGCACCTCGCCCGGCGGCGCGGGCGGCGCGTCCTTCCCCTTCCATGAGATCGAACACCTGAAGGGGGAGGCGCGGGCGAAACACCTCATGCCGATTTCCGATAGGCGGAGGGACGCGGCCTGGGCCAAGGCCAATCCGGAGGCCTACGCCAAGGCGATCGCCCTGGCGGCGGCCGATCCCTTCGAGGGCGAGCCGGGCCGCGCGGAGGGCGCGCGCCGGCAGCTGGAGGCGCGGGCCAGGCACGACACCTGGGAGCGCCTGCCGCAGATCAAGGCCCGCACCCTGGTGGCCGGCGGCCGCTATGACGGCATCGCCCTGCCGGAGACGCAGGAGAAGATGGCTGGCCGAATTCCCGGCGCGGAACTGCAATTCTTCGAGGGCGGGCACCTCTTCATGATCCAGGACCGCACGGCGGTCCCTTCGATGATCGCCTTCCTCAGCCGGGGCTGAGGCGGCTCAGCGATCGGCGAGGACGCCGGCGACGGCGGCCGCGACCTGGGTCACGTCGTAGGGCTTGCGGATGATCGGCGCATCGAAGCCGGTGGGGGCGCCGGTGTCGCCATAGCCGGTGGCGAAGACGAAGGGGACCCCGCGGGCGGCCAGGGCTTCGGCCACCGGCGTGACGGAAAGGCCGTTGAGATTGGCGTCGAGCACGGCGGCGTCGATGGGACCGTTCAGGAGATTCATCGCCTCGGCGAGCTCGTAGGCCGGGCCGACGACCTCGGCGCCCGCGTCGGAAAGGCCGGTCTCGAGCTCCAGCGCCAGCAGCACCGCATCCTCGACGATGAGCACGCGCGCGCCGTGCAGGTTGGTCGGACCCTGGGCGGCCGGGCTGATCTCGATCTTCCGCGGCGTGGGGGCGTCGGGCACCGTGTCGGGGCGGGAGACCACGGCCGCCGGGCCGGCGCGGAGCCGGGCGCGGACGCCGCCGCGGCCGTATTCGATCTCCGCTTCGCCGTTCAGTTCGCGGCCGGTCACCTGGCCGAGCAGGGTGGCGCCGAAGCCCTTGTGGGTGGGCGGGGAGACGGGCGGGCCGCCGGTCTCGGTCCAGAAGAGCTCGAAGCCGCCGTCGGCGATGCGGTTCCAGTGGACCTCCACCCGGCCGGTCTCGACCGAGAGGGCGCCGTACTTGACGGCGTTGGTGGCCAGTTCGTGCAGGGCGAGGGAGAGGGCGTTGGCCGCGCGCGGGGTGAGGAAGAGCTCGGGGCCCTCCCACCGGGTCTGGCCGGGGGCGATGCCGCCCAGCTCTGCGGCGGCGAGGTGGGCGATGGCCGCGCCGCGCCAGCGGGCGGCGGTGAGCAGCTCGTTGGACGAGGCCATGGCCTTCAGCCGGCCCGAGAAGGTCGAGAGGAAGCTGTCCAGGGAGGTGGTGCGCTTGGCGGTCTGGATCGCCAGAGCCTGGACCGCGGCCAGCACGTTCTTCACCCGGTGGTCCAGCTCGGCCAGCAGCGCGCGGTGGCGATCCTCCTCGGCGCGCTCGTCGTCGATGTCCTGCACCAGGCCGCAGGCGCCGATGGGCCGGCCGTCCTCGTCGGTGATGAGGATGCCCGAGGTGCGGACCCAGACGGTGCGCCCGTCGTCCTGGCGGATGCGGCGATACTCCACCTCGAACCGGCCCTCGGCGCGCATGGAGCCTTCCATGGCCGCCTGGGTCTTTTCCCGATCGTCGGGATGGACGCCGCGATAGAGGAACTCGCCCTTCTCGGCGGGTGATTCGCCGGCGGGCAGGCCGGTGATCTCGCTCATCCGCGGGCTGATGCGGACCCGGTCGCGCACCATGTCCCACTCGTAGTCGCCCAGGCGCGCGGACTCGAGCGCCAGCTCGAGGCGCTCGCGGTCCAGGTTCTGTTCGGCGTGCGTCGCCATGGCGTGACCATAAAGCCGGGATCGAGGAGTAGGGACAGGAACCATAAGTTGTACGCCTAGATTTAGGGATCGAAGCCCCAAATCGCTTTTCGGACAATCCGGAACCGCCTATGGTTTTTGGCGTTCCGGCAAGGCTTAAGCGCCAAGCCGACCAAGAACGCGTATCCGCCGAGACCTGGAGAGACTGAAATGGCCACCAACGCCGTCGATCACGCCAAAGACGAAGCCAAGGCCGCGGCGCAGGCGATGACCGATTCCGCCTCCCGGCTGACGGCGGAGGCCCAGCGCAGCTTCAGCGAGGCCGCCAAGAAGTTCGAGAAGGTCGTCTCCGAAGGCATCGAGCAGATCCGCGCCCAGAGCCGCACCTACGCCGACAACGCCGGCGAACATATCGACGAAGCCCAGCGCTACGTGGTCGAGCGCGTGAAGGAACGTCCGCTGGTCGCCACCGGCGCGGCGCTCGGCGTCGGCCTGCTGATCGGCATCCTGCTGGCCAGCGGCCGCAAGCATTGATCCTCCGCAAGGCGATCTACTACGTCACGGCCGTCGTCTCCCTGGCGGCGACGGCGGTCATCTGCGTCGTCTTCCTGGCGCTCGCCCTGCACGCGGCGGTGAAGCCGGCGGTGGGCGAGGCCTGGGCCGGCGTGGTGGTGGCCGGGGCGGCGGTGCTGCTGGCCGCAGGGATTTCGGGCGTCATGCTGCTGCGCGCGGCGCCGCCCAAGAGCCTGCGCCATCAGGAGCACAAGGACCTCTCCTCGCGAATGTTTGAACTGGCCCAGGCCAAGCCCCTGGTGGCGCTGGGCATAGTGGGAGCCATGGCCGCGGTGGCGTTGAAGAATCCCCGAACCACGGCGACGGTTGTTTCGGCCCTGATGGCCGGCCGGGCGACCAAGAAATAGCAGAACCAAACTGGACATTCCGGGTTT